>Ga0153915_10008025_pt1 | contig 10015 bp, 4 predicted proteins | sample Opewatmetagenome_2_FD_107003 | JGI IMG/M metagenome (GOLD analysis project Ga0153915, IMG submission 107003) | Freshwater wetland microbial communities from Ohio, USA - Open water 3 Core 3 Depth 3 metaG | ecosystem: Environmental > Aquatic > Freshwater > Wetlands | place: USA: Ohio, Lake Erie... | reverse complement strand
GTCTCGGAGGGCATCCAGGTGGTTGGCCTGGCGAAAGATGGCCTGGAAGCACTCGCTCAGGCGCGCCACCTGCACCCGGATGTGATCCTGATGGACATCCGGATGCCGCGCTGTGATGGCGTGTGCGCCACGCGCCTGATCAAGGCTGAGCTGCCGGAGTGCAAAGTCGTCATTCTAACCATATCGGAAGAGGAGCAGGATCTATTCGAAGCCGTCAAGAGTGGGGCTTCCGGTTACCTGCTCAAACGTTTGGATGCGACGGAATTCTTCATGTATCTCAACGAATTACAGGCTGGTCACCCACCGTTCTCACCCGGCCTGGCGGAAAAGATTCTCAAGGAATTTAGCCACCAGGCAGTCAAGCATGAGACCCAATCCGCGCAATCCGACCCAATTGCTGCCCAAGCCGATCAAGCGCGAGCGAACGAGTCACAAGGCTTCTCTCTATCTCCCCGACAGTCACAAATCTTGATGCTAGTTGCACAAGGACAAACCTACGGTCAGGTCGCCATGACCATCGGCATCGCCGAACGGACGGTTAAGTATCATATGGCTGAAATCCTGGATCGACTGCATCTGCAGAACCGCGCCCAGGTCATCGCTTACGCGGCGCAATCGGGTCTTGTTCCACGGCAGCGAGACGAGGGAAGATAATATTTCCCGACTTTACGACTTTGGTCGAGGTGTATTAACGCCGAAATAACGACAAAACAATCCTTTTTAATATATTTGAGATTGATTCGTAGCGGAGACCGCCACCCGCATTGATGGATAGGATTTGTACCAAAGTACAGTCTCTCCGAAAGAGAGACTGTACTTTTTTTTCGCGCAAACTGTACCTCCGCCCATTCTCATCCGCCTGAGACTTTTGTAAGATGAAAGCGATTCCATATCTTCTTGAAAGAAGATTCTGATTCACACTTATTGACCCGTATAAACCAGTGTAAAGTCGCTTCGTTTGAAGGCACGCAGGCCTGGATTTGAACAAAGGGTATTGGCTAAAATCATATCCTACTTCGCCGCCGATGAAGACCTCTATTTCGAACAGCGAAGACAGTAAGGGATTGGCTCTTTTGTCCCAGGCACCACCTCCCCGGATTATGGCAACCCCGAGGGATCAAAGGAGGTGAATATGGAAAAACGCCGGCGGGTTGCGGTGTATGGCAATTCCCTTGGCATGGCGGGCATCGTCGCCACACTGAAAGTGGACCCTACCCTGGAAGTCCTGTGCATCAACCTTGATTCTCGCAATATACGGCAAACCCTGGACAAGAATGATCTCGCGGCGATTGTTTTCGATTTGAGCGATCAACCTCTGCGTCTGGACATTACGCTATTGCGCGACCGGCCGGGTATGTTGTTGATTGGCGTGGATCTTTCCAGGGCGGAAATGCTGGTCCTCTCCAGCCACCCTGCACAGGCACTTAGCATGGCTGACCTGGTCAGTGTCATCCATCAGAAAGAATTCCCCGCCAGTTCCTTTTGAGGAGAAAATCCTGAAATGGATCTCCGAAGGTGATTTTTGGATATCGCCTTCGTGAATAGAAGGAGGCCTAATGAATCGAGTGAACCACAATCAACCTAATGAACAAAGTATTTGTCAATATTCACAATTTAAACAGAGGAGGAAAATATGAAAACAAAATTGAATATCTTGATAATCCTTGTTTTGATGGCACCAATGATCGGACCTCTGCCGCCCGTCCAGACTGCTCATGCGGCAATGATACAGTACACGACCCAGGGTAGCCTGAGTGTTGCGCCTGCCAGCCCAACGCTGACGGCGGTCGATCCCCTGGCGTGGGGCATGTTTGGCGATGTCTTGCCCGCCCGCCCGTTCTTGTACTCAGTGGACGGGACCGGGATCACGATCACACGCTTCAACGATAACGCGGTAGTGGGCACCTGGCCATGGCCGGACACCCTCTGGATCGAGCTGCCCGATGGATCGATCACGGAAATCCCAAAGCCGACAGGCGGCTGGGAGCCGGTGGGGATGGCGGTATCGTACCCCACTGAGGCGGAAATTGCCAACCGGGTCAAAGAGATCCCCGACCTGACACCACCGTGGACGTTCGTGTACGTGGTGATGGCGCACTCGGGCTACGAGTGGGACAGCAACCTGACCCCGCCGTTCCCACAAACGCTAAATGTGCGGGATAGCCTCGTGCCCATGACGAGTGCCGGAACCGAGTCGTCGCTGCTACTTCAGATCAACGTCAGCGACCCGTCATTCTCGACAAGCAACGACCCCGTCGCTCCCACCGGTCCACATATCGCGGGGGCGATCCTGGGCTACGGTGCAGGCCAACCGGTGTATGATCGCTCGACCGGAAACGTTTATGTCGGCAACCTGCCGTCCGATTCCCTGCCCACCGACCTTGCGTCCTTCGTGTCGGTGATCCACCGGATTCCACCAACGGTGACGGCGGAAGAAGCTGAGATCCCCGGGATCAGCAAGCCAGTGATCCGCTGTGGACCCCAGCATCCCGAGACCGGGATCCCAGTCGGCAGGCCGCAGGCTTATGCCTGTTACGACCCATCAGGCTATCACCCCATCAATGATAACGAGCATGTTGGCGCGTTCGGTGAGTTTGTATGGGAGTTCAGGAACCTGCCCGATTGGCTGACGGCGCACACCGACCTGGTGACCCACCAGCTGGACGGCATCCTCTATGGAACACCACCGGTCACTGGTGAATGGTTCGCCGAGGCCAGGGTCCATAACCTCGATGATCAATACGGCGTCTTCTCAGACTGGCACCCCATTCGGCTGCTGGTGACACCGACAGCCGAGTATTTGCCCATCAAGGCGCAGTTTGCCGCCGGGGTGCCGGTTTCCTACCAGCTTGAAGGGTCGGGATCATGCACGCTCACGGGGGCACCAAAATGGGTTGACATACAACCAGTGCCTGGCGGATGCGTAGTGATGGGGAGGGCACCGATCTCCGGTGAGTATTACAACTTCGAGATGACGGACTTCAGAGAGACCGGCTACCCCGGCATCCCGATCGTGTTCAGTGGAAACGTGGTCGGGGCGTATACCTTCGATGCGCTACCCGTAACCGCGGGCATCTCGGGCCTGGCCTGGCACCAGGTTGAAAAATACCAGGACCCGTCGACCGAGCCCCCCGTCATGACACTCGAGTTCATCGGTGTCGACCCGTCAGACGGGCAGCTGTACCAAATCCTCCAGCCGGCTGGTCAGCCCCAGCCCGCCAACGAAAGACCTGCCGAGACGGCAATCAAGATAGACACGATTAGCCCGGAGGGAGACCCATTGAGTGGTTCAGGCTTCGGAGAAGTAGCGATCGAGGCTGATCGCGATATCTTCGTGGCCGCGGATAGTGCAGTGATCAAGGTCAGCGGCGGTATCACCAGCACAATCGGTCTTCCCTTCCAGCCGTCCTCGCTGAGCCTCGATTCCGATCTCAGGACTGCAATCCCCGGAGTCGAACCAGGACAGGTTGACCACGGTGCCCTGTGGGTAGCTGGCACAACCACGAGTAATGTGGCGGTAATCGACACCACAACGGGGGTGGTCAGCCCGACGCTGACCGTCGCGGGTGCAACCGCCCTGGGTAGCGTGTCGGTAGACTTCGTAACACGGTACGCTTACGTGGCCGCCCCAGAATTGAACAGCGTAGCCATCTTCGGGCCCACAGGTATCGACCGTCCGCCGATGGTGCCGAGGATCTGGAGCAGTGAGGAGATCACCTGGAACCTGGACTATGCCAGTGTCGCACCGGGACCGTTCACTGTGATGGCCACGGGAGACCTCCCCATGACGCTTGACCTGTTGGGTGAACTGCCTGACGGGATTAACTTTGTCGACAACGGCGACGGAACCGCGACGATATCAGGCGTACCCACCAGCAGTAATGCCGGGCGCGGATGCGGATTCGAAGCTGAGGGAGACCTCGAGGGGGGAGACCCCTGTGGCGATTACGCGTTTGCGCTCACGGCGACTAACGCGTATGGAGTCTACGCCCAAGCGCTTGGGATGAGCGTCAACATCACTCCTACGATCGACAGCCCCAACACGGCCACCTTCTACACCGACTCCGCCAGCTCGTTCATGATTTTTGGGACGGGGTATCCGACGCCGATCTTCTTTACATACGATGAAGCGGCCCTCACAGCTGCCGGCGTGCAGCTCATCGACAACGAGAACGGCACCGCCAGCCTGGTCGGCAAACCGACGACCCCGGGTACGTATGCGTTCCTGCTCGAGGCAACGACAGGATGCCCGCCTGACGCCCAGCAGACGTTCACCCTGATCGTCGAGGACGGGCAAAGTCCGCCGTCGATCAACAGCCCTGACACGGCTACCTGGGCAGTCATCGGAGCGCCCTTTGCCCCGGACCCGTTCACCGTGACGAGTATCGGGTCACCCACGCCGACCCTGTCCGTCGTGACCAAAGCGGGGCAGCTAGGCTTGCCGCCCGGCGTGACTTTCATCGACAATGGCGATAGCACGGCGACATTCGGGGGAGACTGCATGTTCGTCTGGCCAGGGATGGATCCTTCCTGCCTTGGGGTCCTGCCGGATGCGGCTGCGGGCACCTGGACATTCACCATCACGGCAACGAACGAAATTGTTCCCGATGCGAGCCAAATCTTCACCCTTACTGTGGAGACCAATACATCGATTTTGACGCCCCCGCCTGACGCGCCCGACAATTTGTCGTTCGATTACACGCCTGGTGTCACGCTACCAATCCAGGTCTTCTCGCCGAGAACGCTTGGTGACACGATGCCCTACGCAGCAGTGACCACGGCGGACTGGCTCGAAGTAACACCCGTGAGCAGCATAATCAGCCCAACCGTGGGCGACCTCGATGTCTCGGTCGATCCGTCCGGGCTGGCCCCGGGCACTTACACCGGCACCATCCTTGTCACCTCCGCTGGCACAGAAGGGCCTTTCGCAACTGCGTTCGTGACCCTGACGGTGATGGACGTGGCTGTCGCAGGCGAGCTGGGCATCTACCCAAGCACGCTGAGATTCGAGTACAACGTCAACGAAGGCACCCAGCCGCAACCGCAATATGTCTTACTGATGAGCGGTGGCGTGCCGCTGGACTACACGGTGTCGACGGGCGAGGCGAGATGGCTATCGGCGACAGCCAACGGAACTGCTCCGGGCGTATTAAGCGTATCGGTGGATCCGCGAGTAGGCGTGGGGATGCACATCGCCAACCTCACGATTGACGCCCCCGCGGCGCTCAACGGTACACAAACCCAAATCATCCCGGTGACCCTTATCAAGACCGCGGGGAACGCCAACCTGATCCAGGTCATGTTCGGCGTCGGTAGCGCTCCCGAAGGCCTGGCTGCCAACCTCAACACGCACAACTTATTCACCACCTCCTCGAATGCGGCTGCGGAAGCTGCCGAGGCGGCTTCGGGTGGCCTGGAGGTGGAGCTGCCTGGACCCCCTGAACCATCGGCTGTATTCCACATCGACCCGGTGAATAAGAGCTTGGTTGGGGAAATCGTCGTGCATAGTGCAGGCGAATACATCGCTGTCAACAGCTCGACCGGGATGGCCTATCAAGCCAGCCAGGAGACAGGGGAAGTTTCGGTCATAGACGGATCGACCAACAGCATAATTGGTTACGTCCCGCTGACCTTGGACGGAGATGTGTATATGCCGTACCAGATCGCCATCGATGTAGACCAGAACCTGATCTATGTTGGTGCGAAGTCACCTGAGCCTGAACCCATAGGCCTGGTAGGGCCACCCTACGGGTGCATGGCGATTCGCGAGCTACCATCAGACGAGAATCCTCCCGGACAGGACGAGCTGGATTGCTGGCACGCCGGTGCGGTCTTCGTCATCGATGGCAACACGAACCAGGTCGTCTCGCACTTCATGGCTGGAGATGATCCAGAGGGGGTCGTGTTCGCGAAGGCGACTGGTAAAGTGTACGCATCGAACGAGGACGACGGCACTGTCACCGTCGCGCAGGGTGCAGTGCGTAATGGTGGCGGCAGCATCGCACCACCCGTCGTGCTCAGCACGATCATGAACGGCGTTGCCGTCCCAGGCTGGTGGGAACCAGAATGCGACGAGGACAACTACTGCGGTCAGCGCGGAGTGGCACCGAACCTATCATTGTGGCCGCAGGTATCGGCCTGCCGTGGAATCGACGACGAGGCCGAGGAAGCCGACAAGATGGCGGTAGATCCGAATGGCAACGTCTACATTACAGACGACCGGTATCGTGTCGCCAAGATTAACGGAGTGGGCGATGTTGTCGACGAGGTGATCGCAATCCCCGGATATGACTGCGAGGAGTCGGTCCCGGATGACACGCCCGTGGTGTTCAGGAACACGGCCAACAACATAGCCTACATGGCGCTTGGGCAAGGGAAGCTATACGTCACTTCTGAGGAGAACACCCTAACCCTGATCGAGTGGGTCAAGAAGGGCAATAAGACGACCACGAAGCTCACGACACTTACGATACCGGGAGCGGTCGAGCTTGATGCCATCACCACCGACAGAGGGCTGAACCAGGTCTACATCACCGACGAGAGTTTGGCGTCGCTGTGGATCCTGAAAGGCGCCTGCGCGAACGGCGAGGGTATCCACTGCACGCCATGACGCTGGCTTAGTTTAGTAACTACGGTGGCGGCGCTCCCTGCTCCAGGGACGTCGCCACCATTATCTTTCGACAGATGGAGCAGAGGCGGCGAGAGATCCGTGGGTGTTCCCATGCAATCGCTGAAAGCCGCGGTACTTCAGCGGATAGCCCTGGTCGTTGCTCTGGTTGTTTGGATCACAGGTTGTAGCGGTCAGGCTGCTACCATCACCCTTGCGTCTTGCTCTTTTGCCTTATCTCCCAGCAGTGCGTCGTATGACACCTCTGGTGGCACGGGAAGCGTGGCGGTTACAACCCCGGCCAATTGTTCGTGGATTGCGATGGCAGATGTCGATTGGATTATAGTGACGGGTGGAAACCGCGGAGATGCCAATGGAACCGTGACTTACAGTGTAGCACCGAACATGACCACCACGTTGAGAACGGCCTCGATCAAGGTGGTGGATGCAAACGGCCAGCGTTCGGCCGTGCTTCACGAGATCAGCCAAACCGCCTCGACGTGGCTGCCCATTCGAGGAGCCTATACGTTCGTGATGGAGGTTGACCCCGACGGGCTGTGTGGATGGCCTGTGACCACGTTCTACTGGCCCGTCGCGATCGATGTCAGCTCATACGCGCAGGGAACGACGCTCGGATCGATCGTATTCCCGACGACTTCGGCCTCCCCATCTAACACGTGGAGTTTCTCCGCTGGACCGACTCGGACGGAGCTGGTGCCCCGCCAGGAGAGTCCAGGACCGGCGGGAGGAGAGTACAACGTAGTGGTAGACGGAGGACGTTGGGAAGCAGGCGGGCTCACTGCAGGTCACGATGGCAAGGGAGAGATTACGAACGGCACGGCGAGGGGCGCAAAACAGATTCTCACACTGCGTGGCTCCGATAAGCGCTGGGAGTGCCAATCGGATGCGAAATGGAGCCTTCTGATCAGGTACGTTGACAAGGACTGATGGATTCCTCAGCCGCTTGCCTCCGGCAGGTCTCCAGAGAGTCGGTGCGCAGGGTGTCCCCTAGAAACACGTGGCTGAGGGATGGGCCCTTCGGGAGCTAAGAAGCGCTCGGGTCAGTTAACCAAAGCGATTCCAATTGCACATCCCCGGACTCGACTGCAGGCGTGGGATAGCGGACTGCATGTAAACGCCACCCACATTCCTCAAGTGCCCAAGCGGTGCCTATGGGATCACCGACACAAAAAGAATGTATTCAATTGGTGACCATTCCCCTATATACACTTATTGACTATAAACCCCCTCTATATAACCAGCTTTCGAACGTGCAGAGGGGAAAATATTGAAAACCTCTTCGCATAAACAACTGTAGACACAGGATTACAGTAGCGCAACTATCCGATTAATTGGTAAAACCAGGAGCTTCCTTTGATGAGTAGCAAAAACACAGGATATTTATTCATTTCAGGTATAAAATTCAGTAAATTTACACGATAGATTTTACCTGTATAATCAATGGATTGCGCGCTTGCTCAAGAAGTATATGCAGGTGGCGAGCATAAAATTCACCGAGACAACATTAATTTATGGAGAGAATTATGCAAAATGTAAAATTGAACAATGGCGTCGAAATACCAATTCTGGGTTTTGGTGTATTTCAGATAACTGATTTGGCAGAATGTGAAAGATGCGTGGTCGACGCTATTCAAATGGGATATCGCCATATTGACACTGCTGCTTCTTACAAGAATGAAGAGGCGGTTGGCAGGGGTATCAAACTATGCGGCGTGGCAAGGGAAGAACTGTTTATCACTACTAAACTTTGGATCCAAGGAAATGGTCTTGAAGGTACTAAAAAAGCATTTGAAAATTCCCTGAAGCGCCTGCAATTAGAATACATTGACCTGTACCTGATTCACCAACCTTACGGCGATGTGTATGGTGAATGGCGTGCGATGGAAGATCTGTATCAACAAGGCAAAGCCAGAGCGATAGGGGTCTCCAACTTTCCTCCTGACCGAATTATGGACCTGATGATCCATAACAAAATAACACCTGTGGTAAATCAGATTGAAGTAAATCCTTTCCAGCAGCAAATTGACACGCAAAAGTTTTTACAAGATAACAGCGTCCAGGTTGAAGCATGGGCACCATTTGCAGAGGGAAGGAATAATATTTTTCAAAATGAACTTTTGCTTGCAATCGCTGCAAAACACAATAAAAGTATTGCACAAGTAATTCTCCGCTGGCTTTCGCAAAGAGGAATCATTGTTCTTTCAAAATCAGTTCGCAAAGAGAGAATGATGGAAAATATCAGTGTGTTTGATTTTGAGTTAAACACGGACGACATGGCGGCTATTACAACTTTGGACACGAGAACAAGTAGTTTCTTTGACCACCATAACCCTGAGATGGTGAAATGGTTGGGTACCAGAAAACTGGATATTTAGTGGATGAAGGCTGGTCACAGCGGAAGGGGTCTCAAGCCAAAAGCTGCATAATACAGGATGCCGTGAACAGCGGGGATTCCCCTGGCTAATCATCAGTGTAACAATGACCAGGTGATACCTATCACCAAATCCTCTTGCATAAACACAATGATCCAGGTCAGCCAGTATAAGAATACGGAATGGTAGCAGTATTCAAATTAAGAATGAGAAGACGTTATGCGGAGTGAGCGATGGGGGTCGTTAGGTCGAGCCCTATTCTGAACATAGAGGAAGTCCCCAGAGATGGGGAGTATTGGTTTACTGGATAGGACAAAGATAAAGATTGCCACAGGCTGGTGACCTGAGTCATTTATCAGGTCCAGGGGTGAACGCTTATTCTCATTGTATTGAAACCCAGCATTGTTTTGGATAGGCAGCTGAGGGTACTCTTATTGCAATTACCCCATCTTCCATAAGCGGGAGAAGGGCAGGGGTACAGGTTCTAATTTATATTTTCCCGATACATGCTAAAATAACTAAATTGAACTCTGGGGGTCATTTCCAATTACTGGTTGAGCTGTTTCCAACAAGCGCCAATATGTGCCCAGATCAGGAAGGGACCCATGAAAAGAGTTGTATATTTTGCCCTGGCAATCTTGATCATACTTACCAGCTCAGTACACGCAATTGCTGCAAAATCAAAAGAAGTCGCCACATTTTCGTGTGCAGACGTCTCCGAAATCCCCCAATCTGAATGCGAAGCCCTGGTGGTGTTCTACAACAGCACGAATGGTCCAGGCTGGAATAATAGCTCCAACTGGCTGGTGACCACCACCCCAAGCGACTGGTATGGAGTTGGGATCTATTCTGGGCATGTATCGCACTTGATTTTATCCAGCAATTTATTGAGCGGGCCGCTTCAGCCTGAGTTGAGCGACTTGAGCTTCATATCCAGCCTGACGTTGGACGACAACCTGTTGACCGGTGTCATTCCTGCCGAACTTGGTGCGCTTAGCAACCTGGCATATTTATC
>Ga0153915_10008024_pt1 | contig 10016 bp, 10 predicted proteins | sample Opewatmetagenome_2_FD_107003 | JGI IMG/M metagenome (GOLD analysis project Ga0153915, IMG submission 107003) | Freshwater wetland microbial communities from Ohio, USA - Open water 3 Core 3 Depth 3 metaG | ecosystem: Environmental > Aquatic > Freshwater > Wetlands | place: USA: Ohio, Lake Erie... | reverse complement strand
TTGAGACTCGTGAGGATATCATGAGGGAGAATCCTTTTGATCCCTATATCGGCTTCTTTGAGAAAAATTTTGTTAATTATAGCATGGGGGTTAAGCAACAAATTCCGGCAGCGAATAAGAGTACAAACACCCAGGTTCGCCCCTGCATCCGCTGCCATAAAAATATGGGTTTTCCCCTTCCGTTACTCCGGCATTCAATCTGATGTAAGATAATTTAACCGAATTCATAGAATCAGCCCTTGACACATTGTTTCTATACATGCTAGAGAATATATCGGCACGAAACTCCATCTATCTGTTCTGTATTATTCTAATAAAACACCGGATTGTGCTTCATTAATCAGTAAACATTATGTTTACCTCCCCTGAACCATGTCTCTGTGCTGATTTCAGCAATAGGTCATTCATTGATGCCCGGACATAAATGGCGGGGGAGGAAAAATAATTTAATTAAGGAGGTATAAAGTGAATATTATAGTCTGCTTAAAACAGGTCCCGGACACCGAATCTCAGATCAAGATAGCCCCGGACGGAAAATCCATTGTGACTGATGATGTCAAATGGGTGATGAACCCCTATGATGAATTCGGGGTTGAAGAGGCGTTAAGGATCAAGGAAAAATTCGGAGGAGAAGTAACAGTGGTCGGATTAGGCCCCAAGAGGGTGGCTGAGTCCATACGCACAGCCCTTGCCATGGGCGCCGACAAGGGGATGCTTGTCAATGATCCCGCCCTTGACGGGAGCGATTCACTGGCTGTCGCAACAGCCCTTGCTGCGGCGATCAAAGGTCTTAATTTCGATATTATTTTTACAGGACAAAGAGGTATTGACGACGACAACGGGATCGTCGGCGCCGCCCTGGCAGAGATGCTTAACATCCCTAATATCTCCGTTGTTGAAAAGGTTGAGATATCAGGCGATGGGAAATCCCTTAAGGCAAACAGGCCGGTGGAGGGAGTTACCCTTGTTATTGAGGCCGCGTTGCCCGCGCTTATCACCGCTCAAAAGGGCCTGAACGAACCCAGGTATGCATCTCTCCCCGGAATTATGAAGGCAAAAAAGAAACCCCTTGAAGAAAAGACACTGGCAGCACTGGGCCTTGATCCTTCCCAGTTTGGGGAAGGTGCAAGAAAACTGAAGATCGTGAAGCTGACGCCGCCGCCTCAAAGGAATGCCGGCAAGATCGTCGCCGGAGATACGCCGGAACAGAAGGCGGCGGAGCTGGCCAGGTTGCTGCATGAGGAGGCCAAGATCCTGTAATCTCTTCCCAGACGAGAGAGGATCGATATCACTTAAGCTATCAGATAAAAGGAGATATAAACGATGTCACAAGGAGTTATGATCATTGCTGAACAGAGGGACGGGGATATCCGCAAGATATCCTATGAACTTATCAGTGAAGGAAGGCGGCTGGCGGATTCCTCAGGGCAGGAATTGACTGCTGTGCTGCTTGGTTCCAATATAAAAGACAAGGCAGCGAAATTCGGAAATTACGGCGCAGCCAAGGTTATCGTTGCCGATGATCCAAGGCTCGGACAATACACTACCGACGCCTATGTTACCGTAATCGCCCAGATAGTAAAGGCCAATGACCCTGCTGTGCTCCTGCTCGGCGCGTCATTCCAGGGAAAGGACCTGGCGGCAAGGCTTTCAGCCAGGCTGGGTGTCGGCATGGCCCAGGACTGTATCCGGTTTTCCATGGAAGACGGCCGGCTGAACGCTGTCCGTCCGATTTATGCAGGCAAGGCCTATGCAAAGGTAACCTATAACGATAATTATCCCCATATGGCTACTGCGAGGCCCAATGTAATGCCCATGAATGTGCCGGACGAATCCAAAGCCGCCCAGGTAATGGACGCATCTTTCACACTGAACGACAGCGACCTCAAGACAAAGGTGGTTGAGGCGGTCAAGGATCAGAGCGGAAAGGTGGATCTGACCGAGGCCGACAAGATAGTCTCCGGCGGACGCGGCATGAAGGGCCCGGAGGGCTATGGAATACTCGAAGAACTCGCGGACCTCATGGGAGCTACTGTAGGGGCCTCAAGGTCTTCAGTAGATGCCGGGTGGAGACCTCATTCCGATCAGGTAGGACAGACAGGGAAGGTAGTTTCCCCGACCCTTTACATTGCATGCGGCATATCAGGGGCCATTCAGCACCTGGCCGGCATGGCCACTTCAAAGGTTATCGTGGCAATAAATAAGGACCCGGATGCGCCTATCTTTCAGAAGGCCGATTACGGCGTTGTGGATGATCTTTTCAAGGTTGTCCCGGCGCTTAAGGAAGAGTTAAAAAAGGTTATGTAGTTTTTTGTTATTAATTGGTCGGAGACAGTCAATCAACTGTTTCCGACCAATAAACGATTGTATGTCCCTCCAAGATGGGCTTATTCAATCCCGGCAAAATACAAAGACCTGCGGATGTGAAAATCAACATATCACCTCAAGATTTTTTCTAATATGCCGATAATAAAGGTTTTGGCCCTTGGAGTGTGATCTGCTGTGGATGGGATGGAAAAACTTATATTCCGAATTCTTGATTATTTGGTTGACAAAAGGATCGATTTTTATACATTAGTTGCTTGTCGGCGGTGTAGCTCAGAGGTTAGAGCATACGGCTCATATCCGTAGTGTCACTGGTTCAACTCCAGTCACCGCCACCAAAAATTATCGGTTCAGGATTGACATTTTCATAATCGGCTTTATCTTCGAAACGAATTTGCTCATTATTAGAGAGCTAGCCCATGACTAATTTGGCCTTTGAAGATAGAGATATAAAAGATATTAGCGACGCCCTTGATATCGCAGAAGATCAGACTGGAAATTTTTATAAATTTTCCTTCGGGCAATGGAAGAGACATCATTACGATGTCAAGACATTAATATCTCTATCAGAAAATGAGATCACCAGCTATGCCTTTGCCTTATTGAATAAATATTCAAGGGCGACGGCAGGCTTTGAATCATGTACAAAGACCCGGGATTTTTATTTTATCTGTCTTCAGGATCACCATATTTTAAATGCCCTGACAAGGGATAAAAATCTCGCGTTGCTCTCGCTCCTTGTGTATGTCTTTACCCATGAACTGGTGCATATAGTAAGGTTTTGCAATTTCTTTCAGAGATTCGAAATAACCGGCAAGGGCAAGGAAAGAGAAGAAAGGCTGGTTCATAACATAACCTATGAGATTTTAAAGGACAGCACCCTGCCCAGAATGGATTATGTCCTTGAATCTTATAAGCAGCACAGGGTATGTGAACTGGCATGTTAAGGGGATGCAGACCCTTTTTATTTTTTTTATTGTGAGGTGAATTATATGCCTTTGTATGAATATGAATGCACAAAATGCAACCATCAGACAGAGATATTTCAAAGTATAACGGATAAGCCGATTACCAAGTGTGAATTATGTAACGGAAAGATGAAAAAACTCATCTCCCAGAGTTCCTTTCATTTGAAGGGATCAGGCTGGTATGTAACTGATTATGCCTCCAAAAGCGGGGGATATGACGGTAAATCCACTGCAAAGGACAGCTGTTGCAGCGCGGATGCGGCGAAGGATACGCCGGCAAAGGCTGCTGAAGATAAGCCTAAAAAGGATGCCTCAGCAGGGCCAAAGAAAAAAGCCAAGGCAGCTGATTAATCAAAAATTAAACAAGACATTTAAAAGAATAAACTATGAGAAATTTTGATACCGGCAAAGAGCAGGACAAGCTTATCAACAGGCTTGAGAAACAGGAAAAACAGCAGGCCTTTCAAAGAGACAGGTTTTATAAATATAAGATTTCAGAGATACATTCAAGGCTCTCTCAGAGCCTCTTAATGGAAAAGATAGTCGAAACGGATAACCCAACCGCCTTTTCTGAGGTCCTTATGAAAGGCCTGAAAAAGTTGCTCAAAATAAATGAATTTGACTTTAAATATTTTATCGCCCCTCTCCGCAGCCTTGTTCCTCACCCTAATCCATTCTCGCTTTACATCACACAATATATCCTTGAGGTAGTTGTTAATGACCCGTGCGTTATTGATGTATATGGGACTGATAAGGAGATCTACCAGACGGTAAACAAGGAGATCACCAATATAAATCTCAAATTTGAAAGAGATGAAAAAAAGATTATTGAGCAACTCTCCCATAACAAATCACTTACGCCCGGCTCAAGGGATTATGATATAGCCCTTGACCAGCTATTCCGCAAGACCATGGGCGAGCCGGCGGAGGGGACACCTCAATAAGGCCGCTGATAAGTGATATCTCGTTTTTCGATTCCTGAAAAATTAAGATTATTAAGGAGAACAAAAATGCCTTCAAATAAGACAGCATTTCTCTTCCCAGGCCAGGGTTCACAGTCAGTGGGCATGGGCAAGGAGATATTGGAAGGGTTCCCTGAGACAAGAGAGATATTTGACCAGGCGGATGAGATCTGCGGGAGGTCCATATCAAAACTATGTCTTGAAGGGCCAATGGAGGATCTTACACTTACCGTCAATGTCCAACCCGCCGTAACCGCCGTTAATCTTATCTGTCTTTCAGCCTTGAATAAATCAGGCGTCTTTCCCGCTATTTCAGCCGGCCATAGCCTGGGTGAGTATGCCGCGCTTGTCTCATCGGGTGCAGTCACGGTTGTTGACGCCCTCAGGCTGACCATGAAACGCGGCGAGCTGATGCACAGAGAGGCCCTTAAAAATCCCGGGATAATGGCCGCCATAATGGGCATGGAGATAGATGCCGTCAGAGATATAGTAGGTCAGTGCATGGACAAAGGGGTGATTTCAGTCGCGAATCATAATACCGCCAGGCAGATTGTTATAACCGGACAGAATGAGCCCATATCGCAGGCAATGGAACTGGCAAAACAACGCGGAGGAAAGGCCATACAACTCAAGGTAAGCGGGGCATGGCATTGCGACCTGATGAAAAACGCTGTCAATGACTTCAGGGAGTTTATGGATAGCGTAACATTTTCAACCCCTAAGACGACGATGCTTTTCAATGCTACAGCCGGGGTTGAAACAGACCCTGAAAAAATAAGAGACATAATGGCAAATCAATTGACAAGCCCTGTAAGGTGGCATGAGACCGTCCTCAAGATGATGGACCAGGGCATAGACACCTTTGTGGAGGTTGGGCCGAAAAAGGTCCTCTCCGGCCTGGTCAGCAAGATCGTCCCTGAGGGAAGCGCGCAGATTTTTAATGTCGAGGATATGAAAGGTCTGGATGTCTTCCTGAAGGCAATAAAATGAAGATTTATCTTCACCTTGAAACACATCTAAAACTAATGAAGCCCCCATCATTTGCGGTCGGGAGCTTCATTATTCCGGATCTTAATCATTTCTTTCTATAGATAAAATAGTCTGTTATTGACATTGATTCATCATATCCCTTCGTGATTGTCGATAACGTTCTGCTCCTCAACCCGCAGTTTGCAACTTTTCTCTGTAATCCAGTAAACAAAGACACCTGCAGTCAGGACACACAGGACAATAATCAGGCCGATGGGCTTCATAGCAAGGGCATAAGTAAAAGAGCTGTAAAACATGAAGACACATGCGGCGCAGAATATTAAGGCAGGAACCGGGAATCCGGATATCTTGTAGGGACGCTCAATATGCGGTTCTTTGCGCCTGAGCACAAAGACAGAGATGCCGGTCCCCAGAAAGAACAGCCAGATCACCGGGGCGGAGTAAAGGATTGTGTCTATGAAAGAACCCGCAAAAAACAGGATGGCGAGGCTGATGCACCCCTGGACAATAAGAGACCTGACCGGCGTTCCGAAACGCTCGCTCCATGTGCCAAGGAAATGGAATGACCTGTGTTCAGCGCCAAGGGCATAGGATATGCGGGCGCCTGTTAAGATAAGACCGTTGACCGCGCCCAGCGCGGATATGCAAATAATAATGCTGATTATCTTTGCTGCCATCCCCGGAGCGACCACAGCAAAGGTATCCACCGCAATCGCCTTTGAGGAACTCATCCCTGCCTGTCCCAGGGCGTGAAGGAATGACCCGTTGAGAAGCATATAGAGACCTATAACGATGATGGTCCCTATCACAAGGGCGCGGACAATATTATATTTCGGGTGCTTGACCTCCGCGGCTACATATGCCATCTCGTTCCATCCGCCAAAGGCAAAAAGCACAAGGATAAGGGCCAGCTTAAAACCATCCAGGGTCATCCCCGATGTCTCCATAGGCATGATTTGCGGTGTCGGCGCCAGAAAACCTGCTGCAACTATGGCGAGTATTCCCATGGATTTGATTACTGTCAGGAGGTTCTGTGTCCATTTGCCCTGTTTTACTCCAAGGATGTTTATGAGAGTCAGAATTACCACGGCCATGGTCGCATATACAGGGAGCATGTTCTTATAGGGGGCATAGACAGTCACGGCATACCGGGCAAACACAAAGGCCATAAGGGCAATATCCCCGGGCCTGATGATCACAAGCTGAGACCAGCCGAAGAGATATCCCACCCAGCTGCCGTAGGCGCGGGTCTGGTACACATAGTCTCCTCCCTCATGCGGGTACGCGGTAGCCAGCTCCGCGTAGCATATGGCCCCTGTCAGGGCGAGGAGCCCTCCAGCCAGCCATATGCCCAGTATGCCAACCCATCCGCCCATGCATGAGGCCACAGTGGGGGTTATCTCATATATTCCGGCGCCTATGATGATCCCTACGATGATACATATGGAATCGAATAGAGAGAGTTCTTTCTTTGGAACCATGCCCATGATAAACTCCTGTCAGATCTATGACCAGCTCATAATGTGAAGAAGGTCCGACGATTAGAATTTCTGCTGTTATCAATGTTTTTTAAGTGTAACGCCAACAGTCCCTGACCCGGTGTTTATAAACAGGGTTTCCAGATCAGCATCCTTGGTAACAGCGTTGATGTAGGTCTGGGTTCCCCCCTGGTCCATGTTATGGGCAACAATCAGGCCGCCGGGACGCACAAGGGGCAGAAGCTGTTTAATGTAGTCATAATAGCCATCCTTATCGGCGTCTAAAAAGAGGAGATCAATGGAGACCTTCAGTGTCTTTACCAGCTCATGGGCATCACCCTCAACTACTGTGGCAATATTATCTACTCCAGCGTTTTTAAAGTTCTGCCTGGCAAGTTTGACGCTTGAGGCCTCGATCTCAAATGTTGTAAGTCTGCCGCCGGTGCCCTTTAATCCCAGCAGCATCCAGAGGGCGGAATAACCGTTGGAGGTGCCTATTTCCACAACATTCTTAGCGTCCAGGCTCTCCACAAGCATCCTCAGGAACCTTCCATCATCCATGGGGACGTTTGCACCCTGTGCCCGCTGGGTTGCGGTCATATCAGTCAGCACTGCCACTATCTTCTTCTCGTCATCGTTTTTTGGGATCAGAGAACTTTGAGTGGATGTGGAACGGGATCCAAGACCGCCGCCTCCCATGCCCCTTTGAGCCATGGATGTTAAGGGAATTATCATCACACCCACAAGTATTGCGGATATTGCAAATAGTTTTCTATTGTTCATTTCTACATCTCCTTCGTAATTGTTAATGGATTTATTGCTCTTGTTTGAAAAAATCAAACATGGAAGAAAATAGAAGTTAAAATGTAAAACATATTTACCTTATACATTTTTTCTACATATTCTGGTAAGTCGTATGATCGAAGTGAAAAGTTACATGGATTTTTATTCGGGTTGGATGATGCCGAAAATAAATATTTGCGGGGGATGCTATCAGAAATGAGATTGTATTTACAATACCTCCGGCGTGAATGTTACCACGTCGTCAATCTTTTCCGCACCTGTAAGCAGCATGACAAGCCTGTCCACGCCAAAGGCAATCCCTGCGGATGGAGGCATTGTCCGTAAGGCATCTAAAAATTTCAAGGGGATCGGATAGGGTTGCCTGCCGTGCTTTTCCCTGATGGCGTTCTCCTTATTAAACCTTATCTCCTGCTCAATGGGATCGATCAGTTCAGAAAAGGCATTGGCCAGCTCAAGCCCGCCCATGTAGAGTTCAAACCTTTCCGCCACATCAGGACGGCCTTGTTTCATCCTGGCGAGGGATGCGAGTTGCGAGGGATAGTCATAAAGGAATACGGGCCTGGAGGCATTCAATCCCGGCTCCACATGCAATACCATCATCTCTTCAAAACGGTCGGTCTCAAGGGCCTCTTTTAGTGATACGGGAGAGCAGGCGGCAAAGGCATCCGCAACCGTAATCCGATCCCAGGGGGGGTGGAGATCGATAACCTTTCCCCGGTATTGGATGGTCCTTTCCATCCCCAATTCATCGGACACAAAAATTACCATGGCCTCGCAATCAGCCATAAGGTCATTATAATCCGCCTCTCTCCGATACCATTCAAGGAGTGTAAATTCAGGCAGGTGGATATGACCCCTCTCCCCGTCCCTGAAGCATTTGCATATCTGAAATATTTTAGGGAAGCCTGCTGACAGGAGTCTTTTCATGCATACCTCGGGAGAGGCGTGCAGAAATCCGCTGGAAGTGCTTAAGAGGTCAATATGCGCCTCCGGCACAGGCTCGGGGATAAGGTTAGGCGTCTCGACCTCCAGGAATCCCTGCTCGATATAAAACCGTCTTATGGACTGGATAATCCTGGCGCGTGACCACAGGTTTGATTTTCCGGGAGACAATATCGGTTATCCCATTAAAACATAACCATTACTTTACGCGGGTCAAATATGCCCCTGTCCGCGTATCAACGGATATTTTGCTTCCTTCTTCAACAAAGGGGGGAACGCGAAGGGTGTAACCTGTCTCAAGAGTTACAGGCTTGCTGTCGCCGGCAGCTGAATCGCCCTTGACCCACGGATCGGCCCTGGTCACCTTCAGGTCCACAAAATTAGGTAGTGTAATGTCCAAGGGGATTACATCAAAAAAGAGTATGGATACCTCGAGGTTGTCTATCAGGTAGTTCTTTGCATCGCCGACCTGGGCCCTGGTAAGCGTTACCTGCTCATAGTTATTTGTATCCATAAAGCAGTATTCATCTTCCTGGTTGTAAAGAAACTGCATCTTGCGTTCCTGCAGATCTGCCGACTCAAAGGTGTCCACAGACCTGTAGACTTTTTCATCCGCCCTGTTAGTGAGCATGTTTTTGATCCGGCACCTGTAAAGGGCCTGGCCCTTGCCGGGCTTGGTAAACGTAAAATCGGTGACCACATAGGGCTGGCCGTCAATCAATATCTTCAGGCCTTTTCTTAAATCACTTGCTTGGTAAACTGTCATATCATCCTATCCTTAATTTATTAGGTTAAAGGTTTTTATAATTCCAAAGACCTTGTTTATATCATAACTCATCTATCTTTAGATTAAAACCAAAAAGCTATCGGAATATATGGAAGAGTAAAATTTCTGTCAAGTTTAAAACGGCAATTGTTATATCGAGGTCAATTGCATGGCTATTTTTACGGCCATATGTGCATCTCCGGCATAGGCATCCGCCCCGATTTCATCGGCAAAGGCCTGATTGACCACTGCCCCGCCGATAAGAAATCTGCATTGCAGGCCTTCTGCCCTGGCCAGGTCAATCACCGTCTTCATCTGAACCATGGTGGTAGTCATGAGGGCCGACAGACCGATTATCTTCGCTCCGGTCTCCCTGGCCTTTTGGATAATCAGGGAGGCATACACGTCCTTGCCCAGGTCATGGATAATGAAGCCGTAATTCCTAAGCATTAAGGCGACAATATTCTTGCCTATATCATGGATATCCCCCTTTACGGTAGCAAGGACAATATTAGCCTTTGCCGGCGCATCTGCCATCTCGGCCTGCATGAACGGTTCCAGGACCTCGAATGCCTTTTTCATGGCCTCGGCGCTCTGAATCAACTGGGGGAGAAAATACTGTTTTTTTTCAAACATCTCCCCGGCCCTGGCAACGGCGGGTATCAGTTGCGCATTCATCAGGGAATTGGGCCCATGCCCTTCTGCAAGTGCCTTCTGGAGGAGTGGCGCGATGACTTCCCTGTTTCCCGTAAGGATCGCATCAGAAATCTGTTCCAGTAGA
>Ga0153915_10008022_pt1 | contig 10016 bp, 18 predicted proteins | sample Opewatmetagenome_2_FD_107003 | JGI IMG/M metagenome (GOLD analysis project Ga0153915, IMG submission 107003) | Freshwater wetland microbial communities from Ohio, USA - Open water 3 Core 3 Depth 3 metaG | ecosystem: Environmental > Aquatic > Freshwater > Wetlands | place: USA: Ohio, Lake Erie... | reverse complement strand
GTCCTGGTACCCTGGGGAGGCCGTGTCGACCCTGACGCTGGTCGAGCAGGGCGGCCGCACCACCCTCACCCACACCGTTTGCTATGAGTCCCAGGCCGCACGCGACGCGGTGCTCAAGACCCCCATGGCCGAGGGCGTCGCCGCGGGATTCGACACGCTCGCGCAGCTCTTGGGGCCCCTGACCCGTGGGATCGCGTGACGCTGTCTGCTGCGGCGACCAGTCCGCGCCCTGCGCCTGGCTGGATGGCCGGCTCTATCGCCGCGGCCAGCGCGGCTGCGATTCCTGACGAACGCTCACATGCAGGGAGGAGAGGGACAATGCAGAAGATCACGCCGTTCCTGTGGTTCGACGGCCAGGCTGAAGAAGCGATGAACTTCTACGTGTCGGTGTTCAAGAACTCCAGGGTTGGAAAGGTGACGCGCTATGGCGCGGGTGCGCCAGCCCCGGAAGGGACCGTCATGTCGGCGACGTTTCAACTCGAGGGACAGGAGTTCATCGCCCTGAACGGTGGCCCCATGTACCGCTTCACCCCCGCGATCTCGTTCTTCGTGAGCTGCGAAACGCAGCAGGAGGTGGACGAGCTGTGGGCCAAGTTGTCGGCGGGCGGAGAACAGCAGCAATGCGGCTGGCTCAAGGACAAGTACGGTGTGTCGTGGCAGATCATCCCTTCCCTGCTCGGCAAGCTGTTGGGGGACAAGGACGCGGCGAAAGCCCAACGGGTCATGCAGGCGATGCTGCAGATGCGCAAAATCGAGATCCGGGGACTGCAGCAGGCGGCCGACCGTGGATAGCCCCGGCCTCAGGGAAGAGGTGTCTGCTGCATTGCGACGGCCTGCCACCGGCCGTCGCGGCGCACGAAGACGCGCATGTACCGGATCTTGCCACTGAACGGGAATCCCCGAAACGTGCCGGTATTGTCCGCGATGCCCCGGAGCACGGCCACGTCGCCGTAGATCCGCACCACCAGGCTGTCATATCGCACCGACTGCAGTCGGAGATCGCCGCTCCCGATATCCCGGATGTTGTCGACCTTGGTGCGGATCTGGCCCAGGCGCGAGATCTCGATGAATTCGTCGGCGACCATGCGCGAGAGTGCTGCCGTGTCGGCGCGCAACAGCGCCTGGGCGCGCGACATCTCGACCGCCCGCACGGAGTCTTCCGGAGTCGAGCCGCCGCCCGAGGCCTGGGCGGCGAGGTGCGCCCCATGGGCGCCCAGGCTTAGCATCAGAGCCAGTGTGCCCGACCGCAGTCTGGACAGCATCGCGAGCATACCTCCAAACGTTCTCGGTGAGACTCCCCGTAAGGTGTGGAGTGCAATGGACGCAATCAAGACGCTCGGTCGTGCTCGGTCCGCTCCCACGCTTGCCTCGGGCCCGCCCTGATGACAAACAAGGGATGGGTGAGGGGCCGGCGAATACCGGCTAGCTCCTGATATTTCCGCGGGTCCCGGGTCTTCAATTTGCGTTTGAGATGCGCCCATTCGTACGCCAGCTGCCCGGAGGTCTCGGGTATGCGACGCTGCGTGAGCACACGGCCGAGTTTGCTGGCGTCGAACCGGTACCCTCGCCGTACCGACTCGTCATAGATCACTCGCAGGTAGGCGTTGAGGCACGCCACCGGATTCGGCCGGCCCCGAAACCGGGCGAGCTGCGGATGGTGCCGATACCCTCGCGTGCGACCGCGCAACACGGCGCGCGCCAAGAGGGCCTCGCGCCACACCGCCACGAGACCCCGGGCATCCAGATAGCGCGGATGGACCGTCCAGAGGCGCACCCGCGGGCCGGCTAGAACTTGGACCAGAGGTACTGGTTCGTGACCTCGTGGTGGAACTGGATCTCGGCGGCCTTCACCTCGGCGCCGAGCGCCTTGGGGCATCGGTCCGCCTGGGCCTGCTTCAGGTCGGCGAACTTGCTGTGAACCTCCTCGCCGAGCATCTCCTTGAGGAACGGGCTGGCCTTGTAGAGGCGAATGGCGTCGTAGATGTTGTCCGACAGGAACCGGGTGCGGCTCCGCTTGTTCTCGTCGCCCTCTTCCATCGGCCCCTCCAGGCCCGTCCGGAAGATCGTGTAGATCGCCAGGTAGGGGTTGGCATCGGGGGCGATCGAGCGTACCTCCACTCGCTTGGACCGCTCGTTGCCGAGCGGAATCCGGATCATCGAGCCGCGATCGATGGGGGACGCCTTGATCTGATTCGGCGCCTCGAAGTGCGGGTCCAGACGGCGATACGCGTTCACGCTCGAGTTCATGAGCAAGCAGATCTCGGCGCCGTTGGAGAGGATCCGTTGGATGAACTCCCATCCCGTCTTCGAGAGCTGGTCCTGTCCCTTCTCGTCCCAGAACAGGTTCTTTCCCTTGCGGGCCACCGAGACGTTCGTATGCATGCCGTTGCCGTTCACGCCGGTGAGCGGCTTGGGGAGGAAGCAGGCGGTCATGTCCATGCGTGCCGCGACCTGCCGGGACAGCAGCTTGTACAGTTGCACCTGGTCCGACGCGACGCACATCTCGGCGTAGCCGTAATTCATCTCGAATTGCGACGGCGCCACTTCCGGGTGGTCCTTCTCGTTGGCAAATCCCATGGCGCGCTGCACCTCAGCCGAGGTGTCGATGAAGAGCCGCAGCGCGTCACCGGGAAGTGAGTGGTAGTAGCCTCCCGTCGAAATGAAATCGAATCGGCCGGTCTCGTGATAGCGGCGCTCGGCGTCGCGACCGTTGAACAGGAAGCCCTCGATCTCATTGGCGGCGAAGCACACCGTGCCGTCCTTGGCGAACAGCTTCTCGGCGTACTGCTTGAGCAGTCCCCGCATGTCCGCCGAGTACGGCGCCCCGTCGCGCTCCAGGACGTCGGCGAAGGCCAGCACCTTGCCGGGGCCAAACACGTCCGACGGCAACCAGTAGAAGGCGGGCCAGTCCACTCGGAGACGCAGGTCGGATTCCTGCTGGCGTGAGAAACCGCGGATGGAAGAGCCGTCGAAGGTCAGGTTGTCCACCGAGCCGAGCAGGAATTTCTTGTCGTAATCCAGCATGTGAAACCGGCCCTCGAGGTCCGTGAAACAGACCGTGACGGCCTTGATGCGCTTCTCGTCGCTGAGGTACTTGAGACGCTCTTCCTGGATCTGTTGTGGGGAGACGCGGTCCAACCGCTGCTTCTTTGCCGCGAGGTTTCTCTCCTCGAGCTCGTCGTAGGGGATCTCCAGGAAGTCACGTAAGGCGGCGGTCATGCCGGCTCCTCGCGGCGAGTAGTGGGTTGTGGAAGAACGGCTCAGTTAATATAAATGCTATGCGATTTAGCGCAAATAGTTACTTATTTATCTTAAACCAAGCCACAATTATGACACTGGCGTTGCTAGACGGAGAACCGCTAGGAGCCGGCGTCCCCGGGCTCGCATGGCGGGGGTGCCCGTGGAAGTCAGGCGCCGGAGCTGCGCGGTGATCCGGGGCCGCAGCCTCGGGTCAACCGAGGCGAGATCCGCCAAGGCCTGCATGGCGAAGGTCCGGACGATGGCACTCCGGTCCCGCGCGTACACCTGAAAGACCGCCGCCGCACGGCGGCGCTGGCGCGGCGTGAGCGGTAGCCGAGGGATGAGCTGAGCGAGATGCCAGCGAAGCTCTTGCTGCGTCGCGCGATGCGCCAGCGACAAGAGCACGCGCTTGTGCGGGCGGAGCAGCTCCGGCCGGGCGACGGACGCCTTTTCCAGGGCGTCCGCGGCGCGCATCCGCACGATGGGATCGGCATCGTGGAGCGCGCTGACCAGCTGGGCGGCCAACCGCGGTTGACGGCGAACGAGGCGAAGCACCTGTGGCACGCGGCCGATGGAGCGGCGGTCGCCACCGGATAGGAGGGCCCGGAGCGTGAGTCAGCCCTCGATCTTGTAGATCTCGCGCCGGCCGTACTCCACGAGCTCATGATAGTCCTTCATGATCTTCTCGAGCTCCTTCATGTCCTCGCCGCTCTGCCCCCCGCCCTGCATCATACGCTCGAATTCGTCCATGCTCGTCACCTCCATCTCGGCCACGAGCGTCCAGTACCGCTCGGCACAGAAGTCCGTCATCACCCGCATGCTGGGCATGCCGACCTTCGCGCTGAGCTTGGACATGGCCAGGAACTTCTCCACCAGGGAGCGCACCTTTCCCGGCTTACAGTACATGACCTCGCGAATGAGTAGCATGTGATCCTCCCGGGTTGTTGTGAACGGCGTCGGTCAGGCGGCATGTGGGCGTCGCACCAGGTGACGAAGCAGACGAAGGGCCACGGCGAGGCCGAGGATCAGCAGCGTCCACACCACTGCCGACACGCTGACCATGGTGATTTGGTACCCGATCCCGCCGAGCGCCCGATGAGTCTCGAACAGCCAGGCCTGCACCAGGTAGCCGGGGGCGATGACGATGAACGCGGGGACGTTGTCCATGTGCCTGAGTGCAACGGCGGAAGCGATGCCGGTGAGTATCAGCAGGACAACGGCGAAGTGCCGCAAGCTCATCGTTTGCGCAGCTCGGCGATGCGGGCTTGGACGAGCCGCTTCACGAGCGCGGCCGGCGGAGGTTTCGTGAGCGGAAAGCGCACGGTCCCCTTCGACGTCTCGTATCCCTTCAAGGCGGCGGCGTGCCGCCGTTTGATCGCATCGGTTATGGGGTAGAGGCTGCAATGGTGCTTGAAAGCGGCATACCACACCAGCGGCCGGCCATCGAGCTGGAAGGCTGGGATGCGGTAGCTGAATGCTTCCATGACGTCGGGGGCTGCGGACCGAATGGCCACGCGGAGCTGCCGCAGGGCGCGCCGGGCGGCAGGCGGCTGGGAGGCGAAATAGGCGCGCACTTGTGCCGCGGCCCGTTGGGTGGACGTCCTAGGCGAGGGCCGCTCGGATCTGGCTGAGGTGGTGCGCATTGTGCGAAGCGACCTTGTCGAATTCGTCCTTCAGGGTCCGCACCCCGGTCACGCTATGCACGAACTCCAGGTGTCCCTGGCGGTCGTAGTGTAGCCGGGCGTAGTAGATCATCGCATTCCGGACCGATTCGTACACCGGGCGAGAAAGCTCGAGCGGCTTCCGAGCATAGTCGAGTCCCTTGGCCCAGGGCAGGACCATTTGCCCGGCGCGTAGACCCGCGCCAGCTCCGACGCGCCGAGCGCGAAATATTGCAGTGTTTCGTCGCGAGTCGCCTCGAGCTGCTCGATGAGTTCCATAATCAGGTAGGGTGCTCAGCCCTTGCGGCGGTGGTAGCCGGCGGGCTCAAACGGGCTGAGCTTCTCGAGCCAGAGCGCCTCCAGTGTGTGGAGATCCTCAGTCGGGTCGTAGTCGGGGGCGTCCGTGGGTGCCAGGGTATCGAGCACGACGAATTCAAACGCATCGGCGCCGAGGCTGTTCCAGTCGGCCTGCAGTGAAGGATTCGCATGCGCGTCGAGTCGCAGCTGCGCGCGCTGCCGGTTCAGGAGTGCGGGAAGGTCCCGGCCGGCCACGACGAGCGTCTTGCCGTTCGCCGTATTGCGAACAGCGCCCACACCCATGGACCGGGGCGTTTGCTTGTATTGCCGGATGAGCGCTTTGCGATCGGGCGCGCCGTCAGCGGGCATAGTGCCCGGCTCCCAGAAAATGCAACGACACGTATGGCTCGTCGCCCAACACCCAGCTGTCGTGCGGCTCGGGCGGGATGTAGAACAGCGCTCCCGGTCCCAGCTCCCAGACGCGGCCATCGGCGAAGGCGGCCGTCGCCCGGCCCTGGAGCACCAGGCCGACGTGTTCCACGTGGCAGCGCTCGGCACCCACCGCGGGCCCTACGTCCACCGACCAGCGCCAGCCCGGCTCGTAGGTGGCGCGGCCGATGGTCAGGCCACCGATATGGACCAGCTCGAAGCGGCCGCGCGTGAAGTGCCGCACCTCGTCGGGGGCGTCGAAGCGCTTCAGGATGACATCGAGCATGGACGCATCTGAGAGAGTGGCGTGGCGCTGCCTGACGGATTGCGCGTAAGCTGCGGGCTCCAGCGGCCGCAATCAAGAGCCCAGCGGCACCGCTTCCAGATACTCCTGCAAGGCGGTGGCATTGTTGAGGCGTTGCTCTCTGGAGCTGTAGAGGAGGGTGACCGTCCCCTTGCCCAGATGGTGGCGAAGGTCGGCCAGCCCCGCGGGGTTCGCGTCGAGTTCCGCGAAGTAGCGCCGCCGGAATTCCTTCCATTTGGCCGGATCGTGACCGTACCAGTGACGCAGCGGCGTGGACGGAGCGATCGCCTTGGCCCAGAAATCGATTCGGGCAGTGGCCTTGGAGACGCCGCGGGGCCACAGGCGATCGACCAGGATTCGCCGCCCATCCGCGGGATCGGGCTGCTCGTAGATGCGCTTCGTTCGGATTCGCACGGGTCGTGCGCTCAGGGAAACACGAAAGTGCTAGTCGTTGTCGGCGTGCGCGGGCATCACGACCCGAAGGACCGATTCCTGGTGAAACCGGCGTTTGTACTCGGCAATGATAGCCGCTATGGCCGCGTCGCTGTCAACGCCGCCCGCCGGCAACACGAGCTCGAGCACAAAACTCGGCTCGCGCCGGATGCGGCCGTCGGGCCCGCGCCACTGCCCCATTGCCGACCAGACGGTCAGGCCGGCCGGAAAGCGAGGAGTGACCACCTCCGCTACGAAGACAGCCCAAGCGGTGTCGCTGACGATCACGGTGTCGGCAACGTTGCGGCCGAAGTACAGACGCTCGACCACGACGGACTCTGGGGCTCCGGTTTGAATGGCGGAGGCGCAGGCAAGAGGGAGCGTGAGCAGCGAAAGCGTGAGTACCGAGCGGAGTGGTGACATCGAAGGCAGACTCCAGCCTAGGCGGCTGCGGATGGTCGCGCGGGAGCACGTAGCTGACGGATCAGGTAGAGCGCGATGATCAAGAGGACGACCGCGGTGGCGGCGCCCGGCGTGTAGCGGAGCTCGCGGAGCGACCACAGTGGATGGCCGATCCCGTTCAGCAGCTCGATCCCGATCCACAGCCACGCCAGCGGGACGGCCGCTGGCCATCCCCGGCGGACCGGCCAGAGGAAGCACCAGAGCCCGAAGAGCACGAGCACGATGTTGCAGATCAGAAAGCCACGCTCCAGGTCCTGGGAGATCAGGCCGCTCACGAACCGGGCGGGTGCGAACACCGCATACAGGCGGCCCAGATACTCTTCGACCGAGTGGGCCGCCTGCGCCACGATGAGGGCGAGGAATGTAGCCTGGAATCGCGTCACCGATCCCGTTGCGCCCGTCTTCGAGCCGCTCACCGGAGTCAAGGTTTGGTGATGTCGATCCCGGCGTCCACCAGGTCCTTCACGACGGCCGCCGCCACGCGCGCGCCCCAACGCTGGCCGAACTTGTTCTCCTCGATGCCCAACGGACCCTGCTCGCTCGCCAGCCGTTGACCGGTCGGCGACTCGAAAAACCGCACCAGGTCGGTGAGCTCGCTGCCGGTGAACCGTCGGGCATAGGCCGGAGCGATTGAGTCCATTGCCTCAGGGGCGGTTCGCTGCATACGCGCGAGGAGGCTGTCGTAGAAGACGGCCGGCATTTGACCGTTGGTGCGTTGCTCCTTCAGGGCGGACTCGACGCCGGCCAGCATGGTCTCGCGGTAGTGCATCGCCGTCAACAGACGTCGGGCCAGCGTCAGCCTGGCGGCATCGACGGGGGCATTGGCGCTGTCCTGGGCGGCGGCACGCGCGGGAGCGAGGAAGCCGAGCGCACACGACAGGACGAGGCAGAAATGACGGCTGGACATGTGAGGCTCCTGAAAGGCGTGGGGCCGTAAGCTGTGGGAGACGACCGCCTCGGACAAGACAGACTGCTGCCTACAGCGCGGCCCGGTCATGGTCGTGATGCGTAGAGTGCCGGCGTGAGCTCGTACACGACCCGTTCCCGCCCCTGCGCATCGTTCGTCGTGCCGGCGCGCACGGCGCCGATCTTCTCGATCGCTCGTTGCGACCGGCGATTGTCCGGCCCGATGATGAAGAGCACGCGCTGCACCGACTGGAACGCGTGCTCCAGCATGAGGCGCTTCATCTCGCCATTGTAGCGACCGCCCCAATAGGCTCGGGCCAGAAATGACCAGCCGATCTCGACGACGCCACGCCCGGCGTCGTACCCGTGGTAGCGGGACGAGCCGATGATCTGCCCGGTGGCCCGGTCGAGCGCGACCAACGCCCCACCGGACGCGAGGCCTTCGTCGAAGAAGGTCCGAAACGTCGCCTCCTGATAGCGATTGCGATCGGGGTGCTGCTCCCAGATGAGCGGATCCGCCGCGACCCGGAAGAGCGCTGCGAAATCGTCCGCGCGCAGGGGGCGCAGCTCCAGGAGCTCTCCAACGAGAACGGGCTGCCGATCGAACGACACGTCAGCTGCGCTCTTCGCGATGTCCCAACGCTGAGCGATCCCGGACCTGGGTGAGGAGGCGCTCGGCAAAGTCCACACGTTCGTGCAGCTCGGCGAGCTGAGCTGCCTGACTGGCCAGGATGCGCTGCGCGTCCTCCAGCGCGGCGGCCTGTTCCTCCAACTGTTGCTGCACGCTGCCCGGCTGGGCCCCGGCGGGTCCTTGCCGCAAACGCTGAAACCACAACCCGAATCCCAACGCGAGCACCGCGTGAACCGTGGCGTGCCATGGCATCGTCGCGGCCGCGACTCCGATCAGGTTAATGACCGTCAGGACGACGGCGATCGGCTGCCACACCGCGGACTTGACGGTCATGGGTCTTTCACGGCAGCCGCGGGCGGTAGATGAGGGCGATCATGACCCCGGCGATGATCCACTGGATGAGGTAGGCGATGCCCTGCCCTACGGTGAGCCGGAGGCTGATGTTCAGGTTCACGTAGTTGTGGAGCACGAACGAGCCCAGGGCGAAGATGCCGACGAGCACGCCAAACCGCACACCCTGGGAGATGGGCGCCCCGACGTGGTATGTCAGGGCGTACAGAGCCGCCAGGGCCAGCATCGACAGCAGCATGCCCGCCATGCCCACGGCGGCCACGCCCTTCATGGACTCCGGCGTGCGGTACACGGCCGGGAATCGGCGGTACTCATCGGCCAGAGGTGACAGGGCGAACAGAACGAAGCCGACCACGAAATAGACGACGGTCGCGCCGAGGCCGGCGAGGGCAATGCGGGAGTAGCTCACCGAGCTAAGGTGCGGGCCGCGGTGGCCGCAGGCAAGCCGCTCTCGATGACCTCCCTAGGTCGCCCGCATGGTGATCGCCGGGTCGATCCGCGCCGCCCGGAGCGCTGGAATCCAGCACGCGACGACCCCGATCGCCGCCATCATCACGGCCACGCCGATGAACGTCAGCGGGTCGTGCGGCGCGACGCCGAAGAGCAGATCCCGGATGATGCCGCCGGCGACGTAGGCGCCGGCTACCCCGAGCACGAGGCCGATCGCGAGCAAAATGCCGCCTTCCCTGAGGATCATCCGCTGCACTCGCCCGCGGTCGGCGCCGAGGCTCATGCGGATCCCGATCTCGTTGGTGCGCGCACTCACCGAGAACGCCAGGACGCCGGCGATCCCTACGGCCGCGATGATGACCGCCAGGATGCCGAAAGAGGAGATGAGCTCCGCGTTGAGGCGCCGCGGGGCCACGCTTTGATCCTTGATCTGTGCCAGGGTCAGCACGTGCACGATCGGGGCCATCGGCGCAACGCGGTGCACCACGCGCGTCGCCGCGGCCACCAGTCCCGGCGCATTGCTGTCGGCGCGGATCACCAGCGCGCCACCGATGGACAACATCTGCGTGAACGGCATGAACACGGTGGCGCGGGGCTCCGCGTCCAGGCCGCCGTCGCGCGTGTTGCCCGTGACACCCACGACGGTGCGCCAGTCGCCGCTGATGGGACTGAACTTGAGCAATGGCCCCGTCCACGCGATCCGCTTCCCGATCGGATTCTCCCCGGGGAAGAACTTGTCGGCGAAGGTCTGGTTGACGATCACCACGAGTCCCGAGCCGGGTTGGTCGGTGCTCGTGAACTCGCGCCCGCGGAGCAGCGGAATCCCCGATGCCCGGAAGTATTCCGGGCTCGC
>Ga0153915_10008021_pt1 | contig 10017 bp, 6 predicted proteins | sample Opewatmetagenome_2_FD_107003 | JGI IMG/M metagenome (GOLD analysis project Ga0153915, IMG submission 107003) | Freshwater wetland microbial communities from Ohio, USA - Open water 3 Core 3 Depth 3 metaG | ecosystem: Environmental > Aquatic > Freshwater > Wetlands | place: USA: Ohio, Lake Erie... | reverse complement strand
TTTAGCCTGCAGGTATGAAGCCGTTTCATCAGAAATCCTGGCGGGTACTTCATATTCGCTCATTCCCGATGTGTATTTGCATTCATAATCATAATATGTATGTTTCGGTTTTATTTCAAGAACAGGAAGGGGAGTCTGATCCAGTATCCCTACGGTCAATTCGCGTCCCGGTATGTATTCTTCAATTAAAGCTTTTTTCGAGAGACCTAGAGCCTTATTTATTGCTTCCTCAACGCCTTTATTGTCGCCGCAGATTGTAAGGCCTATAGTTGATCCCTGGTCGTTCGGCTTAATTACACATGGATAGCCGAATAATTCTTTTATTAAAGAGAGTGTTTCTTCCAGATTATAACCTTTAGAAGCAGTAATCCACTTTGGGGTTTCAACTCCTTTATATTGAAGCATAATTTTGGTCATTTCTTTATCCATTCCGAGCGCGCTGGCAAGAATTTTTGAACCCGTATAGGGTATCCCGCGAAGTTCAAGCAGCGACTGGATAGCGCCGTCTTCCCCCCATACACCGTGAAGAGCCAGAAATGCCGCATTAATATCATCAAACAGGGGCGAGTTTATTATTTCGATGTAGTTTTTATTAGACATAGGAATGTCAATATCTGGACCGAAAAAATCGCCTTCGTTTTCAGGCTGATTTAATCCGTAGGAAGGGTCGATTACTTTTACCGAATAACCGAGAGATCTGAGAGCTGAAAGAATTGATTTTCCCGTTGCTTTTGAAACTTCCCTTTCGGGGGATGTACCCCCAAGAATTAATGCAATTTTAATATTTGAGTTTTCCATAGTAAAAAATCAGATTAGTAAAGTTCCCTGTCTTGCTGCATCGCTTTCAATTGCTTCCATAATTCTCATATTAATAAACGCATCTTCAGGGGTTATTTTAGGATTATCTTTATTTAAAAATATTTTTTGAGCCGCTTTTAGCACATAAATCTGCTTTGCGCTTTTGAAGCGGAAAGTTTTCTTTTTTTCGTGATGAAGATTAATAAGCAGTTTGCTGGAGATATTTCTTTTGCCGATAAAATCATCAATTGCAATTGACCCGTTATACCCGGTAATTTCAATTCGGTTAAATGCATTGCGAGCATTAAAAGAGGCATTTAAATAAGCGTACCCGCCTTTTTCAAATTTTAAGAGAGCGTTAGCAAAATCTTCAACTTCGCTTTTGTAAATAATATTATCCGAAAAACCTTTTACTTCGGTAATTTCTCCGTTAAAAAAGCGGAATAAATCGATAAGGTGGGTGCCAAGGTCTCTTAAAGCGCCCCCTCCGCTAAGTTCTTTTTTAAATCTGAAATTATCCCCCGGTAGAAAATCGATATTGAAACCGGCAGAAATTGAAACGATTTTCCCGATAAGCTGTTTATCGATGAGCTCTTTGGCTTTAAGAATTAATGGATGAAAGCGGTAGGAATAATTAATCATCAGAACTACATTGTTCTTACTGCAGGCCTCCATAATATCTTTAGCCTGTAGAGAATTAAGCGCTATAGGTTTTTCGCACAAAATATGTTTGCCCGCCTGCGCGGCTTTAATTACTTGTGCATAATGGTCTGCATTTACGCTTGCAATGTAAACTGCGTCAAAATTCCCTTTTAAAAACTCATCGTAATTATCGCAATGGTTTTGGGCTCCGAATTTCCCGGCAATCATTTTTGCCCTTTCGCTGTTTCCGCTGTAAACCGATACAAGCCTGCTTCTTTTAAGCGCCTGCAGGGCAGGGAGAAAAACGTCTTCCATAAAATGCCCGCATCCGGCAACACCCCATTTCAATTTGCGCGGAATTCTTCCTTTAATGTTTAAACGCGGTTTGGATATCATAATTATATCTTTATTTTTTTCATTAACATATTTATCGGATCGGGATTCTGCATTACGAAGAAATGAATGGCCGGAACATTTTTATTTAAAAGCTCCTCAACCTGTTTTGCCGTCCATTCCACACCGAGTTCAAGAGCCTGTTTGTCGTTTTTAACTTTGCTTATTTCTTCGGTCAGTTCTTCAGGGATATCGATATAGAAATGTTTAGGCAGATTGATTATCTGCGATTTTGACGTAATTATTTTGAGTCCCGGAATAATAGGAGCCTTTATTCCTTCTTTTCGGCATAGTTCAACATAGTTAAAGTAGTGTTTGTTGTCAAAAAACATTTGCGTAACAATGTAGCATGCGCCTGCGTCAACTTTTTCTTTTGTGTATTTAATATCCGCTCTAAGGTTCGGAGATTCAAAATGTTTTTCGGGATATCCTCCGGCTCCGATGCAGAAATTCATCGGTCTCGCATCCAAAAGGGAATCTTCAATATATTTCCCTTCATTGATGTTCGAAATCTGCCTTATTAAATCGGATGCATATTCATTAGCGCTTCTGCCGAATTTTAGAGGTTTTTTAAAACCGCTGTCATCCCCCCGTACTGCGAGCACATTATCTATTCCGAGGTAATGAAGTTCGATTAAAAAATCTTCCGTTTCCTCTTTTGTAAATCCGCTGCATATAACGTGGGGTACTGCATCTACATTATATTTATTCTGGATAAGGGCGCAAATTCCTAAGGTTCCCGGGCGTTTCCTCTTTATTTTCATCTGATATCCGCCGTTGGGAGTTTCTTCATAAATAACTTCAGCGGCATGGCTTGTTATATCGATAAAAGGAGGGTTATACTTAACAATTTCATCAAGCACATTCATCAGCTGTTTTATGTCTCCACCGCGTCTCGGCGGTATTATTTCAAAGCTGATTAATGTGTTATTGGCTTTAGATAAATGTTCTAATACTTTCATTCTATAAAATATTTTATTGAGTTGCTTAATTTAATATTTTATTTGATAAACCGCTTTATCTAATTTCCGCCCCCTTTTAACGTCAATAATTTATATGTAAAAATATTTTCTTCTCTCAGATCTGCAATGTATGTCTTCCCTTCAAGCCAGTTTTGGGTCATATCCTTATAATGGGGGCTTAATATGTGCCCCGATTGCCCCAAAGGAAGAACAAAATCGAATTTGAACGGGCTGTCAAAATCATATATGAATCTCATTGACGGGCCGAGTCTTGCCTCGAATGGTTTTACAAAAGAATATTCGGTGTTAAAAACTGTTGTGCCGTCCCCTCCGACTCCGTATTTTCCGCCGTCGCCGAATTGATCAAACAAAGCTGACTGTCCATGAAATAAATGAAAGAATGCGGCTTTATGAGATTTTTCCCACTGCCAGTCCTGGATATTTCCGCCGTACTCATTTTCAAGCTGGGCCAGGGCGTCTGCAAGGCTTTTTCTTATTATGAAATCCCTGTCTTCAACCTGCGGAGTTCCTGTAATATCGAACCATTGTGATTTATTCTCATAAAGCAGTTTTTGCACAACCCGGTAGGGGATATTTGCCATAAAAATAAATTCGTTGAATAACTGTTCCCCCATTTCATCTTCAAATATATTTTTCAGTAAATTCTGGTAAAAATATGCATACACCGATGGAACCTGACTTTTCGCATCCATTTTATAATTCCACCCGTAAAGCAGGGCAAGAGCGCTTTTCATATTCTCATCGTTAATCTTTATCTCTTTGAATGCGGATTTTAAGTAACCGCACATTTCTTTTGCATAAGGGGAATAAATATCGGTCTGGTACCTTTTAAAATCATCAGCAGAATGAATAGGTTTTGATTTCAGTAATTGTGTTATCCTTTCAATCCGTGAAGTGGGTTCCCATAAATTCGAAATATGATAAGGGAAATTTCTTATTGTTTTATTATTTGCAGTTGCAATGAAATTTTCAGGAGGATTATACAGTTTAGGCATCATTTCATAAGGCACAAAACCGCGCCAGTCAACTGTGCTCGTAGAGCCGTTGTAAACAAGCGTAGGGGCGCTGCTGTTTCTTATTGGGAGTTTTGCAGCGCATATATATCCTATATTCCCTGAATTATCGGCATAAACGAAATTCTGTCCCGGCACTGTAAAACAGCTTAATGCATTTTTAAAATCATTCCAGTTTGAAGCTTTATTAAGGGAGAAGATGCTTTTAAACTCATCGCTGAACTCCATAGCTGTCCATCTCATGCTTAAGGTTGCTTTTTTAATCTCAGAAGTGTTTAGAAGAAAATTGTTTGCATGGATATCTGTTATAATAGGGCCGCGGTGCGTCTTTTTTATCTGGAAATATACTTTAGCCGAATCTTTGACGGCAATAGAATCATTCTCAATTATCAGGTTCCGCCAGCCGCCGTCAAGAAAATATTTCAATTTTGTTTCGTCAAGCGACTCAATATAAAAATCCGTATCATCGGCCATAACATTAGTAATGCCCCATGCAATATCCTTATTCTTGCCTATAACAACGGCAGGCATTCCGGGCAGGGTAAAACCTTCGGCATTCCATGTTTTACTTCTTATGGCCGCAACATACCAGTTTCCGGGAGCTTGAAAAGCCAGGTGCGGGTCGTTTGCGATTATAGGCTTGCCCGATTTTGACATACTGCCGTTAATTACCCAACTGTTCGAGCCGATATGGGTTCCCGCAAAGCCAATAAATTCCCTGAAATTTCTATCAATCTGAATAAATTCATCCGATACTTCGGCAAAGTTTTTGATCCCGGAAGGAATAATTACAGGCGCATTTTCCGGATAATCCGGGATTATTTCAAGAGCTTTTGCTTCTCCAAGCAGTTGTACTATATGCGTATAGGCTATGTCAGTCCACCAGCTTATGTTTAATTCCCACGCCATTAGTTTTGCAATTAAGAGGCTGTGTTCAGGAGTCCAGTCGTAAGGCTCATAATTCAGAATAGCAAATTCAAGCGGAAGATTGCCCTTTGAATGTGCAATAAACTCATTTACTCCTTTTGAATAAGCCGATAAAATTCTTTTTGTTTCACCGCTCATACGGGGAAAATTTTCCTTAACATTTTTATAAAGCCCTATTGTTTTGAACATTTTATCGATAGGAACAGTTTTACCCCCTATTACTTCGCTCAGTCTTCCTTCGCCCGCTCTCCTGAGCAAATCCATCTGGAATAATCTCTCCTGAGCATGTAAAAACCCGAGAGCAAAAGCGGCGTCTTCATCATTATCGGCAAAAATATAGGGAACTGCATTCGAATCGCGGAAGATTTTTACATCATTCGAAATGCCTTTTACAATAATCTCTCCTTCATATTCTGGCAGAGGCCTTTTAGACAGTCTAATCGAAATAATATAAAAAGCGGCGGCAAATACAAGCAGCGAAAAAAGAATACCAGTAAAAATTTTTAATCCCCGACTCATTTCCATATCATTATTTTATAATATGTTAATTTTTGTTTAATTAAATTTGCAGAAAGAATTTACAGGGGAAAAAATGCCATTAATGGAAATAATAATCTTTATTATAGTTTCTGCAATTAACTTCTTTTTTCTTTTCTTAATTTATAAAAAATTAAACTCTCAAAAAGGAGCTGGAACAGAAGAATTTTTTATCAGGATTGAAAAACTTGTTAAAGATGAAATAGGGCGCAACAGAGAGGAATCGTCACGGGGAGCTAAAGAAGCAAGAGAAGAGCTGAATAAAAACCTTGCGCTTTTTACTGATTCGAGCGCTAAAAGGATGGCGGAGCTTACACAGAGCAATGAACAGAAATTTGACCGTCTGCAGGATAAAATTGAAACACAGCTTAAACATATTCAGGATAACAATGAGCAGAAGCTTGAACAGATGCGGGCTACCGTTGATGAAAAACTTCATTCAACCCTTGAAAAAAGACTGGGGGAATCGTTTAAAATTGTAAGCGACAGGCTTGAAGCAGTGCGCGAAGGGCTCGGCGAAATGAGAAATCTTGCCGTTGGAGTGGGGGATTTGAAAAAAGTTCTTACCAATGTTAAAACCCGCGGTACATGGGGGGAAATTCAGCTTGAAAACCTGATGGAACAGATTCTAACCCCTGAACAGTATGCAAAAAATATTTCTACGAGGCCAGGGAGCGCTGAACGGGTGGAATTTGCAGTTAAAATGCCGGGGCGCGGAGGCAATGAAGATATTTGCTGGCTTCCGGTTGACGCTAAATTTCCGATGGAGGATTATCAGCGGTTGATTGCAGCACAGGAAGCGGGGGATGTAATGCTTATTGAAGAAACATCCAAAGCGCTTGAAAACAGAATTAAACTCGAAGCGAAATCAATTTTTGAAAAATATATCGATCCTCCTTCAACAACCGATGTTGCACTTCTTTTCCTTCCCGTTGAAGGGTTGTTTGCCGAAGTTCTAAGAAGGCCAGGACTATTTGAAAAAATTCAGCATGATTTCAAAGTTATAATTACGGGGCCTACAACCCTTACCGCAATATTGAACAGTCTGCAAATGGGATTTAGAACCCTTGCAATTGAAAAACGTTCAAGCGAGGTGTGGACTATTCTAAGCACTGTAAAAACAGAGTTCGGTAAATTCGGTGAGATTCTAGAAAAAACACAGAAGAAGCTTGAAGAAGCCAGCCGGACTATTGAAGATGCATCAAAGAAAACAAGAACTATTCAACGCAAGCTCCGCGATGTGGAGGAACTTCCGGCAGGGGAGATTAAACCGATTGAGGGAGAAGAAGAATAAGGTTATTTACACATTTTTTGCAGCGTCGCAGGAGCAACGTTCCAGTGGGCTACGAGAAGCAATAAAATGCTTTTAATAATCGATATTACTAAAAAATAATTGGTTGTTTCTTATTTCATATTCGATATATTTTAGCGGCTTACAATAAATATTCTTTTCGTTAAAGATATTGAAGCTTCTAACTAATTCAGTATAAAATGCTTGTATTTTGTCAGGCATCTTTTTTGCCACTAAAGTAGGTTGAATATCGCTCGCGCGGTTGGGTAGATAATATTGTTGCAGCCAATCTACATATCTTTGTATCTGAATGATGTTTTGAATGTCGGCAATTACTGCTTTTAATTCAATAGCCTGAATTATTCTGATGTTATCTTGAATTAAGGAAATGGCGATATCAATCCTTTGCATGCCGACGCCGCATGAAACTTCATTACCCAGCCACTCAATATCCATGTTCTCTAACAAACAATCATCCAAACTTTCATTAGTATTACGGCCAATATTTTGTAAAATATAAACTTGCAAGTGCGATTCGAATGCTTTATTACATATATATTTATTTTCTAACCTAGGAAAAATATTAATTTGTTCGCTTCTTCCCAAATATGTGTGTTCACTATCAGAAGCGGCTATTTCTTGGGTAACTGAATTAAACGTAAAATCATCCGAGTTGATGATTTGTCTGTTATTTTTATCTCTTATAAGCTGAATAAGCCGTTCACTTTCATAAATCGTGATCATAGTATTTCCACGATTTCCTTTAAGCTTTCTATAAATTAGGCTCCAAAGCATCTGGTATGGAGAATGAATAAATTTTATCTCATCAAGCGCCTCCCATTCTGTAACGCCTTTTGCATATACTTGAAAAGGTTCAATTTTAGTTCTAAAAGTCAAAGATTTTCCTAATTGTTCTTTTAAGAATTGACCGTCATCATTATTGTCGAGAAATGAAAAGTCGGAAACCGCTCTAAATAAACCGTAAAACTTACCTTCATATACACCCATACTAACATTTTGCTGTAAATAAAAGATTATATAATCGCCGCAACGCACTCTTTGTGAGTCAGCAATCATACTGAGTAAATTATTCTCGGTTATATGATTGAGTTGAGTATTAGGGGAATTGTTAAAATCCACGGAACTGTCTTTAGCTCCAGTGCCGGCAAACGAGTACTCCAAATGGAATTTAAAAGTAGTAGTATCAACTATAAAAACATGAGTTGTCGCCATAATTACCCCTCCTAATTTTATTTTAATACCTATTCTTTTTTGAATAGAAAGATATATTCATGTTTAAAGATGTAAAATCCTCCAGCAAGAGCGCGGTACCGCCATAACTCTTTTTGATTTATTTTCCCTTTTGTCTCCTCGAAATTTTTTATGATAGTAGATTTGAGCTTAAACTTATTTTCTAAAAATTTCTGCATTGTATAAAATGCAAGAGGTATCCACTCCCCGCTTGAATATTTGTCGCCGATGACTAATGCGCAATATCTTCCTTTATCTAAAACTTTATAGGTGCTGGCAATAATTTTCTCCATCTTTTCAAGAAATATATCAATATCCTGCGCATTTGATAAATCGTTTTTGTTTTCGCTGAATTTTATTATATCCCAATATGGGGGGTGAATAATTGCAAACTGCACCGATTTAATATTCCGTTCCTTTAAAATTTGTTCATAATCAATTTCTGTGCTGTCTGCTGTAATTATCTCTGTGCATATATTGAAAGGATTATTTTCGTTTGATATATTCTTTTTTGATAGTTCGACTGCGATACTATTAAGATCAATTCCGATACCGTTTCTTCCTTGCCTTTTACATTCAATAAGAGTAGTCCCGCTGCCCAAGAAAGGGTCCAAAACCCATTCTCCTGCTTTTGTATATCTGCGTAAAAACTGGCTGGGTATTTGCGGAATAAAATTCCCCCAATAGCCGGCATTATGCGCTCCTGAATTATCTCTTTTATCCATAATCCAGAGGCTGTCTGTCAGAATATCATTATATTCTTTCCAACGATTAAGATTAAGATCATTAACCTTGCTGGTTTTAATTTGCGTAATGGACTTTATAAATCTTTGAATATAATATTTTGATCTTTCAAGTGTTTGAGTCTCAAGAATCTGATTAAGTTCATTCTTTATATATTGCGACCCTATATTAACGGCATCGCCATTGTGAGTAATATTCAACAACCCTATCTTATCAGATTTCACGTCCTTTAAGTTGTTCTGAAGTTCGACTAATTTAGAGCGTAATTGATTCAAATCTTCAATTTCCAAAAGTTGAGTCAAATAATCAGTAGCTTTTGTCTTATTTAAATTCATATTTTCCTTTTTATTTGCTTAAATATAATATTTTTATAGGTTTTTCTGAGAAATAATTTTTGGATGACGAAGGTTATTTTTATTTATGGTATATAATAATTAATAAACAACTGCATAGGGGGGATATTATAGAGTTATGGTTACTCTCTTTTTTTTGATTCTGATTATTGATTGAATCAGTCTAATGAACACCGTAAGGTGGGAGTAATTAAAAAGCGGCATCATATTTACTTTGAATGCATGCGGCTTTTATGGAATGAAAATTTATATCAGGCATAAGCCAGCCGCGGGGTTTTGCCCCGCGGCTGAGAGTATTAGCTGTTTGTTATTTCAAGATACACAAGGGTTTGGTTTAAAAGCTGGTATGCAATTTCACCGAAAGTAATTGGTCCGGTTATATTGCCTGTTTTTTTACCTTCAAGATTGGAATAAAGGTAGTTCAATATGCAGTTGCACGAGAAATCCAGATTGGTCAAGCCTTCAGGAAGAATTTTGCAGAATTCGCCCACATAATCGGAAACAGGTTTAGCAAATTTATAAGCGACATTTGTAAAAACAGGGGCATAGAAGTTGACCGTTTTGTTTGCCTCATCAATGCTCTGAAAGCTAATATTTATCATTGTGCCGGAATAATTTGCAACAAGGGGGAATTTAAGATCAGCTTTAACTTCGGATAAATATTCGGAGAAATTTCTTTTTTTACCATTAACACAGCACTCTGCAACGCTGAATCCATCGGCAGGAAAGGTTATTGTATCTCCGTCTCCCTGTTCAAAAATATTCAGGATACCGATTGAAGCTCTCTTGTTTGCAGGAAGAGCCGCATGCAATACAATCATTTTATCGGCTGAAGATTCCCCTGTAAGCCCATTGAATACTTTCGGTGTTTCCTTTCCGAGATCGTCAAGATGGATTCCCGCAACCCATCCGATAATCTGTTTAAAAAAGAGTTCAGAGTAATCTGGGGCTTCATGAGCGTATTTAAGGTGCGCTTTGCTTCCTGAGGGCACGATTATAATAGAGTACCCGTTATCAGGTGAATCGGCTGGAATATTCTGAAGTTCATTTTCGTCGTAGAATTGAATTTTTAAATTCTGTGTTGT
>Ga0153915_10008020_pt1 | contig 10018 bp, 7 predicted proteins | sample Opewatmetagenome_2_FD_107003 | JGI IMG/M metagenome (GOLD analysis project Ga0153915, IMG submission 107003) | Freshwater wetland microbial communities from Ohio, USA - Open water 3 Core 3 Depth 3 metaG | ecosystem: Environmental > Aquatic > Freshwater > Wetlands | place: USA: Ohio, Lake Erie... | reverse complement strand
GTGGATTCTGCTCACCATCGCATCCGGCAACGGCACCGACGTCATCGCCGGCGGTCTTGCCTCAAACGGCTTCGGTGAGCACTCGCCGGGCCACTACAGCCTGCAAGCGGGCCTGTTGTCCGAGATCGTGATGACTTTCTTTTTCCTGATCATCATTCTCGGCGCGACGGATCGTCGCGCGCCGGTGGGTTTCGCGCCGATCGCGATCGGGATCGCGCTGACGCTCATCCATCACATCAGCATTCCAGTGACGAACACGTCCGTGAATCCTGCGCGCAGCACGGGGCCCGCGATCATCGTCGGCGGCTGGGCACTTCAGCAGCTGTGGCTGTTCTGGGTCGCGCCGATCGTTGGGGCCTGTATCGCGGGTGTGGTGTACCGCTGGCTCGGCAGCGAAAAGAGTCAGTAGCCGCTAAAGCTCGGCGGCGGGCAGTGCGGGGCGTCCGAGGATCAGGTCGGATGCCTTCTCGGCAATCATGATGACTGGCGCGTTCGTATTGCCGCTGGGAATCGTGGGCATGACGGACGCATCGACGACGCGCAGACGCTCGAGACCGCGCACCTTCAACTCCGAATCCACTACGGCAAGCGCATCGATGCCCATCGCGCACGTGCTCGTGGGGTGCATCGCGGTGCCTGCCATCCTGCGCACGTAAGCGTCGATCTCGTCATCCGTCTGTACGGCGACGCCGGGCAGTTTTTCTTCGGCGACCAGGCTCGATGCCGGCGCGGTGGCAAAGAACTTCCGTGCGAAGCGGATCATCGCGCGGAACGTGGCTCGATCCTCGGGCGCGTGCAGAAGATTGAAGCGGATGCGCGGAGCATCCTTCGGATTTATCGAACGCAGCGTCACCTCGCCGCGACTTTCCGGGTGCAGCACCACGTTCGCCATCGTGAACACGTGCCCCGCGCCCTTGCGCCAGCCCGGAAACCAGACGCGCGCGCCCATCGAGACCGGGCTGATCAGGAACTGTACATCCGGCCATTCCAGCTCCGGCCGCGAGCGATAGAAACCCTGCGCTGCCACTGGCAGATCCGCTATGGGCCCGGTGCCGAATAGCCGCCAGCGCAGGGCGTGCAACGCCATGCGATCCCAGCGCAGCTCGTTCTCGAACGTGATGGGCCCGTTCGCCGCATACATGACGCCGACGGACTGATGATCCTGCAGATTCTTGCCGACGCCCGGCAACTCGTGCACAACGCGCACAGCCGCGGTTTCAAGTTCCTTCGCAGGCCCCACACCCGACAGCAGCAGCACCTGAGGCGAATTGAACGCGCCGCCCGCAAGGATGACCTCGCGGCCCGCGTAAACCTGCACGAGCTGCCCGTGCTGCTGATACTCGACACCGACGGCGCGATTTCGATCGAGCAGCACGCGCGTCGTGTGCGCATTCGTCTCCACCGTCAGGTTCCTGCGCGACATCGCAGGCCTCAGATACCGCGTGGCCGTGCTTGCCCGATGACCGCGGTGAGTATTGAAGTCCGGCGCGCTGAATCCTTCGGATTCCGCGCCGTGAAAATCATCCAGATGCCGGTAGCCGAGCTTCTCGGCCGTCTCGATCAATCGCGGATAGATGAAGCCGTCCGGCGCATGTCGGGACGTGGTGAGCGGCCCGGATCCGCCGTGATACACCGACGCACCGCGCCAGTTACTCTCCGAGCGATTGAAGTACGGCAGAACCTCCGCATAGCTCCACCCCGGCAGCCCTAACCGCCGCCACTTGTCGTAGTCCCCGGCGTGCCCGCGCTGGTACATCATGCCGTTCACCGACGATGATCCGCCCAGCACTTTCCCGCGCGGCACCGGAATGCTGCGATTGTCCGCGGCCGGTTCCGCCTCGCTCATGTATCCCCAACCGAGCGCCGGATCCTGAAACGTATCCCGCCACGCCAGCGGCATCTTCATCTTCAAATGCCGATGCTCGACGCCTCCCGCCTCGAGCAACAACACTGCGTTGTCCGGATCCTCCGACAGCCGCGCGGCCAGCACGCATCCGGCGGAGCCTGCGCCGACAACGATGTAGTCAAACTTGTTCACGAGCGTCGCGTTCCCACTCGTGGGCGCCTAAACCAGTTTGTAGTAGTGAATCTGATTGCCCTTCGGTACCTTCTCGCCGACGCCGATGAAGATGTGCCGATTCACCCAGTCATGCTTGCCCTCAGGCGCTTCGAACTTGGGCGAGGTGCGAAAGTAATACGACCCATGATCGACCGGCTCGTTGCGCGCCATCGCGTCCATCACCGCCTGCGGCCCCCATCGAAACCCGCGGTTCTGCAGGTAGATGACGGTGCCGTCCTTCAGGTAGATCCCCGCGCGCACGCAGCCGATGTCCGGCGGCCTCACCCAGTACGCGCGATCGAGCGAGATCTTCACGGTGAAGGCGAATTCGAGCCTGGGTTCGTACTGGGCCGGCATGCGATTCTTCTCCTGATGAGCAGCGACGCCGCAGCACCGGCGCCATCGAGCGGTGTGTAGCACAATTCCCGCGGAGGGTGCGCGGGCCGCGGCTATCATCGCCGGCTCGTGGGCGAGGCGAGAGGAGTTGCATCGATTGTGAAGGCGGCGCGGGCATTCGATTACATCGTCGTCGGTGCAGGCTCCGCCGGATGCGTGCTGGCGAACCGGCTGAGCGCGGACCCCGACGTCTCCGTGCTGCTGCTCGAAGCGGGCGGAAGCGATGCGCACTGGCTCATCGATATGCCCCTCGGCTTCATGAAAGCGTTTCTGAATCCTGCCTTCGGCTGGGGCTATCGCAGCGAGCCCGAGCCGCAGTTGAACGGCCGCACCCTGCTGCTGCCGCGAGGCCGCCTGATCGGCGGCACGTCGACCATCAACGGCATGTTCTTCATGCGCGGCCACCGTCTCGACTTCGATTCGTGGCGCGATCTCGGCTGCGCCGGCTGGGGCTACGCGGATGTATTGCCGTACTTCATACGCATGGAGACGAGCTGGCGCGGCGCCGGCCCGTATCACGGCAACAGCGGCCCGCTTCACGTGCAATCGATCGACACCGCGAAACTCCTGCACGAGCCGCTCATGCGAACTGCCGCCGCCGCCGGCTTTGCGACGAGCGGCGACTTGCACGCGGAAGCCCAGGAAGGTTTCGCGCGCGGCGAGGTCACCATCGACCCGCGCGGCCGCCGCTCGAGCACATCGCGCGCGTATCTGCGTCCCGTCATGCATCGCCCGAATCTGAGAGTGATCTCGCAGGCGCTGGTGACGCGCGTGCTCATCGAGCAGCGCCGCGCCATCGGCGTGGAGTACGTCGCGAACGGCCAGACGCATCAGGTTCACGTCGAGCGTGAAGTCGTGCTCTCCGGCGGGGCATACAACTCGCCGCAACTCCTGATGCTCTCCGGCATCGGCCCGGCGAACGAGTTACAGCTGCACGGGATCACACCCGTGCAGGATCTGGCAGGTGTCGGTCGCAACCTCTCCGAGCATGCTCGCGTGCCGATCGAGTTCGTCGCAACGCAGCCGGTGACGTTTCTCAACGAGCTCCGGCTGGATCGCGTCGCGCTCTCCCTCATGCGATGGAAGCTGTTCGGCACCGGCACGTTCGCTACGCAACTCAACAGCTGCAATATCGTCGTTCGAACGCAGCCCGATCTGCCCCAGCCGGATATCCAGCTCATGAGCAACCCGGTGCGGATGGACGCGAAAATCTGGTTCCCCGGTTTCGGCCCGCGCCAGGAACATCGCTTTACGGCCGATGCCGTGGTCCTGCACCCGAAGAGTCGCGGCTGGGTAAAACTGCGTTCGTCGAATCCAGGCGACGCACCGCGTGTGCAGGTGAATGCCTTCGGCGAACAGTCAGACATCGACACTGCCATTCGCGGCATCGAAGTCGCACGCCGCATCTACCGAACGCCGCCCCAATCCACGCTCACCGGCGCAGAACTCCGCCCCGGCTCGTCCCGCATGTCGCATGCGGCACTGGTCGCCTACGTGCGCGAATCCGGTGGAATCACCCAACACCCGGTCGGCACCTGCAAGATGGGCCTCGACCCGGACGCAGTAGTCGACCCACAGCTCCGCGTCCACGGCATCGAAGGTCTGCGCGTCGCGGACGCATCGATCATGCCGACGGTTACCGGCGGCAACACCAATGCACCGACGATCATGATCGGCGAAAATGCGGCCGACCTGATTCTCGGCAAGCGCCTTGCGCCGGCTGACGTCTAGCGGGGCTTGCTGAAGAAGGGGTGGTCGCTTTCGCAAGCGGAGGCTGGATCGAGAAGGGGGTTTTGGGGATCGCCCGTAAGACGCATCCCTGCGGGGCTCTTCAAAATGCATCCCTGCATTTTGACGTCCCTGAATGGCCTCTCTACGAGCGCCGCTTCGCCTGCGACGGCGCCAATCGCTCCTAAACCAAACATATCCCGCGCTGCTCGCGCTCCCCGCGCGGCGAAATCCGCGCAGCGCCGCCGCTTATGTGCAGCGACGTGCGCGGGCGGCGCGTCCGGTTACAGGTTGAACAGCTTTTCCGCGTTGAGCTGAAAGAATTTCTTCTTGTCGAGATCGCTCATCGGCAACGCGTCCGCGATCTTCACCTCTTCAGGCACGAACTGATACGGATAGTCCATGGCGTACAGCACATGATCCGCACCCAGCACCTTGTGGCAGAACATCACGGAAGGCTCCCAGGCCACGCCACTGTTGGTGACGTAAATGTTCTCGCGGATGTAGTCGCTGGGCTTTTTCTTGAGCGGCTTCATCGTCTCGTACCGCTGCGCCTTCACAGACGCCGCATGCATGTAGTCGATGCGGTACAGCCAGAACGGCAGCCCCTCGCCCGTATGCCCGATCACGATCTTGAGATTCGGGAAGCGATCGAACGCGCCGCTGACGATGATGCGCAACACGTGCAGCGCCACTTCCACGCCGAACCCGAAAATCGCGCCTTCGAGACCACGCTCGAGAAACGGCTGCACCATCGATGCGGGCGGCCCGGACGGATGAATGTAGATCGGTACGTTCAGCGCTTCGGCGGCCGCGAAGATGTCCCAGAACTTCGGATCGTCGAGGAACTCGCCGCGCGTGTGTGAGTTGATGATCGCGCCCTTGAGACCCAGCGTCTTCACCGCGCGCTCCAGCTCTTTCGCAGCGGCCGCCGGATCCTGCGGCGCCACCGCGGCAAGCGCCGCGAAGCGCGTGGGGTACTTGCGAACGGCATCCGCAACGCGATCGTTGCTGAGCGCGGCCATGGATACCGCAGTGTCTTTGTCCATCACCTGCACGCCGGGCGCGGTGAGCAGCAACAGCTGGACGTCGATGCCGCTTGCATCCATGTCGGCGATGCGGCTGTCATCCAGCCGCTGAATCTTTTCGAGCAATGCCTGCGCTCGCGCGCTCTTGCTGCCGCCATAAAAGCCCCAGAGGCTGTTGAAGCCCGGGTCGTCGATGAGCTTGTTGTCGAGCAGGCGGCGATATTCCTGGATGAGCTCGGGCGGCGCCCAAGCCTCTTCGGATGCGATGCGCCGATAGCCGGCCGCGCCTTGTCCACCCGAGCTTTGACCGCCCGGGCTGTTCTTGCTGAGTTCTGTCACGTGGTGTCCTCCGGGTTCCAGTATCTCATGCGCGCTCGCCCGGTCGATTGCGCTGAGGGTCGATTCCTGTTTCCATCCCGGCCGAGTTTGCACTCGGACGTGAGGCAATGATTGACCATGGTCAGTGAAAATTCCGCGGCAAACCTGCTTCCCGCGCTCGTGCGCAGAATCGAGCAACTGGAGAAGCAGGTGGGAGTGCTGGAAGACGTCCACGCCATCAGGCGGTTGCAGCATGCCTACGGCTACTACCTCGACAAGTGTCTCTACGACGAGGTGGTGGACCTCTTCAGCGACGCGGGCGAGGTCCGCTTCATGGGCGGCGCGTTCCGCGGCAAGGCGGGCCTCAAGCGGCTCTATTGCGATCGCTTTCGCAAGAATTTCACCGGTGGCGTGAATGGGCCGCTGTACGGATTCCTGCTCGAGCATCCCCAGCTTCAGGACATCGTGGACGTGGCCCCTGACCGCAAGACGGCCAAGGCACGCTTCCGCTACATGCTGCAGGGGGGAACCCACGAGACGAAGCCGGGCGGACCGGGCATGCTGCCGCAGCAATGGTGGGAAGGTGGCTTGTACGAGAACGAGTACGTGAACGAGGGCGGCATCTGGAAAATCCGGGTGTGCGGCAACGTCTGCGTTTACCAGGGCACGTTCGAGCAGGGCTGGGCGCATTCGCCCAAACGCTTCGTGCCGCTGTTCGCGAAAACGTTTCCGGAAGACCCGGCCGGCCCGGACGCGCTCATCACGGAGCCGAAGCCGGTGCAGTGGCCGGATACGGAAGTGTTCCCGTTCCACTACCCGCACCCCGTCACGGGCAAACTCTGGAAGTAATGAGATATGGGTAACGCGCTCGCCGGGCACGTCGCGCTGATCACGGGCGGTGGTCGCGGTTTCGGCAAAGCCATCGCGCAAGCGTTCGCGGCGGAAGGCGCCGCAGTCACGGTTACGGCGCGTACTACGCGGCAGATCGACGCCACGGTTGCGGAAATCAAAGCGGCTGGCGGCAAGGCGTTCGCGGTGCCGGGCGATGTCACCCACCGCAAGGACGTCGAGCGCGTCATCGACGCCGCGCAAAAGCATTTCGGGCCGGCCACGCTGCTCGTGAACAACGCAGGCCTCGCAGGCCCGTTCGGTCCCATCGGCACGGTGGATCCGGACGAATGGTGGGCCTCCCAGGCGGTGCACGTGCGCGGCCCGTTCCTGTTCATCAGCGGCGTGCTGCCGGAGATGATCAAGGCGAAGGCCGGTCGCATCATCAACGTGGCAAGCCTCGGCGGCACCCGCAGCGAGCCGAATCTCTCGGCGTACTGCGTGGGCAAGGCCACCGAGATTCGGCTCACCGAGCAGGTGGCCGTCGAGGTCAAGCCGCACGGCATCAGCGCGTTCGCCATCGAGCCCGGCACGGTCTACACGGACATGGCGGAGGCCACCCTGAGCGACCCGGCCGCGCAGAAATATCTTCCGCACATGCTCGAGTTCCTGCAGAAGATCAAGGAACAAAGCGACCCGGCGGCGGGTCTGGCGAGGTGCGCAGGGATCTGCGTGGCGCTCGCCTCCGGCCGGTACGACGCATTATCCGGGCGCTATCTCACGCCCGAGGACGATTTCGACGCATTGCTACGGCAGACGAAGCCGTAGTCGCGCGCACCCAATCGCGGCCGCAGGCCGTGGAATGAGGTTCAGATGAGCAAGCCCTTTCCGAATTCGATGGACTTCGGAGGCTATAACGCCCCCTCCCGCGTCGAGTGCGACGTGTACGACCTGGTCATCGAGGGCGAGGTGCCCGAGGAGATCAACGGGTCCTGGTTCCGTTCCATTCCCGACCCGCAGTACGCGCCGATGCTCGGCGACGACACGTACCTGAGTGGCGACGGCATGGTGAGCCTGTTCAGGTTCGAGAACGGCCACGTGGACTACCGCATGCGCTACGTGCAAACGGAGCGCTGGAAGAATGAGCGCAAGGCGCGCCGCTCGCTGTATGGCCTGTATCGAAATCCGTATACGGACGATCCGAGCGTGCGCGGCAAGAGCCGCAGCGTCGCGAACACCACGCCGATCTTTCACGGCGGCCGGCTGCTTGCGCTCAAGGAAGATGCGCGCGGCTGGGAGCTGGACCCCGTCACACTCGCGACGCGGGGCGAGTGGGACTACCACGGCAAGCTCAGGAGCCAGACCATGACGGCGCACACGCGCCTCGATCCGCAGACCGGCGAGCTGTATTTCTTTGGTTATGAAGCGAGCGGCCTTGCAAGCCGCGACGTGTCGTACTGCGTGGCGGACAGGAACGGCAACCTCAAACGCGAGGAATGGTTCCAGGTGCCGTACTGCTCGCTGATGCACGACTTCTCGGTGACCAAAGAGCACGCGATCTTCCCGGTGTTCCCGTCCACCGCCGATCTCGGCCGCATCAAGGCCGGCGGCCCGCACTGGATCTGGGATCCGACGAAGGACACGTATGTCGGAATCATGCCGCGTGATGGCAGCGTGAAAGACATGCGCTGGTTCCGCGGCCCGCCGACCTCCGGGTTTCACTTCATGAACTCGTACACGGAAGGCAGCAAGGTGCATCTCGATTTCTCGGCGGGGAAGGTCAACCCGTTCCCGTTCATCCAGCAGGCGTCGAACATCCACGTGAATCCGGCCGAGATGGGCGGAGACTACGTGCGCTGGACGTTCGACCTGTCGAAGCCGAGCGAGCGCTGGGAGGAATACAAGATCGGGCCGAGCGGGGAAATGCCGCGCATCGCCGAGAAGGACTTCATGGTCGACTACGACATCGGCTACTACGAGACGTACGATCCGACGGCCGGTCCGCCGCTCATTGCGGGCCCGGTGGGTGCGGGGTTCAACACGCTGCTGCGCCTCGAAGTGAAGAGCGGCCGCACCACGAAGCTTGCGATGCCGCCCGGCGCCACGGTACAGGAAGAGGTGCACATCGCCTCGAAGAAGCCGGGCCACGAAGGATATCTGGCCTTCGTCGTGGACCAGCACGAGAGGAATCTTTCGGAGATGTGGCTGGTCGAAGCGCAGCACCTCGAGAAAGGGCCGATCGCGCGCGTCCAGATCCCGTTGCGTCTGCGTGTGGCCGTGCACGGCAACTGGGTGCCTGCGGAGCAACTCGCGGGTTGAGGAATCGGCGGAGCAATTGTGATGACATCGCCCGACAGCGCCGGGCGATTTCGCCAAGGAGAAGTTGAGTGCAACCGAGTCAAGTGAAATCCGGGCCGGCGACGGTCGCGAAGAGCGAGCGATACGCGGATCTGAAACTGTTCATCGGCGGCGACTGGGTCTCGGGGCAGGGTCGCAAGACGCAGCCCGTGGTCAATCCCGCCACCGGCGAGACGATCGGCGAACTTCCGCACGCAACAGCGGACGATCTGGACCGCGCGCTCGAAGCAGCCCAGCAGAGTTACCCCAGGTGGCGCGCGCTTGCCCCGCACGAGCGCGGCAAGATTCTGCGCAAGGCTGCGGAGCTCATGCGCGAGCGCACCGAGCACATCGCGCGCATTGCCACCACCGAAGAAGGCAAGACGCTCGCCGAAGCCCGGTGGGAAGTGTCGCTCTCGGCTGAGATCTTCGAGTGGTATGCGGAAGAGGGGCGTCGCGCATACGGCCGAGTGCTGCCGCAACGCGCGCCGGGCGTGCGCATGACGGTGGTCAAGGAGCCGGTGGGCCCGGTCGCGGCGTTCGCGCCGTGGAACTTTCCCATCGGCAATCCGGCACGCAAGATCGGTGCCGCGCTCGGCGCGGGCTGTACCTGCATTCTGAAGCCGGCGGAAGAAACGCCGGGCTCCGCGCTCGAAGTGGTGCGCGCGCTCATCGACGCCGGCCTTCCGAAAGGCGTGGTATCCGTCGTGTTCGGCGTGCCGGCGTTCGTCTCCACGCATCTCATCAGCTCGCCGATCATTCGCGCCATCTCGTTCACCGGTTCCGTGCCGGTGGGCAAGCAGCTCATGAAGCTCGCGGCCGATGGCATGAAGCGCACGACGATGGAGCTCGGCGGTCACGGACCCGTGCTGGTGTTCGACGACGTGGATGTCGAGCACGTGCTGGACCTTTCGGTCGGCGCCAAGTATCGCAATGCCGGCCAGGTGTGCGTGTCGCCCACGCGGTACTACGTGCACCAGAACATCTACAGGAAATTCGTCGGCGGCTTCGCCGAGCGCGCCCGCAAGCTGCGCGTCGGTGACGGACTCGCGGACACGAGCCAGATGGGTCCCATGGCGAATCCGCGGCGCCCGCAGGCCATCGAAATGTTCGTCGCGGACGCTCGCACGCACGGCGCGAAGGTCGGCGCGGGCGGCGCGCCGCTCAAGGTCGAGGGCCGGCCCAACGGGTTCTACTACGCGCCGACCGTGCTCTCGGACGTGTCGAACGACGCGCGCATCATGAACGAGGAGCCTTTCGGCCCCGTCGCCATCATCAATCCGTTCTCGGATTTCGACAGTGTGATGAAGGAGGCGAACCGGTT
>Ga0153915_10008019_pt1 | contig 10019 bp, 7 predicted proteins | sample Opewatmetagenome_2_FD_107003 | JGI IMG/M metagenome (GOLD analysis project Ga0153915, IMG submission 107003) | Freshwater wetland microbial communities from Ohio, USA - Open water 3 Core 3 Depth 3 metaG | ecosystem: Environmental > Aquatic > Freshwater > Wetlands | place: USA: Ohio, Lake Erie... | reverse complement strand
GACGCTCGACGAGGTCCGGGCGCTGGCGGCCTGGATGACGTGGAAGTGCGCCGTGGTCAACATCCCCTTCGGCGGCTCGAAGGGCGGCGTGGTCTGCGACCCGCTGACGATGTCCATGGGCGAACTCGAGCGGCTCACGCGGCGCTACACCTCCAGCATCATCGAGATTCTGGGGCCGGACTCCGATGTGCCAGCTCCCGACGTGAACACCAACGAACGAGTGATGGCGTGGATCATGGACACCTACTCCATGCACAAGCGCCACACCGTCACCGCCGTGGTGACCGGGAAGCCGCTCGAGATGGGTGGTTCGGCGGGGCGCCGCGAGGCCACGGGCCGGGGTTGCATGCTGGTCACGCGCGAGGCCTTGAAGCACCTCGGGATGCCCATGAAGGGCGCCAGGGTCGTGGTGCAGGGATTCGGCAACGTGGGCTCCATCGCGGCGGAGCTGCTCCAGGAGCAGGGTGCGACTGTGGTCGCGGTGAGCGACGTGTCGGGCGGCCTCTACAGCCGGAACGGGCTCGACGTCAAGGACGTCATCGCTTGGCGCGAGGGGCACCGCTACGTGACCGGCTATCCCATGGCCGAGGCGGTCGCGAACGAGGACTTCCTCACCCTGCCGTGCGATGTGCTGCTGCCCGCGGCGCTCGAGAACCAGATCACCGCGCGCAACGCGGGCGACATCCAGGCCAAGGTGATCATCGAGGGGGCCAACGGCCCCACGGCCGCAGGCGCCGACGAGATCCTCGAGCACAAGGGCGTCTTCGTGGTTCCCGACATTCTCGCGAACGCCGGGGGCGTCACCGTCAGCTACTTCGAGTGGGTGCAGGACCGCGACGGCTACTTCTGGGCCGAGAGCGAGGTGAACACCCGGCTCGAGGAGATCATGGTGCGCAGCTTCCATCATGTCCTCGAGGTGGCCAAGCGTCACCAGGTGAACCTGCGCATCGGCGCCTACATGCTGGCCATCGACCGGGTGGCGGCGGTCCACCGGCTGCGCGGGATGTACGCGTGAGAGACGGTCGCCGGCTGCAAGGCGGGAGCTGGAAGTGGATGCCAGGAAGCACGTTGGCGGATGCGAATCGAGGCGCGAGGCGTTGAGGTGCGCGAGCGAGGCATGAGCGAGCGGACAACGGCCGATCCAACGCTGCTGTCGGAGCGGGCACTCCAGGTGCTGCTCGACCTGGCCAAGGCGACCGTGCGGGCCTCGGTGCGGGGCGAGAACCTGCCGCCGCTGCCCGATGACCCGGACTTGGCCGTGCTGCGCGGCGTGTTCGTCTCACTCCATAGCCACGGCGCACTGCGGGGGTGTCTCGGGCATCTGGAGGCCAATCTGGGCGCCGGGGAGGCGACGCGGCGGATGGCGATCGCCGCCGCGCGGGACGACCCGCGCTTCCCTCCCGTGTCGCCCGACGAGCTCGACGAGCTTGACGTGGAGGTCTCGGTCCTGGCCCCGTTCCATCCGGTGCGGCCGGACGACGTGGTCCCCGGGCGCGACGGCCTGATGGTCCACCGTGGCTCGCGGCTCGGCGTGCTGCTGCCGCAGGTCGCCGTGGAGCAGCGCTGGGACCGGCTCACGTTTCTGCGGGCGGTGTGCCAGAAGGCGGGCCTGCCCGCCGAGTCGTGGCGCGACCCGGACACCGAGCTCTTCGCCTTCAGCGCCCAGATCGTCCCCGCCCGGGACGCTTCGTGACGGAGCGGCCCGGGCCCCTCTTCCGCGCAGGGCGCGCCCGCCCCTCCAAGGCAAGTCTCCGGGGCTCCGTGGAACGCCGATGACCGTGCGGTTCGACTCGGTCCGTCCCGCCACTCCCCTGGGCATGCGGCCGTTCGACCTCGCCGCCAAGGCGCAGTCCGGGCGGGCCTTCCCGGCCGCGGCGGCGGGTGCGCTGGTCGCGTCCGAGGGGAGCGCCGCGGCGCGGTCCCGGGAGGCGCTGCTGTCCGGGAAGGCCCTCGCCGTGACGACCGGCCAGCAGCCGGGCCTTTTCACCGGCCCGCTTTACACCATCCACAAGGCGCTCACGGCCGCGGCGCTCGCGCAGGCCCTCTCCGACCGCTGGAGCCGCACCGTGGTTCCGGTGTTCTGGGTTGCGGGCGACGACCACGACTTCGCCGAGGTCAATCACTGCGCGGTGCTCGGGGCGGACGGCGCGTTGCGAACGATCGCGCTGCGGGAGCGCGCGCCGGACGCTCCGATGCTCCCGGCGTACCGGGAGCTGCTGGGCGCCGACGCGGCCCGGGCGCTCGCGGCCCTGGGTTCTGCGCTTCCCCCCAGCGAGTTCCAGGCTGAGACGCTCGCCTGGCTGCGTCGCGCGTACACACCCGACCGGTCGGTGGCGGAGGCGCACGCCACGGCGCTCGCCGATCTCCTGGCGCCCTTCGGGGTGGTGGTGTGCCGGGGCTGGGACATCCAGGTCAAGCACGAGGCCGGGCCGGTGCTCTTCGAGGCCCTCCGCTCGGCACGGACGCTTGACGAGGCCCTGGCGCGGGAGGCGGCACGCCTGGAACAGGCGGGCGAGGCCGTGCTGGTGGGCGTCGGGGAGGGAATGACGCTCGTGATGGTCGAAGGGTCGCTGGGCCGGGACCGGCTGCGAATCACCGACGGCGGGTTCGTGGCGCGCCGCTCCGGAGAGACGCTGGCCCTCGCCGACCTGGACACCGTGGTCCGCACCGAGCCGGGCCGGCTCTCGGCGAACGTGCTACTGCGGCCCGTGGTCGAGGCGCATCTCCTGCCCACTGTGGCGTACGTCGGGGGCCCGGCCGAGCTGGGCTACCTGCGCCAGGTCGGCCCGCTGTTCGCCCACCTGGCCGTGCCCCGCCCGGTCCCGGCGCCACGGCTCTCGGGGTTCGTGGTCGAAGCCAAGGTCGAGAAGGCGCTGGTGCGCTTCGACCTCTCGGCGCACGACCTCGGGCGGCCGGAGGGTGAGCTGGCGTCCGCCGTGATCCGGGGGTCACTGTCGGCCGAGGCCGCCGCGTCCCTGGAGGGGCTGCGGGTGGCCCTGGCGGAACGCTACGCCGCGCTCTCGCAGGCGGCGGTCCGGATCGAGCCGACGCTGGAGCGCCCGGTGGAGACGGCGCGCAATCAGGCCCTCCACGCCGTGGATGAAGTGGAAAAGCGGCTGGTCGGCGCCCTGAAGCGGAACAACGAGGTCGTGCTGCAGCAGCTGGCGCGCGCCCGCGCCAGCCTGTTTCCCGGCGGGCAGCCGCAGGAGCGCGCGCTCACGTTGGCCAACTACTACGCGCGCTACGGCCGGCCGTTCCTGGACGTGCTGCGCGACGCCGCGGCAGCGCACGTCCGCCAGCTACTTGAAGGTCGCTCCGCGGGGGTCTAGGTTAGGCTGATGCTGTGGGCAGTGGTTATCCTCGTCGCACTCATGATCCCCCTGACGGCGATCGTGCTGGATTCTCCTGTGGTGCGGGCGTGGGTGGATCGCATGCACGGTGGTGAGATCGAGGGGGCGCCGGAGGTCAAGGAGCTGTCGAAGAAGGTCGGCATCATCGAGGCCGAGCTTGAGACGGTGACCCGCCAGCTCGCACAGATCCAGGAAGAACACCAGTACATGCAGCGGCTGCTGGAGGATCCGGCACGGCGGGCCGCCGCACCCAAGTCGCTTCCCAAGTCCGGCTCCTAGGCATGCCGCGGTCGGCGGGGCGCTCGGCGGCCCTGGTCGCCGCCGGGATACTCCTCAGCCGCATCGCCGGCCTCATTCGCCAGCGGATCTTCAACCACTACCTCGGCCTCGGCAACGTCGCCGACGTGGTAGTCGCATCGCTGCGGATCCCCAACCTGCTCCAGAACCTGTTCGGCGAGGGCGTGCTGTCGGCGTCCTTCATCCCGGTGTACGCGCGACTCCTTGGCCAGGGTCGGGAGCGGGAGGCCGGGCGCGTCGCGGGCGCCGTGGCGGGGCTCCTGGGTCTGGTGGTGGCCGTGATGGTGGCGTTGGGCGTGGGCGCCGCGCCGCTGGTCGTGGACGTGCTCGCCCCGGGCTTCGGGGGCGAGAAGCGCGACCTCACGGTCACGCTGGTCCGCATCCTGTTCCCGGCGACGGGCGTCCTGGTGTTTTCCGCCTGGTGTCTCGGCATCCTCAACAGCCACCGGAAGTTCTTCCTGTCGTACGTGGCTCCGGTGGTGTGGAACGCGGCCATCATCGTTGCCGCGGTCGCGGGGCCGCATGGTGACGCCGACCGGACCCGGCTCGCGCTGCTCATCGCCTGGGGTGCGGTGGCCGGGAGCCTGCTGCAGGTCCTGGTCCAGCTGCCGACGGTGCTGGGGTTGGCGCGCGGCCTCAGGCTGTCCGTCGGCGCCGGTGACCCCGAGGTGCGCACGGTGGTGCGCAACTTCTGGCCCGCACTGATGAGCCGCGGCGTCAACCAGATCAGCGCGTACGTGGACACCGTCATTTCCAGCCTCCTGGGGACCGGCCCCGTGGCCGCGCTCGCCAACGCCCAGCTGCTCTACACGCTCCCGGTGAGCCTGTTCGGGATGTCTATCTCGGCCGCCGAGCTGCCCGAGATGTCGGCCGCGCAGGGCGGGGAGGCAGAGCGTCAGGCGATCGTACGCGCTCGCCTCGAGGCCGCGCTGCACCGGATCGCGTACTTCATCGTCCCCTGCGCGGTGGCGTTTCTCGCCCTGGGGCAGGTGCTGGTCGGCGCGCTCTTCCAGACCGGCCGCTTCACCGCGGCGGACAGCCGCTACGTCTGGGCCATCCTGGCGGGTTCGGCGGTGGGGCTGCTGGCCTCGACGCTGAGCCGGCTCTCATCGTCCACCTTCTATGCGCTGGGCGACACGCGCACGCCGCTCAGGTACGCGATGGTCCGGGTCGGCCTCACCACGGTGCTCGGCTTCCTCTGCGCCGTTCCGCTGCCGCGGTTGCTCGGCGTCGAGCTCAGGTGGGGGGTGGTGGGCCTGACGGCCAGCGCCGGCTTCGCGGCCTGGGTGGAGTTCGTGCTGCTCCGGCGGAGCCTGGCCGCCCGCATCGGGTCGGCGCAGTTCGCGTCCGGCTACCTGGCCAAGCTGTGGGCCGCCGCCGTGGCCGCGGGTGTCGCGGGGTGGGGCGTGTGGCTGGTGACCGAGCGCCTGGGGCCGGTGCCGGCGGCGGCCGCGGTGCTGGTACCGTACGCGGCCATTTACGGGGGGCTGACGCTGGCGCTCAAGATCCCCACGGCGCGGGCGCTGCTGGCCCAGGCGACGCGCCGTGCCTGACGACGCCCTGCAGAAGAAGCTGGAGGCGCTGCCGGACGCGCCGGGCGTCTATCTCTGGAAGGACGCGGCGGGCGAGGTGCTGTACGTCGGGAAGGCGAACAGCCTGCGCACGCGGGTGCGCTGGTACTTCGGCGACGAGGCCGCGGCGAGCCCGCGGCTGCATCTGCTCGAACAGCGGATCGCGGACCTCGACACCATCGTCGTCCAGAGCCCATCGCAGGCGCTGCTGCTCGAGAACAACCTCATCAAGGAGTACCACCCCAGGTTCAACGTGAACCTGCGGGACGACAAGCGATACCCGTGGCTGGCCGTGACGGTACAGGAGCCGTATCCCAGGATCCTCGTCACCCGCAACGCCGCGGACGACGGCGCGCGCTACTTCGGGCCCTACACGGACGTGGGGGCGCTGCGCCAGACGCTGCGGATCATCCGCCGCATCTTCACGGTGCGCTCCTGCCACTACGACCTGCCCCGCGAGGCGCCGGACCGGCCCTGCCTGGACTACCACATCCGCAAGTGCCGGGCGCCGTGCGTGGGCTGGGAGAGCCGCGAGGCGTACGGCCGGATGATCGCCGACGTGCTGCTATTCCTCGAGGGCAAGACGCTGGAAGTGCGGCAGCACCTGCGGGACCGGATGCAGGCCGCCTCGGCCGCTCTGGACTTCGAGCTGGCGGCCGAGCTGCGGGATGTCCTGAAGCGCCTCGACCAGATCGAGGAGCCGGCCACCGTCGAGCGGGTGGGCGGGGGCACGTGTGACGCCATCGGGCTCGCGCGGGACGAGGACGACGCCTGCGCCGTGGTGATGAGGATCCGCGAGGGCAAGGTGGTGGGCAGCGAGCACACGTTCCTGGTGGGCGTCGAAGAGGTGCCGGAGGGCGAGGTGCTCACGGCCTTTCTGGTCCGGTACTACTTGCCGCGCGAGCGGCGGGCGCCGGTCGCGTTCCTGCCGTGTCCGCCGGCCGACGAGGCCGACCTTGCCGCCGCGTTCGGCGAGGCGCGGTGGGCGGTGCCGCAGCGGGGGCTGGCGCGGCGGCTGGTGGACCTCGCCGACCAGAACGCGCGCCACCTCCTGGAGACGCTCCGCCTCGAGACGTTCGAGGGGGCGGAGCGGGCGGACGACCCGGTCTACGCGTTGGGCCGGGACCTCGGGCTCGCCGCCGTGCCGCGGCGGATGACCTGCGTGGACATCAGCACGTCCCAGGGAAGGGACACCGTGGGCGCGCTCGTCTGGTTCGAGAACGGCCGGCCGAAGCGCAGCGAATACCGGACCTTCAAGATGAAGTTCGTGGAGGGGCAGGACGATTTCGCCTCGGTGCACGAGGTCGTGTCCCGCTATCTCAAGCGGCGCCTGGACGAGGCGCGGGCGCTGCCCGATCTGTTCCTGGTGGACGGCGGGCGCGGGCAGCTCAACGCCGCGCTCGAGGCGGCCCGCGAGGCCGGGAAGGCCGACCTCCCCATGGCCTCGCTCGCCAAGCGCGAGGAGGAGGTATACCTGCCCGACCGGCTCGAGCCGCTGCGGCTGCCGCGGCGCAGCCCCGCCCTGAAGCTGATGCAGCGCGCCCGCGACGAGGCGCACCGGGTGGCGGTCACCTTCAACCGCAAGCGGCGCGCGGCGCGCACCCTGACGTCCGAGCTGCTGGCGATCCCCGGCATCGGCCCCGTGCGCCGCCGTGCGCTCCTGGAGCGCTTCGGCTCCCTTGCGGGCGTCGCGTCGGCGAGCCTCGAGGAGCTGGCCGCCGTGGCGGGCGTCTCGCGGGAGCTGGCCGAGCGGATCGCCGCCCACCTTCACCACAGGGCCTGAGAGATCGTGGACTGGTCGCTGGAGTGTTCCGGCTGCGCCCGCCGCGAGACCGCGGCCGGCCTGCCCACAGTGTGCGAGCAGTGCGGATCACCGTGGCTGGTCCGCTACGCGCGGCGCGTCACGTCCGACCTCAAGAGCGGGGTTGCCTCTCGCGCGCGTGGCATGTGGCGCTACTTCGAGTTTCTGCCCCTCGCGCCCGGCGAGGAGCCCGTGTCGCTCGGGGAGGGCAGCACGCCCCTGTTGCCGGCCAGGCGCCTCGGCGCCGCGCTCGGCCTCGCCGACGTGTGGGTCAAAGACGAGGCGGTGAACCCCACCGGATCGTTCAAGGCCCGAGGCCTGGCCGCGGCCGTCACGCGCGCCGCGGCCGCTGGCGCGACACGTTTCGTGCTTCCCACGGCGGGCAATGCTGGCGTGGCCGCCTCCGCGTATGGGGCGCGGGCCGGGGCCACGGTCCGCGTATATGCCCCGCGCACGACGCCCAGGCCGCTGCTGGAGCAGATCGCCGCCTACGGGGCCGAGCTCACGCTGGTGGACGGGCACATCGGCGACTGCGGGAAGCTGGCCAAGCAGCACGCCGCCGACACGGGGGCCATGGACCTCTCGACCCTCCGGGAGCCGTACCGGATCGAGGGGAAGAAGACGCTGGGCCTGGAGATTGCAGAGCAGCTCGCCTGGCGCCTTCCCGGGGCGGTGTTGTACCCGACCGGCGGAGGAACCGGACTGATCGGGATGTGGAAGGCCTTCCTGGAGCTCATCGAGGCCGGCTGGGTGCGGGGGCCGATGCCGCGGCTCATCTCCGTGCAGTCGTCCGGCTGCGCCCCGGTGGTGCGGGCCTTCGAGGCGGGAGCCGCGCAGTGCGATGCGTGGCCGGACCCCCAGACCGTCGCCAGCGGTCTCAGGGTCCCCTCGCCGCTGGGCGGCCGCCTGATGCTCCGGGCCCTCAAGGAGAGCGGGGGCAGGGCAGTCGCCGTCACCGACGCCTCCCTGCTCGAGGGGGCGCGCCTGCTGGCCACGCTGGAGGGCGTGGATGCCTGCCCGGAGGGAGGAGCCGCGGTCGCGGCCGCGAGGCGGCTGAGAGAGAGCGGCCAGCTCGGGGTGGACGAGCGGGTGGTGGTGTTCAACACCGGGGCGGGTGTGCTGTACGGCAGGGACCTCACGTGACCGGTTGACGCGCGCCGCGTAACTCGTGAAATTTGCCGCACTTGGCTGACTTTACCTCAGAGGAGAACGCATGGCTTCTCGTTGGAACATGACGGCGTCTGTGATGGCTCTGACGCTCTCGGCCGGCACCGCGCTGGCGCAGCAGCGCCCTCCCGAGTGCCGCAATCTCAGTTACCGCGGCAACTTCAGGCTGAACGGGGCGCAGCAGCACCTCGATCAGGCCGGCAGGACCAACTTTCCGGAAGACCGCCAACGCGCGCTCGCTGATGCCGAGCGGCTGCTGCAGGAGTCGGCGAGGGCGGGCGGCGTTGACCAGGCCACGCTGTGGTATTTGTACGGCCAGTTCTACCTCATGAAGCACGACGTGGTCGGGGCCGATTCCTCGTTCCGCAAGACTGAAGCGCTCACCGATCCCGACTGCAAGCGGGAGATCGCGCGGCGGCGGCGCAATGAATGGGTGCCGATCCAGAACGCCGGCGTGGAGCAGATGAACGCGGGCAACGTGGACTCGGCGCTCGCCCTGTTCCGTCGTGCCAACCTCATCTACCGCGACGAGCCATACGCGATGCTCAACGTGGCGACGATCTTCGTCAACCGGAACCAGAACGACAGCGCGATCTTCTACTTCCGGGCCGCGGCAGCCTCAAACGACGCTCCGCGCTTCACCGAGGCGCGGGCGACCGCCCTGTTCAACGCCGCGCGACTGGTGCAGCGGGAGGCGAGCGACACCGCCTCGGTCGGCGCCGAAGCCAGGCGCCGCGGCGTCGCGGACAGCGCGGTGCGGAACGAGCGGCTCCGCGCGGCGCTGGAGGCGTACCGGGACGTTCTCAAGGTGCGGCCGCGCGACCTGCAGGCGCAGGCGAGCGTGGCCTCCGTGCTGTTCTCGTTGCAGCGGACGCAGGAGGCACAGGCGGTCTACGACTCGATGCTCGCACACGCCGATTCGATGGAGTCCCTCGACTTGTTCGATGCGGGAGTGGCATTGTTCCGCCAGGACCGCTACGACCTGGCCGCCCGGGCCACGGAGTTGGGCCTGGCCAAGAACCGCTGCTACCGCGACGCGCTGTACAACCTCGCCAACACGTACCTGGCGGCGAAGGACTCGGTGCGTCTCCTCGACGCCGCGCGCCGGCTCGTGGCGGTGGACTCGATGAATCGACAGTCGCTGCAGCTGCTGGCGGCTGCCATGCAGCGGAACGGGGACACCCAGGGGACGCTGCGGATCCTCTTGAAGCGCGACTCACTGCCGTGGGAGATCACGGTGCTGCGGTTCGACCTGGGCGATACCACCGCGACCATTCACGCCGTGCTCAGCAACCTGCAGCCGAAGCCGCTGTCGGGGTTCAAGCTGGCGGTGCAGTTCGTCAGCGGGGCCTGCGAGCCGATCTCGCAGCAAGTGGTGGAAATCCCCGACCTCAACCCGAACGGGTCGCCGGGGGCGTCGTACGACTTCACCCTGGCTGGCAACGGCCGCGGGATCGTGGCCTGGAAGTACACGGTGCAGTAAGGGTCGTTGACGGGGAGGCGCGCCTTTCGTAGGTTGCGCCTCACTGGCGGGCGTAATTCAGGGGTAGAATGCCAGCTTCCCAAGCTGGACGTCGCCGGTTCGAATCCGGTCGCCCGCTCTGGCGGCACAGTCGCCATGGGCAGCTCGTCGCTGGGGCCGCGGTTCCCACGGGGATCGCGGCCCCGGCGCTTGTCGGTCGGTCCTTCAGGAGCTTGGCCGAGACGTGAACGAGGCCCGACGTCCTGTGGCCTGCTTCCAGAAGCCGTCGTGGGTCATCCGATGCCCCAGGCTCACGCCCAAACCCATGCTACGACATCGCTTGAAGTGGCGGGCAGAATCTATTGTGAATT
>Ga0153915_10008018_pt1 | contig 10020 bp, 7 predicted proteins | sample Opewatmetagenome_2_FD_107003 | JGI IMG/M metagenome (GOLD analysis project Ga0153915, IMG submission 107003) | Freshwater wetland microbial communities from Ohio, USA - Open water 3 Core 3 Depth 3 metaG | ecosystem: Environmental > Aquatic > Freshwater > Wetlands | place: USA: Ohio, Lake Erie... | reverse complement strand
GTTCCTTCGCGGTCTCCTGCGCGATGCGTACCACGTGCTCGGCAATCCTCAGCGCCGGGCGATGTACGACGTTTCGATCGGTATCGGCAAGGGCTCTCCGGATGCGCCTGCCGCGCCGGCGGAGGAAACCGGCCCTCTGGACGAGGAACAGGCGCAGCCTGCGTCTGACCCCGCCGCACCCGGCGTGCGCGACGACGATCTCACCGCCGCGGAGGCGCTCCCGGGGAGCGCGTCCGATGCTGCGCCGGTGTCCGTGCCGGCCGTGTACTTGCGCGTTGACCCGGGACCCGGATCGTCTGCGGAAGACGCCGTGCCCGTCGAAAGCGTGGCGGGCCCATTGGTCCCGGCTCCGGATGCCCTCGTCCCGCAACGCGGCCGAAAGTTGATCGACAGCGTGCGCGACGCCGCCATCACTGCCACTGGCATCGCCCGGAGCGAGGCGCGCATCGGCCTGCGCGCGAAAGCCGCCCCCGCGGAAGACGTCCAGCAGCGCCTGTTGACCCTTCAGGACGGGCAAGATGGTGCCGAAATATCGCCTGCCCCCCGCTGGCATCCCGATTACGGGGCCACGGTCGCCGGCGCCGAACTCATCTTCATCGACGGCCCGCGTGCCGGCGCCCGGGTGCCTCTCGGGCACGAAGCCGTCACCATCGGCTCTGCATATGAAGCCGATGTCATGCTCCCCGATGACGCCGGCGACGTCGCGCCGCAGCACGCCCGGATCTGGCAGCACGGCGAGCGCTTCGTCTTCCGGCAGATCGCGGAAAATGGGACGCTCGTGGGCGGCCAATCGCTCGCGCTTCCCCTCGTCATGCTGGACGATGGTGACGAGATTCAGATCGGCCGGCACCGCATGCGCTTTTCGCTCGCCGCCCGATAAGTCGCCCGACGCGCGCTCTTCTGCCCCGGTCCGGCGTCTCGTCGACCCTCTGACTTGACAAGTTACTGATCATCCGCCTAATCTTCTGCCAATCAAGCCTCAGGAGGCTGCCATGGCGAAGCGGGGGCCGAAAACCGCGGCTGGCCGGGCCGCCGTGCGCCACAACGCTGTCACCCACGGCCTGTCGTCCTCTGCTCCTCTCATCCGCGGACAGGAGCACCAGCAGGACTGGGATGACCATCACGACGGGCTCATGGAGAGCCTCGCTCCGGTCGGCAGGCTCGAAGAAGCCCTCGCGGAAGTCGTCGCGCAGATGCTCTGGCGGCTCCGGCGCATCCCCGCCTACGAGGCCGACACGATCGCCATCTCGCTCGAACGCGTCGATGACGCCGATATCGGCATCCTCGGGAAACCGCCGCCGTCCGAGCTGCGCGAGACCGAGCGCCGCCTCAAGCGCTCCCACGAGCTGGTCAGCGCCCTGCCCGGCATGCCCGATAACACCCGGCTCTCCGAAGAGGACGTGGCCTGGGTCCTCCTCGCCGTGGCGAACGAGGACGAGTCCTTGGTTCCCGCGAACCTCCCCGGCGTAGAGCCGCCCTGCCCCCTCGACGACGTGGCCGAGTGGGACGCCGGCCTCCTCCGTGAGTGCGTCGCCGACATCGCGGAGAAGGCGGGCGGCTCGGCCGAAGGCCTCCTCGAATGGGCCGTCGGCAGTACCAGGGAGCGGCTCCTGGCGACCCGGGCTGACTTGGCGGCCGGGCTCCGCGAGGCTGACCGCAAGCGCCGCAGCCGCGCCCTCCCCGATGATCGGATACTGCAGTCGCTCGTCCGCCACGAGGCCCACCTCTTTCGCCGGCTGTTTCAGACGCTCCACGAGCTGGAGGCGCTCCAGTCCCGGCGCCGGGGCGAGCCCGCCCCCCTCACCCGTCTCCAGGTGCATGGCCTCCCGGGAGCATAGAAAAATTACAAAACAGTTTCCGCCGTGCCGGAAGGAGATGCGCCGATGGCCACCAAGCTCAAGACCTTCTCCGTGCGCAACGCCGACCGCGGGACCGTGCTGGCCACGCGCGCAACGCTCGCATCGTCGTTCGTCGCGCGTTTCTTCGGGCTCATGGGTCGTAGGGGCGTGCCGGACGGAGGCGGGCTGCTGCTGACGCGCAGCGCGTCGATCCATTCATTCTTCATGCGGTTTCGATTCGACGCCGTCTTCATCAACCGCGAGGATCGGGTGGTAAAGGTCGTGCCGACGATGCGCAAGTGGTGGGTCGCCTTCGGCGGCCGCGGCGCCAGGGACGTCCTCGAGCTGCCGGCCGGCGTCGCCGCCGCGACCAAGACGCAGCCAGGCGACCGGCTGGTCTTCGCGGAGCCCCGTGACGAGCCGTGAAACTCGCGCAGGCGAACGTTAAACGCCCGCACGTTCCTGACGGGCCGTTGCCTGCTGAAGCGGCTTGCCTGGCTGGAAATCAACACGCCGCGGCGCGCATGGCGTACAATCGGATCCTGCATCGTCATTGCCACCTTGATGGGAGGGTGCGATGGCTGGGCTCATTCCAACTGCGGAGGAATTCCGGCGCCTCGTAGAGGAGCGGCGCCAGACAAGTCCTGAGGACGACGCGTGGACGAACGTGCGCGAAGCAACGCCCATGTGGTGCGAGGCCTGCGGGATGGTGGACAAGTCGCTCAGCTTCGCGGCGTTCATGGGCGAATGGGAGTGGCAGTGCCCGTCATGCGGATCCACCGGGATGCTGCTCTGGCCGTGGGATAGCGCCGAGCGTCCCGGTCCTCGTATTCCGACGGTCCCGGAGTTCGGGAGGATCTATTGACACGGGTCCGGGGGGCGTGTCGCGCGGATCCCGGCATAACGGCCGAAGTCGCGGTCCGAGCAGCAGGCCGCTTCCTGTTATACCCTCCGCCGTCAAGACGTTTTGAATGCATGAGAGAGCTTTAACGGATTATCATGGACAGCCGGTCGACCGGACGCCCACCGCAAGGAGGACCGCTTTGACGACGCCCACTTCGCCCAGCGAGGAGCTCATCAGCGAGCCGACGTCGGTCGCTGACCTCGGGCTCGACCCGGGGGTACTGCTCGATCTTGCGATGAAGACGCTGTTCTATCGCGGCCGCATGACACGCTCCGACCTGGCGGAGGCCCTCAGTCTGTCCGGCGCCGTCGTGCAGGAAGTGGCACAGGCCATGACGCAGGACGGGCTGGCATCGGTGCTCGGCGCCGAGGCCGGCAGCGCGACGAACTACCTGTACACGCTGACGCAGAAGGGCCTGGACCGCGCGGACGCGGCGCTGGCGCGGAGCGGCTACGTCGGGCCCGCGCCGGTGCCGCTGCACGAGTACGTGCGGCAGGCGCGTGCGCAGACAATCGGTGAGGCGGTCGTGACGCGCGAGCAGATCCTGCGTGCGCTGGGCCGGCTCGTGCTGGCCGACCAGACCGTCACGAGGATCGGACGGGCAGCCTCGTCGCGGAAGTCCACACTGATATACGGGCCGTCGGGCAACGGCAAGACGACGGTCGTGCGCGCGCTGGGCTCCGCCATCACCGGGTCGATCCTCATCCCCTACTCGCTCGAGATGATGGGCCAGATCGTGCACCTGTACGACCCGTCGAAGCACGAGCTCGTGGACGACGAGGGCACGGGTGACGCGAATCTGCTGCGCACGCGGCCGGACCGGCGTTGGGTGCGGGTGCGGCGGCCGGTGATCTGGGCGGGCGGCGAGCTGACGCGCCACAGCCTGGAGCTCGTCTATGACGACAACACCAAGGTGTACGAGGCGCCGTTGCAGCTCAAGGCGAACGGCGGCACGCTGATCATCGACGACTTCGGCCGGCAGCAGATCCCGGCGGTGCAGTTGCTGAACCGCTGGATCGTGGCGCTGGAGGGCGGCATCGATCACCTGACACTGCACACCGGCCAGACGATCGAGGTGCCGTTCGACGTGCTCGTGCTGTTCTCGACGAACCTGCCGCCGGAGCGGCTGGCGGACGAGGCCTTCCTGCGCCGCATCCGCTACAAGGTGGAGATCCCGAACCCCACGCGCGACGAGTACCGCGCGATCTTCCGCCAGGAGTGCGCAGATCGCGGCCTGGCGTACGACGACGACGCGGTGACCCACTTGCTCACCGCCTGGTACGAGGAGCATGGCCGCGAGATGCGCGGCTGCCATCCGCGCGATGTCGTCGAGGCGATCATGGACGGGGCGACGTACGAACGCCAGGCGCCGGTGCTGTCGGCCCAGGCGATCGACGAGGCGTGCACAACGTACTTCCTGCGGCCGCTCAACGCACCCACGTAGGAGCGGCGAGTCCGACAGCCATGCTCAGAGGTCCGCCCCCTCTGTCTCGCGCGAAGGGGTTGGCCGTTAGGTGGCAGTGCAGACGCTGGCCCGGTCCGCTGCGACCCTCGCGTTCACCCGTGACCAGACGGAGTATTCCAGGAGAATGGCGATCGGTTGCCGCTCGGCTAGGGGCGCGCGCTCACGTCTACCGAGGATCAAAGCGGCTTGCGCGGTTCTCCGGCGGATGAGGCCACCACGACTTGACGAACCTTTGTCGCGCCCGCTGACGCCGGTCGATGCGAGCGTTGAACGATGCGAATGAGCTCAGCGTGATGGCGATGACCAAGGCGCCGACAACGCAGGCGGCGACCATACCTAGGACGATGTACTCCACGGCAGCCCTCGCAACAGCATCTTGTTGGGCTCGACAGGTAAGACCGTACATAAAGAACCGCTGGCTTACAGTCAAGCAAAGGCCCTGAAATGGACCGCCTGGAGCGCCACGCGGTCCGGGCCGGGGCGCGTCGTCCCGGAAGCTCTGGAGGGCGTGCGGGATGGCGGAGCTCCATTGGGTCGTCGTGCCGGCTTAATCACGCGACGCCTCGAGGTCGCGCCGTCCTCCTGCGATCCCGGCCCTATCGCAGGCTCCAGATGAATGCGATGGACGTCGCGGCCGCCAGAATCGAGATGGCCAACGGAACCTGAGGCACCTCCGCACCGGTCAAGAGCGGGTAGCCCGCAAACAGGGCCAGGCACGTCAGGCTGAGGATCAGGCATCCGATTGCGACGTGAATCGTCTCGTTCCATCGTACGCCTCTCGATGCTGAGGACGGCTCCGTGCTCGGATCGAGAGGCGCTCGCGCCGGCGACTGGCCGAAGTGCCGCGAACTTGGGAGCGCCTGCGCACTGGAACGTGACGACACGGCCGCGGCCGAAGGCGTGTACGCGCTCGGCCACGCCCTAGAGATGCTTGGGGAACGCAACCATGCGGGACACGGTACGAGACAGCGCTCGCCGTCGACCGAGCCACCGGAAGGCGCGCCGACGACTTGCAGCGCTGCGCCGACGGTAGCAAGAGGCCGCGACGGCTCTGCGTCGCGGCCTGTGCCAACTTGCTGTCGCTGCGCCCCTATTTCTTCACCTTCTTGGCTGCCGGCTTCTTCGCTGCGGGTTTCTTCGCCGCCGGCTTCTTGGCGGCCGCCTTCTTCTTGGCTGGCATCTTGCCCTCCTACTCCTACGTGTCCTCCTGGTCAATGACGCTACTATACTCGCGGCTCGGCTGTGTTCAAGGGGAGCGCTGCTGTCGCCGCTAACCAGCTCCTTGCGGGCTGGCTACAAATTGTGCAATGGAACTGAACACGCACTCACCGCCGATGGCATCTGCGTCACCATCGCGACGGCTGGCCAAGGCTTACCGGTCTTCCGTGCGCCGTTCGCCTCGTTTAGTCACTGCAAGCTGGAGTGGCGAACGGCGAAGACGATCGCCGACGCGCGACGTGCGATCGCTTCCTCGATTGGCTCCCGCGCGTCCTCCACGTGGGAAGGGCGATAGACCGTTAGCGCCACTCCACGGAAACGACCTCGATGGGCTCCGATATGCCCTTCAGATTGACAGACCGGGGCTCCGAGACCGCGAAGCGGCCCACGGCAGTCTGTTTGCTCGCCAAGATTTGTCCGCCCTCGGCGAGGGCGGCGATGCGCGCTGCCTCGTGCACGCCTTTGCCACGGAAGTTGCGCCCAGCCTGCGTGGCGTCGGCCACATGAACGCCGATGCGCACTTGGGGAGCGAAACCTTGCGTCTGACGGTGCTCAGCGAGCATACGCTGGATCGCGACGGCGCAGGCGAGAGCCGCTTCGGGGCTGTCGAAGCCCACGAAGAAGCCATCGCCCGTTGAGACAACCTCTTCGCCGTGGTGGGAAGCGAACATCGTCCGCAAAGCCTGGTCGTGCCAGCGCAGCAGGGCGCTCCACGCCTCGTCGCCCAGCGTCTCGACCAGGTTTGTCGACTTCACGATGTCAGTGAACATGAACGTCTTGCGCACGTGGTGGGTCTCGCGCGCTGTCGTTCCGCGCAACTGCCAGGGGAGCAGTTCCTCGAGCTCTTCGATGACGATCGCTTGGGTCGGGCAGGAGAACGCGGCCTCGCGTAGCAGCTCGTCGTCGACGCTCGACGCATCGACGAGCTCGGCCTTCTGCAACTCTCCCGGAAGCCAGTCGAAGGCGGTGGGCGCCAGGGTCACGCAGTTGCCCGCGCCGATGCAACGGTGGCGATCGATCCGAACGTTCAGCATCCGTTACACCAGCCCGCCCGTCATCGCCACGGCCGTCGCGTCGGCCCGGGACGAGGCACCGATCTTCACGAACAGCTCCGCCAACTGCCGCGCGACGACTTCCTCCGTAGTGCCGAGCTCGGCGGCGATCTCGCTGTTCGTGCGGCCTTCGGTCAGGAGGCGCAGCAGCGCCGTTTCAGCGCTGGCCAAGAAGGTAGCGGCCTGGGCCTGGCTCGTGCCTCCGCCCTTCTCCACCGTTCCGCCAAGCCGGGTCAGCTCGCGCCCTATAGGCGTGCGAAACCACTTCACCCGAACTCCTTCATCCATCATGCGCTGCGCCACGAGGCCGAGCATCAGCTGCAGCTGGTCGCGCACCGCCGCCGCCTCGCCTTCGTCCCCGTAGGTCAGCACGGCATCGGCCGCCGGCAGGAGGATCGGCAGGTTCAGGTCCTCCTGCATCGCAGCCTTTAGCGAGGCCAGCGTCGCCCGCCCCGCCTCGACAGCTGCCTCCGGCTGGTGTCTGGCAATCGCGATCCGTGCAAGCGCGGCAGTTGCTTCGGCAGCCCACGGCGGATGCCCGGGCAGGAGCGGCGTCAGCGTCTGCGCTTCGCCGGCGGCGCGCTCGGCAACGGCCAGAAGCGCCTCGTCGTTCTGCTCGGCGCCCAAGCGGGCAGCCTCGAGGGCGAGCTGCGCCAGCGCCTTGCAACGGGCCGCAGGCCGCCCTTGATCGGCGGCCAGCCGGACGGCGCGCTCGAGATGCTCGCGCATACCGGCGGCGTCGCCGGCAGCGGCCTGGACGCTCCCCCGCCACGACTCGATCTGGCGGGCCCGAAAGGCCGTGGGCTCCGTCGACGCGATAGTCGCGGCTACGCCGAGCCAGCGGTCCGCCTCAGCCAGGTCGCCGATATCAGCGTGCGCCATCGCTGTGCTACCAGCGATGGCAAATTCCAGCGGACGCTCTCCCAGGGTCTGCGCTGCCGCGTAAGCTTCTTGGCCCTTGTCGATCGCCATGTCCGGAAACACTTTCGCCCGCGCGTAGATGTGCGCGCCGAAGAGCATCTGCGCTTCCGCCAACGCCCGCTCGCTCTCCTTCGTCAGCGACTTCATCCGCATCATCAGGCGCCGGATCTCCTCGATGCGTTTTGGCGAGCCATTCACGTGGATCTCCGGGCCCCAGACCGCGTAGGCCATGGCGATGATTGTCGACATCACGCCACGGCGATTGCCCAGCTTCTCGTACACCTCCAGCGCCCTACGGAAGTGAGCATCTGCGTTGATGGCAAGGGGCGCCGCGGGCGTGTCCGGCAAGATCGTTTCCAAAGCTTCACCGGCTACCACGCGCCGCAGGATGTCGATGTGTCCCCCGGCTTGCACGAGCTCGACGTACCAAAGACGGATGCGGGAGACCGCAATCATGCCCAGCTCCCGGTGGGCACCTGCAATGGCCGCTTCGTCGTTAATTCCTTCGGCCAGGGCCGCGGCCCGATCGTACGCCTCCTCTGCCCCGTCCAGGTCTCCCTCTGTCGGGTTCTGGACGTAACCCTCGCCGATCTCCGTGCGTAGCAGGTCTTGGCCGAGCTCGAGGCAGGCCGTGAGCTCCGCCATCGTGTCGCCGCGCTCGGCGGCCAGCGCTCGGACGCGACCGGCCAGCTCCGCGGCGCGTTCCGGCTCCTCCGATAGACGAAGGGCAGCGGCCCGGCGCAACATCACGTCAAGCTCCAGGTGGGAGTCGCCGAGTGCGTCCGCCAGAGCAGCCAGCTCCGCCAAGCCCTGCAGCCGCTGGGTGGACCGGCGCAGCATGCCAAGGGCATCATCCTGGAGGCAGAGGAGGGCGACCCTATCTTGAGGCGTGGAGGCGACCGCGTGGGCCAAATCGACAAGGCGCAGCACCTCCTCCGGAGCGTTGACCTCTAGCGCAGCCCTCGCTGCCTCGATCGAGGCGCGGGCGCAAAGCTCGCCCTGGCCCGAGGCGCCCGCGTGCTGGGCAATTAGCGGGAGGCTCGCCGTCGGCGGCTCTCCATCAGCGGTCAGCATCTCGACGATGGCGGCGTGAATCGCGCGCCGGCGCTGCAGCGTCAGCGTTGACGCGGCATACTCCCTGATCTGCTCGTGCGTGAAGGCGTAGTCCGCCGCCGAGCCGACGGGGTGCTGCACCAGCATTCCCGCCGCGACCGCCGGAGCCAGCGCTTCCGCGAGCGAATCCACGTCTTGGGCGTCGTCCTTGAGGCGCAACTTGACCTCGCGTAGGTCACGCAGGCTGAAACTGCGTCCCAGCACGGCCGCCTCGGACATCGCCGTCTTCGTCGCTTCCGGCAAACGGGCACCACGGCGTCTGATGAGCGTCTGGACAGCGGAAGGGAGGAGGCGCTCGGCGTTGCGCGCCAGCGTCCAGACGCCATCGATCTGCTGGATCAGGCCGGCGTCGCGGTAGGCGTGTGCTTGCTCGGCGAGCACGAACGGCACGCCTTCCGCCTGGGCATGCATGATCGCGGCGCTGGAGAGATTGATCGGTGCGCCGAGAACCTGCTGGAGGAACTCGGTCGACTCTGGTTGGCGGAAGCGCGCGAACTTCAACCGTCGCAGGATGCCCATGCGCTCCATGTCGGCCAGCAGGGTCACTGCTTCGTTGACGAACGCGACCTCATCGCCCCGCGAGGCGACCACGAAGAGTATCGGACTGGCGGCATCGACCCGAACAACGTAGCGCAGGAGCAGCAGGCTGTCCTCGTCCGCCCACTGCAAGTCATCTATCAAGATGGCCAGCGGCTTTTCGGCGGCGAGCGTCCGCAGCGCCACCGCCGCCAAGTCGAAGACGCGCAAGAGCTTCTGATCGCGGGGTAGTGTCTCCAGCCCTGCGGCGCTCCGGTTCGAGAGGGCGTCGACGGCGCGTCTCAGTGGCTCCTTCGCCCGACTCCCTTCCACCGCCTCCAGCGCTCCCGCCGAGCCGAAGATGCTCCGCGCCAGCAGGAACGGGCCGCGTATCTCCTCATCCGCCGTGACGGCGATCGCGGCGAAGCCGTTGACGCCGGCCAACTCTTCGACGGCGAGAAGGAAGCGGGTCTTGCCAATGCCAGGCTCGCCTTCTGCCGCTATGCAGGCCATGCCGCGGCGGGCTGCCGCGAGCTCCTGCTCAGCGGCAGCCATCTCCGCCGGCCGGCCAACGACTGACCCAGTGACGCGGTTGCCGTATAGGCTCAGGGAGGAGAGCGGCGCGAAGGCGTAGTTGAGTGGTGTGTCGCTCCCTGTCATCTTCCAAGTCTCGGTTCTGCCTCAAACGAGTCGGTCAGCCCTCGGCGCCCCAGAGCGCGCTGGATATGCGCCGAAATAAGCAGACGCGACCGCGGGCCCCTGTTCTGCCACGAGATTATAGGGCTATCCGTGTCATAGCTACCCACTCCGACGAGAACGGTCCGGGGTACAACGTGGAGATGATCCCAGAGATCCTAGCCAGGATCGTGAAGCACTGGGACTCAGGAGGAGACGAAGTGCGCAATCAAGGGCGTGCGCGATTTGACCGGCGGATGCGCTAGCAGAACCTGGCGATAGCGTGCATTGGTGTCGCTCGCACATGTGCGCAGAAGC
>Ga0153915_10008017_pt1 | contig 10021 bp, 10 predicted proteins | sample Opewatmetagenome_2_FD_107003 | JGI IMG/M metagenome (GOLD analysis project Ga0153915, IMG submission 107003) | Freshwater wetland microbial communities from Ohio, USA - Open water 3 Core 3 Depth 3 metaG | ecosystem: Environmental > Aquatic > Freshwater > Wetlands | place: USA: Ohio, Lake Erie... | reverse complement strand
GTGTGAGGATGGCCGCCCAGCGTATGGCGAGACCGCCCACCAGTAAAGCGAGCGCGACCAGGAGAATCAAGTTCCGAGGGCCGTGGAAACGAGTCGAGGGAACCCACTGGGCGACGATGGCCAGTGCGATGCCGAGACCTATGCTGAGCCAGAGCAGGCGCATAGAGCCACGATCTTCGCTCTGCGCAGCGCGAGCGCTTGAGCGCTTCACTAAAGCAAGTGCGACCTCCGAAATGGGGAAAATTGCCACCGCTATCAGCAAGATCAGTTGGATCATCGGCTCTCCGCGCGCCTAATTAGCAAGGCTTCGCCTGGCCACAATCTGCGCTTGATGAGCACCAAGGTAAAATCGTCGTCGTAACTCGCTGAATCGGAGAACTCACGAGTGGCCTGGATGATCTGACGCAGCAAGGTTTCAGCTGGCAAATCCCGTGAAAGGCGCACTAAGGACGTGAGCCTCTCCACACCAAACTCTTCCCCGCTGCTGCCTGCAATTTCAACCACCCCGTCAGTATACAGCACCAGCACGTCTCCGGGAGAAAGTTTGACCTTACCAGTGTCGTAGGGCGTGTTTTCGAAAACGCTGAGAAGGGGACCACCGCATTCCAGTTTCTCCACGCTCCCATCGATTCGAAGGAGCATCGGGGGGATGTGTCCGGAGTTTGTGTAAGCGAACTCGCCACTCTTAGGTTCCAGAACCCCGTACACAGAGGTCACAAAATCCGCCACGCTTGTCAATTCGCGCATGAGCCCGTTAATGGATTGCATGATCTGAGACGGTCCCAACTGGCTTCGCGCTTGAGTTCGCAGCAGCGCGCGGAATGCCGTCATGGTGAGCGCAGCGGGAACTCCGTACCCCGAGACATCCGCTACCACGACTCCGAGCCTATCATCGGGAAGATTGATGTAGTCGAAGTAGTCCCCGCCGATCTCACACGCCGGGATGCAGATTCCGGCCATGTCATACCCATCGATGTTGGGAGACTCAGCAGGAAGGAGACGCGATTGTACTTCATGCGCGACCTTGAGCTGCTCTTCAATCCGTTCCTTCTCCAGGATTTGGCGATGGAGCATTGCCTTCTCGATAGAGATGGCAGCAGCATCCGCGAAAAAGCGAAGCACCTCGGCATCGTCATCATCAAAGGCTGATGCCCTATCGCATTCAAGATTTAGCGCGCCTATCGTGCGTTCGTTCCTCAATATCGGCACCGCAATCTCTGAAAGCGTCGCCTTGCGACCCTGAACGTAGTGAGGATTGAGCCGCACGTCCGGGACAACAAAGCTCTGGCCGGTTCTGATCACGTGGCCAATGACTCCCTTGCCGAGGGTGCGCATCGCGTCAAATTGCGGCGGGCCGGGGTCAAACCCGCGGGAGGCAACGCCGGCGATTATTTCTTTCGGCCTCCTGTACTGTGGGTAAACGAGATCTCGGCTCAGCACGAAAATGCCGGCCGCATCGTACTCGAGAACCGATTGGATGGTATCCAACAGATGATTTAGAATCTCATCGAGGTCGAGGGTGTCGCGAATCCTCTGGAAGATCAGAAGCAGGAGTTGGTACTTCGTCTCAGCCGTCAGTCTAATCTTGCTTGCCATGTCGCGTGACCAGCACTTTCCGCAGATAGGGAGGCAGTGGTAAGCAACATACTCTTCGCTGTCAGCGCTTGACCGCGAACCGTTTTGTTAAGAGTGTGCGCATTTGCACGGAGAAAGTGTACTACGCAGGTCCACATGCGTCCATCCAAGACTTCGCGTTTGCCTGATTCCCGCGCGCGTCACGTGAACCAGTCCAGAGCCGAGCGTTACGTAAAACTCCCACCCTGGAGGCGTAACGGAGCGAGAACCTGGGAGCACGTTTCGCGCTCGAGTGCAATAATCTTTTTGGGATTGCCATTAGCTATCCGCTCGAGGATTCCTGTGAGATGATCAAAAATCAGTGCTTTGCCCACGGTAAGTTCCCCCGCCGCGACATGTCCCCGAGCTTCTCTTGAAGCTGGATGATAAAGCCCGCTTGGCCTTTCAGGATCTTGCGTCTGGCTTCCTCAATCGTAAACCAGGCTGCTTTGTCTATCTCCGGGAACTCTTGGAGTCGTCCGGATTTCGGAGGCCACTCCATTGAGAACGAGTTGCTTTTCAATCTTGCAGGATCTAGGTCGCGCTTCACAGCCCAGGCGTAGATGAGCTTCCCGCTTGTCTGGCGCAGCGGTTCTAAAGGAATCATCTCATCGCCAGGTGTGAACCCGGTTTCCTCCTCGAACTCACGTCTCGCGGCCGCCAATGGATCTTCGTTGTCCCCGAACTCCCCTTTGGAAATGGACCAAGCTCCCTGATCTTTCTTCGCCCAGAATGGGCCTCCTGGATGAACCAACAGCACCTCAACATGGCCTGAGACTTGGCGAAATGGCAGAAGTCCAGCGCTCTTCTTAGACATGGCACCTGGCGACATTATTCTTATCCCTCTGCGATCAGTTCTGGTCAATGCCTGGCCACCCATAAGCCCACGGACCCGCGAGCTCTCCTTGCGCCGGATGACTTGGCGCCAGATCTTGATCAGCCACGTTTCCAGTGTACAGTTCCCCACTCTTGAGCACTACTGTATTTGCGAGCGCCCACACTCTGCACGGTACTCCAGCACAATGTGAACGAAAGACGTCTGCACGCGCCCGCCTCTCTGGCCAAGTGCCCGGTCGCCTGCCATTTCCCCGCGAGCATCTTGACCACGATACGAAATTCCCATATCATAGGCCACATGGGGCACTAACACTGTGTACTAACGCTGTCTCGTTACCCTGACTTAAGAGCCCGGCCCCCTGTGGCGCACGGTCTTAGCCAGCGGGAACGGAGTGTTGGCCATCAGGAAGGAGATACGTTATGCGATGGATCGTCTTTATTTCAGTGGTCCTGTCGGTTTGTCTCGCTGCTTCGAATGCGGCTGCCGGTCGGATCTTTGGCGACATTAAGCTGGACGGGAAGCCTGTGCCAGCCGGCCTCGTAGTCAAGATCGCTGTCGTACTAACGGTGAGGGATACGACCTCCAAGTCAAAGGCAGCGCCGATAGTTGCCGACACTACGCTCACCGACAAGTTCGGGTCGTACAAGCTGACCGTGAAGCAACAGGGAAAATGCATCCTGACGCTCGCTTACGAGAAGCAGACGCTCTCGCTCGAGGTCTTCTCATACAAGGAGGCAACGCGCTACGATCTGATCGTCGAGAAGAAGGACGGCAAGCTCTCTCTGAGAAGGAAGTGAGCGAAACATGAATGAGGGACCTGTCAAGAAACGTGATATATGGGACAAGATCGACATTCTTATGCATCCCATGGGTGGGTTGCTCACAGCGGCAGCCATAGCGTTGCTCGGGTTCATCACATCGAGCGCGTTGAATCAGCGGCAGGCGATCGACACGAACACACGTCTCTATACCGAACTGATGAGCCGGCGTGAGGAATCGGAGAGCGCGCTACGCAAGGACATGTGTGTCTCCATCATAAACTCCTTCGTGAGCCCTCGCGACACCGGGCTCGACGCCTCCATGCTGAACCTCGAGATGCTCGCCTATAATTTCCACGAGTCGCTCAACCTTAAGCCGCTGTTCGAGGAGATGCTGAGGCGCGTGGCCGCAGAAGAAGAAGAGGCAAAGACGCCGAAGGCCATCGAGGAGAACGCCGTGTACATGGACCGGCTGGAGAGCATGGCACGGGAGATCGTGCGCCGGCAGATGATCGTCCTAGAGGGCGTGGGCAAGAGGTTCGACCGCACGATCGATCTGACCAACGATCCAGGCGGTACTAGCCTGGAGCCGGCGACCCTTACGCTCGACGGCGTTCCGACGACTTTCGCGATCGACATTTTGGAGGTCGACCGTAAGAATCGCGAGATCCGGATCGGCCTAAACATTGAGACTCCTGACCCCGAGCAGGGCCGCCAGACGAAAGTGGCGACTTTCGGCGTCAGCTACTTCGATTTCCCGATGATCGACAACACGCGGCTCGCCAGTGGCCAGCGCTGCTCGGTGGTGTTGAACAATATGTCCGATCAATCTGCAGACATCACTCTCGTGCTTTTCCCCGGAAGTTACGCGAGCCTCAAGGAGAAGCCTTACTACAACGAGGTAATCGAGAGTGTCTTGAACGCGAACAAGCGGCTGGCACGCTGAGAATCCCTGGCGCCGCAGACTTCGGACTTCGAAAGTCGTACCCGGGAGAACGCGTCACGTGCCGGTTTCTACAGTTTTGTCTTCAGGTAGTTCATTGCATCCAGAAACCCATTTTGCTCTATCTGGGCCCGCGTGCTCCACGTCCGATAGGTGTTCGGCGACTGACTCAGTCGTTCCAGGGCCATGATCGCGTATCGGGCCCAGTTAGCGTGGTAAGTGCTGATGCTGGCGCCTTTCTTCAACTCATTTGCTGTATGCATGAGAAAGGTGCCCAGGCTGGCTGTCTGCAACGAGGCCAGCACTAGGTTTCGATAGTACCAACCTAGGGCGTACACCTTTGATCCTTGCTCGGATGGGGTGAAAAGCTTCGGGAACCAGACAACTCGCCCCTGCTTACCGGCATACAGGCAGTGATTGTCTTTCACGTTTTTTATGCGCAACTTCTTTTTCGCAAGCTGGGGCGGCGTAGCGCCCGGCCAGGCTGCGGTCCAGGTGGTCAGCGCCTCCAGAGCCCTGTGTATCTCATCGTTCTGCTCCACGGGCTGATCTTTGTATTCGCTACCTCCTTGGATCACCGCCACGATCGAGAAGGGATCCCCAGAGAAGCCGATCCCTTTTTCCTCCTCTGCGCTCAAGGCATCTTTGCAGCAGGAATCCAGAAGGTGATTAGCCAACCCCCCCAGAGAAACGTTCTCTTCTGAGCCATCACTCCATTTCACCTGGTAGGTTCCAGAGTATCGCGCCTGCAGCGCCCTGTTCACGGCCTCGTTGAGCGAGGCGCAGTCGTGCACTTTTACCGTGATGGCAGCAACAACACCGTGGCGATAGAAATACCCTTCCAGGGTGACGGCTCTCTTCGTCGGAAGCCAGGTAGTAAATATCTCTGCCTTGGCTCGTTTACGAAAAGGCACCAGGTACGTCTGCCAGGCCAAATTTGGGGACACATCGCGAGGTTGTGTTTCTTCAAAGTAATGCTCCCAAAACCGGTTTGCATGTGTCTGCGGCCAAGGCAAGCAAAGGCCGTCGGCGTCGTGCCCCTCAAAGCGCAATTCTTTGAATTTCGCCTTGTAGGCTGCGCTCTTGGCGAAAAAACCGTGCGGATAAAGTTCAGCCGCTTGACCATGGAAGAGGTTGAAAAAAGTCCTTGTCCAGATAAAGCAAAGGTTTAGTCGTTCGATCTCATAATTGGCCACTTGACATCTCCCATAAGTGATGGTATATTTTAAGTGACTTCAGGGATGCAGATAGCTGCGCCCGAGCCGATAGGTTCGTGCTTGGCCTTCCTACATGGAAGATTGCGTCCGTAGTATGGAGCGGGACACGGTCCCGCTCTTCGTGTTTTTCTGGCGCTCATTCGCTTTTTTGCTAAACTCGTGCAAGAAGGGACTCTCTTCGCTCGTTGAGAGCTGCAGGCCGGACTTGTCAACCCTCGTAGGTCGATCGATGTAGCCCTCTTTTTCGGCCCACACGACTTTCTCGATCTTGCCATCCCTCATTTCTGTTTCTAGTTTCTTGAACAGATCAGAGAGGGACGTATCTTTTTGTTCGACGAGGTCCTCGAATGTATCTCGCAGATCCCCGGCTTCTTCGTACCACCATATGGTCATCCTGGGGGCAATCCACAGGGCGGTCGTTTGCGGCCGCTCGTGCTCAATCAAGAAGCCCGCTTTGTTCGAAGCGATCACGATTGCTTTCTTAAATCGAGCCTCATTGAACCCCTGTTTCCTAATTTTCTTCAACACCTTCATTGGGTCGTCTGCAGGATTGATTGCTTTCCGGGCGCTGATGTCCTGGCCGACCTGAACCATGACCGCAACTAACACGGAAGGCGTAACTCCGATCAAAATCGAGAACAGCCACATCCAGATAATGTCCTGGAAACCATATCCGTACAGGAAATCCCGGCGCATCGGAAGAAAGACTGTGCTCAGTGTTGGATAGCCCTCCCACGCCATTAGAAGGGACAAAGTGATCACGCTCACCCAAAACCGCGGATCGACTATAGTGCCGGAGCTGACGGAAAACGGGAATTTCTCCTTCGTCGGAAGTGGAACGAGCCACTTCCAGACCATACCTGCTATCACAATCATCAGAAACCCTGGCACGAACAGGAACGTCGTCACGCTGGCCAGCGCACCGAGCACTTCTTCTTCACCAAACACCTTCACCTTGACCTTATGTTCCGCCACCACGGAACCCGTCTGAGTTTCGCCGTTAACCGTTCTCCGGAAGAACACGTTAAACATTAGCATGTGCTCCCCCGGTCGAATCTTGTCACCGGACTTAACGTAGACGGGGAAAACCCGAGATTCGCCGGCCGGAATCTGCGTAGGTCCGCCGTAGACGATTACTGAATCCTGGGAGCTGAGAGGCGGCTTTCCCTTTGACGCGCTCAGTTCGATGAAATCCGGTGGTTCAGCAACGCTCACTTTTGTGATCTCAATCGGCGCACCTGACTTGTTCTCCGCTTTCAGGTAGATGTACCCGGGGCGCAAATCGTTCAACTCGGACAACGTGCTGTGCACAGTCACTGCCAAGATCTGGCTGGCGTTCGACTGCTCACGATTTCGCACAGTGATTTTCGAGAACACTACATCCTTGATCTTTGTCCCATTATTGTCCGCAAGCGTGTAATGCACCTGGAACGTCACGTCCCCCAAGACGATGCCGGCGCCTGCCTGGGCGATCTTCAAGGTCCAGGTGAAAGCACTTTTCGAGGGAATCGTTGGACTGGCGCTAGCCGGCTCAATCTTGACCGTCACCCCCGCCAGATCGGTGTGATTTACTTCTACACCCCTTGCCGTAAACTCCGTTGGATTACGTACGACTAGAGTTGCTTCGGCCGATCCTTTGAACGGGAGTTCGAGACTTGTGGGGTAAACCTCTACCGTGATTTGCGATGCCTCGCTTGCCGCACCACCGGCTACCATCAGCAGCAGTGACAATCCAACTACCCACCTGCTAACTGCGGGATACACTTTCTCTCCTGTGTTCTTCTGGCTCAAAGAATCTGACGCCTTTCTCATCGATAGTAACGTAAGCGCCGTCGTTCCCTACCTTAGGCCCTTCGCAATATTAGCCATCTCCTTGAATAAGGAGATAGCTGAGTCCCCTAGCTTCTTGACCCTTGCTTTGAGAGTTGCAATTGATTCATTCTTGCTCGTCGCCTGTTCTATCACTTTGATGAGTTTTTTGTAGGTTTCCTCATCGGCTGTCTTCGGCTTTAACTCATCCAATCGTGCAACCGCTGCCATGACGTTCTCAACTTCTGTATCTAGGAGCTCTTTGGCTTTTTGGGCAGACCCTTTAGAAGCCTTGCGCAAGGCCTCTAGCTCTTCGGGTGTTGGCATAATTAGTCTCCTCGATCGTGTGGCGTGCGATATCCGCCTGTTCACTTAGATTCATCCTTATTGAGTCCCTTTGCTGCCTCATCAACGTCAGCCGTTATCTCCTCTACCCTCCTGGAAGCCTCGGCCAAAGCATCATTGATCTTGTCCCTTACGTCCTTTAGTTCCAGTGATTCTAGAGCTTCATCCTGAACCTCCTTTACTTGCCGAATGCTATTCAGGTGGGCGGTGATCACCGCATTTGCTCTTATGGCCTTATCGAAGGCATCATTTACGCTAACTAATAGATCTTCTTCAGCCCTGTCCAGCGGCTCGATTCGCGCGGCCCGCTCTCTGTCGATAGTTTCGACAGCGATGCTGGCCCAAGCCTCGACAAGGTCGGCCCTTTCAGCTTTGGCGTTCTCAACCAGCTTACCGGTCTTTATGAAATCGTTGACGTACGCTGGAATAAAAACGCGATCAATGGCGCTATTGACTTCTCCCCGAAGTGAGTCGAAATATCGCGTAATGAGGATTTCATATGACTGATGCAATGATTCCAAATCATTTCCGAGCGTATATGACAGTTCTACTGATTCTTTCGGAACAGATGCGCACCCACCTATGAAAATGACCAGAGAAGTGAGGAGGGAAAGAAGGGACATTCTTACAACCGTTTTCTCAACAAACATAATCATCAAGCCTCCATGCTACCGGGGTCGGCACCTTCCGGCTTTGCCCGCCGAACTTTGACCTGTTTCATCTCCACACGCGTGCTTCTAGAATGTCTCTTTTCCAGATAGCACTCGCTCCCTGCAAATCACCAAGGGTTCTGTGAGATACCTTTGGCGATGATCTTCGCACTTGGAGTTGATTTACACGATTTCTGTTCAGCACTGTCTGCTTAATCAGCCGCAGCCAGCATAGCCGTGGCTCGCTTGCCTGTCAATCATCATTTCCTCGCATGTATTAGCAATATAGAAATGTCCTATTCTTAGCAAAGTAAGAATGTCCTATTTTGGGTTTTGTAGTGTGTTATTCTTCCCGTTTGCCTGACCGGACCCGTTTTGATCATGCCGCGGCTTTTCCGGAACAGGCGCACTGGGCGGCGGCATGTTGTTCGAGGCGATATATTGCCTGGGGCTAAGCTCTTTTCCCTACGTCCCCTGCCCTTTCGTCGCACAGAGCATTATTGATAGGATGTTCATCTGACGTCTACTGTCACGAAACTCGCTGTTCAAGTGCGGTTCAATTTTCTTGAACGTGTCGTCATCAAGAGTCAGCAGCGGGATGATCACAACGTTCTCCCAACCGTATTTCTCGAAGGCTTCCCTATACTGATACGGTCGAATCCGATTCGGAATGCCTCTGAATCTGAACAGATTGTAAACACTTTGGCTGTAGCGATAGATGTTGTTCGGGTCTTTATCACGTATCCATCTTGAGTGGGTCATCATACCTATTTCCGCGACGATTACGGCGCCGCTCTTGGACACAAGGCTCAGTTGCCGCACCGTATTTTCGACGTCGCCAAAATGCTCAAAGGCCGCCTGGCTGAAAATGAGGTCTATGTTCCCGTGTCCAAACGCGGAAACCATGTCGAAGTCATCACGGAAAACATAATTCAACTTGTCATTGCTCCCCTTTAGCGTCCTCTCGAGTTGCTCACAAAGGAATTCTAGATCCGCGCCAATACTCTTTTTCTTCAGATGCTCAAAAAAATACTCATAGAAGCCGAGGGGAACGTTCTTCATCAGATTGTTAACATCGATCGCGTTGTATTGTGCGATTCCCTTCGACAATAGGTAAATGCCGACGCCAAGATCTGAGCCGGGGCCCAGCTCGAGAACGCTCTTGCCGACAACGTAGTCATCTCTACCGGTGTAGTTCCTCAGGAAGGAAAGCCATTTTTCGACTACCCCCAGGTCGTATTCAGAGCATCTCTGATAATCGATGACGGGAAATGGCTTCGGAGAGGAATATCCTTTGATCACGTTCTTGGCTTTTGCGAGTAGTAGGAACAACAAGCCGGCTACATGATAGAACACGTTTTCGAGTCTTGTCTGCAGCTCCTCTGGATCACTCATATTCCTCCGGGCCAGTGGCAATGCTATCGAACCGCCGCGTAAAGTTGGATGGCCTCACAACCCACAGGTCACGCTCCCATGGCACAAGCTCTGCCTCTTTGAGATGCCTATGCCAAGCCCAGCAGCGGGAGCATCAGGCGGAGCCCGAGCCAGATGAGTATTCCGCCCCCGACGTCAAACAGCACGCCTGCGCGGAACATCTTTGTTATGGGCACCATGCCCGAGCCGTACACGATAGCGTTGGGCGGAGTGGAAACCGGAAGCATGAATCCCCAGGACGCCGCAAGTGTAGCACCGAGGGCCGGCGGTATGGGATTGACGCCGGCGGCAAGGGCAACGGAGATGATGACCGGTACAACCATCGTTGCAGAAGCCGTGTTAGAGGTGATCTCACTCACGATAATGCTGACCCAAATGGCGGCGAACGTGAGGCCCCAGGTCGAACCTGCGCC
>Ga0153915_10008016_pt1 | contig 10022 bp, 6 predicted proteins | sample Opewatmetagenome_2_FD_107003 | JGI IMG/M metagenome (GOLD analysis project Ga0153915, IMG submission 107003) | Freshwater wetland microbial communities from Ohio, USA - Open water 3 Core 3 Depth 3 metaG | ecosystem: Environmental > Aquatic > Freshwater > Wetlands | place: USA: Ohio, Lake Erie... | reverse complement strand
TCTCGATGGACAGCATCCTCGGCGCCCGCAACAAGGTGCGCACGGCTGCACTGTGGGGGGTTCGGCTGCGCCCACGCCTGATGCATGACGGCGGCTCCCTCACGCTTCGCGACGCCATCCTGCGGCATCGGCGCGAGGCGAGCGACGCGACCGATCGGTTCCTCAAGCTCTCGGCGAGCGAGCAGCAGGCCATCGTGACGTTCCTGAGATCGTTGTGAGCAGGCGGGGGTAAGGGCATCCGGCGGCTCGGTGGCGGCGATCGGATCGGTGGCCGCCACCGCGCGCACGGCACTGCGTCAGGATCTGTGGTAACTTGTCGGACAATCGGGGACTGGCCCCGAGATGACCAAACGGGGGCGGATCGGGCCTGGTGGTCTGACTGGTCTTCAAAACCAGCTGGGGCTCGCTACGCGGACCCTGGTGGGTTCGATTCCCACACGCTCCCGCCACTCAATCGACCATCGAGCCAATCGCTAGGGCCCGCATCCAACCAGGAGTGGACAATCATGGCCGGCCGGAGTCCGCAGTTCCACGCTCCCATCTTTCTGGGAGCCGCATTCTTCGTGATGGGACTCGCCATCGTGGAGAAGCTCCTCAACCTGTTCGGCTGGAGCATCCCGTTCGTGGGTGTCTTCCCACGACAGCTGCTCGACTGGGCAGTGGCCCTGCTGGTGTTCGAGATCGCGCTCTCCGTACGACAACTGATCGAGATGCGACTCGAGGAACGTCGTGAACCCAAGCCGGAGACTCGTCCGGGCATGAACTAGGAGCGCACCGCTGGCCTCAAGCTGTCGTCACCGGCCGGCTCCAGGTCGCGCGGCACTGGTCCCGCGCCGTGGTGGTGGCGCCCGACACGGCGGCGCCGCTACAGCTCCTTCGACACCTCCACGGCCGAGTCCTCCCCCATGACCACGGTGAAGCCGCGCCGCTCGAAGACCGCGATCATCGCGCGGTTGTCGGTTGTGGTCTGGGCCACGACGCGCTTCAGCTTCCATCCCCTGGCGATCTCGATGCAGTAATCGGTGAGCAGGCTGCCCAGCTCCTTTCCCTGCCAGGCATCCACGACCAGCACTGCGTACTCGCCCTCCTCATGGCCGGGGTCGGCGATGAGACGCCCCACACCGATGAGCTGGCGCCGATCGCCGTCCGCGATCTCGGCGACGATCGCTATCTCCCGGGCGTAGTCGATGTAGCAGAAGCGCGTGGCCACCTCGTGGGTGGCCCAGTTGAAGAGGTACCGGAAGCGCGAGTAGATGGTCTCCTTGGAGCAGCTGCCCAGCATCGCGAGCCACAGCGGCTCGTCTTCGGGCTTGATCGGGCGGAGGGTCACTGCCGTCCCGTCACCGAGGGTGACCTGCTTGACGTACTTCTCGGGGTAAGGCCGCAGCGCGAGGTGCGCGTAGGGCTCGGCCTCCACGCCGACGAGCGTGCGATCCACCACCACGCGCGCGTCGAGGGCCACCACGTCGGTAGGCGTGCACAGCAGCGGGTTGATGTCGAGCTCGGTGATCTCGGGGTAGTCGGCGGCGAGGTACGAGAGACGGATGAGCACCTCGAGTACCTCCTCGACGTTGATCCGCTGCCGGTCGCGATAGCCCGTGAACAGCGGCCACATCCGCAGCGATTCGAGCATCCGCCTGGCCAGACGCTCGTTGAGCGGGGGGAAGCCGAGGCTGCGGTCGCGCAGCAGCTCGGCTCCCACGCCGCCCATCCCGGCCATGATCACGGTGCCGAAGACGGGGTCCTTCTTGATGCCGAGGATCAGCTCCACGGCGTCCCGGGAATGGATCATCTTCTGCACTGTGACGCCGTCGAAGCGCGCGTCGGGCCGGCGCTCCCGCAGCCTGCGCGCGATGTTCTGGTAGGCCGCTGCGACCATCTCGGCGCTGGCCAGGTCGAGCGCCACGCCCCCCACGTCGGACTTGTGAGTCACATCGGGCGAGCAGACCTTGAGCACCACCGGGTGGCCGATCTGACGGGCGATGGAGACGGCCTCGCTGGCGGATGCCGCCGCGAGGGGCATGGTCACCGCGATCCCGTACGACGCTATCAGCTCCTTGGAGATGTCCTCGGCGAGGACATGACCCGCGCCCAGGTGCGTCGCCACGAAGCGGCGCTTGGCTTCCGCGCGGTCGTACGGGAACTGGATGGCGACGTCCTTCGGCGTCTCGTAGAGCGTCTCCAGATTCCGCGCATACGCCACCAGCGTCATGAACGAGCGGACGGCCTGCTCCGGCGTCGCGTAGGCCGCGATGCCGGCGTCGGCGAGGATCGACAGCCCCTCCCGCATGGCCCGGCCGCCCAGCCACCCAGCCAGGAGCAGCTTGCGGCTCTGTCCCGCGAGCTTGCCGAGGACGCGCGCGGTCGCGGCGGGATTGGTCATCGCCTGCGGCGTGACGATCACCAGCACCGCGTCCACGTTCCCGTCGGCGAGCACGATCTGGACGGCTTTCTCGATGCGCTTGGAGTTGGCGTCGCCGAGCACGTCCACCGGATTGCCGTGTGACCACGCCGGAGGCAGGGCCTCCTCGAGCTCAGCCATCGTCTCCGGCGACAGCGTCGCGAGCGACCCCTGCTGCGCGATCAACGCGTCGCTGGCGATGACCCCGGGCCCGCCGGCATTGGTGACGATCCCGAGCCGCGGCCCGGCGGGGATCTTGCCGCGCCCAATCAGCTCGGCGCAGTCGAAGACGTCGCCCAGGTCGCTCACCCGCGCGATGCCGGTGCGCTGGAACGCCGCGTCGTAGACGGCGTCCTCGGACGCCAGGGCGCCGGTGTGGGAGGCGGCGACCTGCGCGGAGGCCGCGAAGCGGCCGGCCTTGAAGGCGATGATCGGCTTCTGCCGCGCGAAGGCGCGGGCCGCGGTCATGAACGCCCGCGCCTGCCCGATGGACTCGATGTACAGGATGATGGACCGCGTGTGCTCGTCTTCGCCGAAGTAGTCGATCAGGTCGCCGAAGTCCACATCGAGCGCGTTCCCGATGGACACGAAATGCGAGAAGCCGATCTTGCCTTCCACGGCCCAGTCGAGCACCGAGGCGCACAGCGCGCCGGACTGCGAGATGAACGCGATGGTGCCGTTCCTGGGGCTGGCCGGAGCGAAGCTGGCGTTCAGGTTCAGGCGCGGCACGATGATGCCCAGGCAGTTGGGGCCGATGATCCGCATGCCGTCGAAGCGTGCGCGCTCCTGGCGGATCTGCTGCTCGAGCTTCCGGCCGGCCTCGCCTGTCTCCTTGAAGCCGGCCGACATGATGATGAGGCCGCGGATGCCGGCCTCGCCGCACGCCGCGACCTGCGCCGGCACCTGCTCGGCCGGCGAGCAGATGATCCCCAGCTCCGGGGTCCTGGGCAGGTGCGCGACGTCGGGGTAGCACTGGATGCCGAGCACGGCTTCCTGGCTCGGGTTCACCGGGTAGACCACGCCGTTGAACCCGCCGCCGACGAGGTTGCCGAGCACCTTGCCGCCGACGCTGTTGGGGTTCTGCGTGACACCGACGAGGGCGATGCGCTTGGGGTCGAAGATGCGGTCGAGGTGGTGGACATCCATGACGTGACTCCGGGCCCGCGCGGCGGAACGGCTGCGCCTTCACGAGAACCGGCGCATAACGCGGGCCACGGTGGCCAGGGATTCAACGTGGAGGGGAACGGTCCCGATTCCGCATTGCCGTGACCGCTTGCTCAGCGCCCCGGGTGGTACTCGCGCTCGATGTGGCCTTGGAGCTGCGAGCGGAAGAAGTACACGTCCCTGAGGTTGCCGGTACTGTAGCGCTGGGCCTCGTCGTCGAAGTGCGGCGACGACGGATCGCCGCTCTCGCCGCCAGCCGTGACCGCCTTCGCCCGCACGCTGTCGCCGAACTCGACCACGGCGACGAAGCTGTTGCCGCTGGTGCCGTACCACTTCTTCGTGTTGGCGTACGCGCGCGCGCCGAACGACGCCAGCGAGCCCCACCGGGACGATGTGAAGCCCACCGGGATGCTCGGCTTCGCGTCGTCGAAACTCGGCTCGATGTCGTCGTTGATGCGCTGGAACCGGTTGATGGCGCCCCACGGCGTGCGCCAGGTGCCGAAATCGGCCGTGAGCGAGTCGGAGGCGGCCGCCAGCGACGCCAGGAGTTGCGCCCGGGAGGTGCGATGCGCCGCGTAGTCCTCGGGCGACATGCCCGCCTGCCGCGCGTCGCGGAACACGCGCCGCTGGACCTCCGTGCCCCAGAACACGGCGAGCGACGTCGCCACCGAGCCCACACCCCACCGGAAGTCCCACGCGCGCAGCACCGCGATCTGGGCGGCCAGCTTCGCCCTGACCGTATCGGACGCCGGGGTCTCGTCGTAGGAGCGGAGCAACGGCGGGATCATGATCGCGAACGAGGGCAAATAGCCGTCGAACGCGGCGGCCGTGAGCGACGCCATCGTGAAGTCCCTGCGGCCGGGCAGGACCCGGAGGGCGTGGTAGCCGCGTGGCGACTCCTCGGTGCCGGTCTCCACGTACCTCGGATAGTCCTGTCGCTTCGGACTGGACGGGCCCGCCGCCGACCACGGCCAGTTGTTGGAATTGTAGAGCCACCCGCTCGCCGGATTCAGCAGGTGCGGCGTCTCGTCCACGGACAGGACACCGTGGTAGTCCGTGGCCGGGTTGCTGCCGTCCACCAGCCTGGTCCAGTCGAAGGCGGTGTCGCGGCGGGGGATGTAGTTGGCGTGGAAGTACGCGATGTTCCCCTCGGCGTCCGCAAAGACCGTGTTGTTGGACGAGTTGGTGTGCAGCTCCATGGTCCGCCGGAATGCGGCGTAGTCCCTGGCCTTGGTCCGCGTGTAGGACTGGATCAGCGCGTTCACCGGGTCGTGCATCAGGCTCACGCTCACCCACTTGTCCCCCGCGCTCCGCACGACGGGCCCGTGCCGGGTGTAGTAGATGGTGAACGTCCGCGCGGCCGTCCCGGTGTCCGTGCGGTAGCGGACGGTGACCGCGTGGGTCGCCACCGGGAGCAGGCTGTCGCCGTGGCGGTAGAGAAACTGCTCGCCCTGCTTCGTCACCGTCTCGAGGAACTCGTCGATGTTGTCCACGCCGCTCGAGGTGTGCATCCAGCCCGCCGTGGCGTTGAACCCCTGGTAGACGAAGAACTGGCCCCAGGTGACCGCGCCGTAGGCGTCGAGGCCCGAGTCGCTGACCATCTGCAGCTCGGAGCGGAAGTAGAACGAGGTGTGCGGATTGATGTACAGCAGCGCGTGGTGGTCCTTCGTGTCCTGCGGCGCGATCGCGATCCCGTTGGAGCCCCCGGGCTCGGCCGGCGCGCCGTCGCCGTCCTCGGGCGCGGGCGCCGCGCTCGCGGGACCGCCGCCGTAGAACGCCTGGAGATCGCGCAGGCTCACGCGCTCGATGTCACAGCCGATGCTGCCCTCGGTGAAGCTCAGGGCCATCCACGGCTCGAACCGCTTGATGACCTTCGGCGTCACGGCCGGGTGCGTATACAGGTAGTAGTTGAGGCCGTCGGCGAACGCATCCATCAGCGCCTTTAGCCAGGGGGGGCTGCCGGCGTACATGGCCTTCAGACTGTCCTCGTCCACCAGCAGCTTCATCCGCAGGTCGCGCCAGATCGCCCGCTCGCCGTCGGCTTCGGCGACGCGCCCCAGGGCGTTGAGGTAGTTCATCTCCACGCGGTTGAAGTCGTCCTCGGCCTGCGCGTACTCCATGCCGAAGACCGCGTCGGCGTCCGACTTGCCGTAGACGTGCGCGATGCCCCAGTCGTCGCGGATGATGGTGACGTCGCGGGCCTCCTGCTGCCAGCGCGCGACGTCGCTGCGCGAGGCGCGCGCGGAGGAGCAGGCGGCAGATGCCACCGCCAGGAGCAGAATGGCTCTCTTCATGAGCGACTCACCGGTGATGAGATCGTGTGCGGCGCGGCTGCGCGTCGGCGCCGGCCGAGGCGGCAACCGCACCAATGTAATCGTCGGACCGGGCTGCGGAACCATCTCCGCTTAACCTGGTACGTGCGAGCCGGGGCGGCGTTGGCGGGATTGCGGGTTCGGCACGTCGTGCACTGTGTTCCCGGCTTGGGCGCGTGCGTCGTCCGCGGCTGAGGGGCGCCGGGCAGGGCAGGGGCGGGCGCGGACGACGGACTCGCCGGACCGGTCGGCTGGGAGGTCGCGTGTGAGGATCGTGCTGGTAGCTGTGGGTGTCGCGGCTATCTATCAGGCCGCCGTGCTGCTGGCGGTGACGCTGGGTTGGAGAAACCGGCGAGTGCCGCACCGCCGTGATCCGGGGAGCCTGGGGTTCGAGTTCGAGACCATTCGGTTTCCCACCGCCGCCGCGAAGGCGTTGCACGGCTGGTGGATCCCGGCGGGAACGGCCAGTGCGCCGTGCCTGATCCTGGTGCACGGCTGGGGACGCAACGTGGAGCGGGTACTCCCCTACGTCGAGATGCTGCACCCGGCAGGGTTCGACCTCCTCGCCTTCGATGCCCGTCACCACGGCTCGTCGGACGGAGACGGATACGCATCCATGCCGAAATTCTCCGAAGACATCCGGGCGGCCGTGGACTACGTCGGCCGGCGGCGGGGAGCGGCGGGCGGCAACGTGGCGGTCGGGGTCCTGGGACTCTCGGTCGGCGGCTCCGCGGCGATTCACGCGGCGGCGCACGATCCGCGCATCGTGGCCGTGGCCACCGTGGGAGCTTTCGCGGACCCCGCCGACGCCCGCGCCACCGTCGGGCCCCACTGGTGGCTCCTGGCCCCGGGCTTGCCGCTGGCCTTCCGGCTCGTGGAGCGGCGCATGGGTATCCGGTTCCGCGACGTCGTCCCCGAGCGACTCATCGGCAGGGCCCGCGCCCGGTTCCTGCTGATCCACGGCACGGAGGACGCGGTGGTCCCCGTGGCCCACGCCCACCGGCTCGCCGCGGCCGCCGGCGCCGCCGCGCGGGCGTGGATCATTCCCGGGCGGGGCCACTCCGATACCCATCTGGAGAGCGGCATGGGAGCAACCCTCGGCGGCTTCTTCGCCGAAGCGCTGGCCGCCCCAATCTTCTCGCGCCCATAGGAGGTGCGTCATGCTGGGACCGGGAGGCCTCAGGGTGCTCTTCGTCGCGGGGCTCGCGCCCATCGTCCGCGACGACCAGAGCTTGAAGCTCTATGGCGAGGCGCTGAAGCTTCCGCTGAAGGTGGAGAACGGATACGCCAACACAGCCGAGTTGGAGGGCGTGAAGCACTTTGGACTCTGGCCGCTGTCGCAGGTGGCCGAGTCGTGTTTCGGTAAGCCGGTCTGGCCCGCCTCCGTGCCCGTGCCGCAAGCCTGTATCGAGTTCGAGGTGGAGGACGTGGCGCAGGCGACCGCCGAGCTGGAGGCGAAGGGCTATCGGCTGCTGGTCAAGAACCGGACGGAGCCGTGGGGTCAGGTCGTGACGCGCTTCCTGTCGCCAGAGGGGCTCCTGGTCGGGGTAGTCTACACCCCGTGGATGCGGGAGAAGAAGTAGTCAGGCCATGGCTGCCGCTTGCGGCGATCGTCCGCGCGCGGTCTGGGGGGCGACGATGCGGATCGGCTCCATCTCGACGATGCTGCGCCCGCGAGCTTGCACGGTGGCCTCCCTGGCGGTGCTCCTCGGTGTCGCGACCGCCCCGGTGGCGGCCACCGTGCAAGAAGCGCCGCTCGCGCCGACGCCGCCGATGGGGTGGAACAGCTGGGACGCGTACGGGACCACGGTGCGCGAGGAACAGGTGAAGGCGAACGCCGACGCAATGGCGCGCGACCTGGCCCGCTACGGCTACCGGTACGTGGTGGTGGACATCCAGTGGTACCAGCCGACGGCGCAGGGGCACGGCTACATGCCCGGCGCCGCGCTCGCCATGGACGCCTACGGCCGCCTGGTGCCCGCCGTGAACAAGTTCCCGTCCTCGGCCAACGGCGCGGGATTCAAGCCGCTGGCGGACTACGTGCACGCCCTCGGCCTCTTGTTCGGCATCCACATCATGCGCGGCATCCCTCGCCAGGCGGTCCGGGCGAACACCCCGATCCTCGGGACGCCCTACCATGCCGCCGACGTCGCCGACACGACGAACGGATGCGCGTGGAACCCGGACATGTGGGGCGTGGACGTGCGGAAGCCCGGCGGGCAGGCGTACTACGACGCGATCGCGCGACTGTACGCGTCGTGGGGCGTGGACTTCGTGAAGGCCGACGACATGGGGAGCCATCGCTTCCAGCCGCTCGAAATCCGCGCCCTGCGCCGCGCGCTCGATCGCAGCGGCCGGCGCATCGTGCTCAGCATCTCGCCGGGCCCGGCGCCGCTCGATTCCGCCGCGTTCTTCGCGGGCAACGCCGAGCTGTGGCGCATCTCGGACGATTTCTGGGACGAGTGGAGGCTGGTGCGCGCGCAGTTCGACTACGCGTGCGATTGGGCGCGCTTCGTCGGCGTCCGCCACACCTGGCCTGACGCCGACATGCTGCCGTTGGGCCGGCTGCGTCTGGTGGACTCCGCCGGCCACGGCGCGCCGACCCGGCTCACCGCAGACGAGCAGCGATCGGTGATGACGCTGTGGAGCATCTTCCGCTCGCCGCTCATCGTCGGCGGCGACCTGCCGACGCTCGACGTACCGACGCTCGCCCTCCTCACGAATCCCGAGGTGCTCGCCGTGAACCAGCGCGGCCGCGCGCCCCGCCAGGTGCTCGAGCGCCCCGGCCTGCGGGTGTGGCGCTCCACCGCGCCGGGGAGCGCCGATCAGTACGTCGCCGTGTTCAACCTCGATTCGGTTCCGCGCCGCGTGGACCTCGCCTGGAGCGAGATCGGGCTTGGAGCCGGCAGTCACCAGGTGCGCGATCTGTGGGCCCGCCGCCCGCTCGGCACGGCTGACCGACTGCGCGTGGACCTCGCGGCCCACGCGAGCGTGTTGTACCGGGTCGGCGCGGGGCGGGGCTCCTTCCGCCTGGGGGGCGCACCATGACCGCGCGGGCGGCGCTCGCGGCGGGCGCGCGCACGGCGCACTGCGGCCTGCTCGTCCTCGCGCTTCTCGTGCCGTGCGAGGCCCGGGCCCAGACGTGGACCTCGGACCTCGGCAACGGTACCTACGCCAACCCGCTGTTTTACGACGAGTTCTCCGACCCGGATCCGATCCGGGTCGGCGACGACTTCTACCTCACCGGCACCACCATGCACGCCATGCCGGGACTCCCGATCCTGCACTCGAAGGATCTGGTGAACTGGACGCTCCTGGGCTACGCGGTCGATCGCCTCGACCTCGGGCCGGAGTTCCGGCTGGAGAACGGCGGGCAGATCTACGGCCAGGGGATCTGGGCGCCGTCGTTCCGCCACCACGACGGCACGTTCTACATCTTCAGCAACGTCAACGGCCGGACGACGCAGGTCTTCCGCGCCACCGATCCGCGCGGGCCGTGGACGCGCACGGCGATGAAGCGCTCATTCCACGACCTTTCGGTCCTCTTCGACGACGACGGGAAAGTGTACGTCGTCTGGGGCTATCGGGACCTTCACCTCGCCGAGCTCGACGCCGACCTCACGGACATCGTGCCGGGGACCGAGCGTGTCATCATCCCTCGCGACGCGGGGATGGGTGAGGGATCCCACTTCTACAAGATCCGCGGCAAGTACTACATCGTCAGCGCGTGGTTCGAGGGGCGCATGCGGATGCCGTGCGCGCGGGCCGACCGGCCGGAGGGCCCGTACGAGGTCAACCCCGAGATCAGCGCCGACGAGGACTTCGGCCTGGCACTGGGCTACCGGCTGCGTGGCCCCGCGCCGCCGTTCGCGCTCAGCCCGCCGGACCCGGCGGCCCGCGGCCGCCTCTCGATGCACCAGGGCGGGATCGTGGACACGCCGGCGGGGGAGTGGTGGGGATTCTCGATGATGGACGCCAACTCCGTCGGGCGACTCACCGCGCTCTCGCCCGTCACCTGGAAGGACGGGTGGCCCTACTTCGGTCTTCCGGGTAACCACGGGCGGACGCCGCGCATCTGGGTGAAGCCGCGGACCGCTTCCAGCTCGGCGCCGTCCGCACCGTACCAGCGCAACGACGAGTTCGGC
>Ga0153915_10008015_pt1 | contig 10022 bp, 8 predicted proteins | sample Opewatmetagenome_2_FD_107003 | JGI IMG/M metagenome (GOLD analysis project Ga0153915, IMG submission 107003) | Freshwater wetland microbial communities from Ohio, USA - Open water 3 Core 3 Depth 3 metaG | ecosystem: Environmental > Aquatic > Freshwater > Wetlands | place: USA: Ohio, Lake Erie... | reverse complement strand
TAGTGCCATTAGCAGCGCTCATAAATATAACAAAAAAACCAGGGAAGATTTTATCGAGCATCTGAAAGATAGCAATATGATTTCTTTAGCTTATAATCCGGTTAGTTCTGCTAATTATCTCATGTTTAACTTCATATTTTAAATGATTTTTGGTTGAACTTGGACACAATGCTTGACAAATTAAATGGAATTGGTATTTTACTAACAAATGAAATGCATGGAAGAAAATTATCGAACACTTGGATCCTTGATTCTTGAATCCACGAATCCTTTTCGCAACTAAATGGGAGAAGAACCTTAAATTTTAATACTATGCCAGAAGACTATTATAAAACACTGGGAATAGAAAAAAGCGCGACTGCCGATGATATTAAAAAGGCCTATAGAAAACTGGCTTTGAAGTGGCATCCCGATAAGAACCCTAATAATAAAGCTGCAGAGGAGAAATTTAAAAAGATCAATGAGGCATACGCCGTCCTCAGCGATTCTGAAAAGCGCAAAGAATATGATACATATGGATCTGCGGATCAGTTCCGTCAGAGATATACCCAGGAGGATATATTCAGAGGGTTCGATCTTAATGACATATTAAGAGGTTTCGGATTTGGTGATTTAGGGGGAAGAGGCGGTGCAAGAACTTTTCGTACGAGCAGGGGAGGGGGTTTTACCTTTACTCAGGGAGATGGGTTTTCAGACATATTCGAAGGAGAGCGACAGCGTTTCGCCCATATGCCTCAGAAGGGACAGGATTATGATTATAACCTCTCAATTACGTTAGAAGAATCTGTACTTGGCGCCGAAAAAAAATTGGCCCTGCAAAAAGAAGATGGCGTTGAGGAAATTAATTTTAAAGTACCACCAGGCATAAATTCCGGGAAAAAATTGAGATTAGCAGGTAAGGGCGCTTCCGGAATAGACGGAGGTCCTCCAGGTGACTTATATATAAATATCAATATTCTCCCTCATCCAATTTTTGCTCGTGATGGAAATGATTTATACATAGAGAAGTCTATAAACTTCACACAGGCCGCTTTGGGAACAAGCATTGATGTGCCGACGATAGACGGAACTGTGAAAAGAATAAAGATACCACCGGGAACGCAAAACAACACCAAAATTAGAATGAAAGGATACGGGGTTCCAGGATTGAAAGGTACGGGAAAAGGAGATCAGTTTGTAAAAATTACCATCAATGTACCAAAAAAGCTGACGGAAAGGCAACTACAACTGGTCAATAAACTGGCCGAAGAAGGTTTATAGCAACTCAATTCTTGTATTATCTGTCTGATAAGATATGTTATGTAAACTTACTATACCATTTTTCATGTATATCTATTTAAGCCAGTTCAATTTCTCCAATAGCACCGAAATTATCTCCGACAATAATCAGGATACCTGACACCCCCTTTATTTCGATTCCCCTTTCGAGTGCCATTTTAATATCCTTTTTACTCTCAACAAGATTCCCGATGGCAGTTGCTGCGGCATCAGCCATGATAGAAGATTTTGAAATGACACATACTGCATCCGCGTTGCCGAGACTCAAGGAGTGGCCCACCGTTCCGGAAGACGTACAGACTCCGAGCGGCATCTTCTCTTCCTTAAGTAAAAGATTAACTTTGTAACTCAAAGGTGAATCGCCGGCAAAGACACCGACCTTTACCTCTCTTTCGGTTTTTAAAAAGATATCGCCGCCATTTTCCACAATCACATTGCGAGACGACACAAGTAAATCATTGCCCACATATTCGGCGATGGCTCCGGCAACAGACGCCATTGGACCTACGCCGGCTTCCAGAGACACCTTCAACATATCCCTTAAAATATTGGGGGCCATGTTGTCTTCATCGATGGGTACTAAAGACGTCAAAAAATCGGGATGACACTTTATATAAGACTCTATGAATCCTCGATGTTTATATATCGATTGTAGAGCTGCATCGGAAAGATCACTATCCGCAAGAATAAAAAGGTCGGTTTCTCGGACACATACGTGGAATGGTATAAGGTTATTATTAGATACCCTGTTTCTGTAGGTCCTTTCCTGATAATCCATGATCGATAATAATAGTAAATATTAACTTTATATATGCCTTATAGGTCATTATTATTAATCATAAAACGTGTTGCACCTGAACCACATACTTGATCCGCTGCATCTCTTAATTTGTCGGTAATTTCCAGGCGGCATTCTTTTCCGAGGTATACAACAACCTCGCTTTTACCATTGAGAATATGTATGAATCCATCATACTTACCCTTATGCTTCTTAAGTAATTCATTAAGTGCCGCGATCAGTTCAGATGATGAATGTTCAACATCAATATAAAAATGTGCTTCATTAAAAGGTTTTTCTGAGGCGTTGCCAAGAGCGTTCAGTTCAGATGCGATAACCTTCACGCCCTCTTCCCCGGCGTCGATAGTACCTTTAATAAGCACAGGTTCTTCACTATGGAGAAGACCGAAGGCCTTTTTATAGATATCGGCAAAAAATATTACTGTCACAGAACCTTTGAGATCCTCAATGGTTATATACGCCATGACATCTTTCTTTTTCGTTGTAACCTCATGAATATTGCTGACGACACCTCCAAAAATTACGATATCACGATCTTTTTTATCATTGATGCTTGTCGTATCGACATTCGCCAGGGTGCTAAGCTTGTCCGCGTATTTCAAGAGAGGATGGCCTGTAATGTAAAATCCTAGGGTTTCCTTCTCATAGGCAAGTAATTCCTGGTGATCCCATTCTACCGCATCAGGAATGGCATTATTATTAACGGTATCAAAATCTGTAGAACGATCAGTTCCAAGCTGGTCAAAAAAGCTTGTCTGGCCACTTGACCTTTCTTTCTGTCTCCTCTGGGCTGTATCCACGATGCCTTCATAATTTTCCATGAGTTGCTTTCTCTTATAACCAAGAGAATCAAAAGACCCGCATTTAATAAGGCTTTCAATCATTCTCTTGTTAATTTTCCTGAGATCGACACGGTGAGAGAAATCATCAAAAGTCGTGAAGTTGCCTTCGTTTTTTCTGACAGCTATGATTGATTCGACAGCGCCGCTTCCTACATTCTTCACGGCAGCGAGACCGAAGCGGATATGTTCGCCGGAGACGCTGAAATCACTTTGCGATTCATTGATATCGGGAGGAAGGACATTTATGCCCATATCTTTGCAACTACTGATGTATTTGATAATCTTGTCCCTATTGTCTTTTTCACTTGTCAGGAGCGCAGCCATAAATTCGACCGGATAATTAGCTTTCAGATACGCGGTTTGGTAGGATATCATGGCATAGGCCGTACTATGAGACTTATTAAATCCATATTCGGCAAATGTCTCCATCTGATCCCAAATTTTTCGCGACTTTTTCTCAGATATTTTCTTCTGTTTGGCTCCTTCAAGAAATTTAGGCTTTTCTTTTTCCATCTCAGAGGCTTTTTTCTTGCTCATAACCTTGCGCAGTATATCCGCTTCCGCCATGGTGTATCCACCGATAGCACTGGCTATCTGCATTACCTGCTCCTGGTAAACAATCACACCATATGTTTCCTTCAGGATCTCTTCCAATACGGGTATTTCATACACGATCTTGGTTTTACCCTGCTTTCTGGAAATGAATTCGGGGACCATATTCATGGGTCCCGGTCTATAAAGGGCTATGAGAGCAATGATATCCTCAATGCAGTCAGGCTTCATATTGACAAGGATGTCTTTCATGCCGGAACTTTCCAACTGGAAAACGCCGTCCGTGTTTCCCTTCATCAGTAATTGATAGGTGTTTTGATCATCGAGGGGAAGTTTATCGATGTCTAAATCCTGCCCCCTACCCTCTTTGATAAACTGCAGAGCGTTCTTAATGACTGTGAGTGTTTTTAAGCCAAGAAAATCAAATTTGGTGAGCCCCACTGCCTGCAGATCGTTCATGGAAAATTGCGTGACAATTTCCTCCCTCGGGCTCTTGCAGAGCGGTACGCGCTCAACAAGGGGCACATCGGATATGACAACACCCGCTGCATGGGTGGAAGAATGACGATTTAAGCCCTCCAGCGCCCGTGACAAAGAGAGGAGCTTTTTTACCTTTTCATTTTTTTTCTCCTCTTCCTGCAAGCGCGGCTCACTTTGAATGGCCATATCAAGGGAAATATTGAGAACATTGGGGATCAGCTTGGCTATCGTATCAACCTCGCCATAGGATATGTTCAATGCCCTGCCTACATCCCTGATTACCGCCTTCGCCTGCATTTTGCCGAATGTAATAATCTGAGCGACTCTATCGCTTCCGTATTTATCTGTGACATACTTGATGATTTCATCCCTGCCGTCCTGACAAAAATCAATATCTATATCAGGCATGCTTATCCGGTCCGGGTTCAAGAATCTCTCGAAAAAAAGTCCATAACGTATGGGGTCGATATTCGTAATGCCGATAGCGTACGCAACTAAACTGCCCGCCGCAGAACCCCTCCCGGGGCCGACAGGAATGTTTTTATGTTTTGCATAATTTACAAAATCTGACACAATAAGAAAGTAGCCGGCAAATCCCATGGATTTGATAATTTCTAATTCTTCTTTGAGGCGCCTTTCATATTTTTCCCAGAGACCACCATCTTTTTTTCCTTTAATGATGACGGGCATCAAGTTTTCCAGCCCTTTCTTCGCTAACTTCATCAAGTGGTCGTCCAGCGTTTCGCCTGTGTCGATCTCAAACCTTGGGAGGGAGATAATACCGAAATCAAATTTCAGATTGCATTTCTCCGCAATAACCATCGTATTATTAACAGATTCAGGATAATCTTTGAAAAGCTGCCTCATTTTCTCCGGGGAACGGAAATAAAATTGATCCGTCTGGAATCTCATCCGGTTGGTGTCTTCCATGGTCTTCCCGGTCTGAATACATAAGAGAACCTCATGTGCCTCGGCATCTTCACGATTTATATAGTGGCAGTCATTAGTTGCCACAAGAGGTAGAGAAAGTTTCCGGCTGATTTCCACAATACCTTTATTGGCAATTTTCTGCTCTGGTAAACCGTTTTCCATGATTTCCAGATAGAAATTACCATCGCCGAATATTTCCCTGTATTCTCCGGCTACCCTTAGCGCCTCTTCGTTATTTCCCTTCAGCAGAAGATCGGATATTTCTCCATGCAGGCATGCACTAAAACCTATAAGACCATCATGGCATTGTCTCAGCAGGTCCTTATCAATGCGCGGGCGATAGTAGAATCCTTCCAGGTATCCAGCGCTTACCAGCTTCATAAGATTTTTATAGCCGCCCATATCCTTGACAAGGACAAGCAGATGATGGGAAGTCTCACCTGTTGTATAAGCGTTCTTATCAAAGCGGCTTCTTGGGGCGACATAGAGCTCGCAGCCGATAATCGGCTTAATGCCGTATTTCTGAGCGTGCTGATAAAAGTCGATAGCGCCGAAAATATTGCCATGATCAGTTATGGCTACAGCCGGCATTTGGTATTCTTTCGCCTTTTTGAAAAGATTATCGAGACGAATAGTCCCGTCAAGAAGGCTATATTGCGTATGTACGTGAAGATGAACAAAATCGGCGGGGTTCATGTAATTAATCCAGCCAGTAGTTAGGTGCTTCTTTAGTGATAATAACATCGTGGACGTGGCTTTCGCGCAGTCCCGCGGAAGTGATGCGGATAAATTTCGTCTCTTCTCTCAGTTCTTTAATTGTCCTGCAGCCAACGTATCCCATACCGACCCTCAGACCGCCTACGAGCTGGCTTATGCTTGCAGACAACGAGCCTCTGAAAGGCACCCTTCCCTCTATACCTTCTGGAACTATTTTCAGGCTGCTTTCAATATCGTCGTGATAATACCTGTCCATACTCCCCATTTTCATCGCCTCCAGGGAACCCATTCCTCTGTATACCTTATAGCTTCTTCCCTGAAAGAGAATCGTTTCTCCCGGGCTCTCCTCCGTTCCCGCAAAAAGACTGCCTATCATGACGGTATGCGAGCCTGCCGCAAGGGCTTTGACAACATCTCCCGAGTATTTTATACCGCCGTCTGAAATGACAGGTATGTTATGTTTTGAGGCGACCTTGGCGGCGTCTCTGATGGCGCTCATCTGGGGAACGCCGACGCCGGCAATTATTCTCGTGGTGCATATCGATCCTGGGCCGACGCCTACTTTGACTGCATCCACACCGGCGTTAATCAGGGCTTCTGCTCCTTCAACTGTGGCAACGTTACCGGCGATCAGCTCACAGCCGGGGAAATTGGCTTTTGTGTCTTTAACGGCCTCCAATACGCCTTTTGAATGCCCGTGGGAGGTGTCTATAGCGATCACATCAACACCAGCCGCCATTAACGCATCAACTCTGGCTTCCCTGTCAAGAATGCCCACTGCTGCGCCGACCCGCAGTCTACCGAGTGAATCCTTACAGGCGTTGGGAAATCTCCTTATCTTTTCTATATCCTTAATGGTAATCATTCCCTTTAAATTATAGTCATCATCCACGACGAGCAGTTTTTCTATCCTGTGCGTATGCAGGAGTTTCTTGGACTCTTCCAAAGTAATACTTGAGGAAACGGTTACAAGGTTTTCCTTGGTCATGACTGCGGATACAGGCTGATCGAGGTTTGTTTCAAACCTTAGATCCCGGTTTGTCAGTATTCCCACCAGTCTGCTCTTTTTCACTACGGGAACACCGGATATCCTGTATCTATGCATCAAATCGAGTGCTTCATGAACTTTCTGCTCCGGTTCAATAGTAATCGGATCCACAATCATGCCGCTCTCCGATTTTTTTACCTTGTCGACCTCTATCACCTGCTTCTCAATACTCATGTTGCGGTGTATGATTCCTATGCCGCCTTCCTGGGCAAGACATATGGCGGTTCCCGACTCGGTGACTGAATCCATCGCCGCGGAGATTATAGGAATATTGAGAACAATATTATTTGTGAGAAGAGTAGACGTATCAACATCCTTGGGAAGGATTTTCGATTCACGGGGAACAAGAAGAAGATCGTCAAATGTCAAAGTCTCTTTTACGTGATCATCCAGCATTGTACTACGCCTCCATGGTATTTATTCTTCATGCGGCATTACATAGTTTATAAAATAACTGACACCATTCAAGGAAAGAAAGTACGCGTCTCTTTCATTATCATATTCAACAAAATCTGCTAACTGGTAATACGCAGCGCGTGAAAAACGCGCACAAAATATCTTATTTTTTACTAAGCAATAGGGGATATTGTCCTTCCCCACCCATAGCGTTTTGGGATCCAGTTTCTCCAGGCTTTGATCAGAAAGAACAAGGTAAATATCTTCTTCTATGTCGGAATTTGAAACAAATCTATATACCGCCTTTACGACAAAAGGTACGTCCTCTACTTCCAGATAACAACAATCATTTTCCGTCTCAATGAGATATCGTCCGATTTCATCCCTTTTTAGATATTGATAAAAGTAATTGACGATTTCTTTCCTGAATATTTCATCACCTCTGTAATACCAGATGCCTTCTTTGTCTATTTTAATATTGCAGGGAGGAATATCGTTTTCCATATTCGATGTGTATGTATCTTCCTTAAAATTCCTTTCTGCTGTCAAGGAGCAGAGTAACCGGGCCATCGTTAACCAACTCGATCTTCATCATTGCCTGAAATTCACCGGCTCCTACGCGGTTGATTTTTTCTCTCGCTTTGCTCATGAAATATTCATAAAGATTCTTTGCTGTCGTTGGTTCTTCAGCGCGGATAAACGATGGTCTTCGCCCTTTTCGACAATCACCCAGAAGGGTGAATTGAGATACAACAATCATCTCTCCCGATATATCAAGGAGAGAGAGGTTCATCTTTCCTTCAGAATCCTCAAATATTCTTAGATTGACTACTTTTTCGAGGAGATAGTCTGCATCAGTACGACTATCTTCTTTTTCTATACCGAGAAATACTAAAATTCCTTTTTCGATGGAGGATATGGTCTGCTCATTTACACTGACGCACGCTCTGTCAACCCTTTGAACAACGCACCTCATAGAGTAATCCGGCTCCGTTTGGGTCGCATGTTAGCAATATTCAGTTAATGGTTCAAGTCTTTTCTGGTCTTTTTCGGACATCTTTATCCGGGTAAAATTAACTAATATTAATGATGGTTTGAGGAATTATACGTGATGTACAAACGATGTCTATTTTTTTCTATCTTCAACTATTTTTTTTCCAACTTACGCGCATTTTCATCCAGTCTTTCTTTTTCCCTCATGATAGCGGCATTGACACGGGCTTCTATCCTTTCAGCCTCCGCTTGCAGTCTTGCGGCTCTCTTCCTCAGCCACGCAGCTCTCTTCATTGCTCTCTCATGCGCGTACTTGGCAGCCTTTGTAGTCCTTTCATGAGCTTCCCGCACTTTTGGTCCAATTTTCTCATCGGCTTTCTTCGCTGCGGCTTCCAAACTTTGGCCGCCTTGTTCAATTTTCTTCTCCACCGTCTGCGCAGCCTTTTGTGCCGTTTTGCCCGCTTCTCCCTCTGAGTACAGAAGAGAAGGCATCATGAGACAGATGACGATGATAAGAATTTCCATACAGAATAAATATTTTTTCATACCCTTTCCCTCTAATTTATCCCCATGATCAATTATTGTATGATAACGATCCCCGCCAGTGTCCCTTTGGGAATTTCTTCCGGTTTGGCGCTGCTGCCGATAGGGTAGATATCCCATCCTAACTGAGCGACCATCTTGTAGACATCAATACCAACGGCTTCCATAGAAGGTCGAGAGCGGAGAGAGATTCTGCATCTCTTTCCCTCCATGGCCTGACAACTCTCCTGCTTACCGCAGAAGGTGTGTCGGCAGGAGCCGGCACCAAAACCAAATGCCAGATAGTGGCCATCATAAAAGGCCATAGACTCAATCTCGTTCACGATATTAAATATTTTCTGATACGCGGCCTCTCTTTCTCTGAGGGTGGCCTTGTCTCTTACAATAACTCCGGAGGGAACATCTAAAATGAAAAAGACGGCCCAACGGTATCCTTCTAATAATTCCCGGAGTTCTGACGGTTTCATTGTGTAAGGCGGACAATGGGCACAGGCGCCATATCCGAAACAGCGGGGAATCTGACATTTCAAGACGACTCTTTCATCCACGGGAATATCCTTGGCTTTCACAATTGTGGCTTTTGTGGCCCCTAATGCTATTGCCTTTGACTTATACGCCACCAGGTCTTCGTGTAGCCTATCTGCATTCATATCGACCGTTATTTTTTCCACTTTTCTTTCCATCGGTAATCCTCGCTTTCAAGCCATGGAAACTGTGTCATGAAAAAGAAATACGACACAGTCTACTGTAGCAAATGTTAACAAAGTCTAAATATATCGATAAAAAATATAGGAGAAGCATCCGTGAAAGTCAATGCAATGTTGCTGTTCTTCATATGTATACTTCAAATACCATATATTTCCCAAATTACCTATCAAGCACATTGTGCCGAGTGCTAATGCGGCAATGCCGAATATTCAACGCATCCGCTGATTGAGTGATCACATAGCATTCTGTCACATAGCTTCTCATTTTGTTTGTTTGATTGATACAACACGCTCTTCGAGCGTGCATGCCAATGCGTGCGCCTCAAACAGGTCGGGAATACCCAGCCGACCGCCATATTCCCGGCAGGAAAGGGTAGCGACTGCTACGGAAAATTTCACTGATGCGGGAAGGTCGTAACCTTTGCTCACTGCCATGCAGAAGGACGCATGAAAATTGTCACCTGCGCCGGTAGTATCTTTGACGTTCACTGTGGGCGCCTGGACGTGGAGAAGTTGATCATTGTAAAGGTAATACGCGCCTTCTGCGCCATGTGTCAGCACAAGACAGCCATTGATCATATCCGCCAGACCGAACATCTGCTGGTCAAAAGAGAGACCGGCAAGATTCAATTCCCTGGTCTGCAAAAATTCAGAATTGGGAATGAAATAATCAGCCGCCGCCATCATATCAGGCATATCCTTGTGCCATCTTTCGCAGTCATATACAATCCTGACGC
>Ga0153915_10008014_pt1 | contig 10022 bp, 8 predicted proteins | sample Opewatmetagenome_2_FD_107003 | JGI IMG/M metagenome (GOLD analysis project Ga0153915, IMG submission 107003) | Freshwater wetland microbial communities from Ohio, USA - Open water 3 Core 3 Depth 3 metaG | ecosystem: Environmental > Aquatic > Freshwater > Wetlands | place: USA: Ohio, Lake Erie... | reverse complement strand
GCGCCATCACCCGGGCTGGGAGGTCTGCTTCCAGATCCAATCCCAAGCGTCTGCCAAGCAGGGCAGAAATTTCAAAATCTGCTTTAGCCTTTGGGCGGGCCAGGACTGCCGGATAATAACGCTGCACGCGCCGTTCGCCTGAAGTAAATGAACCTTCCCGCTCCGTATAAGCCAGAGCAGGCAAGACAACATCCGCCAGGCGGGCAGAGGCGGTGAGGAACAGCTCCTGAACAACCAAAAAAGCACCGGATTGGAGAGACTGGTAAAGGCTGTCTGAAAGCGCTGGCTCGTCGCCAGCCGGATCACAGGCTACAAGATGAATGGCTTTGGCTTCTTTGAACTCGGCAGCAAGATTTGCAGAGGGTCGAAAGCCTAAATCCCAGGCACCCTGGTCATTAGCACGCGGCCAAACAGCCAGCAAGCCATTATTCGGGCGACCGGTATGGTTGGTGCCGATCAGCAGGTTGGCGCAAGCCTGCGCCAAAGCCTGCGAGCCTTCTAATCCCAAACCTTCACTGCCATAGATCACTACAGCATTCTCAGCCTGCGCAAAAGCTTCTGCAGCAGCCCTCAATTCAGGGCTCAAAGCGACCTTGCCGGGGATTTCCGGGCGTTTGGCGGATAGGGCATTGACCATTGCCAAAATAGTGGCAGCTTCCTGACCATAGGTATAGCGCAGGAGGTGTTTGGCGTAACGATCGGTCTTGGTGGAGCGCGGGTTGGCAACGATCAAGGTGGCACCCCGTTGGGCAGCCTGCTTCAGGCGCAGCCACCAGATGGGAGCCTCTTCTTCCAGGTCCGAAGCGACCACCAGGATAGCTGTGCTGGAGCCCATATCGGCAAAATTCGTGCCTTTGCCAACCCCAACTTGACCTACCAGGTCTCCCCCAGCCATGTGCGAGTATAAGACAGCCTTCCCGCCCACGCCCTCCGTAAATTGGTGCAGGTTGAACAGGTCCTCGTTGGACAAACGCCCACCAGCCAGGGTCAGCAGCCCAGAGGAGGCCTCCTTGAATTTGGCTGCTACCAGATCCAGGGCTTCGTCCCATGTGCAAGGTACCAGCTCTCCCTGCTTGCGCACGAGCGGTTGCGTCAGGCGCTCGCTACTTTCTGTATAATGGTAAGCAAAACGACCCTTATCGCACATCCAGATCTCGTTCACAGCCTCATTCTGGCGGGGCATGACGCGCTTGATGACAATCTGTCCGTCGGACCTGGCCTCGCGGCGCACATTATAGACAATGTTGCATCCTACCGGACACTGAGCGCAGAGCGACGCGGTGGGTGTTAGCTCCCAGGGGCGCGCCCCGAAGCGAAAATCGACGGTGGTCAAGGCACCCACGGGACAAATATCGGTGGTATTGCCAGAAAAATAAGAGTCGAAACCCGGCTCGGAGTAAGAGACGATCTCCAGGGAACGACCGCGGTCGAAAAAGCCAATCACCGGTTCATCCACAATCTCATCTTGAAAACGGACACAGCGGGCGCACTGGATGCAGCGCTCTCTGTCCAGAACGATCAGCTCGCCCAGAGGGACCTGTTTGGCAAGACGCATCTTCTCATCGTATAAAAAGCGGCTCTTTCCAGGACCAAAAGCCATGGTCAGGTTTTGCAGCGGGCACTCTCCGCCCTTGTCACACACAGGGCAATCCAGGGGATGCGAGGTGAGCAGAAATTCGAGGATTTCCTTGCGAGCAGCCTGCACTTTATCCGATAAGCCAATTACCTGCATGCCCTCTGAGACAGGCGTGGTACAAGCAGTCTCCAATTTCGGCGAGAATTGGATCTTGGGAGAACCATCGGGGTTCTTTACCTGCTCGCCGGTAGCGCGGTCAACGACGGGGCGACCCACATCCACCAGGCACATCCGGCACATGCCGACTGGCTCCATCTTGGGGTGGTAACAGAATACAGGGATATCGATCCCAACCCGCCTGGCAGCCTCCACGATCAAGGTTCCGGGTGGAACCTGGGCTGTCTTACCGTCAATTGTCAGCGTGACCATTTTGCTCATTAAGGATACTCCTGCGTCGCCATCGTTATCCGCTCTCAAAGAGAGAGGGTAGCGATGGGTTGTGCGGTCTCCACCGCCTGCGTTTTAAAATCTTCAGGGAAACGCTCGATGCCGGAGAGGACGGCTTCGATTGAAAACTCGCCTAAGGCGCACAAGCACTTGCCTTTGATCTGGCTCGCAACGGACTTGAGCAGCGCCACGTCATCGGCTTCGGGAGCCCCGGCTGTAATGCGTTCTGCCAGATGCATCATCCAATACGTGCCTTCCCGGCACGGGGTGCACTTCCCACACGATTCGTGCTTGAAAAAGTGAAGCGTCTTATTCAACAACCAGGGGATGCTGATCGAATCATCCACCACGATCACAGAGGCGGAACCAAGCTGTGCGCCGACATTGGGGACGCTCTCATAATCCATCGGCGTATCCAAGGCTTGCTCTGTGCCGATGATGAGCGAAGAGGAAGCACCGGCGGGCATGATAGCCTTGACCTTACGGCCTTCTGGTAGACCACCGCCGTGTTTGAAGATCAACTCACGGAAGGTGGTCCCCAAAGGCAGCTCGTAATTGCCGGGCTTATTCACACACCCCGACAGGCTAAAGATCTTTACACCGGGGCTTTTCTCAGTGCCCAGGGTGCGGAACCAGCTGGCGCCGCGCAAGAGGATGAGGGGCACATTGGTGAGCGTTTCCACATTATTTACCACTGTAGGCTTGCCAAACAAACCGAAGGAAGGCGGGAAAGGCGGGCGCAGGCGCGGCATGCCTAATTTTCCCTCGATCGATTCAAGCATGGCGGTCTCTTCACCGCAGATATAGGCCCCCGCGCCCAGATGCGTGTACAGACGCAGTGAATAATCGGTACCAAACAACTTATCCCCCAGCAGACCGGCGGCTTCTAGCTCGGCAATCTTTTGATCCAACACATGCGCAACCTGCCAGAATTCACCGCGCAGGTACACATAAGCGGCATGCGCCTGGACGGCATAGGCGGCAATGGCTACACCTTCCAGGAACTGGAAAGGATTGCCTTCCATGATCTCGCGATCTTTGAAGGTACCGGGTTCTGACTCATCGGCGTTAGCGACAACGTAATGCGGCCAGTTTTTGGTATCGGTGAATGCCCACTTCATGCCAGTCGGGAAACCCGCGCCACCTCGACCCCGTAAACCAGAGGCTTTGACAGCATCGATAACTTCCGTTGGCTGCATCGAGGTCACTACCTTACGAAAAGCCGAAAAACCGTCGTTTTGCAGGTAGATCTGCAATTGGTCGATATTGGGAATATCCCTGTGGCGCAGAAGTACGAAGGCAGAGTCTTGGGAGGTTGGCTGCGTTTCGGGCATGCTAAACCCCCTTCTCTGGCTCAGCCGAGGAGTCAGGCACATGCAAAGCCCTATCTTTCTCGGAGGCTGTCTGCGACCCGGCTTGCGGCGGGTTCTGCCAGGATTCGATCAATGCAAGCGTGCTTTCGACCGTCTGATGCTCGTGATATTCCAACCCGTCGCCAGTCTGCACCTGGAACATGGGCGCTTTGTCACATCCAGCCAGGCACATCACGGCTTCGACCGTGACCAGACCATCGGAAGTGGCCTCTCCGACTTTGATCCCCAGGTTTGTGCACAGATTCTCCAGGAATTGATCAGCGCCGCGCAAGGCACAGGGTAAATCTGTACACACCTGAATGCGGTATTTTCCAGCCGGCTCATCATAATAAAGCGTATAAAAACCTACAATACTAGCCACCTCAGTAGGGGTGATCTCCAAAATAGCAGCAATATCTTGCATGGCCTGCCTGGTCACATAGCCATCCTGGCGTTGAGCCAGGTAAAGCAAAGGCATGACGGCTGAGCGTTTTTGATCGGCAGGATATTTGGCAAGGATGGATTGGACTTCACCGGCATAACGCTCTGCCAGAGGTATATATTTACTCATCGATCTGCATCTCCCAAGACAATATCAACACTGCCGATGGTCGCGGCGATCATCGGTCTGCATCTCCTAACACAATATCAACACTGCCGATGATAGCGGCGATCATCGGTCTGCATCTCCTAACACAATATCAACACTGCCGATGATCGCTACAAGGTCTGCCACCAAATGCCCTTTAGAGAGCAAAGGCAGCGCCTGTAAATGGACAAAACTTGGCGTGCGGAAATGGACGCGGTGGGGTTTGGGACCGCCATTGCTTTCCAGGTAGCAGCCCAATTCGCCACGCGGTGATTCAACGGGCACGTAGACCGCACCTTCAGGCAGCGGGAAACCCTCCGTCCACAGCTTAAAATGATGGATGACTGCTTCCATGCTGGTGCTCAGCTCTGAACGAGGCGGGGGTACGTATTTGCGATTCTCGCTGCGCACTGGACCAAAGGGGAGCTTATCCAATGCTTGCTGAACGATCCGCACAGATTGGCGCATCTCCTCCATACGCACCTGGTAGCGGGCATACACGTCTCCGGAGGTTTCGATGGGAATATCGAATTCGTACTGCTCATATCCCATGTAAGGGCTGGTTTTGCGCAGATCATATGCAACACCAGAACCGCGCAAGGAGGGTCCCGTCAGACCCCATTTCACTGCCTCCTCACCCGAGATGACGCCGATTTTTTTGGTGCGATCCATAAAGATGGGATTCTTGGTGAGGAGCGCCTCATACTGGTCGATGCGCGGCGGAAAAATATGCAAGAACTGGCGTACAGCATCCTCAAACTCGACCGGTGTATCACGCCATAATCCCCCAGGACGGATGTAGGTGGTCATCATACGCTGACCAGAGCACATTTCTAAGATATCGAGGATCATCTCCCGCTCACGGAAACAATACAGGAAGACGGACATGGCTGCCAGATCCAAGGCGTGCGTCCCCAACCAGACCAAATGCGAAGCGATGCGCTGCAGCTCGGTCAGGATGACACGCACCCCCAGGGCGCGCGGCGGTACATCCAGCTCAGCCAGCTTTTCAATCGCCATGCAGTAAACCAGGTTATTCCCAACCGTATTCAGGTAATCCATACGATCGGTCATCACTTCGGCCTTGAGATAAGTCTTGGCTTCCATGTTCTTCTCAATCCCGGTATGCAGGTAGCCGATATCCGGAATACAGTTGATCACGGTTTCACCATCCAGCTCAAGCAGCAGGCGCAGCACGCCATGCGTACTGGGATGCTGAGGCCCCATGTTGAGCAGGACCGTATCGCCTGACAGGGCTCGGTCGGAGACCAGGTGGCGGAGTTCATCGAGGGCAACTTCAGTTTGAGTAAGCATAGTATTACGCTTCTTCGTAAGTGGGGCGATGCTTGCGGATCTGAATATCTTCAAAGTTAAAGGTAAACTGCGGCTCCTCATAACCGAGAGGGTAATCTTTGCGTAAAGGGTAACCTTCCCAATCATGGGGCATCAAAATCCGGCGCAGATCAGAATGACCTTCAAAACGAATGCCGAACATATCAAAGACTTCGCGCTCATGCCAGTTCGCCACCGGCCAGACAGTTTCGACCGTAGGAACAACGGGGTCACTGTCGTTTACTGGAACCCGCAGGCATAGACGGATATTATAGGGATGCGAGTACAGCTGGTAAACGACATGAAAGCGCGGCTCAAGCTGTGGCCAGTAATCGGAGGCCGTCAGGCTGCTGAGGAAATCAAATTTGAATTCGTCCCTCAGAGTCCGGGCTACATCTTGGAGCTGCAAGGGAGCAACCAGCACGCTAATTTCTTCACGGAATAAGCGGACTTCTACTCCGAAACGCTCCAAGCGATGAAGTATATCGCCGATGGCATCCCGCGCTTTTAAACGATGGTCTTCATCGGAGCGTTGTCCTTGAACGCGAGCATCTTGATCAGGTTTTTCGTCCATGCGCACTCCTTGATATCAACCAATAATCTATGATTTGCCCGCAAAGGGGTGGTCGAGGTGAATTTTTTCGTGCAAGGTCATGATACCGTGGATCAAGGCTTCGGGGCGCGGCGGGCATCCCGCCACGTAAACATCGACCGGGACAACTTCATCAACGCCCTGGACAACGGCGTAATTATTAAAAACGCCACCACACGAAGCGCAATCTCCCATGGCGATCACCCACTTGGGATCAGGCATTTGATCGTACAGACGGCGAAGGACCGGAGCCATCTTGCGAGATACGCGCCCGGCGACAATCATCAGATCCGACTGGCGCGGGCTGGCGCGCATAAGCTCCATGCCAAAGCGGCTCAGGTCATAATTCGCAGCCTGGGCCGACATCATCTCGATCGCACAGCAAGCCAAACCAAACAACATGGGCCACATCGCATTTGTACGAGCCCAGTTGACAGCATCTTCAAGTTTAGCTGTCACCACCCCCATATTCCCCAGTTTTTGCTCTACTCCCATTCCATGGCTCCCTTCTTCCAGGCATAAATATATCCAACCATTAAGATAATTATGAAGATAGTCATTTCGATGAAAGCAAAAATTCCCAGGCTGCGAGCCATAAAGGTGCGCAAAACCACTGCCCAAGGCAAGAAAAAGACAATTTCGATATCAAACAGGATGAAGAGTACGGCTACCAGGTAGAAGCGCACTGAAATCCGGCGTGTGCCCGGACCGATGGGTTTCATGCCTGATTCATAAGGCTGAGATTTACGATCCGTCGGGTGGTGAGGGCCAAATAAATGCCCCAGGGCAATCACGAGGAAGGCGAGAGCAATGGCGAGGGCAAACAAGATAGCTAAAGGTATAAATTCAGTCAACATGGATATTTCTTCTCCAAAAAGAGGTCGGTGATTGGCTATTTGGAGCTCATCTACCATGAAATTACTTTCTGCCAATCACGATTTAGCGATGAAAGTTTATCACAAGGGTTATTCCGTGTCAAATTTCACAAATAAGATATTACTTATCTTATACTTGGAGTTGTTATCGGCCTCCCTTGATCCAAGCTTGCACGCGGGTCAAAATACGAAACACAGGTTTTGGAACTTGTCATTACCCCAAATAATCGCGCAAGAAGCGGCTGCGCGTGGGATGGCGCAGCTTGCGCAAAGCTTTGGCTTCAATCTGGCGGATCCGCTCACGGGTTACATTAAAGTACTGTCCCACTTCTTCGAGCGTATGATCCTTACCATCCAACAGACCAAAGCGCATCTCTAACACCTCCCGCTCACGATCGGAGAGCACAGCCAGAGCATTCTTGACCTGTTCGCGCAGCATCTCACGGGCAGCAGCATCCATCGGCTCGGGCGCATCGACATCCTCAATGAAATCACCCAACTGGCTGCTGTCTTCTGTGCCTACCGGACTTTCCAACGACATGGGTTCTTCGGAGGCGCGCAGTACCCGGCCCACTTTGGTAGCAGCACGTGCCAGCCGCCGGCGCACATCCACCGGAACAGGCAGACCTTCTGAACGGGCGCGTAAGATCAGCTGGCCGTCCTGGGGATCCAGGAAACCCGCTTCCAAAGCCAACTCTTCGCTGGTGGGCTCGCGCCCTAACTGCTGCGTCAGCTTGCGCTGCACCCGCACCAAACGGTTGATCGACTCGAAAATATGCACCGGGATACGAATGGTGCGGGCTTGATCCGCGATCGAGCGGCTAATCGACTGGCGAATCCACCAGGTGGCGTAGGTGCTAAATTTATAGCCACGCGAGGGGTCGAACTTCGACACAGCCCGGAGCAAGCCAATATTGCCTTCCTGGATCAGATCCAAAAAAGAGCTCCCACGACCTATGTAGCGCTTAGCGACACTGACTACCAGGCGCAAATTTGAGCGGATAATCGCCTGGCGGGCTTCTGTAGAACGAAAACGAACATCCTCCAGCTCGCTGCGCAAAGTGTTCTCATCCGGTAAATAACGAGAAAAAATCTTGACAGACGGCAAGCCGCTGGAAGTCACTAAATGTTTCGAAACCTGGCTGGCAACCGAGGTAGGCATGAGGTACAGGCAGATAAAGACTGTATAAGCTTGACGAGCGACGCCATCCCAGAGGTGGTCTTTGCCCCAGCGTCCATTATCCAGGTAAGAGCGCAGATACGAAGGGGACTTTACGTTCCAAGAATGCTGGAGCATCTGTGATTCGGCCAGAATCAGTGCCAGGTCAGGGCATGAATATCCCAAGCGGCGGGTATCTTCCAGAAGACGCTTCCAGGCTGTGAGCAGCTCATCAAACAAAGCCTGGTAAATTCCCTTGCGAACGGCAGCACCTTTGCGCGCCAGGGGATGGGCTCTGCCGAGAGCCTCAATCCGGCGGGCGGCTTCGATGCGCGTGGCCAACCAAAATTCCTTATCGACATCGAGTAGCTCGATCTCGCCGATCTCTTTGAGATATAAACGGACGGGATCTTCGCTCAGCTCCATGATCAACGTTGGATCCTTCAAGAGATCCAAAGGTTCTTCTTTTTCGATCTCTGCCAATTCGTTATCTTCAAGCAAAAACTCCTGAGTGATGAGAGCGTCTTCAGGCTCATCTTCGATGGCGAGATCGTCTTCAGCTAAAAGATCTTCGACGTCGTCCAATATGGCTGAGTCGTGATTCGGAAGCTGGAAGGAGGCTTCCGGTTCCGGGGAAGGCGACTCAGGGTCAAGCTTCGAAGGAGAGGGCTGGATAGTTTTTTTGGTCGATTTTGGCGACATGAGTAGTTTCCCTGTGAGAAATTCTAATTGCGACCGGTATAGTGACCCAAGGCGCTATATAGATGATTGAGCATCCTACTGTAATGCGAAACACCACTCTTGTATTCTTTGTCTGGCAAATCTCCTTGCTGCTGGGCTTCGTCCATAATGAACCTCAAGTAATCCAGGCTCTCACGAACATACAAGATGCGCAGATTGAGGATTGCTCGCAATACATCTTCAAAGACCCGATCCTCGACTGGATCCAATTTCTCGGTGCGTTTCAGCAGATCATCGGCTTTATCCATCAAAGGCAATGACAAACTGTTTAACACAAAATGAAGCGGCTCAGATACGTTTTGATCTAAAGATTCCTGCACAAGCTGGAAGAGAGTCTGGTGTTCGGCGCGTTGGAAATCGTTCATCGAAAGGCGCGGCAAGCCGAATTCCTGCATGGCGCGATCCAGGCGGTAAACCAGGTCGGGGCGGCGCATGAGCACACCCAGGCAGTGAATCTCGAGCAGAGCAGCGGAAGACGGTTGGCTGACTGGGGCGGCTTTAGCAGGCGCCTGGCGAGAAGTTTTGAAGGGTTTTTCTGCACCCGTCCGGCCGCGCCCGCGCCAGGCCCCCAACAGTGCCCGCTCATCCACTCGGAGCAGGCGAGCCAGTTTCTGCCGGTACGTCTCCCTCTCCACTGAATCTGGCACATCCTCAATCAGCGGGAGGACCTGGTTTGCGATCTCACTCCTGACCTTGGGGTCTTCCAAATCGCGGCCAACTGCCAGGGTCTCCATGACATGCACTACAACCGGTCGAGAATTTTCGACAATTTGCTCCCACTCGGCAGGGTCACGGTTGACAACATCGTCTGGATCCAGGTTTTCGGGCAGGGTTGTAACCCGGATATCGGCTTGGAGGCGAGCCTCATGACGCAGAAGACCACGCGCATCAAAAGCCGCCTCATCTTCACGATCCATGGCCTGGCGGGCAACCTGCAAACCGCGCAGGGTGGCTTTGGCACCCGCCGCGTCGGGATCGAGCGCAAGCACGATACGGCGCGTGAAGCGCTTGATCAGGTTCAATTGGTGCTCGGTGAGGGCGGTACCCATGGGAGAAACGGCATTGGCAAAGCCTGCCTGGTGCAGGGCAATCACGTCCAGATAGCCTTCGACAATCACCACCTGGTCACGCCCCCGGATGTCTTTGCGTGCCCGATCCAGACCATACAGGAGGTGTCCCTTATCAAAGACGGGAGTTTGGGGGGAATTCAAGAATTTAGGTACGTCATCGGGATTGAGGATGCGCGCCCCAAAACCAGCCATGCGGCCGCGCTCATCTCGAATGGGGAACATAATCCGATGACGGAAGCGATAATAAATGCCATGCTGACCAGACTGGTTCTCGTCGCCAGGGCGCTCG
>Ga0153915_10008013_pt1 | contig 10023 bp, 7 predicted proteins | sample Opewatmetagenome_2_FD_107003 | JGI IMG/M metagenome (GOLD analysis project Ga0153915, IMG submission 107003) | Freshwater wetland microbial communities from Ohio, USA - Open water 3 Core 3 Depth 3 metaG | ecosystem: Environmental > Aquatic > Freshwater > Wetlands | place: USA: Ohio, Lake Erie... | reverse complement strand
GCCGCGCGTTCCAGCCCCCTTCCCGGACTTCAGCTACAGCACTTCGGCTTGGCCGTCCCCTGGGAGCTGCTGCCCGATGACGGTGAACTGCTCCGGGTGGCACCCGAAGGCGAGACGCTCCCATGTGAGCTGGATCCGGAAGAACTCGGCGCACTGGGAGCCGCCGACGGCGCCCGGTCCCCGCCACGGCCTGTCTGGGACCCACGGCGGTCCTGGCTCGCCGACCCGCGCGGGTGTGCATAGTCGCCCGTGCCGCTCACCGGCTGGCCTCCGCGGGTGACGCCCCGGCCCCGCACCATGGTACCGTGGGCCGGCTGACCGGACCCATTGGGTACCACGATGATGGGCTGGTAGCCGTACCCATAGCCGTACGGGTTATACCAGTAGGGGAGGTAACCGCCAAAACCGAATCCCGACGCCCAGTAGAGAGACGAGCCACAGTAAGGCGTCCAGTAGCCCCAGCTGCCCATGCACTGATCCATCCCCCACCAGCCCCAGCCGTAGGGGTCAGCGTAGATATCTCTGCCCGCGTACCGCGGCTCGCGCTCGGGAGTGGGCGCCAGGGCCAGGCTCCCCATCCCCCGATCGATCACGAAGCGCGTGGGGTAGGAAACCGCAACCACCGCGTCGATCACGTCCGCCGGAACGCCCGCGTCCGCCAGCGAAGCCAGCTTGGCCGCGTCCAAGTCGAACGGCCGGTCCCATTCCAGCACGAACGCCGCCAGCGCCTCCTGGTCCACGCTGGACGCCGCTTCCTGCACGTCCCCCAGCGACAGCCGGCCGGAAGCCGCCACTCTGGCGTCGGCCGCGGCATCTGCCTGCCGGGCGCTGAGTGCGAAGCCGGACGGCCAGAGGGAGTCCGCCGCCGGGCGATAGCGCATCACCCGGGGCGCGCGCTTCCCATTGACGCCCAGCGCCTGCACGTCGAGCCACTCGCCGGGCGATGGGAACGCCATGATGGCGGACGCGGTGCGCTTGAGTCCACCCTCGCAGGTGAGCGTGGACCAGAGGTACGCGCGGCGCGCATCGGATGAGAACTGGGCAAACTGGGAGCCCGAGCAGCTCTGGTCCTGCACCGCGTGCGGCTGCCCATCGGCGACCAACAGCCGGGTGGAGGCGACCTCGCCCTTCCTGATGGTGGCCACCTCGACGGCTCCAGACGCCTCGCCGGGCCGAACGCAGACCAGCAGGTCTCCCGGCGGAGCCTCCGGTTCGGCGGCCGGCTGCCAGCAACCCAGCCAGGGCAGCCAGCGGGAATCCACCGGCTGTTGGGCCGTCGCCACCAGCGGCCCGACGGCAAGCCCCGCGACAGCGGCCAGCAGGGGAAGCAGCGCGTTCTGATTGCGGTTCATAGTGCCCGCCCCCTTAGATCCTTACATGCAGGCCCAGGGAGACCTGGACCCCGCTCAAATCTATCCCATCGGTAAGCTGCACGAAATCTCGGTTGAGCCCCGCCTTGGCCCGGACGTACCGCGCGTCGGCATTCATCACCACCCGCGTCCCCAGGCTGTAATCGGCGCCCGCCAGGACCATGCCGAGGGGCGCCCAGCCCCACGATCGGTACGCGTCGCTGAAGATCGAGAAGTCCACGATATCCACGAATGACCCTGTCTGCTTCAGCGCGTAGCGCACCGCCCCACCACCGACGCCCACGTAGGGCATGACCCGCGCCGGCAGCCACACGAAGTGCCCGATCCGGCGGCCCCTCGACGTCAGATACCACCGGGCCGCCAGCGTCAGGGGTACCGTCTCCAGCGTGGTGCTCTGGGTGATCGGCTGATCGTTCTGGTCCACCCAGTTACGGTACTCGGAGGGGGCGGTGGTCCGGGCGTAGCCGCCGCTCACCACCAATTCCAGCGGCCCGGCGACGGCAACGCCAACGTCCCCCGCGATGCTGAACGCGTTGAAATCCCTGTGCCTCAGCGTCAGGGTGTCGGTCAGCCAGGTGCCGATTTCGCCGCGAGCCGCGGAACGGATATTGAACCCGCCCCGCACCCCCAGCGTCACGCGAGGCTCATGAAACAGGAATCCGGGTCCGCCTTCGGGCGGGCTGACGGGTCGCAATTGGGCGAGCGCGGTCGCCGGGACGACCGATTGGGCGAGAACGCCAATAACAGCGAGGCTGCGGAAGGCCGTGGACACGACACCTCCAGCCGATACGGTAAGGGTCAAACCCTCTCTGCCGCAAGTAGTCCCAGCGAATTATGTGCCGTCTCGTAACTGATTATATGGCCATGTGTTACAGCTCTGGCCACCAGGCGGATCTGTCCTCTCCTAGCGACACCGGGGGGCTCCTGTGTCATCAAGACTCCGCCGCAGGCCCCGGACCGCATGGCCGAGGTCATTCATATCGCAACGCCCTCATGGGATCGATGCGCGCCGCCCGGCGGGCAGGGACATACGTGGCGGCCAGCGCGACCGCCCCCAGGACCACGGCCGCGCCGATGAAGGTCGTGACGTCCGTGGTGGACACCTCGAAGACCAGGGACTTGAGGACCCGGGTCCCGGCTGCGGCACCCACGACCCCGGCCCCCAGCCCGGCCAGGACGAGCCAGAGGTTCTCCTTCAGCAGCAGGGCCACCACCTCGGTGGGACGGGCGCCGATGGCCATCCGCAGACCCATCTCCCGATTGCGCTGCGTCACCGTGTACGCGGTGACTCCGTAGATGCCGACCAGGGCGAGCGCCAGCGCCAGGCAGGCGAACGCGGTGAGCAGCGTCATGTTGAAGCGCCGCGTGGCCGTGGAGCGGGAGACCATCTGATCCAGGCTGGCGATCTCACCGATGGGCTGTTGGGGGTCGAGCTGCCGAACCGCGTCGCGCAGCGCCCCGGCCAGCTGGAGCGGGGAGGTCTTGGCGCGGAGCGCGACCCACATCGAGCCGGGGGCGCTCTGAAGCGATTGGAGGAACGGCAAATACAGCTCGGGCATGACGGGGGCGTCGAGGGACGCATAATGCACGTCCCCAATCACCCCGATCACGGTGAGGGCGCGAGCCCCTCCACTGGGGAGCCCCACGGGGATGGTCTTGCCGAGGGGATCCTGCCTGGGCCAGAGCAGGTTGGCCAGCTGGGTATTGATTACCACGACGGCGGGCGCGTCGGCCCGATCCGAAGCGGTGAAGTCACGTCCCAGCCGGAGCGGGATGCCTAGGGCCGCGAAGTATCCCGGTGCCACCACCGACATGCGGCTGGCGAGAAAGGGCTCGGGGTAGTCGGGTCGAATGCTGCGCGGATCGAAGGCCAGGATCTGCACGCCGCCCGTGAGCGGCAGGGTGCGCGAGAGGCTTACCCCGGCCACGCCCGGGTTCTGCGCCAACCGATCGGTGAGGCGCTGGAAGAATTCGGTTTGCGCCTCGCCGGTGGCGTAGCGCGCCGGCGTAAGCCGAATGCGCGCCGCCAGCACCTCCCTGGTGTCATAGCCCAGCTCGACCGACGTCAACCGGACGAAGCTCCGGATCAAGAGCCCTGAAGCGACCAGCAACACCAGCGCCACCGCGATCTCCGCCGTCACCAACGTGTTGTTGATGCGGCGCCGGCTTCGGGCCCCCGTGCTGGCTCCGGACTCATCCCGCAGGGTTTGCTCCACCCCAAAGACCGAAGCCCGCAGGGCGGGGATCACGCCGGAGACCAGGCCCGTCAGGACGGAGAGACCCAGCGCAAAGCCCAGGACTCGCGTGTCCAGGCTGATCTCACTGGCGCGGGGGAGCACCTCCGGCCACCACGCGACCAGCCCGTCCACGCCCCAGTAGCCGAGCCCCACGCCCACCACGCCGGCGGCCACCGCCAGCACCACGCTCTCGGTGAGCAGCTGCCGCGCGATGGGCCAGCGGCCGGCTCCCATGGCCTGGCGCACCGCGATCTCCTTCCGCCGGCCGGTGCCGCGTGCCACCAGTAACGCGGCGACGTTGACGCAGGCGATGAGCAGCACCAGTCCCACCGCGCCGAAGAGCACCCACAGAGCACGAGGAGCATCCTGGAGCACGTTGGACAAGAGGGGCAGCACCTGGAACTGGGTTCGCGGAATCGCCGAGGTCCGCGGCGCGCCGCGAGGGCCCTGGTTGCGCATGCTGATTTCGAGGCGCTGCTGACCCTGGTCGCGGGCGGCGGCGTTGATGCGCTGTGCCACCACGTTCAGATCCGCCGTCGCCTGTTCCAGGGTTGCCGTGGCCGCCAGCCGGGCCACGACATTGAAGGCGTAAAAGTCCCGGTTGGTCTCGAGGCTGGGGTTGGTGAGGAAGGATTGGCCCAAGGGCACCCAGATCTGGGTGTCCTCGTTCGGGAAATGGAATCCCGGGGGCATGACCCCGACCACGGTGAACGGGCGGCCGTCCAGCGAGATGGAGCGCCCGACCACGGCGCGATCACTGCCGAACTCACTGGACCAGAGCCCGTATCCCAGAATGACGACCGGCTCCCGCAGCTCGCTGGGCGCGAATGTCCTCCCCACCAGCGCCCCGGCGCGAAGCACGCCGAAAAGGTCATCGGTGGCCATCGCCGCCCGGACTTCGTGCGGCTCCCCGCCGCTGGTGAAGTTGTAGCGCTGCGTGGTGTAGGGGGCCACGCCGGAGAAGTCCCGCGTCAGGCCACGGATTGCCAGCACGTCGGGGTAAGCTAGGGAGAAGCGAGAATCCGGCTCTCTTCCCTGCGTGAACAACTCCACCAAGCGATCCGGCTCGGAATAGGGCAGCGGCCGGAGCAGCACGGCGTTGACCACGCTGAAGATCCCGGTGTTGGCCCCGATGCCCAGCGCCAGGGTCAGCGCCGCCAGCGTGGTGAATCCGGGGTTCTTGCGGAGCGAGCGAATCGCGAAGCGAACGTCCTGAATCAAGCTATTCATACCGTAGGGCCTCCATGGGACTGACGCGCGTCGCCCGGCGCGCGGGCAGGTAGCTTGCGGCGAGCGTGACGCACCCGATGAGCAGCGTCATGACGCCGAACGCGGCGGGATCCAGCGGGCTCACACCAAAGAGGAACCCGCGCACCAGCCGGGTGGCTGCCACGGACAGGGCGAGGCCGATGGCCGTTCCCGCTCCCGCGAGCAGCATGCCTTCGCCGATGACCTGAAGCACCAGGCGCCGGCGGGCGGCACCCAACGCGCCGCGAATGCCGAACTCCCGCGTCCGCTGCGTCACCGAGTACGCCAGCACGCCGTACAGGCCCAGCACGGCGAGCACCGCGGCGAGCCCGCCCAGGGTGCCGAGCAGGGCGGCGCCGAGTCGATGGGGGAGGAGGGCCACCGACGCCGCCTCCTCCAGGGTGGTGGGGTTGATGATGGGGAGCCCGGGAGCCAGCGTCCTGACCTCGGCTCGCAGCTCGGGAAGCAGGGCCGCGGGATCGCCACTGGTTCGGACGTGAAGCGTCATGGGCGACCGATACAGCTGCGCGAAGGGCACGTAGAGGAAGGGAAGCGGGTCTTCGCCCAGCGTCCGGTACTTTCCATCGCGCGCCACCCCCACGACCTCCGCGAACGGCCCGCCTGGCCCGCGCAGGCTCACTCGCTTCCCCAGAGGATCCTGCCCCGGCCAGTATCGTCTCGCGAACGCCTGATTGACGATGATTACCGGCGGCGCGCCGGCGCGATCCTGCGGCGCGAAGTCGCGACCCTGTGACAGGGGTATCCTCAGCGTGCGGAAGTAGTGGGGACCCACCACGCTCCAGTTGATCTCGGTGCTCTCACCCTGCCGCGGCTGGTACCCCTCGATGGTCGTCCCGCGCCTGCTGCAGCATCCGCTCAGCGGGACCTCCCGAGCCAGCGTCACCGATTCCACGCCGGGCATGACCCTGGCGCGTTCCAGCAGCTGGTCGTACAACGCTCGGCCTCGGGACTCGTCAAACCCGTTCGACGTAAGTTCCAAGGTCATCAGCGCGACGTTCCGGGGATCGAAGCCGGGGTCCACGCCTTCCGCCCGCCCCAGACTGCGGACGAACAGGCCGGCGCCCACCAGCAGCACCAGCGAGACGGCCACCTGTAGGACCACCAGGGCGTTCCGCAGGCTGAGCCAACGTCCGCGCGCCGGCGTCGCTTCCCGCTTCAGCTCATCAATCAGTTGGGGCCGGGTACCCCGCAATGCCGGCGCCAGCCCGAAGGCGAGCCCCGTGATCACGGCCACCAGCGCGGTGAAGCCCAGCACCCGTGCGTCCAGGCCGACGTCCAGACTGATCCGGACCGGAAGCATCGGCAGCCGGATGGCCGCCGCCGCGCCCGCCGCCCACTGTGCCAGCAGCAGCCCGGCGCCTGCTCCCATCGCCGCCAGCACCAGGCTCTCGGTGAGGAGGTGACGGACGAGCTGCAGTCGCGAGGCGCCCAGCGCGATGCGAACGGCGATCTCCCGACGCCGGTGGCTGGCCCGGGCCAGCAGCAGGTTCGCGATGTTGGCACAGGCGATCAGCAGGACCAGCCCCACCGCGATCATCAGCAAGGCTGCTGCGCCGAGCGCCAGGCCGCGTCCCTGCGGTGGCACGCGGCTCTGGGCCTCGGGCAACACGGTGAGACGTCTGCCCTCGCCGCTCACCGTACGCCAGTAGTCCGGGAACTGCTCGAATCGCGCACGGGCTAACGCCGCGAGGCGGCTCTGCGCCTGCGCCGGGGTCACGCCGGGCCGCAGCCGGCCGACCACAAAGAACGCTCGGCTCCCCAGGTTGGAGAGATCATCGGATCCCGGCTGCAGCACCGGGATCATGGTGGCCGGAATCCACACGTCGGCACCGATGCCCCGTACCAGCCCGCCGAACCCGCGCGCGGCCACACCCACCACCTTGAACCCCTGGCCGTTCAACCGGAGATCGCGCCCCACGACCTGGGGATCACCGCCAAACCGCCGCAGCCAGAGCCTATGGCTGATGACGGCCACGGCCTCACCTCCCTGGACGCGCGCACCGTCCGGACCCAGCAGCCGGCCCAAGGCGGGCACCGCACCGACCAGGGAGAAGAAATCGCCGCTCACCGTCTGTCCCGTGATCATCTCGGCCTCGTCACCCAGCGCCAGGGACAGGGGACGGAGGTCGTAAACCGCCACCGACGAGAAGACCGAGCCCTCCTCCCGGATGGCCTCGAAGTCGGGGTAGGAGGACGTGCCGAAGGGGCCGCTGGAGAAGTCGCTGGTGTAGATGGCGACGACGCGCGAGGGGTCCGCCACGCCCTCGGGCGGCCGGAGGAGGATGGCGTTAATGAAGCTGAAGATGGTGGTGTTCGCTCCGATGCCCAACGCCAGCGTCAGCACCGCCGCTGCGGTAAAGCCGGGGCTCTTGTGCAGCGAGCGAACCGCGTAGCGGAGGTCGGCCAGCATCCAGGGCTCCTCACCAGCAGGGGACAAAACTACGGGGGACCGGAAGCGGTGGCTTGGTGAAGCTCCCTAAGGAGGGCAGGTGCCAGTCGCTTCCGGTGGTCCCCGGCGAGTGTCTAACGCAACGCGCGTACCACGCGCCGGCCGCGAATTAACCCGACGCGGCGCTTGAGGTTACCAGAGCGGCGTCCGGCGCTGAAACGAGATCGCCGTTCGGCTTTGGGATGGCGCAATCCCAAATGCGGGCACATTGTTGACGCACATGTTCTTCAGCCACCGCACGCGCTCGGGTCGAGACCGGTTCCTGCCGCTCAAGACGGTCACGCTGGTCGTGGGTGGATTGCTGGGTCTGGGCGGCATGCGCCTCGGCAGCACGCTCCTGATCGGCCTGGCCATCGTCGTAGTATCGGTGGGATTCCTGCTTCGATTCGTGCGGCCGGCGGACGCCGCCGACGCTGCGGACGACACCAAGGATCCGCTCAGCCCGCCGTAATCCACCCGTCGAACAGGTTGATGGTCCGCTGGCCGTAGGCCGCCCACTCGGGATTGTGGGTGACCTGAATGATCATGGTTCCCTCATCGTTCAGCTTCTTCAAGAGGTCCATGATGATCTTGCCCTGGCTGTGGTGCAGGCTTCCGGTAGGCTCGTCGGCCAGGATCACCTTGGGCTTCCCCACCACGGCGCGGGCCACGGCCACCAGCTGCTGTTGACCGCCTGACAGCTGGCTGGGGAAGAGGTCCTTCTTGGCCACGATCTGGAAGCGATCCAGGATGTCCGCCACGATGGCCTGGCGTTCCGCCTTTTTCACGTCGCGGTAGGACAGAGGAAGCTCTATGTTCTCCGCCACGGTGAGATCGTCCAGCAGGTGGTACTGCTGGAACACGAAGCCGATGTAACGCTTGTTGAGCTCGTTGCGGTCCTTGACCTTCATCTTGTGGACCGCTTCATCCAGGAAGAAGTACTCACCCTCCCACTGGCCGTCGAGCATGCCCAGGATGCTGAGCAGCGTGGTCTTCCCGGAGCCGGACGGCCCCATGATGGTGAGGAACTCGCCTTCCTTGACGTCCAGGGTGATCTGCCGCAGGACGTAGGAGCGGCTGTTCCCGACCGGGTAGGACTTTTCGAGGTTGCGAAGGGAGATCACGAGGGGTTGCCGGGGCCCCGCTCATGGTGCATGTCGAAGCCGCTTTCCTCCAGCTCGTGCGCCGTCTTCCCGTTGGTCTCGCTTACGACTTTGCCGTCGAACAGGTGCACGCTGCGATCGGCATACTCGGCGTAGCGCGGATCGTGGGTCACCATGCAGATGGTGGCGCCCTCGCGGTGCAGCTCGCGCAGCAGGTCCATCACCGCCTTGCCGTTCACCGAGTCCAGGTTGCCGGTGGGCTCGTCCGCCAGCAGGATGGCCGGATCGCCGCCCACCGCGCGCGCCACCGCGACCCGCTGCTGCTGGCCGCCGGAGAGCTGCGCCGGATAGTGCTTCATGCGGTGGCTCATTCCGACCTTGTCCAGCGCCTCCATGACGCGCTTCTTGCGCTCGGCGGCGGGCATGCGCCGGTAGGTAAGCGGCAGCTCGACGTTCTCGTACACCGTCAGATCGCCGATCAGGTTGAAGGCTTGGAAGATGAACCCGATCTGCCGGTTGCGGACCGCCGCCCGCTGCGACGGGGTGAGCTGGGCCACCGGCTGGTTGGCCAGGTAGTACTCCCCGTTGGTGGGGGTGTCCAGCAGCCCCAGGATGGAGAGCAGGGTGGTCTTGCCGCACCCCGACGGCCCGGCGATGGCGAGGAACTCGCCTTCCTTGATCTCCAGCTCGATGCCGGAGAGGGCGTGCGTCTCCACTTCCTCGGTCAGGAAGACCTTGGTGACGGTCGCCAGCTTGATCAGCGGGCCGTTGGACTGTGGTGCGGTCATTTGGCGCTCCGATGTTAGCAATCAGCATTCAGCACTCAGCATTCAGCTGACCGCTGAATGCTGACCGCTCTATTTGATTCTCACCTTATCCACGGCATCCCACCGCGACATGTCGGACAACACCACCACGTCGCCCTTCTTGAGACCGTCTACGATCTCGATCTGATTCACCGAGGCCCGGCCCAGCCGTACGTTGACCCGCCGGGCCGTGTTTCCATCCGGCTCCACCCGGAAAATTCCCACCACGCTGTTGCTCTGGCCATAAGCAGGGCGGCCCATGTACAGCACGTTGTCCAGGCGCTCGATCTCGATGGTCCCGTCCACCGAGAGATCGGGCCGTGCCCCGGGCGGCAGCTTGCCTTCCAGCGCCACGTCCACCGTCACCGCCCCGCCCTGAGAGGCCGGGTCCACCCGGCTCACGTGTCCCCTGATGGTGTCGGTTCGCGTGTCAATCAGCGCTGCTTGGCCAATCACCACGTCGCGCGCCTGGGTGTCGGGAATCCGCACCTCGGCCTTGAGCCGGCCGGGCTGCACCACCGTCGCCATCCGGGTGCCCGCCAGCACCCATTGGCCCTCCTGCAGCTGAGGCGAGCCCAGGTCCCGGAGTACCCCCGCCGCCCCCGCCCGCACGTGCATGGACTGGATCAGGCTCTGCTGGAAGCGCACCACTTCCTTCAAGCGATCCACCTGCGTTTGCTGCACCGCGATCTGCTCATCCTGGGAGCCCGTGAATACCTCCAGCCGCTGCTCTTCCGACTTGAGCCGCGCGTCCATCTGCTCGGCGCGTTCCTGGAGCCGCTTGACCTCTTGTTGGGCAATCAGACCCTG
>Ga0153915_10008012_pt1 | contig 10023 bp, 8 predicted proteins | sample Opewatmetagenome_2_FD_107003 | JGI IMG/M metagenome (GOLD analysis project Ga0153915, IMG submission 107003) | Freshwater wetland microbial communities from Ohio, USA - Open water 3 Core 3 Depth 3 metaG | ecosystem: Environmental > Aquatic > Freshwater > Wetlands | place: USA: Ohio, Lake Erie... | reverse complement strand
GGCAGTTATACGACCTTATTAAAAATCATTTCCCAATATATGAAAATGATGTGGAATATGCAATCAGGATACTGAGCGGCAATCAATCCGCGGACATCAGAAAGATATTCATGGACAGCGTCTACATATCGTCACAGAAAAAAAACATATACCCCAAAAGCATAACCCAGAAGGAATATATAGACGGCATAAGGAACTTTGATATTGTCTTCGGGATAGGGCCTGCAGGGACAGGAAAGACATATCTTGCAATGGCCATGGCGGTAGCTGCCCTTATTAAAAAGGAGGCAAACAGGGTCGTCCTTGCAAGACCGGCGGTGGAGGCAGGTGAAAAGCTGGGCTTCCTTCCCGGCGACCTGGCGGAAAAGGTTAATCCATATTTGAGGCCGCTCTACGATGCCCTGCACGACATGATGGATTTTTCGGATGCATCGCGTCTGATACAGCAGGGGGTAATTGAGGTGGCGCCCCTGGCATTCATGAGGGGCAGGACCTTAAACGACTCCTTTGTCATACTTGATGAGGCCCAGAATGCAACAACCGAACAGATGAAGATGTTCCTTACAAGGCTGGGTTTCGGTTCAAAGGCCGTAATCACAGGCGATGTCACGCAGATAGACCTCCCTCAGGGCAAGACCTCGGGCCTGATACAGGCGCGGTCACTGCTGGAAGGCATTAAAGGGATCAAATTTGTATATTTTACCAGAGATGACGTGGTAAGACACCCCCTGGTGCAGGAGATTATAGATGCCTATGATAAGTCGGGCAACGGGGGCACAGGCAATGGATAGTGATTCTTCTTTAAGAAGCGGCCTTAAGAAGCTGGATCGAATGAATCTGCTGATACTGCTGGTCATGAGCCTCGTTATCAGCCTGTTGCTTTTCCCCGATGTCCTTACCAGGCCCAAGACCTATAAGCTGGGTGACATCTCAGACAAGGACATCAAGGCAACACGCGATCTCCTTATAGAGAATAATGAACTGACGGAAAAGAACAGGATTGAGGCGGCTGAAGCGGTCCCTTCCGCATATGACTATGACCCTGACGCATCAAACCTGGTCCTGACATTTAAAGCGGCCATGTCCGAGGCCAGGGAGGTCTTTTTCCCTTCTTCAACAGAAGGCGAGCCTGCGGCAACCCCCACTGAAAGCGAAAAAGAACTTACCAGGGACCATTTTTTTCAGATGCTTGAGATCTCTCCGGATCAAAAACTGTTCAATGATCTGGTCAGATATAAATTCGCATCGGAGATAGAGGAAAATACATCCGATTTATTGAACCAGGTACTGGCAAAGGGTATTGTGGCGAACACGATGGTCCTGCTGAGTCAGCAGCAAAAGGGCATCACCCTCATCAATCTCCAGACCAATGAAGAGACCCTTGTAAAGGACCTTTCCCGCTTTTACAACATTGAAAGTGCGAAAAATTACATCAAAGGCATGAAGGAGGACATCAGGGAAAAGACCCATTCCTCCGCCTATACGAATATCTCCGTCAATCTGGCAATCTCTCTCATCAGGACCAATATCACCTCCAACAGCAGGGAGACCCAGTTAAGAAAGGACGTGGCAAAGGAGGAGGTGAAACCTTCCTACTATCAGATAAAGACGGGTGAAATGATAATAAGGGAGGGGGAGCGCATAGGGCCTGAGCACCTCGTAAAACTCTCTGCCGAAAATAAATTAATAGAAGAAAAGGACACTATAAGACGGATCCCCGGGATGGCCGCACTGATCGCCATATTTTTTATCGCCATCTACATGTCCGGGCTGCTTAAGTTCAAACACGGGTCAAATAAGCCGCGGCATCTGATGTTTGACATGATCACGCTTATAAGTTTATTCCTTTTTTCATGGACCTATAATTTCATTGCCGAAGAGATTGCCAAAGGATTCCATTCCATTACCGACATGCCTCTCCTTTATGCCATGCCCGTCGCCTGCGGATCAATGCTTGTAGCCATATTTCAGGGCATGGAGATGGCGCTGGTTTTTTCAATGGTCATATCGATCCTTTCCTCCCTTGTCATTCAGGGGGGAGAGGAGATGTTTATGTATTTCTTTGTTTCCAGCCTCCTGGCCGCATACTGGGTGAAGGACTACAGACAGAGGGGCACCCTGATTATGACAGGCGTAAAGGTCGGACTCGTCAACATACTTCTATGTCTCTCCCTGGAGATCAACTACGGTGTGCTTTTTTCAGCCGACACTTTAGTTGCCTTTTTTGCAGGATTTATCGGAGGCGTGCTTGCAGGCGTCATGTCAACCGGGATCATCCCCCTTGTTGAGATGACATTCGGGTTTACCACAAACATAAAGCTCCTTGAGCTTGCAAATCTCGACCAGCCGCTCCTGCGGGAACTTATGGTACAGGCCCCTGGGACCTATCATCACAGCGTCATTGTCAGCAGCATGGCCGAGGCATCGGCCAAGACAATAAATGCAAACCCCCTTCTGGCAAAGGTCGCGGCCTATTATCATGACATAGGCAAGATGAAAAAGCCCATGTATTTTATTGAAAATCAGATGGGCGGAGAAAACAAACACGACAAACTTGCACCATCCATGAGCAGCCTTATTATCGTGTCCCATGTCAAAGAAGGTGTCGAACTGGCCAGGGAGCATCATCTCAACAAGGAGATAATTGACATCATAGAACAGCATCAGGGGACGAAGCTTATAAGCTTCTTTTATGAAAAGGCCAAAGACCTGGCCGCAGCCAAGGGCGCAAAATTTTCCAATGTAAATGAAGAGGACTACAGGTATCCCGGGCCCAAACCCCAGACCAAAGAGGCAGGGCTTGTTATGCTGGCCGATATGGTTGAGGCGGCCACAAGGGCCCTCAGCGATCCGACCCCTGCCAGGGTCCAGGGCACTGTGCAGAGGATAATCAACAAGGTATTCGCTGACGGGCAGCTTGATGAATGCGAGATAACATTAAAGGACCTCCATGCCATTGCAAAATCCTTTAATGTCACCCTGAGCGGAATTTTTCACTACCGCATCGAATACCCGGAAGAGAATTATAAAAATGGAAAGAAGGCTGATTATGGAGATACAGGTACTATTTCAGAAGAAAATCCAGGGAATAAACACCCCGATGATAAAGAGGATAATGAAGAGGGTCTTAAAAGACTTGGCATGTGATAAAAAGGAGCTGAGCATCCTTTTTACAGATGACGCACATATAAGAGAACTCAATAAAAAATACCGTGCAAAGGACAGGCCCACAAACGTCCTTGCATTCCCCATGACCGGTGACCCCTCTGATACGGCATCATGCATGCTGGGCGACGTGGTCATATCAGTGGATACGGCCATAAGGGAAGCTGCTGAAACAGGTGAGACGGCAGAGGAGACGATCCGTCGGCTGCTCATTCACGGACTGTTGCACCTCTTGGGTTATGACCATGAAAGGTCAAAAAAAGATGAAAGGATAATGTCACTGGAGGAAAAAAGACTTGGAATGTTGATCAAGGAGGAGACAGATGGCGCGGCTGGCAGTAAACATTGATCATGTGGCGACCCTGCGACAGGCCAGAAAGATAGATGTCCCTGATCCTGTAATGGCCGCAGGCATAGCCGAACTGGCAGGGGCGGAGTGCATTATATGCCACCTCAGGGAAGACAGGAGGCATATCAATGACAGGGATGTGACCCTGTTAAGGCAGGTGATAAAGACAAGGCTTAATCTGGAAATGGCTGCTGTTGACGAGATGGTTGAGATAGCAAGAAATGTGATGCCTGACATGGTGACCCTTGTCCCGGAGAAAAGACAGGAGTTAACTACCGAAGGTGGTCTTGATGTAAAGTCAAACCAGGACTATTACGCCGGGGTCATCGAACGGCTTGCAGATAAAGGGATCAGGGTGAGTCTCTTTGTGGACCCGGACCCTTACCAGATAGAGGCCTCCCACAGGGTCGGCGCAGACATAGTGGAGATCCATACAGGCCATTACAGCGAGGCGCGTTCGGAACAGGAGGCGGAGGAACGACTTCAACGGATATCCGCCGCTGTCAAGGCATCAGCCGACCTGAAGCTGGGCATCAGCGCCGGGCACGGCCTTAATTATTACAACATCAAGAGATTCAGGTTTCTGCCTGAGATAGAGGAGTACAGCATAGGGCACAGCATCATGGCAAGGGCGATATTCGTCGGCCTGGATAAGGCCGTAAGAGAGATGATTGATCTGATAAAGGGATTTTAATGATGATCTTCGGTACAGGGATTGACCTTGTTAATGTAAAACGGATGGAGAATGTGATCGAGAGATGGGGGAATAGGTTTATTGAACGGGTCTTCACCCCCCTTGAGATTGAGATATGTTCCCGCAGGGCCTTTCCTCCATCAGCCTTTTCCATGCGGTTTGCCGCCAAGGAGGCCTTTTCAAAGGCCATCGGCTTCGGTATGAGGAACGGCGTCAGGTGGCGCGATATCGAGATCTTCCACTATCCGGGCGGAAGGCCCGGACTGAGGCTCCACGGGAGATCGAGGGAGCTCTGCGAAAACGAGGATATAAACGGTTTTCAGGTTACCATGTCTGATGACGGGGATTACGGCGTCGCCATGGTAATACTGGAGAAAAATCCATGAGGATTGCAACTGCATCTGAGATCAGGGAAATGGACAGGCTGACCATCGAAAAGATAGGCATGCCGGGGATTGTCCTGATGGAAAATGCAAGCCGGGCGGCCGGCAGGGTCTTTCTTGAGCATTTCCATCCTGTCCCAGGTGCACGGGTGGTCACCCTCTGCGGAAAGGGCAATAACGGGGGGGACGGCTTTGCAGTGGCCAGACACCTCAGCGGTTCGGGAATGGGTGTTACGGTGATCCTCCTTGCCCGTCCATCTCAGGTCACAGGCGACGCGCTCACTAACCTGGAGGTTATTAAACGCATAGGCGGGATCCGAATAATAGAGGCCGGCACTTCATCGGCGCTTGAGGAGAACCTCCATTATATTGAAGAAAGCGACTATATCATAGATGCCATATTAGGGACCGGCATCAATTCAGAGGTCGAAGGGGTCTATAGCCGTGCGATCAGTGCGATCAATTCCTCAGGAAGGCCTGTAATGTCCGTAGACATCCCCTCAGGCCTCAACTCCGACACCGGCAGGATCATGGGTGTTGCAGTCAGGGCCGACCTCACTGTGACCTTCGGATTTCCAAAACTCGGTCAGGTGATCTTTCCGGGGGCAAACCTTGCAGGTCGCCTTGTCTGCGCAGATATCGGCATTCCACATCCTGTGGAACAGATGGTTAGATCAAGACATTTTATAACAGGGCCTGAGGCCTTCCCCTCCCTCTTTCACAGGGGGAAAAGGGACAGCCATAAGGGAGACAGGGGTCACCTCCTTGTGATTGCAGGATCAACAGGCAAGACCGGCGCTGCTGCCATGACTGCGCTGGGTGCATTAAGGGCGGGTGCGGGACTGGTTACACTCGGCATACCGGCAGGCCTGAACAGCATCATGGAGGTAAAGCTCACGGAGGCAATGACCGCACCCTTGCCCGAGACGGCCCAAGGGATGCTATCCATGAAGGCGAAAGAGGCGATACTTGATCTTGCCAGGGGCAAATCAGCGGTAGCGATCGGACCCGGGTTGTCCGTTAATCCTGAGACCGCCGCCCTTGTCAGGGAGATAATCGCCTCATGCGACCTGCCCATGGTTATCGACGCCGACGGGCTTAACGCCCTGGCCGATGAACCGGGCATACTTGAAAAACTGGATAATAAAAAGATCCTGACGCCTCACCCTGGAGAGATGGCCAGGCTGACAGGCATGAAGAGCGGCGATGTCCAGTCGGACCGCATAGAGGCGGTTAGGAGATTCACTGAAAGATATAACTGCTGCCTTGTCTTGAAGGGTGCAAGGACCATCATAACCGATTCCCCCGAGAGGATCTATATCAACCCTACAGGCAACCCAGCCCTCTCAAGCGGAGGATCAGGCGATGTCCTTACAGGGATAATCTCCGGGCTTTTGACAAGGGGGATGCCAGTCATAGAGGCGGCGTCAGCCGGCGTCTATCTCCACGGCCTGGCCGGCGACCTTCTGGCGGAAGATATGGGAGAGGCGGGGGTTATTGCAGGCGATATCCTGGATGTCCTCCCCGGGCTGATGAAGGACTTGAAGGAAGGGGCGCGGCCCCTGAAAAAGACGCCGGCATTTATGGATCACTATAATATTTTTTGAGGGAAGTATTGCTCTTGAAGATACGTACACATTCAGATCAAGAAACCATATCCCTGGGCAGGAAAATCGGGGGGCTTCTATCCCCCGGGGATGTGGTTGCGCTCACAGGCCCACTGGGAAGCGGTAAGACATGGCTTACAAAGGGTATCGCCCTCGGCCTTGGCGTCGATCCGGGCATGGTCATAACCAGCCCGTCCTTTTCCCTGGTAAACGAGTACAGGGCGCGATGCACACTTTACCACATGGATCTCTACCGGCTGGAACGCATCTCGGAGATCCTTGCAACAGGCCTTGAAGAATACCTCTATAACGACGGTGTGGCGGTCGTGGAATGGGCCGACCGTCTGCCGGAAATACTTCCTGAGTGGAGCATTGCCCTCAGCTTTGAGATCCTCGATGACAACAGGAGGGATATCGATATAAAGGGCGGCAACCTTCGCGCGGCCGATATAATCAAACAACTTGAAACAGTTAAGGATTGCTGATAATAATCAGGACAAATATTAACAATCATATTTTTCACAAGGATAATATATGGCGCTTATAGTTCAAAAATACGGTGGAACTTCTGTAGGAAGCATCGAAAAGATTCAAAACGTTGCAAAGAAGGTTATTGAACAATATAAAAACGGGAACCAGATGGTAATAGTCCTGTCTGCCATGGCCGGTCAGACCAACAAGCTTATTGAACTGGCACATCAGATGACCGGCGACCCGGACCGCAGGGAACTGGACGTACTCATGTCCACAGGCGAACAGGTAAGCGTTGCACTCTTCTGCATGGCGGTCAAATCAATGGGTTATGACGCCTGTTCCCTCCTGGGTTTTCAGGTCGGGATACGCACGGATCAGATATACGGGAAGGCCAGGATACAGGATATTGAAACAGAGCGGATATCCCAGGAACTGGCCAAGAACAGGATTGTGAGCGTGGCGGGCTTTCAGGGCCTTGATGAAGAGGGTAATATAACCACCCTGGGCCGCGGCGGTTCCGATACGACGGCGGTAGCCCTTGCCGCAGCCATCAACGCTGATGTATGCGAGATCTATACCGATGTGGACGGTGTCTATACTACCGATCCGAACGTCTGCCCCAAGGCCAGAAAGATGGACTACATCTCCTATGACGAGATGCTGGAGATGGCAAGTCTCGGGGCAAAGGTCCTTGAGATAAGGTCTGTGGAATTCGCCAAAAAATTTAACGTGCCTGTTCACGTAAGATCAACATTTTCAAATGAGAGGGGTACTATGGTAGTAGGTGAAACAAAAGATATGGAAAAGGTTACCGTGTCCGGCATAGCATTTAACAAGAATGAAGCCAGGATAACCATTACAAATGTCCCGGACAAACCGGGGATTGCCGCCAGGATCTTTGACCCCCTGGTCAAGTCCGGGATTGTCGTTGACATGATCGTTCAGAATACCAGCGAAGAAGGCATGACCGATCTTACCTTCACCGTAGTTAAGGCGGACTATAACGCCAGCATGAAGCTCTTAAGCAGCGTAGCCAAGGAGATAGGGGCTGAAAAGGTCCTGGGCGATGAAAATATCGCCAAGGTCTCCATCATCGGTGTGGGCATGAGGACCCATGCAGGCGTTGCTCAAAAGATGTTTACTACCCTGGCAAGGGAAAACATAAACATCATGATGATAAGCACATCGGAGATAAAGATCTCCTGTGTTATAGAAGAAAAATACACGGAGCTGGCGGTGAGGGTGCTTCATGAGGCCTTCGGCCTTGAAAACTGAACAGGGGTATGACGGGATACTGAGGGGATTATGGTTATTGATACCGGTTATAATGGGGATCTTTATTTTCAGGACAACCGGTATTAACAGCCCCGATGTGCAGACCGGCCCCCGCGGGAAGGGATTTGTGCAGATTGAGGGCGATATAAAAAATCCCGGCGTCTATCCCTTCAATAATCAATCGGATGTCAAAGGATTAATAGAACTGGGAGGGGATATAAAATCCTTCGCAGGTGCATCAAGGGGACTTGAAGGAATCACCATCCATTCGGGTTCAAAGATCATTGTTAAAATGGACCATGTCGCCCCCGGATTACTCCATGAAGAGATGACCTCTTTTCACAAGATCACATTGGGTATCCCTGTCTCCATTAATGGGGAGTCTGAAGAAGGTCTGACGGCTGTACCCGGCATAGGGCCTTTGCTGGCAAAAGGGATCGTAAAGAAAAGGACCGAGCTTGGAGGTTTCAAGGCCATTGAAGAATTAAGATCCGTGCATGGGATCGGGGAAAAAACTTATAACAAGATAATAACCTATGTAACCCTGTAACAGAATCTTTTTGGGAAGAGAAGGTCCATCATGAAAATCAAAAAGACTATCCCTGACTGGATTATCGGAGTCTCGGTTACGTTTTTTTTCCTGTTTATAACACTCACCGGCATATTCGATTTTACCGACAGCATTGAAATGAAGTCCTTTGATTTCAGGGCAAGGATGGCTGCGACCTCCGATGTAAATCCTGATATTGAGCTGGTTACCATCTCCACAGAGGACCTTAACACCCTTGGAAGATGGCCCTGGTCCAGGGACATCCTTGCAAAAGGCATAGATAACCTTGCCCTTGCCGGGGCCCGGGTAATAGCGCTGGACATCCTCTTCTCTGAGCCTGAAGATAGTGCAGGGCTTAAGGCCATTAAATCACTTAAAGAGACCTACAGCTCACTTGGTCTGGCCCGGGAAGGCGCAGGTCTTTCCTTTTACCAGGAGCTTTCACAGAAGGAGACAGACCTGGATAATGACGCCAAGCTCTACAGCTCCATAAAAAGCGCAGGCAATGTGGTCCTCCCGGTATATTTCGATACAGCCGGCAGCGGCACGGACAAAGAGGCCCCGGAGTTCGTGTCGAGGCATGCATTCAAGCAGGTCAAGGGCACTGATGACGACCTGGCCATGTCATCACTTATATGGTTCAATAAGATTAACCCCCTGCTCCCATCCCTTGCCGATGCGGCGGCTGCTACAGGCCACATCAATCTTTTCCCGGACAGCGACGGCTCCATAAGATCGGACATCCATGTGGTAGGATATTTAAAGGGAACCTTTTTCCCGTCCTATCCTGTCTCCATCGTCAAGACCTTTCAGGGGTTGACGGACAGCGACCTTACGGCAAATCTGGGCGATGGGGTGTATTTCAAGGTCAGCCCGTCATCAACCATAAAGGCGCCTGTCAAAGATTATCAGATGAGGACCCTGTTAAGCTGGAACGCAGGTCCCGGGATTGCCTTTCATCAGACATCTTTTTCAAAGGTCTATAAAAACGAGATCCAGGGCAATCTCTTTAAGGATAAGATCGTTATCATCGGACACACGGCAGAAGGGATTGCCAATCTCTATGTCACCCCTGTATCGGAAAAACTCCCGGGGATAGATTTTGTGGCCAACTCAGTTGCGGATATCCTTGATCAGCGATTCCTGGCCCGTCCTGGATGGGTCATTTTTATGGAATTATCCATGCTGCTGATCTTCGGCGCCTTCATCTCCTTTGTATTGCCCAGGTTAAAGGCAGGCATGGGGGCGATGACTACCCTGGGCATCTTTTTAACCTACCTGACAACAGGGATGATCCTCTTTTTTTCAAACAACATCTGGTTAAAGATATCGCCCGCATTGATCCTTCTTATGGCGGGATATATACTCGTAATATCAAAACGCTTTCTTATCACCGAAAAGACAAAGGAAAAGGTGGAGGCTGATTCCGTTGAGACCAACAAGATGCTGGGGCTCTCATTTCAGCAGCAGGGCATGCTTGATCTGGCCCTTGAAAAATTCAGAAAGATCCCCATTGATGAAGAGGG
>Ga0153915_10008011_pt1 | contig 10024 bp, 7 predicted proteins | sample Opewatmetagenome_2_FD_107003 | JGI IMG/M metagenome (GOLD analysis project Ga0153915, IMG submission 107003) | Freshwater wetland microbial communities from Ohio, USA - Open water 3 Core 3 Depth 3 metaG | ecosystem: Environmental > Aquatic > Freshwater > Wetlands | place: USA: Ohio, Lake Erie... | reverse complement strand
GGAGCCGGTTACCGCCTGCTGAAAGGGAAGGGCATCAATATTGGGATCAATTATTATCTTGGTTTAATAGATGTTTGTGTAGATGATTCAACTCCAGATCAGTTTAACAGGGCAATCTATTTGAATGCCGACATCCCGATCGGGAAATAGTATAATCTTTATTAAAGTTTATAAATATCTAGTCTGATTTTTCCTTCAGCAATAAAAGAGTAATTTTAATATCAGGTAAATGATAAATGCCTATAGCAAAGATGCAGCTTATTTGCTTCTCACATTAAATACCAGTCCTCCGCCAATGTTAAATTGATAAAATGTTGATAATGCTGATATTCCGGCGCCAGCACCACCAGTACCGAAAAACAGTCCGCCTCCTATTGCCTGTACAGCTGACAACAATCCAGCCTGGATTTTAAGGCCTACCTTTTCTGATGCCCAGATATTAGCTCCGAGCCTGATACCCCATGCAAACTTTGTTGCGGTTCCATAATTACCATTGTCGGGATTTTCAACTCCAAATACGGTCATACCAATCAATAGTCCGCCATATGGCTCGATCTTTTTATCAGTTAGAATGTAACGGTTACCTCCGGCCATTATATAATTAGAGGCAACATTAAATGTGCTATGCTGAACTCCCCCGTTCCAATATTCCATAGGGGCTTTTGAATCCATACGAAGGTACAATAGTTCAAAACCATAGGCTTCATGCAGCATAAATTCCAGTCCTCCTCCATATTCAAAGCCTCCCTTTAAGGTGCCATCAAAATAGGCTTCATCTGAGTAATATGAATCAACCCTATCGTCGAAAGCATAGGTTGCGTAACCAGAAAGCCGTATGCCTGGTTGAGCCTGTACAAAAAACCAGCTGGTAGTAACACAAAAAATAAATGTGATTAGCTTTTTCATCGGTATGTTTTTAATATTAATAAAGATAAATATTCTGTAATAAATAAAAAATCTATATTTTTACTATAGTGAGTAATAACATATTAAAAAATCATATTATGTATACAAGGCATTCTTTATTATTCATTTTGCTGACATTTGTCATGGCTTCAGTGTTTTCTCAGGAAACCGGGAAAAAAACCAAGCAGGAACGAGATCTCGAAAAACAAAAACAAACTGAAGAGCTTGTAAACAGTAAAATTTTTCTCTTCACAGCCAGTACTGCTTTTTCTCAAAGAGGCAGGGCAATAAATTTAACATCCAATCCCAATACTATTGTGTTCAGTCCCGACCTTATTTCAAGTGATCTGCCTTTTTTCGGCCGGGCATACAGTGGAGTCACTTATGGTGAATCATCTGGTTACACTTTTGAAGGTAAACCGGAGGAGTTCACTATTGAACCGGCCAAAAAAGGCTACGAGATCAAAGCGGTAGTCAGGACATCAAAGGACAGTTACACAATTAATCTTTTAGTCTCTTCCGGGGGTAGTTCATCGCTAACCATTTCCAGCAATAATCTAAGTACAATGTCTTATTCAGGTGAAATCTCCAAAACCGAAGAGAAGAAATAAGCATTCTTTCCCTTAGAGATTTAACCTTGAACTACTTTACAGGGGGATATTTCATTAAAATCTGTTTCACTGCATAGTTGATGTTTTCTTCTTTTTTCTGTGGACTTGCATCCGGATTAAGAGTGGCTGTACCACGGCCCTGCCATACCATTTGCCCTTTTGATGCATCAATCATATCAATGAACAGCGTTCCTTCAGTATAAGTATTTATATCAATGGAGGTAGTTGAGAATCCTCCGCCCCAGCGGTATCTGTAGTGCGCTCCATAATAGTCAGTTGTCCCCGAGGCGGTTGCGACTTGCTGGGTTTTAACATAAATATTGACCAGCACATCCGGTTTATCTGATTTAGTAAAGCCTTTAGCAGTCAGTTCATTGGTTATAGCGGTCAGAATCCTGTTCCGGTTAAGGTCATCAACAGGCAGACTTTGTGCTTCAGGTGTAAACGCATAGGTTTTATAGGATCCAAAATTTGCAGATCTGTCAAAATCAGTAGTTACCTTGATCGGGCTGCAGGAAGCCGCCACAATCGCAATGAATAATAAAAATAAATGCTTTTTCATTGGTTAATTTTTATTAATGAATAATTGCAAATCCGGTGCTGATAGTAAAAAATCCCTGGTTAGGCAGTTCACCTGATTTAAAACCATTTAAGTAACTTGCGGACAAGGTGAAATTAAATCCTTTGGCAAACTTTACCATAACACCAAGTTCAGGTTTCAAAGCAAACTGCCAGGCATGCCTTTGAAAAGAAAAAACGCCCATATCGAGATCCCGTACGGAATACATTGTTCCAATCCCCAATCCTGCAAATCCCGATATCTTCCTTTCTGGCATAGCGAAATAATCCAATACTGCAAGGACTGGAAAATGATTGCTATATCGCCATTGCTTACCTGAAAAGGTCAGATCCCTGTAATCGTAAGTATCATCTGGCAATTCCTTATAGAACAAATGCCAGCCAATGCTCAGGCCTACACCAACACTCGGCTGTGGTAGATAACGGTAATCTGCCGTAAATCCCCTGAAACTTGCAGGACTAATGTATTCACGCATGTCTCCTGTACCAAAGCCAATGGAATACTGTATCCCAGTAAGATTCTGGGAGAAGACTGAAAAAGTGAATGCCAGAAACAAAGTCAGAATAAATATCTTTTTCATGATCTGTAGTTTTTTAGTTGGTTTTTAGATAAGGCGACTGGTTAAATGCTTTATCGATAGCTGTGTTCATACGCGTTGCATCATAAGTACCAGTCAGTATTCCGGTAATGGCACCTGACCATTGTATTACAGGATTTCCATTAGCTGCAAGTTCTTTCGGATCAATCAGGCTCATAAGAAGTGTTCCGGTTGAGTATGATCCATAATAATAGTAAGGAGGATAACCCCAGTAAGGATAATAATCGTACCACCACCAGGACCAATAATCATAGTACAGGATGATAGTTGTCGTTTCCCATGCTGCCGGCACCAGTAACATATCAGGATTAGCATCTACACCCACTCTTTCCCAGCCAAGATCCTGCATGTTATTTGCTATAGTGGTAAGGATTTTCTGAGCAGTTACATCAGGGATAAATACCGGCTCATCGCCTTCAGACATGTTGCCGGTGATTTTGACAATCCTGTCGGGCATTGCATAGGTGGATTTGCTGACGAAATCATAACTGTCATTATGATATGTCACCACAACATCCATTTCCTCAGCATAATCCGGTCCCTGGGGATAACATCCCCAGAGCAGAAAGATACTGAATAAGATAAAAACATATAAAATTCCGTTTTTCATATAACTTTTGTTTAAAAGTGGGTAATCTATGTAAAGATAATAAAATCAGCCAGTTTCGAAAATATATTCTATAAATTAATTGTTTTAAAGTGATCTGACCAAATTAATAATATCTGCAAGTAAAGACTTGACAGACAATCATATGCTGGAATTGCCCTGAAATCATTATCTCCTGGTTTCCCTTGCGTGGCCAGAGTTTCCGCCACTTCCTGAACGACCGGAATATGAGCCAGAAGAAGACCTGGATTTTATAGCCTGGTCAGTCCGCATTGTACTCCTGTTGCGCATCTGGCTCGAGCGGTCCATATTGGATGTTGAAGATTTATTCCCGGAGGAAGTGGAGTTCCAGGAGCCATTATTACGTTGCTGCCAGTTCCCGGATATTCCCTGCCTGTAAACATTACCAGATTTATCAGAATACATGTTGTTGGAAACTTTTGAAGCCGGTCTGGGCGTAGAAGTTTGACGGGTTCCTGTACTGGTTTTTTGCCTTGTGCTCACGTTTTCAGGAGAGACATATGATCCCCTGTTTATATCACGGGTTTGGACATCCTTGCGATTATTGTAAATATTATTTGTATGGTTGTAATTAATATCTATGTCATAATAATTGACAGGATGGTGACCATAATGACTGGCATATCCAGGATAATAGTGCGGACGGAAAGGAGGATAGTAGGCTGGGGGACCCCACCAGCCACCATATACAAAACCACTGTAGGAGTAAAAACTGAAGAATCCGACACTGAATCCGAAACTCATGCTCCAGCCTGTCCAGGGATTATAATGCATACCGAATCCCCAGGTTACTGGCCGGGGATAATAATAAGTAGCATACCAGGGATAGTAGTAAAACCCTGTTCCGTAAATAACGGTTGGGCCATAAACATAACAGCCCATGTAACCCGGAGTATAACCTACATAGACATACTCCGGCGTGGTTTCATAGATATAAACGTACTTTATATTATAGACTGAACTGCTGGGTGGTATCTTATCCACATCTGAGGGGCGTTCCGTGGAGACTGCCCAGGGACCAGTGGGACTATCTGATATAAACCAGACACCATTTTCAACTGCGTAGTATTTATTATTGGATCGAATGACGGTCCCCGAAGTATTCACTGCTACATCCAGGCTGGTTCCTTCTATGGATTCAAATTTGGGTTCACCGTCATAGCTGACAGTACAGGAGGTGGAATTACGATCGACCTTTGCCGTCTGAGGTATCTCTGCATCAATAACCGCTTCCCGGGCTGCATCCGTGCCAGCAACATTAGCAAGGACCCCATCTTTATCAGTACCCTCCGGTATTTTTGCAAAATCAGCGGGTAACTTATCCGATGCAACGAAATTCCATGGACCTTCCAGGGTGGAAGCCTTGTACCACCTTCCGGCAAGAAGGATATAATATTGCTGATCATCAATGTTTTTAAAAATATCGTCTTCACTATTACTTATATATAATAATCCAGTGCCATCAATAGATGCAAATATGGCTTCACCTTTTGTCTGAATTAATTCGGCGGGTTTTGTCCTTACCAGTATAGCAGTCGGAGCTGTTTCCTCCTCAGTAGTAATTTCTTTCGCAGTTTCTTTTGTCTGATCTTCTTTCTCTTGAGCTTTTATTTCTGTATCAAGTGATTTGATTTTTGAAGGTAATGCAGTTGAGATTGACCATCCGGACGTTATTGCGGCGGAAACATACCAGTAACTTCCGGCATAGAGATAATATTTTTTGTCATCAGGATTTCTCACTATCAGGAATGGTGTATTCAACACTCTTTCCATTTTTAACTGTTTATCCATTTTTACTACCGGATCACCGTCAATCAGAATCAGGGTTGTGGGTTCACTGCGATAAATCACCTCCGGTGGTGCCGTATTAAACTCATCTCCTTTATTTGCCTGCTCCTGTTCAAGAGTAGCAATAATCTGATCAAGTGAAATTTCGAGATTCCATTTAGGGATTTCAGTTTCCAGGATAGTTGTCAGTGCATCAATTTTGGTTTGATCCTCCACATCCGGGAATTTAATACCGGTAACCTTAATACTTTCCATTGTGGCCATACGGCTGTCTTTATCTGTTACCAGGATGGTTTCAGTCCATACTACACCAAATACAGGTTCTTCGTTTTTACTCTTTTTAACAGATAACACCTCCCGAGTCAGCAGCTTATTGCCATTCAGACTTTCAGGTTGTGGTTGATATATGGTGATCTTTACACCGTTATCCAGTATGATTTCTTGCGGCCATTTCGATTGTGAAAAGGCATCAAGAGAAGCAAGTAAAAAGAATGCAGATAAAACCAGATATATTTTTTTCATAGGTATATATTTTTACAGTGCATTGAAGCCTTTGTCGTGATACTGGTCTGTAATGTCTAATCAGTATCTTTTCCTCCTACCATCCCCCGCCAAGGGCCCTGTAAAGAGAAACTGTTGCTGAAAGCTGCTGTCCTCGTGTAGCTGAGACCAGCATTTCAGCATCAAACATATAAGTCTCTGATACCAGCACTTCAAGATAATCGGTATATCCACCGTTGTACCTCTCCTGAGACAGCGACAGCGCCTTTCGGGCAGCAACAGCCTGGCGTGAACGAGCATCAAATTCATCACTGTAGGTCTGTACAGCAAGAAGCGCATTGTCTACTTCTGCAAGAGCCTTCCTATATGCATTAAGATATTTGGTCAAGGCTATCTCAGCTTCTTTCCGCTGCGCCTCTACCCTGCGCTTGTTCTTGCCAAACTCAAAAAGTGGTCCCAGTATACTTCCAGTCAGATTTGCAATAACAGCATCACTGTTAAGAAGATTGCTCAGGTCAGAACTGGCCAATCCGAAAAAACCAGTCAGGTTAAAACCAGGCAATCGCAGGGCCTGTGTGATACCAATTTTTTCGGTTTCTGACTTGAGCATTTCTTCTGCAGCCCGAATATCAGGCCTTTGTTCCAGCAATGAAGAGGGCAGGACAGGAACCTGCGGAGCTGGTTTCTGATCCAGGTTGCTTAATCCGCGCGGCAAAGGTTGAGGATTCTGGCCCAACAATATATTGAGGCTTCTTTCTGTAAAACCTAACTGTCTTTTCAGACTGCTCAAAGTTGCCTGGACTGTCGCCAGCTGCTGTTCTGCCTGAAGTTTATCAAGTTCAGATACCTCGCCTTTCATGAACCGTTCATTAACCATATTGTAGTACTGAGTACGTGTCTTCAGAGTTTGTTCAGATACCCATACTCGGTTATCCAGGTCACGCATCTGGAAATACAGGTTTGCTGCATCACTTACCAGCATTGTTTTTATTGACTTAAGCGTTTCCTCACTGGCTATTAACTCAGCATATGCTGACCGTTTGGCATGGCGAAGCTTGCCCCAGAGGTCAATCTCCCATGATGCAACTCCCAGTATGCTGAAGGCATCCGGATTCATCTGGTTGACCTTATCATTGGCAGCATAGTTAATTTCTGCTTCAGCTGAATATCCTACAGAAGGAAGGAGATCAGATTTTGACATCCGGTAGAGCGCACGTGATTGTTCAATCCGTAAAATGGCAATCTTTATATCGGGATTATTATCAAGAGCAGCAGTTATCAGATTATTCAACACCGTATCATCAAAAAGCATAAACCATTGTAATAAGGTATCGGTTTCTGATGATAGATTTGCAGTATTATGTATATATGACTGAGGGGTTTCAATTGCCGGCCTGGTATAATGGGGGCCTACCATGCACGAGGTTAGCAGCATGGACAGCAGGATCAGGGAGAATATTATGTTTTTCATATTATTGAGCTCCTTCTGTTTTATCTGCAGGTTGCTGCACAGTTTTTTTCTTTCCGGATTTTTCGATCATTACAAACAGTGCAGGGATTAGGAGGACTCCCAGTATAGTTGCAATAAGCATCCCGCTGAAAACTGTCATTCCCATCACTTTGCGCGCTTCAGCTCCTGCGCCGGTTGCTGTTATCAATGGAGTTACTCCCAGTATAAATGCGAAAGCAGTCATAAGGATAGGCCTGAACCTTAGTTTTGCTGCTTCGAGAGCGGCTTCAAATACAGGAATTCCCTGTTCATTCTTCTCTTTAGCAAATTGGACGATTAGGATGGCATTTTTGGCTGCAAGCCCGATCAGCATCACGAGTCCTATCTGGGCGAATACGTTGTTCAGGTAACTCTGACTGCCAAGACGTGCAAGTGTCAGGCCAAGCATAGATCCGAAAACTGCAAATGGTGTCCCTAGTAAAACACTGAATGGCAATTTCCAGCTTTCATACTGGGCAGCAAGAATAAGGAATACAAATACAAGAGCCATAATGAAAACCGTGGATGCAGTTCCTGATGCTGCCTTTTCCTGGTATGACATATTAGCCCAGTCATAACCCATATCTCTCGGTAGCACTGCTTTTGCAACTTCTTCAAGAGCACCAAGAGCCTGTGCAGATGAATATCCTGATGCAGGTATACCGCTGATTTCGGCTGCCCTGTAAAGATTAAACCTGTTGGTAAAATCAGGCCCTGTGGTTTTGTATGCTCTCACAACAGTGGTTACTGGGACCATATCACCATTGTAGTTTCTGACATAAACATTATTCAGGCCTTCGGGATCAACCCTGTATCCGGGTTCAGACTGGATAAAAACTTTATATTGCCGTCCAAATCGGTTAAAATCATTTACATAGGATCCGCCAAGGAAAGCTCCCAGCGTTCCGGTTATACTTGATATGGGGACCCCCAGTTTCATTGCCTTTTCACGGTCAATATCAAGTCTGACCTGGGGAACACCGGCATTGTATGTAGTGCGTAACTGGGATAATTCCGGTCTTTTCCTGGCCTCCGCAAGAAATACCTGTGTTTGCTGCTGAAGATAGGCAGGTGTATTCCCTCCTTTATCCTGGAGCATCATTGTAAATCCGGCTGCGGTTCCCAGCCCGGGTATTGCCGGCGGGGAAAAAGCAAATGATGTTCCGGCAGTTACTTTCACAGCCATTATTCCATTTATTTTCCGCATGAGCTGGTCAACTGTCAGCTCACGGTCACGCCATGGCTTGAGTGAAATAAAGAAGAAACCTGAATTTGACTGGATTGCACCTGTCAGCATACTATAACCCGTAATGGTTGTATAAGATTTAACTGATTCTTCTCTTGCCAGGACAGCTTCAATTTGTCTGCATACCTGATCCGTGCGCTGCAGCGATGCCGAATTTGGCAGGGTAAGGTTCACCATAAAATATCCCTGGTCCTCATTAGGGACAAAACCTCCGGGAAGCCTTGCCATAAGCAGCGCTGCAAATCCTAAAACTAGGGCAACGATTATGACAACGCGAATGCTTTTACGGCACATGTACGAGGCAACTCCGGTATAACCATTTGTAAGCCTGTTAAAGACTTTATTAAAGCCCGAAAAAAATCTCGCCAGGATATTCTTTTTCTGACCGGTGGATTTGGATGGTTTCAGAAGAATTGAAGCCAGGGCAGGACTTAACGTTAAAGCATTCAGTGCAGACAGGGCCACAGATACAGCAATAGTAATAGCAAACTGCTGATATAACCGTCCGGTTATACCCGGGGTCATTGCCACAGGGACAAAAACTGCTATCAGGATAAGAGCTATAGCTATTACAGGACCTGATACTTCTTTCATGGCCTGTTTTGTTGCATCACGCGGCGATTTGCCCTGCTCCATATGATGCATTACTGCCTCCACGACAACAATAGCATCATCCACTACTATCCCAATAGCCAGGACCAGTCCGAGCAACGATAGTACATTTATTGAAAATCCGAGCAACGGGAAAACGGCAAAGGTGCCTATCAGCGAAACCGGTATTGTCAGAAGCGGAATAAGTGTGGCGCGCCAGTTCTGAAGGAAGATAAATACCACAAGTATAACAAGCCCCATAGCCTCAAGAAGCGTGATGAAAATTTCCTCAATTCCGGCACTTATTGCAAGAGTTGTATCAAGTGATACATTATATGAGATTGCTTCAGGGAAATTTGCCTGCAGATCATTCATGGCTTTTTTCACATCATCCGCTACCTGGATTGCATTGGAACCCGGCATCTGGTATACTGCAATTGTGGCTGCAGGCTTGCCATTTAAACGGGATTTAGAAAAATAATTTTCTGTACCAAGCTGAATAGTGGCCAGGTCACTCAGCCTGACAACTGAACCATCGGGTTTGCTTTTAACAATAATTTTGCCGAATTCTGCTTCGTTTTCCAGCCTTTCCTGCAGGGTAATGTTATAGGTGAATTCAGTTCCTGCCGGAGCGGGTTCAGATCCGAATTTACCCCCCGGGCTGATCATATTCTGATCGTTTATAGCTCTTTTAATGTCATCTGTTGTCAGATCCAGTTTTGACATGATGTCCGGTTTCAGCCAGATGCGCATGGCATAATCACTGCCTCCCATGATCTTCGCTTCCCCAACACCATTAATTCGCGAAAGAACATCTATTAAGTTAATGCTGGCGTAATTGGAAAGAAAGCGGTCATCATATTCAGGATTGGTTGAACTCAGAGACAGCAATAATAAGGGAAAGGAGAGCGATTTTTTAATGGAGATCCCTGTTTGTTTTATACTGGCCGGCATAAAAGGTTCGGCCTGTTTTACCCTGTTTTGTGTAAGCATGTTTGCGTTATCCAGGTTCGTCCCTACATCAAAAGTCACTGTTAAAGCCATATTCCCATCGGAGGTATTTGTGCTTTTCATGTACAGCATGTT
>Ga0153915_10008009_pt1 | contig 10024 bp, 9 predicted proteins | sample Opewatmetagenome_2_FD_107003 | JGI IMG/M metagenome (GOLD analysis project Ga0153915, IMG submission 107003) | Freshwater wetland microbial communities from Ohio, USA - Open water 3 Core 3 Depth 3 metaG | ecosystem: Environmental > Aquatic > Freshwater > Wetlands | place: USA: Ohio, Lake Erie... | reverse complement strand
GAGGTCGATCTCCTCTAGCTCGAGGTGCACGCGCACACCCGGCTCAAGCGCCGGCAGAGAAGGCACTCGCGCGGTCAGCGGCAGTCCCTCGAGGCGCACCATGCCTTCGCGCAGCACCACCGCGTCCGCGTGCGTCAGCTTTTCCTGCAGAAGCCAGCGCAGGCTCCAGTAAGCCTCCATCGCTCGCTGATGCTCGTCAAAGCGCGCGTGCGTCACCTCGAAGGCGCGTATCGCGCTGAGGAGCGCTTCCGAGTTGCGCGCGAACGGAGCGCGGCGCCCGGCGAGCGATGCGCCGAGCTGCCACTGGTTGAGCAGGTCGACGTAGCGCCGCAGTGGAGAGCTCATCCAGGCATAGCACGACACGCCGAGTCCCTCGTGCGCCTCGGGATAGGTGCTCATGCGGACCTTGCCCGAGGTCTGCACGCGATAGATCGCAGCCACGTCGCGCTCGGCCAGAAGCTCGCCCCAGGTGGTATTGGCCACGATCATGAGCTCCGATACCAGCTTGTCGAGCGGCGCGCCGCGCACGCGCTGCTCGACGCGAACGCGCCCGTCGGCGATGCGGAACACGTAGTCCACCATGCCGGCGTTGACGCTCGGCTTGCCGCGTCTGTCTTCGAGCGCACAGGCGAAGCGCCAAAGCGTGCGCAGCTCTTCCTCGAAGGCTTTCCCCGTCTGCGCGTCCGACGGGAGGGTTTCGTTCAGCGACCGATACTCCGCGTGACGCAGGTTGGCGGCGATGTGCACTCGCTCTACGCGCGAGTGATGACCGTGCAGCGAGAAGTCGCGCGTCGAGACGTTCAGGTACAGGGAGAACGCCGGGCGCACCTGGCCCGCGTCCAGCGAATAGCCGCCGATCACGTCTTCGGGCAGCATAGTGTACTTGACGCCCGGCATGTAGGCGGTCGAAAGGCGCCCGCGCGCCAGCGCGTCGAGCGGCGAGCCCGGTCCGATTCCGAGCGACGGTGCGGCGATGTGAATGCCGATGCGCAATTCATCATCCGTCACGCGGGTCACCGAGAAGGCGTCGTCGATCTCCGTGGTGCCGACGTCATCCAGGCTAAAAGCCTGCGCCGCGGCGAGCGGCAGGTCCTCCGGGGGCGGCGGAGTCTGGTGCTCTGGGAAGCGCGTGCCGCGCGGGAAGAACTCGAACAGAAAGCGGTTTAGGTGGAAATCGTGGCTGTCCGAGAGCAGGCCACAGCGCTCGAACAGGCGTGCCGGAGCAAGACCGGTGTCCTCGCAAGCTTGCTCGAACGCCTTAGTTTCCGGCTTGTTGCGATCGGGGGCGTACAGAAGCTCCTCGCGCAGCGCCTCGATCTCCGGCGGGCACTCGAAGCGCGCCAGGCGCATCCGCCAATCGGTGATTTGCTCCAGCGTGCGCCGCTTCTTTTCCAGACCTGCTAGGGCGCGCTCGAGCGCGTCGGCGCTGGCAGCCTGATAGCGTCCACGCCCGCGCCGGTGGAAGTACACGGGCGCTGCATGCAGCTTGAACAGCACACCCGCAGCCTCGACCGGGCTGGGCTCGCGGCCGACGTAGTCGCGCGCGAGCTGCCTGAAGTCAAATTCGGTGCTGCCGCAGCACTGCCACAGAAATTCGGTGTCGAGCCCTTCGGCAAAGTTACGCCCCTGCGCGATCAGATCCGCGCCCTGGGGGCGATCGAAGCTCATCAAGACGCTCGCCGCCTTGATCTTTGCGCGGCGCCCGTGAGGGCTTTCGACCTGATAGGACGCCGGCGCCTGAGAAAGCACCGCGCCGACCTTGAACTCGCCGTCCTCTTCGTACAAGACGTGCATGGGAGCCGCATCTCAAACGCGGATTATATAAAGCGTAGCGGCACGCTAGTGCCGCGCCAGCCCGGCGAAGGCCAGGATGCGCTCGATGTGCTCGGGGAAGCTGCGCAGCGTGTGATCGCCGCCATCGCGGATCACGCTACGGGCCCCCTCGTATTTGCGCGCGGCGGCGCGCCAATCGAGCACCTCATCGCCGGTTTCGAGCAAGAGCAAATAGCGCTCCGGGTCGACATGCTCGACCGCGAGCGCGCGCCATCCGTCGAGGTCGGCGCGCGTAAGCTCGTAGCGCTCGCCCGTATACAGGTTCTGCTGCGTTCCCAGGTAAGCCTCGAGGCCGATGTGGGGCGTAATGGCGGGATTGATCAGCACCGCGCGCAGATCGTTCTTCTCGGCGAAGTACGTGGCGTAGAAGCCCCCGAGCGAGCTGCCGACGAGCGTCACGCGACGCGACCCGAGGCGCGCCAGCTCGCCTTCGATGACGCGCACCGCGGCCTGCGGCCCGGCCGGAAGCGCCGGGCAGACGAGCTCGGACACCAAACCTCGCGCTTGCATGGCGGCGGCCAAGGCGCGCGCCTTGTGGGAAGCGGGCGCGCTGTTGAAGCCGTGCAGGTAGACGATCATCCTGCCCCGCCGCCGTGGGCGAGCCGATCGAGCAACTTGCCGTGCAAGCCGCCGAACCCGCCGTTGGACATGATGAGCACGTGGTCGCCCTGCCGTGCCTCCGCAGTAATGCTCTGCAGGAGCCGTTCGAGGTCGTCGATGCAGCGCACGCGCTCGCCGAGCGCCGCGAGCGCCTGCGGAGCGCTCCAGCCAAGTTGCGCGTCGTAGACGAATACCCGGTCCGCGCTGGCAAGGCTCGCCGCGAGCGCATCCTTCATCACGCCGCGCTTCATTGTGTTCGAGCGCGGCTCCAGTACCGCGATGATGCGCGCCGCGCCGACGCGTCGACGCAAGCCCTCAAGCGTGGTGCGAATTGCGGTGGGGTGGTGCGCGAAGTCGTCGTAGACGGCCACGCCGCGCACCACGCCCAGAAGTTCCATGCGCCGACGCACCCCGCTGAAGGAGTTCAGGGCGGCGATCGCCACGTCGGGCGAAACGCCCGCGTGGCGCGCCGCAGCCAGCGCGGCGAGCGCGTTCGAACGGTTGTGCTCGCCGAGCTGCGTCCAGGCGATTCGGCCCACCGGTGCTCCGCGCCAGCTCACTTCGAAGCCACCTTCCGCATCAGGTTCGCCCCCTTGCCAGCCGGCATCGCTGCCGAAGGTCTCGACCGGAGTCCAACACCCCATCCCGAGCACGCGCTGCAGGGCCGAGTCTCGCGCGTTTGCGACGATTAGGCCGGAATGCGGTACGGTGCGCACGAGATGGTGAAATTGCCGCTCAATATCTGCTAGTTCGCCGAAGATGTCAGCGTGATCGAACTCGAGATTATTCAGGACGAGCGTGCGGGCACCGTAGTGCACGAACTTCGACCGCTTGTCGAAGAACGCCGTGTCGTACTCATCGGCCTCGATTACGAAGCACTGACCGGGCGTAAGTCTGGCGGAGCTGTTGAAGTCCTTTGGCACACCGCCCACTAGGAAGCTGGGTGTCTTGCCGGCACGGTCCAAAATCCATGCGATCATCGCAGAGACTGTTGTCTTTCCATGGGTGCCAGCGATAGCAATCACCCACTTATCCCTCAGAATGTAGTCTGCGAGCCACTGTGGCCCCGAGATGAAGCGCTCGCCGCGATCAAGAATCGCTTCCATGAGCGGATTGCCCCGTGTCACGACGTTTCCGATGACCCAAAGGTTCGGTGCGAGCGCGATCTGCTCGGCGTCGAAGCCCTCGATCAGCTCGACTCCGAGGCTGGCGAGTTGCTCGCTCATCGGCGGATAGACATTCGCATCGCAACCGGTCACGCGAAAGCCGGCGCTCTTGGCGATCGCTGCCACGCCACCCATGAAGGTGCCACAAATGCCGAGGATGTGAATGTGCTGGGCCATCAGACAGCCGCAAAAAGGCGCAGATTCTACGCGATGCCGGCGTGGCGACACTGCGCTATCATGCGGCCGATCGCAAACTGTCGCTCGCTTCTCCCGCAACCAAACGAGGCGTTGTAATGGGCCGCAAATTATCGCGGCAAAACGGTACCCGTGCCCGGATCGCCGCTGCTGCGGCGCGCATCATGGCCGAGGATGGCATTGACGATTTTGCGCTCGCCAAGCGCAAGGCCGCCAGACAGCTCGGCGCAAGCGAGGGCCAGGCACTCCCGGCGAACGACGAAATTGAGGCGGAGTTACGCGCCTACCGCGCTTTGTATCAGGCCGAGGAGCACCCCGAGCGCATCGCCGAGCTGCGCCGCGTCGCGCTTGACGCAATGCGTGCGCTCGAGCGTTTCAGTCCGTACCTGACCGGACCCGTGCTGCGCGGCATCGCGGGCCGGTATGCGGAAATCGACCTCCAATTATTCCCGGAGAGCGCCAAAGAAGTGGAGATTTTTCTGCTCGACCGCGGCATCGCCTACACGACTGCCGAAGGAAGGCGCTACTCGGGCGACCGGGCGCACGCCGTCACGGTCTTGTCGCTCAGCTGGCGCGGTAGTCCCCTCAAGCTGTCAGTGTTCGATGCGCGCGACGAGCGCCTGGCACTCAAGACCTCTCAAGCCGGTCGTGTTATGGACCGGGCAGGCATCGTCGAGGTCGGGGCCCTGATCGCGCAAGGGACACAGCAACACGATGCCGATGGGCCTCAAGCGCCGTGATGCGCTGATCCTCGGAGGAGTCGGGCTCGCCGCGGCTCTAGCGGGCGCCATCGTCGCCCCGCGCCTGCTCCGTTCCGACGCCCCCCTCGAGGTACTCGAGCACGCGCCCCTCACGGACGTCGAGGGGCGGGTGCGCCATATCGCCGAATGGAAGGGCAAGGCGCTGGTCTGCAACTTCTGGGCAACGTGGTGCCCGCCTTGCCGGGAAGAGATCCCGCTGTTGGTCTCGAGCCACGAAAAAGTTCTCGCAAAAGGCGGCGAAATAGTAGGTATCGCCCTCGATAGTGCAAAGAATGTCGTCGAATTTACGAAAACTGTTCGAATCAACTATCCGATCCTCGTGACCGACCCGTCGGCGATCGAGCTCATGGCAAAGCTCGGCAATGCAAGCGGCGGGCTGCCGTATACTGTGTTCGTCGACCGCGCCGGATCGCTCATGGGGCATAAACTTGGAATGCTGCACGGCCCGGAACTCGACGCCAACCTGGAAAAGTTGCTCGGAAGCTAGCGCGCCGGCCGGTAGTCAGACCACGTAACAGGGTCGAATTTCCAGTAAAATGCGGCGTTCTGCCGCGAAAATGTCGACAAGACGCAAATCTCCACAGGGGTCCGTGCTGGTGCTTCACGGACCGAATTTGAATCTGCTCGGCTCGCGCGAGCCGGAGATCTATGGACGTGAGACGCTCGCAGACATCGACGGCCGGCTGACGGTGGCAGCGCGCGGGCAGGGGGTGCGCCTGGAGTCCTTTCAGAGCAATCACGAGGGCGCGCTGATCGATCGCATCCACCGGGCGAGGGTTGAACGTATCGGGTTCATCATCATCAACCCGGCAGGCTATACGCATACCAGCGTCGCGCTGCGCGATGCCCTGCTGGCGGCGAACATTCCGTTCATTGAGGTGCACTTGTCCAACGTACACGCCCGTGAGACGTTCCGGCGGCACTCGTACTTTTCCGATGCCGCGATCGGAACGATTTGTGGTCTCGGCAGCCGCGGCTACGACTTCGCGCTGAGCTACGCTGTCAGCCGTCTATCCCAGAAGGGCGGAAGCTAGCGACCGCTCGTGCGGCCGTTTTGCGAACCGACGTCTTAGGGGGGCCCCAGGCATGGATTTGCGCAAGCTAAAGAAGCTGATCGATCTCGTCGAGGAGTCTGGCATCGCCGAGTTGGAGATCACCGAAGGCGAGGAGAAGGTAAAGATTGTTAAGGGAGGGGGCGTTAGCCTAACACCTGCCGCGAGCGCGCCGCCGCCCTCCACAGTGGCTGCACCGGCGCCCGAAGCGAAGCCTAGCGCAGCGGCGCCGGCCGCGGCCGAAACGTCGCCCGAAGGGCACGTGGTGAAATCGCCCATGGTGGGCACGTTCTACCGGGCTGCCTCGCCCGACGCCAAGCCCTTCGTCGAAGTCGGAGAAGTGGTCAAGGAGGGTCAGACGATCTGCATCGTCGAGGCGATGAAGCTCATGAACGAGATCGAGGCCGACGCCTCGGGCACGGTCAAAGCGATTTTGGTCGAGAACGGCCAGCCGGTCGAATACGGCCAGCCTCTGTTCGTCATCGGCTAAATGTTCGAGAAGATCCTGATCGCGAACCGCGGCGAGATCGCGCTTCGCATCCAGCGGGCCTGTCGCGAACTGGGCATACGGACAGTGGTCGTCCATTCGGAGGCTGACACCGAAGCGAAGTACGTCAAACTCGCTGACGAGTCCGTGTGCATCGGGCCGCCGCCCGCATTGCAGAGCTACCTGAACATTCCCGCCATCATCAGCGCGGCCGAGGTGACCGATGCCGAGGCGATCCATCCCGGGTACGGTTTCCTGTCGGAAAACGCCGACTTTGCCGACAAAGTCGAGCGTTCGGGCTTCGTCTTCATCGGGCCGCGCCCGGACAACATCCGTCTCATGGGCGACAAGGTGAGCGCCAAGGAGGCGATGCGCAAGGCCGGCGTCCCCTGCGTGCCCGGCTCCGACGGAGCCCTGCCGGAGGACCCCAAGGAGATCGTGCGCATCGCGCGCAAGGTCGGCTATCCGGTGATCATCAAAGCCGCCGGCGGCGGCGGCGGGCGCGGCATGCGCGTCGTGCATACCGAAGCCGCTCTGCTGAACGCGGTGACCATGACGCGCAGCGAAGCGCAGGCTGCCTTCTCGAATCCGACGGTGTATCTCGAGAAATACCTCGAGAATCCGCGCCACATCGAGATCCAGGTGCTCGCCGACACCCATAAGGGGGCGGTATTCCTCGGCGAGCGCGACTGTTCGTTGCAGCGCCGTCACCAGAAAATCGTCGAAGAGGCACCCGCACCCGAGCTGCCGGTAAAGCTACGCGACAAGATCGGCGAACGCTGCGTCGAGGCCTGCCGCAAGATCGGCTACCGCGGCGCCGGTACGTTCGAGTTCCTGTACGAGGACGGCGAGTTCTTCTTCATCGAGATGAACACGCGCATCCAGGTCGAGCACCCGGTAACCGAGATGATTACGGGCATCGACATCGTGCAGGCCCAGATCCGCATCGCCGCGGGCGAGAAGCTACCGTTCCGCCAGAAGGACATCCAACTGCGCGGCCACGCGATCGAGTGCCGCATCAATGCCGAAGACCCCTACCGTTTCACCCCGTCGCCCGGTCGCATTACGTCGTACCACGCGCCGGGAGGGCCAGGCATCCGTGTCGATTCGCATGTGTATCAGGGCTACACCGTGCCGCCCAACTACGACTCAATGGTCGGAAAGGTGATTGCGTACGGAGCGACGCGCGAGCAGGCTATCCGGCGCATGCGCGTCGCGCTCTCGGAGATGGTGGTGGAAGGCATCCAGACCAACATCCCGCTGCAACTCGAGCTGCTGAACGACATCCGCTTCGTCCGCGGCGGAGTTTCCATCCATTATCTGGAGCAGAAGCTCGCTCAGGAGCAGAAGCCCAAGGCCAAATAAGGCGATGCCGTGGCTGTCGCTCACGCTTGAGGTCGAAGAGGCCGCGGCCGAGGTGTTGTCCGAGGCGCTGCTCGCACGCGGGGCGCAATCCGTCGGTCTCGAGGATGCCGACGAGGGCACGGCACACGAGGCCCCACGCTTTGCCGAACCATCATGGGACGGCGCGGCCGGCGCGTGGCCTCACAGCCGTGTCGTCGCGCTGCTCCCGCTCGATGCGAACGTGCTCGAGCTTGTGGTCGAATGCACGCGCGCCGCGGGGCTCGACCAGCCGCCCGCGTTTCGCGTCGAGCGCATCGAGGACGACGACTGGGTGCGCCGCACTCAGTCGCAGTTCACGCCGGTTCCGATCGGCGAGCGCCTGTGGATCGTCCCGACGTGGTGTGAGCCGCCCGATGCACGTGCCGCGGTGGTACGCCTCGATCCTGGCATGGCGTTCGGCACGGGGACACATCCCAGCACGCGGCTGGCGCTGCATTTTCTCGAGCGCTCGCTGCGCGGCGGCGAGCGCGTGCTGGACTACGGGTGCGGTTCCGGTATATTGGCGATCGCCGCTGCGAAGCTGGGAGCGGCCGAGGTCGACGCGGTAGACCTCGATCCCCGGGCGCTCGACGCGACCCGGGCCAATGCGCGTGCGAATGAAGTCAGCGTGCGCGTCTCGACTCCGGAGGCGCTGCCGCGAGGCGACTACGACGTGGTGGTGGCCAACATACTCGCCAATCCGCTCATCCTGCTTGCGCCCGCGCTGACCGCGCGCGTGCGCGCGCGCGGCCGCCTCGCGCTTTCTGGAATTCTCGCAGCGCAAGCTTCGGACGTCGCCGCGGCCTACCGGCCCGCGATCGAGCTGGCCGTGACGCGTGAAGATGAGGGCTGGGCGCTCCTCGAGGGGACGCGCGCGTGAGCCTCATCACGCGCTGCCCGACCTGCGGCACGGCATTCCGCGTCCAGCCTGCGCAACTGGTGGCGCGCAGCGGGAGGGTGCGTTGCGGAAAGTGCGCGGCGGTGTTCGATGCGGTGTCCTGCCTCGTTGGCGAGCAGGGGGGGCCGGCCGCGCTCGAGCCGTCGCCGCAGCTCGGCCTGTTCGATCCTTCTCGCCGTGGCGCCACAGCGAGCCCGGACCTCACCCTGAACCTCGACCTCAGCGCCGTAGCGCCTGCCGCGAGCCGGCCGCCGCCGGCCCCGGCGCGCCCCACGGCGCCCTCGACGGCGCGTCCCGAGACTCCCGCACGCCATGAACGTTCCGAGCGTCCCGCGCGCGCGGCTCCGCCGCCCGCCACGCAGCGTCCCGCTCGCAGGGAGCCCCTGGAGCAGCCGGAATTCCTCGCGGACGATGCGCCGCCGCGGCGCTTCACCGCGATGTGGTTGCTGTTCGGGATCGTTGCACTGGCAGCGCTCGCCGGGCAGCTCGCGCTCTATTTCCGGGACGACATCGCGCTTGCTCTGCCGGCCGCCAAGCCGCAGCTCGCCGCAGCCTGCGAGATCCTCGGCTGCCGGCTGAGGCTGCCACACCGCTCGGATCTTATGAGCATCGAGTCGTCCGACCTGCAGGCCGACCCGAAACAGGCGAATGTCATCGTGCTGAACGCCGTGATTCGCAATCGCGCCGCGTTCGAACAGGAATACCCCTCGCTCGAGTTGACGCTCACCGATGAAAACGACCAGGTAGTCGTGCGCCGTGTGCTAAAGCCTTCGGACTACCTCGACGCGGCGCGCCTCGGGCTGCTTGTCGCGCGCGGCATCGCTCCGGGAGGGGAGGTCAGTGTTCGCCTGCGCTTCGACGCTGCGCACGTACACGCCACCGGCTTCCGGCTGTTTTTGTTCTTTCCGTAACCTCCAGTGGAGATCGCTTGGCCACGCTCGTTACAGGTTCGATCGCCTATGACACCATCATGGTGTTCCCTGATCGCTTCAAGAATCACCTGCTCGCGGACCAGCTGCACATCCTGAATGTCTGCTTTCTCACGCCGGAGATGCGGCGGGAGTTCGGCGGCACCGCAGGAAACATCGGCTACAACCTGCGGCTGCTGGGGGCAGAACCTCTCGTCATGGCCACTGTCGGCGAGGACAGCCAGCCCTACCTCGAGCGCCTCGACCGCCTCGGCATCGGCACCGGCCTGCTGAAGACGGTGCGCGGCCAGTTTACCGCCCAGGCATTCATCACTACTGATCTCGACGACAACCAGATCACGGCCTTCCACCCGGGGGCCATGAATCACTCCCACGAGAACTCGATCGGCTCCGACCTCGGTGCGACGCTCGCGATCGTAAGTCCGGACGGCAAGGATGGCATGCAGCAGCACGCGCGCGAGTGCGCGCAGCAAGGCATCCCGTTCATGTTCGATCCCGGCCAGGGACTGCCGATGTTTTCCGCGGCCGAGCTGCGCGAGTTCATCGCGCTCGCCGATTATGTCGCGGTCAACGACTACGAGGGCAAGATGCTGCAGGACAAGATCGGCTGCACCCTGGAGGAGCTCGCGAAGGACGTAAAGGCGCTGGTCGTCACCCTCGGTGCGCAAGGCTCGCTGGTCCATACGGCCGGCAAGCGTCTCGAGATTCCGTGCGTAAGAG
>Ga0153915_10008008_pt1 | contig 10024 bp, 4 predicted proteins | sample Opewatmetagenome_2_FD_107003 | JGI IMG/M metagenome (GOLD analysis project Ga0153915, IMG submission 107003) | Freshwater wetland microbial communities from Ohio, USA - Open water 3 Core 3 Depth 3 metaG | ecosystem: Environmental > Aquatic > Freshwater > Wetlands | place: USA: Ohio, Lake Erie... | reverse complement strand
TTATTTCCTGAGGCCTCCCGATCCTATGTCCCCCCTAGAACGAATTCCCTCGAAACTGATGCTCTTGATCGCCTCGTATGCCCTGGAAATCGCCTCCGAAGGAGTCGGCATTACTCCCACGACCCCCAATACTCTACCCCCTGCGGTCAGTAGACGAGCTCCTTCTCTCTTTGTTCCCGCGTGGAACACAAGAACTCCTTCCGCGTCGGCCAATCTCTCCAGCCCCGCTATTTCCTTGCCCGTCGTGTAATCACCGGGGTAGCCACCTGAACAGGCAACCACGCAAACGCAATTACGGAAGGCCCCGAGCCTTTCAGTTCGGGAGAGACGGCCTTGCGCCGCTGCAAAAAGTGTCTTGCCGAGGTCGACCTTGGTCGCCGGAAAGATCGCCTGAGCCTCGGGGTCGCCGAAACGGCAATTGAACTCAAGAGTGACCGGTCCCCTGCTCGTCAGCATGAGTCCGGCATACAGAACACCCCTGTAGCAGCTTTCCTCTTTCGCCATGCCTTCGATCGTGGGGCGAACGATAGAGGTTTCAATGACGTTCAAAAGGTTCTCGTCCACCCAAGGCACCGGGCAGTATGCTCCCATGCCTCCGGTGTTCGGACCTACGTCATTGTCAAATGCTCTCTTGTGATCCTGCGAGCACGGAAGAAGTAGGTAGTGCGATCCATCACATATTGCCATCACCGATATCTCTTCCCCGTCAACGCATTCCTCAACGATGACCCTGTTTCCTGCGTCTCCGAATTTCCGATGGACCATCGCGTCCTTGAGAGCACTCTCGGCCTCCATGGCGTTGCTGCAAACCGCGACGCCTTTGCCCCTCGCAAGGCCGTCTGCCTTGACAATCAAGCGGCAATTTCGACTGCGAACGTGGGAGATCGCCTTTTCGTACGAATCAAAGATCTCAAAGGCCGCGGTGGGTATGCCGTGCCTCCGCATGAAGAGCTTCGCGAAGACCTTGCTGCCCTCCAATCGAGCAGCGGCGCGAGATGGACCGAAGACAGTCACCCCTTCGGCCGCAACCAGTTCCCCGGTGCCTCTGACAAGCGGGTCCTCGGGTCCGAAGACGACAAAGTCTACTGAGTGTTCCTCGATCGCCCTTAGGAGTCCTGTCGCATCGCACGGATCGACCGGGAGACAAAGACCCAGTTCTGCGATTCCGGGATTTCCAGGACACGACACTATTGATTCGACATCGTTATCCTGCGAGAGCTTCCAGGCAAGCGCGTGCTCCCTTCCCCCGCTTCCTACCACCATGACTTTCATAGAAAGCTCTCTTTTCCGGATTTCTGCATCAGCTAGTGAGAGCCGGGGACGATCGGCTGTGTCTCCGAGCCCTCGGGGAAGACAAGCAGGTTCAACTCGCTTCCGCGTTTAGTCTCGTCGGCAACTTCTGCTAGAGGCTCTTCCACGTTCCTCGCAGGTATGAGACCTGCCGACGCAACGGTCTTGTCATCCAGAGAGGAAACAAGATATATCTTGAAACGATTCAGTTTTTCCAGAAGGGAAAGAGCAGTGTGGCCGTGAAGAGTGTAATTTGTGACAAGCTTCCGTCTCACCTCGGGCAGGCTCTTTCCGTCGAACCAGCTCATGAAAGTGTTCGATCCAATTCCGTGACGACACTCAGCGAGAACGATCATCGCGCCTCCCTCTTTTAGAACCGGACTCACGTTCTCCATTGCCTTGTGGGCCTGAATGAGCGTCGCGTCTCTTGGATAGCCGCCGCAGCTTACTATGATGCAGTCCGCTTTTTCCGGTGCCTCAACCACGGCGTCTTTCTTGAACGATTCGCACCCCCTGAGATGCGCGCCTATCGGATCACCAGTGAAGACCTTGACAATATTTCCCCAGGCGTCGGTGATCGTATTGAGAAGGAATGAATGCGGTATCATCGGCAGCACTTCGAGCATGTCCTCGTGCACGGGATTTCCCGCCAACGAGCCGTTCTTGCAGAGTGGGTGAAATCCTTGATCGCCCGATATGGTAAGACGATGATTCGAACAAATTGTTCCGAAACTGGCTATGCCCGGTAGGATGCTCTTCAGGCCTCCCCTGAATCCTGCAAAATAGTGAAGGCCGATGGAACCTGTAATGACAACTAAGTCTGCCTCAGAGACTTTGTTGTTGAGATACACTTCGGTTCCGCGCGTGGTCCTGCCGGCGTGAAAGTGCGCATTCCTTAGATTGCAGTCGTGCTCGCTTACGGAGAATCGCTCGATGACGGTCTTTGGCACGAATTCAGCCAGCGCCGTCTGCCCGGCAAGCGAGTGCATTCCGGTTGCCACCAGAATCTCCGTTGCCCGTTGATTGAGCCCGCAGTTCGTGAGGAAGTCGATCAGAACCGGCAAATAGACCTTGACCCCCGTTACCCTCGTTCTGTCGGAAATCACTATGAGCGCCCTCTTTGCGTTCCGGCAGAGAGTCTCGAGCGAGGGGGCAGCCCCGTCAACGGCAGCGCCGCGCCCTTGCAAAAGAGATAGGATCTCGGCCTGGGGATCCCGGAGTGCCTTTCCATGCCTGGGCGAGAGAATCTGCGCTTCTACGCGCTCGGGTAATCTGATTTCAACGTTGATCGTTCCGAAAGGAAGGCTGATTGCTCGGTTCATTTGACGTGCACTACCATCACTCAAGCTGGGTGTATCTTGCCATGATTCTCTTCACGACGTTCCCGCCAAACCTCACCGTTAGTTTCGCCTGCTCACCCTGCCCGTCCTGCGCTATGACCACTCCCCTGCCGAACTCTTCGTGCAGGACCCGCCTCCCGACAAGAGAGCTCGGGCCACGCACCTCCCAAAGCTCCTTCGTGACCATGAGATTGTCAGGTATTTCGTTTACGAATCTCGATAAAGACGTCTCTCCGTGTGCATCAAAACGCCTTCTTCTCGCGGCAGCAGTCAAGACTGCCCGCCGTTTCGCCCTGGTAAGGGCAACATAGAATAATCTCCTCTCCTCTTCGATCTCATCCTTACTGTCCATCGAGGCCGAATGAGGAAAGAGACCGTCCTCCAATCCTGTGATGAAAACGCACTCGAACTCCAGTCCCTTCGCATTGTGCGCCGTCATCAACGTCACCTTTTCCTCATCCGGACGCCACGCATCAATTTGCGAGATGAGCGCTATGTCATTGAGGAACGCGACAACAGATGATGCTTCGGGTTCATCGACGTTCTCTTCTGCAAACTGCGTTGCAGACGCGACAAGCTCCTCAAGATTCTCCAGCCTGTCCTCGACGTTGGCACTTGTGCTCTCAAGATATCGCCTGTAGCCGATCCTTTCAATGAGGTTTCCAATTTGCTCATCTACACTTTTCGCCTTCCACTGCTCAAAAGAGTCTATGACGGAGAGAAAATTCTTTATGCCCGCGAGCGAAGAGACCGGCATGCCCTCTATATCCTGGGCCACTTTCAATGTGTCAAACAATGAGCTTCCTCGTTTCAGGGAAGTCTCTTCAAGCCTCGCAGTCGCCGCCTGCCCTATCCGCCTCGGGGGTACGTTGAGAACTCTCCTGAGACTCACCTCGTCGCGCGGATTCACGCACACCCTGAGGTAGGCGAGAACGTCCTTGATTTCCTTTCTCTCGTAGAAGGAGGTTGCGCCGACTAATTGGTAGTTTATGCCTGCGTGTCTCAGTGCGATCTCCAGCGCCCTTGACTGTGCATTGGTTCTGTAAAGAATCGCCATCTCCGAAAGCGGCGTTCTGTTGGTCATCTCTTCAGCGATTATCTCGTGTGCGACTGCCCCGGCCTCTTCCTCTTCGCTTTGAAAAAGCAGAAGTAGGATCTTCTCACCATACTCATTCTCAGTTCTCAGCGTCTTGCCTTTGCGCCCCACGTTGCATTTGATTACGCTATTGGCGGCTTCCAGGATAAGTCCGGTCGATCTGTAGTTTTGTTCCATTCTGATTACTTTGGCTTCCGGAAAACTCTCTTCGAATTCCAGAATGTTTCTTATGTCCGCGCCTCTCCATCCGTAGATGGACTGGTCGTCGTCGCCGACAACGCAGAGGTTGCGATTCTCTCGCCGCAGCTCTGCAACGATCCTGTACTGCGCGTGATTGGTGTCCTGGTATTCATCAACCAGTATGTGTTTGAATCTGCCGGAATAGTGATTCCTAATGTCGGGAAATTCAGAGAAGAGCCTGACAGTGTTCACCAACAGATCGTCAAAGTCCATCGCGTTGTTCTCGAGGAGAGCCTTCTGGTATCCCTCGTAAATCCGCGTGACGACTTTGTCATAGTGAGAAATGCTGAGTCTTGCCATCTCTTCGCAATCCACTAGCTCAGACTTGAGCGAGCTTATCTTCTCTAGCACTCTTGCGGGCGCGAAATCACGGTCCGATACTTCGAGCTCCCCTATCACTTCTTTGATCAGACTTCTCTGATCGTCCTCGTCGTATATAGAGAAATTCGCCCTGTACCCGAGTTTTGAAGCGTGTTCGCGCAGGATGCGCGCGCAAACAGAGTGAAAAGTCCCGATCCACGCACCCAGAATGTGCGAGCCCAGGAGCGTCTCGACGCGCCGTCTCATTTCGGCCGCCGCTTTTCTCGTGAAGGTAATTGCCAGGATCTCATGGGGAGAGACGCCACCCTGGCGCACGAGGTAGGCTATACGGTGGGCTATGACTCGTGTTTTCCCGCTGCCTGCACCAGCAAGGACAAGCAGCGGGCCGGACGCGTAGGAGACAGCCTCTTGCTGCTCTGGGTTTAGCGCGTCCTCCATTTATCAGAATTCTCCACCAATGGAGACGTGAGTACGATAACCTGCGACTTCGTTCAGATTAGTCCGCCAGGCAAAGTCAAGCTTGAGTATGATGAAGGAAAGGTTGGTTCTTATGCCTGTGCCGAGAGATGCACCGCCATATTCCGGATCCATGTGGAACCCATTGTCGTGAGTGAAGGGTCTGAATCGTTCATCAACGGTCCACGCGGTTCCTATGTCGAAGAAGAGCACCCCTTCTACGTTGCTCAAACCAACAGGCAAGGGCCACACGAAGCCAACTCTCTCAATGAACGGAAATCTGAATTCACTGTTGAGAAAAACTACTCTTGTCCCTGTAAACTGAAAGTCCTCATACCCTCGCAGGGTGTATGTCCCACCTGCAAAAAAGCGCTGGGCATCTTTTCCGTCACTCATCGCACCGACCAGACGAAAGGCGAAGGAATAGCCGCGGGCGACTCTGAAATACTTCCGAAGATCGGTCCACGCGGTCCGAAAATCCATGTCTTCTTTAGACAATTTGAGCGCGCCTGAATAGGCAATCGCCCATCTGGACCCTGATGCGGGCCCGAAGAAACCCCACTGCACCGTGTCGCCAACAAAAGTCACGCCGGGTGAAAGGACACGCTTTGTTCCTTTGGTGGTGGCGAAGAAATTCCCCGTGTTCGGATCAAATTCATAGAATTGTCTCTCCACGGTAAGGTGGGTCAAATCGACATCCACTCTGTTGAACTTTCCAAAAGGATAGCTCGCCAGAAGCAAGAAGCCATAGTTCCTATCGGAAAAGTACTTCTCCTCGGAAAATTCCTCCCCGAGCGTTGTGGTCCTGGAGTAATAGTAGTTCTTGAAATGGAAACCACCCACTCCCAGGTCAACACGCTTCGTAAGATAGTAATAGATTGCGAGGACGTCGGTCTCCTGCAGAGACGAGAAAAAGTCCGTCGCTACGTAGACCCTGTGATTGCCCAGAAAGTCGCTCAGCGAAATCTCGGTGCTGCCACCCAGACCGTATGCAGAAGCGTACTCAAAGCCTCCCGTCACCCAATCAGGTGTGAATTTGATTCTGTACGGCTTCGCTCTTGCCACGGTCTCAGTTCCGGGCACCAGCGTTCGCGAAGTGTCAGCTGCGGCCGCCAGCGTATCCACTCCGGCAACCAGTGTGTCCAGAGGGGAGATTCCTTGCGCGATGGCGCTAGGCATGAGCGCCGGAGAGAGCTCCGTTTCAGCGGCGCCCGGAGCGACCTTCGACGTATCGGGCTTCCAGACGACCGGCTTCACTTCGCCCTCCTTTACCAGTTCATCCATCACGGCCTTGAGCGACATCGGCTCTTTGGCGACGTACACATCCCAGCCCGCATCGTAGAATTGTGAGAAGGCCATTCTGTCGCTCTTCGACCAACTTGGAGAGAAAACGCCGCCCAGCACATCCGTGAGCTGAACGAGAGAAGAATCCTTAAAGTCAAAGGCATAGAGATTGCCTACGCCGTCGGGGCTGGAAGTGAAAATCATCTTCGAGCCGTCAGGAGACCACGCCGGTCCTCTGTCGTCGCCGCCAGTATCTATTATCTTCCGTATCTCTCGAGTTTCGGGGTTCAAGGTGTATATGGCGTACGTGCCAATGCCTCCCTTTTCAGCGATCGTGCGCAATTTAAACGAAAGAGCTCTGTCCGAAGCAAAGGCGATGAGCTTGCCGTCTCGAGACCAGCATGGTTGGATGTCGTCGTAAAGGTCGTCTGTCAGTCTCAGGAGCGCACCCGACTGAGCATTCACCAAATAGAGATCCGCCTTTCCATTCAGAAGCCCCGTCAGTACGATTTGCTTGCCGTCAGGTGACCAGTTGGGATAGGAAGCCTCGTTCAGGTTGAGTTTGAAGCGCTTCGACACTCTGTTCCGGTTGACGTCAAAGAGATACAGAACGTCCCCCCTGCCGCTCTTTGCTATGAAAGCTATCTTCTTTTCATCGGGGGACCAGGTGAGCGAGCTCCTGAAGGAAGGGATTACCTCGAAAACCATGGATTTCTCGCCGCTCACAAGTTTCCGGAGAATCTTGCCGTCTATTGCAGAGGCAAGGACGACGTCCATGCTACCGCCCCGATCCGATAGAAATACGAGTCTGTCGCCCTTCGGTGAGACCGCGGGACTGATGTTGAGGAATGATCCATCAGTTGTGTGATCCGTTATTCTCCTTCCAAATTTCTCCGGGTCGTCACGCACGGCCACTTCAGGCCAGTACTGTCTTCTCAACGATTGCATCCAGGTTTCGCTGAACTTGCGCTCGCTCATGCCGAGGCCTTTCTGAAACGCGCTGTCGAGATTTCTGCTCGTCCTCAGACTGGCTATGATCTCCCGGAGCTTCTCGGTTCCGTATCGCTTAACGAGGAAGTTGATGGCTGACTGCCCTTGTTTGTAGACGAGATATCCGCCGCCAAGCATGTCGAGTTGGACCGCGTATCCGGAGACTGAAGCGTCCCTCATCACCATGTCCGCTTCCGTGTCCCATCCGGACGATTCATACTCGGCCAGACCTTCAGAGAACCACAGTGGTATCTGGTAGAGATACTCGGAGCTCAGAATGGAATCGAAGATGCCGGTGTACATCATGTCAAACATGAAGGCGTGTGTGAGCTCGTGGACCACCACGTGCCTGAGTTCCTCGTAAGAACCAGTGAACGGAATGACGACACGATTCTTGAAGAGCTCAGTAAAACCCCCGACTCCCTCCTCTATCAACTCCGTGACCACGTTTGTCTGCTCGAAATCATAGTGAGATTCGTAGAGTATTATCGGTACTTTCTTGCGCAACCGATGCCCAAGGTCGGTCGATAGTTTGGCGACCGCGTCTTCAGCGAGGTCCACGACAATGGTGGCAAGCGTGTCCTCGCCCGAGTAAAAGTAAACGTCGAAATGCTTCGACGACGCCACACGCCATTTGAACTGGGTGTACTGGATCTTGTTCTTACCGAAGGTTTGTGCGCTCGCATTGCCGCCGATCAATGCCGCCGCTAGAAGCCCGCACCCCACCAGTGTCCACAAAAGCCCATGCACTTTTTCGTTTCTCATACCTCAACCTCACCGCTCGCGCGTCTACTGTCCGTCAGTCTACTCAACCCCCGATAAGTCGTTAGTACTCATACTTGAGTCGCAAATCCAAATTGTATTCGTCTCTTTCCCTATCTGTGAGCCTGTCCTTGCTCACCACTCCGCCTCGCAAGAAGAGAAGATTGCTCAGTCTGTATTCGATGGACACGTCTCTCTCTGAAGTTCTTGTCAGTCCTTGGGAATAACCCAGGTAAAGTTCAGGCGTGATATACTTGCCGAGTCCCCAATGGAGCTCACTCAGAGATCCGGCACCTTCGAGCCCACTCCCCAGCTCTATGGAATCCACCCATCTGACTTCCCTCGCCAATCTCCGTTCCACTTGCCTAAGGAAGTAGTTCCCGACTGAGCCGGTCACGCCCGGCACAAAACCTGTTTCACCAGCCTGGCTGGCCTCCACAGCATACTTGCCCACCGTAAGGAGGCGCAGTATGTCTGTCTGGGACAAATTCGCATCATCGGAGGAAAGAGCGATGCTTGGTTCGCTGAGCTTCCCGGTGAGGGCAAGGTACACTCTCCTCCCCGAAACGCTGGTTTCTGCTTGAATATTCATCTCCGGATTTATCTGTCCCACATCCTTAAACTCGAGGGTACCCGACGTTATCCTGAACTCACTATCAAACACGTAATACTTCCCTCTTAATATTGTAAGAGAACCGAGGAGAATGAGTCCAGACACATCTTTTCTCGCGTTCACCGTGCCAGCAAGCTCTATCTCTGCATTGATGTTCTTGAGCCACAGGTTGTTCGGAATGTCCACCTCGATGTCACAGAGCCATCGTTGTTCCTGCTGGGGACCGAGTCTTGTTTGGAATTCGCGAGCTATGATCCCCTGTTTTACATCGATTCTCCCGGTGATCTTTGGGTACGTTCCCCTGTCTCTTATTTCGACATCCGAAATAACGAGGTCGCAATCGAATCTCAGCGCAATATCCTCAGGATCGCCGAACGTCACCTGTTTACCTTTGATCGTGAACCTGTACCTCCCTCTTTCCCCTCGGCCCAAGAGCATCTGGCCACTTCCCGTGAGTTTTCCGTCTTCTCCTTGTGTTGCAGTGAAACTCACGAGCTCGATTGCCTTCTCATTCAGCGAGACTTGCGCGTTCACGTTTTCAAGCAATTCCTCCCTGCCCGCTGGCCTGAGAGTGCCGTTCCGAATTTCAAAATTGCCCCTCAGAGTCGGATTTCCCACCGTTCCGCCGATCCTTGCCTCGCCCTTCACCACCCCCGAAGCTGACGCAATCTGCTTAACGAAAAGCGAAACGACCGAGAGGTCACTTTCGGATAGCTTCACGCTGATGTCGAGAGGCCCTTCCGGGAAACTCATTTTTCCCGAGACGAGATCCAGTGACATGGGGAAAGAACCCGTAACCTCTCCCTTGGCGTTTCCCTCAATCATTCCGAGGCGAGAAACATTGAAGACGCGATCCGAAAGTGTTGCACTCAGGTCGAGCCCCGCAACCTGATATTGCCTGAAGCCAAAGCTCTTGACATCGAGGGTCGTTGTGATGCGCGGGTTCTCGAGGGAGCCCTCGATTTTCGCCGTTGCATCCACTGTGCCGCCTAGCGAGGACAGGGCCGGGTGCCAGTCGGAGAACTTGGAGAGATCGAGATCTGTGGCCGTCACATCCAGCTTCACCACCGCGCCTTTCGGAACGCTGTGTTTGTAAATCAACGTGTTCAAGAATTCTCCCGGATCCATTGGCAACTGAATGTCACCTGATATTGAAGCAAGGCCGGGCACCTTGGAAACCTGAAGCTTCTCAACACGAATGTCTCTATTCCTCACAGATAGAGAAAGTGATACATTGTCGAAACCCCTTCCCTTGAGAAAAGCTCCTGACCAATCCAGGCGGCCGTCAAGGGATAATTCGGTCTCGGCTCGCTGGAATGTGAGATCGACGTCCAGCTTTCCCGCTATCGGGAGCAGTTTTCCGGCCACCTTGCCCACATCGACCGAGCTAGCAACAAGCTTTCCCTGAGCCCTCTTCCCGGAGGGAGCAAACTTGCCGGTCAGCTCGACTGTGCTCTGTCCGGAAGAAAGCGCGAATTCCTGCACTTCAAGCTCACCGGCCCGCCACCCAAGGCGCACGTCACCTTTGTTCTGCCACTCAATTCCTCCCATGCTCGCCCTCACAGTTTCGACGTCGATGCCGACCGCGTTCCTGCAGCACCGCAAAGTCCCGCGTACGCTCACGACCGAGTC
>Ga0153915_10008006_pt1 | contig 10026 bp, 6 predicted proteins | sample Opewatmetagenome_2_FD_107003 | JGI IMG/M metagenome (GOLD analysis project Ga0153915, IMG submission 107003) | Freshwater wetland microbial communities from Ohio, USA - Open water 3 Core 3 Depth 3 metaG | ecosystem: Environmental > Aquatic > Freshwater > Wetlands | place: USA: Ohio, Lake Erie... | reverse complement strand
CCGGAAGTAAAATGAAAGGTAACAGCGGAACCAACGACCCGATTATGGCAGACAATCCCACCACCAGGGCAGCCTTCAGTGCCTGTCTTCGATCGGTGGGGCTGAGTTGATGCTCCTCATTCATCATCACTGCCACCCACACTTCCTTATCGTCAGTGATGGTCTTGACGATCCGGTCGAGCAGTTCTCCTTTAAAACCCTTCCTGCCGTAGATCTCGCGAATTTCATCTTTCTCCAGGTGCGGAACCTCGCTGATATGCCTGAATTCACGAGCGCGTTCACTCTCGTAAAAATCAGCGTCTGCAAGGGTTGAAGTGTAAGCCACGGCTCCCATCGAGACCGATTCTGCGAAAGTGGCTGCCAATCCTGCCACCAGGACGATCCGCGGGTCATGAGTTGCCGCCGCCACTCCCAGAATGACACCAAGCACATTGACCAGGCCGTCCTGCCCCCCCAGGATAATATCGGATAAGGCAGAAGCTCGGCGATGGGGGTCCCCAAAAAGGTGATACTTGAGATCTGCGCCGGTTGGTTGTTTAGCTTTGTGGGTTATGCGTTCAATGTCCATTTGTAATAATCCTCTATAAGTTAAAGACCTTAATCATTAGCGTGAAATTTATTGCTGATCCACTTGCCGACCTCTACTACAGCCAGCAAACCGAGGGCAATACCGGCCACCTCCAAGACTTCACCGAAGGTCAGAGGAACGATGCCCAACAAGTTACGCAAAGCCGGGATAAAGAAAGGTATGGCCGCCATGACAAGGCCCGCCAGCACCGCCCATACCAGGGGCATATTTGCGCTCAACTTGTTCATCCGAAAAAGCGGCTGGCGCATACTCCGATAAGCAAAGATGTACACCATCGAATTCACGGCAAAAGAGGCGAAGACGATGCTGCGGCCTTCGATGGCGTTGTTGTGGGCCGAATAAAGATGATGGAACAGGAAGAGGACAGCTATTGCACTCGAGATGCTGATAATACCTATCAAAGAAAGGCCCAGGTGGTCGAGAATGGGTTCTTTCAACGATTTTGGTTTTTCGTTCATGATGCCGCGCTCTTTGGGTTCGAATCCGAGCACAATATCAGATGGACCATCGCAAATCAGGTGGATCCATAGGATTTGGGCTACGATCAAGGGCGCTGGCCATCCAAGAATCATCGCGATGAAGATGGTCAAGACCTCAGCGAATGAGTTGGAAAGAGTGTAGGCAACCACTTTCCGGATGTTTTGGAAAATGATCCGGCCTTCCTCGATTGCTGCGACAATCGTGCGAAAGTTATTATCGAGCAGGATTAAGTCGGCAGTTTCCTTGGCAACATCCGTGGCGGAGCCTACTACTACCCCGATATTAGCCCTTTGCAGAGCTGGAGCATCGTTAACGCCATCCCCGATCATGGCAGTGATATCACCGTTTGCCTGCAGCGCCTTGACGATGCGGAACTTATCCTGGGGCCGAATGCGAGCGAATACCGCTGTCTCGCGGACGCATTCCTGTAATTGCTCGTCATCCAGAGCGGCTATCTCAGAGCCTTCCAGGCTTCGGTCACCTGGCTTCATCAGACCAATGTAGCCGGCGATATGTTCTGCCGTTAAACGATAATCACCAGTGATCATCTTCACTTGAATGCCGGCCGTCTGCGCCACTTTGACAGCATCGACCACCCCCTCCCTGACAGGGTCTTCCATACCGACCAGTCCTACCCAGGTATAGCCACTGTAATCATCCAATTTGCCCAGGGGCCGGTAAGCCAAACCGATCATGCGCAGACCTTCGCCGGCCCACTGGTCCACCAGGGCCAGAAAGCGGGTCTTTTCTACTGGCTCGATCTGGCACATTCCCATCACGATCTCAGGCGCTCCCTTTAGAAAGTTGAAACCCTGGCCTTTAAACAGATTACCGGTGATGGCAGTGATCATGTACTTGGTCTCACTGGTGAAAAGCTCCTCCTCCAACCGTTTTGAGTCATCGACCAGCTTTTGAGGGTCTCCGTTCAACATTTGGCTGGCGTATTCCCACATAGCGATATCCACCGGGCCTTCCAGATCGTTGCAAAGCGCCATGGTCTGCAACGCGCGCTCGCGGTCTAGTATCTCGGACCTCGAGACTCGCATGCGCCCCTCAGTCAGGGTGCCGGTCTTATCCGTGCAGATCACTTTCACGGACCCAAGGGTTTCAACAGCCAACAATCGCTTTACAAGTCCATTGCGTTTCAGAATTTTCCGCATCCCCAACACCAGGATTACCGTTACTGCGATCAACAATCCTTCAGGCACAGCTGCGATGGCCAGTATGATCGATGTACGCAGCATGCTCAGGAAGCCACCGCCCAGCACGAGACCCGTTGCGAGAATGGCCAGGGTGAAGCCAAGCACGATCCACGTCAGGGTCTTGCTGAAAGCCTTCAAGCGTTTTTGCAAAGGTGTGTCTTCCTCCACATGTTCTTGAAGGCTAGTTGCGATTTTGCCTAATTCCGTGGCAGGTCCAGTTAATTGGACTTGCATCAAGCCGCGTCCGGTGATGATCGTCGTTCCCATAAAAACATTATCGCCGCCCACTTTGTTAACCGGCTCACTCTCCCCGGTCAAGATGGCCTCATCTGCTGCAAGTTTGATCCCCTCCACTATATTCCCGTCACCTGGGACTTTTTCTCCCGAATTCAGCAGTACCAGATCTCCTGGGACCAATTCCCAGAATTCGACTTCCTGCCTTTCACCGTCTCGTAAAACTGTTGTAGTGGGTTTCAGTAGACCCTTCAGCGCAGAGTATGTTTTTTGGGCTTGGAACTCTTGGACAAAACCAAGAATCACATCAATGATGACAACCGCCATAATGATGCCAAAATCGCCATATTCCCTGGCAACTAAGGAGACCAGCGCCGCGACTAGGATGATGTACACCAGTGGGCTCTTGACCTGGTTAAGCAAGATAACCCAGGCCTGGGTGGTCTTTTCGGCCGGTAGGCGATTCTCACCATATCGTTCGCGCCGGGCCAGAACTTCGGATTGGGTGAGGCCGGAGGAAAGTGAGGTTTGAATTGTTTCAGTGACGATCTCGGTTTGCATGAATTCTCCATTTAGGAAGATGCTCCGCATCCCAAACAAGCTGGGGCAGAAATATCAATAGGCTGAAAAAATGCCAGAAATTGGCGGCAGCCGGAAGAATTTATGAATTCGGTGGCGGAAGAAGGGGAGAAATACAGTAAGTAAACGCTGCCGTCGAGATTGTTGGATGTGGGTGGAAAACCAGGGTTTCAGCTTGCATTGGCGTAATAGAAGGAAAGACGAAATTGTCTTCAGAATCGCCGTGGCTGGAATGGAAGGACCCTCCCTCTCCGGCAATTTCGGATCCCAATTGAACACCGGGAAGGAGCAGCCCTTCTCCAATGTAATGAATGGCCATGCTGCACACACAGATAGTGATGACCAGAAAGACCCTTATCGGTGAGCCTCGCAGGAGCAATTTACCCTTGCCGGACATGGCTGACTCCCTGGTTGAACAGGGTAATGATGTGCGCGTCTTCAATACGGTAGAAGACTTCCTTGCCGTCCCTTCGGCCTTTGACCAAACCCATCTGCCGGAGGCCTCGAAGATGATGAGAAATTGCTGATTCACTGATCCCAACAATGTCAGCCAAAGAGCCCACGTTCAATTCCTGTGTTGTGAGTGCAGAAAGGATACGGACGCGGCTTGTATCGCTGAAAGAACGGAATAGCTCCGCTACATGAGCAGCAGTATGCTCGTCAAGGATTGAAAAAGGTTTGTCGCTCATATTGTGAACAGATGAACATATACTCAGATGTAGTATAAACGTCCACTGCCTTCCTGTCAACTCGGATCAATGGAATTGTAATATACGAAAAATCGCTCTTGGGTGATGTGATAAAGAATCCCTATTTTAGCACCCAAATTGGGATAAAATAGGGATCCTGGTGCCGAGGGTGGGAGTCGATCCCACGACCAAGGGCTTATGAGTCCCCTGCTCTACCACTGAGCTACCTCGGCAAGCGGTTTCGATATTACTATGGGGGGGCCTTTTTGTCAACGATTAGGCGAAATTTACCCCAATTTTATTGGAATTGCTCCTTGACTTTGTTCTAAGTATTTATTATAATAAACCTTTGCATATTTAGTGCCCGCGTAACCCCTAAGTAGGGGCGATGGACACTTCATTGGTTTTTCCAATAGCGTACCCATAATCAGGAGAAAGATAATGGCATCTGTTTTACCCGAGAAGAATTACGCACGTATCCCGGTTACGCTTAACTTGCCTGACCTCATTGAAGTTCAAATCGACTCCTTTCGTCGATTGAAAGAAAATGGGTTGGGCGATCTACTCCATGAAATTTCACCAATCGAGTCCTATAACAAGGGAATGAAGCTTTTCTTCCCTGGTCGCGGCCCGGAGGCTAAACAATGGGGCCTAAAATATTGGTTCGGCGATCCTAAGCACGATATAGAAGAATGTGTCGAGAGAGACCTAACCTATGCCAGCCCGCTTTATATTTCAGTTCTATTGGCGGGTGCAGACGTCCCAGAACCAATGAAACAAGACATTTTCTTGGGAGATTTCCCGGAAATGACCGATAAGGGAACATTCATAATAAATGGGACAGAGCGGGTGGTCGTTTCTCAGCTGATCCGTTCTCCGGGTGTCTATTTCGAAGCACCCACAGATCGTTCCACCGGACGTCCATTGGCGATGGCAAAGCTCATTCCCGATCGCGGCGCTTGGATGGAATTCGAGACCCGCAAAAGCGATTACATCATCTTGAAGTTCAACCGCAAACGGACTGTGCCCATTACAGTGTTCCTGCGTGCGTTATCCACCGTCGAGGATGGAGATGATAGCGGTGAGAAACTCCTTACTAGCGGTACGGATGAGGAGCTCATCAATCTCTTCAAAGATGTGGACACAAACCCGGAGCGAATGTTCATCGCCTCCACATTGCGCCAGGAACCCGAATGGGACCTAAGCGGAGGCTTGACGATTGCTGAAGCGGCTTTAATTGAGTTCTTCAAGCGGATGCGACCGGGCGATCCAGCGACATTGGATAATGCTCGCGGCTTCCTTGAGGAGCAGTTGTTCGACCAACGTCACTATGACTTGGAACGGGTCGGTCGCTATAAATTAAATCAGAAACTGGACCTGCAAATCCCCATTCCGCATCGCACAGTGACAAAGGCGGATGTTATCCGCTTGTTGCGTCGAATGATCCTCATTAACAATGGCGTCGAGCCGCCCGATGATATTGACCATCTGGGCAATCGTCGTGTCAAGACGGTTGGCGAGCTTATCCAGAACAAGCTGCGGATCGGCTTGCGCCGGATGGAGCGGGTCATTAAAGAGCGCATGTCCATTCGTGACCAAGAACAATTGTCTCCGGTGACGCTGGTCAATATACGCCCTGTCGTCGCGGCTTTGCGAGAGTTTTTCGGATCAAGCCAATTATCGCAATTCATGGATCAGACCAATCCTCTGGCGGAATTGCGCCATAAACGGACCCTTTCCGCCCTTGGACCTGGTGGCCTCCGTCGGGAACGTGCAGGCTTCGATGTTCGAGACGTGCACCATTCTCACTATGGTCGTATTTGCCCCATTGAAACGCCGGAAGGCCCAAATATCGGTCTGATTGGACGTCTTGCCTCTTTCGCGCGAGTCAATGAATATGGCTTTATTGAGACGCCTTACCGTCGTGTCATCAAGCAGATGCCTTACGATAATCCGGCGTTGGAAGGCCATGCCTTACGTGAGGACTTGGTGGATCAGAAGAGCGGAGAAGTACTCTTTAAAGCCGGTGAGCGAATTACTTCAAAGATGCTTAAGCCCATCGCCAAAGCGAAACGGGATATCTCCATTGTCCCCTTCGTCTCAGATGAGTATGAATACCTCTCTGCCGATGCCGAGGACAAATATGTAATTGCTCAGGCGAACGCAGTCTTGAATGAATATCGCGAATATGAGAACCCGCGGGTCTCTTGCCGTTACCATTCAGGTTTCATTTTCACATCGCCTGAGAATCTGGATTACATGGATGTGGCTCCGCATCAGGTTGTAGGCATCAGCGCGGCCTTGATCCCCTTCCTTGAACATGATGATGCCAACCGCGCCCTGATGGGTTCCAACATGATGGCACAGGCTGTACCACTAGTACGTCCGGAGATACCGATCGTTTCCACCGGCATGGAACGCAACGCTGCGTTGGATTCGGGCCAGGTCATCGTGGCCGAGGCGGATGGCGATGTGATCTCAGTCACGGGTTCCACCATCGTTGTCAAAGAAAAAGGTGGTGAGCAGCGACAATACAATTTACGCAAGTATCAGCGTTCGAACCAATCCACCTGTATCGATCAACGTCCCGCCGTCATTAAAGGACAGGTCATCCACAGCGGCAATATCATTGCCGATTCGTCCTCCACCGAAAGCGGAGAATTGGCACTTGGTCAAAATGTCACCGTAGCCTTCATGTCCTGGGAAGGTGCCAACTTCGAAGATGCCATCGTCATCTCTGAACGTTTGGTCCAGGAGGACCGCTTTACTTCAATCCACATTGAGAAATATGAAGTCGAAGCTCGGGACACGAAACTCGGACCAGAGGAAATCACCCGCGATATCCCCAATGTAGGTGAAGATGCCATTAAAGATCTCGATGAAAGCGGAATCATCCGTATAGGGGCTGAGGTTAGCCCTAACGACATCCTGGTCGGCAAGATCACCCCCAAAGGCGAAAAAGAGTTGACCCCTGAAGAGCGGCTCTTGCGGGCAATCTTTGGTGAGAAGTCACGCGATGTAAAAGATACTTCATTGCGCATGCCTCACGGCGAACGCGGAAAGGTCGTAGATGTAAAAGTGTTTACTCGCGAGGATAATTCGGACCTTTCTGCCGGTGTGGATATGATGGTCCGCGTTTCGGTAGCCCAGCGCCGCAAGATCACTGCGGGTGATAAGATGGCTGGACGCCATGGAAATAAGGGGGTTGTCTCCCGGGTTGTCCGTGAAGAGGATATGCCCTTCTTGGAGGACGGTACACCTGTGGATATTCTACTAAATCCGACTGGTGTACCGGGACGTATGAACTTGGGTCAGGTACTGGAAGTTCACCTTGGATGGGCAGCGCAGAAACTTGGCTATCGAGCCATCACACCTGTTTTCGATGGTTCCCGTGAAGATGAAATCGAAGCTGAACTGGCGCGAGCCTGGATGGTAGACTATGTCTGGAAAGTAACCGCCGAAAATGCATGGACATGGCTCAAGGGTCAGGAATATAGCGTTGAATCGATCCAGGATGATGATGAAGTCCGCCGTCTATATCTGGAACAATGGCTCGGGGAGCGCGGTTATGACGTCTACCGTTTGAAAGAAGTGGATTATGCACGTAACGCCGCAGTCACTGAGTGGTTGAGGGATAACGGCTATGATCCAGCGAGCATCTTCACTGCAGACATGCCTTTCCCATCCCAGCGTAGGTCATTTAATGAAAATGCTATCAACACCTGCCTGAGACTCTGGCTGAAAACGTTTGATATCGACAATGTTGCCGCGAAGGACTTGCAGGCCAAGGTTCAAAAAATCACACTAGAAAATGGAGTTCCTGCACCTATCCTGGGCAAGCAGATCCTGCGCGACGGTAAAACCGGTGCTCCTTATGACCAGCCTATCACAGTCGGTGTCATGAGTATGTTGAAGCTGCACCACCTGGTAGAGGATAAAGTCCACGCTCGCTCCACGGGTCCTTACAGTTTGGTCACACAACAGCCTCTGGGTGGTAAAGCCCAGTTCGGTGGACAACGCTTCGGCGAGATGGAAGTGTGGGCGCTCGAGGCATATGGAGCAGCGTATACTCTCCAGGAGATGCTCACTGTCAAATCCGATGATGTGCAAGGTCGCGTCAATGCCTATGAAGCCATTGTCAAGGGAGAACCTATCGAAGAGCCCAGCATCCCGGCTTCATTCCGCGTGCTGGTCAAGGAATTGCAATCTCTAGGTTTGGGTGTGGAAGCTGTTACCGATAATGGTGAAGTGATTAGATTCGGGAAGGATGAAGAAAAAATCCATCCACCCAAGTATACAACCGGCCTGATGGATATCGGTGAAGACCTATTCAAGACAGCGAGCAGCGAAAAATCCTAGGAATTTCCTTGACGGGCAAATGCTCATCATGATAAAATTCACTTTCGTTGCCTAAAAAAGGCTGTTGCGTCGCACTGCCTACTGCGTAGTTTCGTACGAGTGAGGCCATCGGAATGATTATGATGGCCTCGCTTATTGATAAAAACCGGTTATTCGTTAGGAAATCTGTTTCGGAGGCAAAGGTGCCCACAATCAACCAATTGATCCGCAAGTCACGTCGATCCAAGAAAGTCAAGAGCAAGGCTCCGGCGTTGCTTTATACACTTAATACCAAGAAACAACGCCGTGTGCGCCAGGCTAAAGGGGCCCCTCAAAAACGCGGCGTGTGCACAGTTGTTCGGACGACTACCCCCAAGAAGCCGAACTCGGCCTTGAGGAAGATCGCCCGTGTGCGCCTGACGAATGGTATTGAAGTAACTGCTTATATCCCCGGTGAAGGGCACCAGTTGCAGGAGCACTCTGTTGTCCTGGTACGCGGTGGTCGTGTCAAAGACTTGCCAGGTGTCCGTTACCATATCGTGCGCGGTTCCCTCGATACCACTGGTGTCAATAACCGAAAACAGGGCCGTTCAAAGTATGGCGCTAAGCGCCCGAAAGAAGCAACTGCCTAATCATTTTGTTTTTTTTTTGATGGAGTAAAACCATGCGTCGAGCGAAACCAGAAAAGCGTGAGATTCTTCCTGATATCCGCTATAACAGCATCACTATTCAGACTATGATTCAGCATATGCTTCACAGAGGCAAGAAGAGCACCGCAGTGAACGTCATGTATGAGACTCTCGATATTATTCGGGAGCGCAGTAGTGGTAAGGATCCTGTAGAGGTTTTTGACACTGCCATGCGGAATGTAGCTCCCGCCATGGAAGTTCGGCCACGCCGTGTCGGTGGCGCCACTTACCAAGTTCCGATGGAAGTACCGCCGGTTCGCCGGACAACTCTGGCTATCCGTTGGGTGCTTGATTCTGCCAGAGCCCGTGCCGGTAAATCATTTTCCGAAAAACTAGCCGATGAATTGCTGGATGCTTATAAAAATGAAGGCGCTTCAATCCGGAAACGCGAAGAAACTCACAAAATGGCAGAAGCGAACCGCGCCTTCTCTCATTACCGTATGTAATTGGCTCTCTAGAACCTTACCAAGCAGGCAAGCATGGCACACGCGTTCCCACTCGAACGGTATCGAAACATCGGCATAATAGCTCACATTGATGCCGGAAAAACGACTACCACCGAGCGAATTCTTTTTTATACGGGCATGACCCACCGGATTGGTTCTGTCGATGAAGGTACCACCGTCACCGATTGGATGGAACAGGAACGCGAACGTGGCATTACCATAGTCTCTGCGGCTGTAACGGCCGAGTGGAAGGGTTATCAGATCAATATTATTGATACACCCGGACATATCGATTTCACGGCCGAGGTCCAGCGATCGCTGCGTGTACTGGATGGAGGCATTGTCATCTTTGACTCGGTCCAGGGTGTGGAGCCACAGAGCGAGACGGTCTGGCGTCAAGCTGACCGCTATGGTGTACCAAGGATATGCTTTGCAAATAAAATGGATCGCACTGGGGCTTCGTACGAGCGTACAATCGAGACGATAAAAGAGCGCTTGGGAGCTACCCCGATTGCCATGCAAATGCCAATCGGTTTTGAGTCTTCATTCCAGGGTGTTATCGATCTTCTAACAATGAAAGCCATCTTCTGGGATGATGAACTTGGTAAGGAACCTCGTGAAGCTGAGATACCCGCTGATCTTAAGGGGGAAGCTGAAGAACGCCGACATACCATGATCGAGCGGATCGCCGAACTGGACGATGGCCTGACAGTGAAGTACTTGGAAGGCGACGAAATAAGCATTGATGAATTAAAATCTGCTCTTCGAAAGGCCGTCCTG
>Ga0153915_10008005_pt1 | contig 10026 bp, 7 predicted proteins | sample Opewatmetagenome_2_FD_107003 | JGI IMG/M metagenome (GOLD analysis project Ga0153915, IMG submission 107003) | Freshwater wetland microbial communities from Ohio, USA - Open water 3 Core 3 Depth 3 metaG | ecosystem: Environmental > Aquatic > Freshwater > Wetlands | place: USA: Ohio, Lake Erie... | reverse complement strand
GTCGAAACACCCTGATCTCCATAGATCTCCCTGAGTTTCTCGTTATTGATCACCAGGAGCGAATCTACATAATCCTTGAGTTCAGTTATGCCGTCAATTGCATACCTGATACGGATTTTCCCTTCCGATTTAAAAGGAATGGTGACCACAGCAATCGTGAGCAATCCGGCATCCTTGCATGCTTTGGCAATCACCGGGATTGCACCCGTGCCTGTGCCTCCTCCCATACCGGTTGTCAGAAAGACCATTTTTGTGTTGCCCGAAATAGCCTGCATCATTTCTTCGATGTTTTCCAGTGCAGCCTGGCGACCTACCTCGGGCTTGCTGCCTGCGCCGCGACCTTCGGTTATTGACTCACCTATCTGGACTTTTATCGGGACCGGACTTTTTGCAAGGGCTTGATGGTCGGTATTGCATACTACAAAATTGACGTCCTTGATACCTTTTTCAAACATATGGTTTACTGCATTGTTACCGCCACCGCCTATCCCGATTACCTTTATAATTGATGATCTTTCAACCGGAAGATCAAAATTCATTAAATCGTCTGTCATTGTGTTAGTTTTAAGTTGTTTACGAACAGTTTTTTTCATACTAACAAACCATATCTGTAATTAATTTATTTTCTGATCTTCTACTTCAAACATATTTGAAATCATTTTTTTAATCCTTTCCGTGAGCGATACTTTTTCCTCTTCCTGTCCTGCTCCTTCATCTTCGATGATATCTTCGCTCGTTATCTGCTCAATTTTTTCAACAACAGGTTTTCTTGTCCTGACAAATTCTTCCTTGCGGCCTGCATTGAAAGATTTTTTGTAAGTGTCGAGATAATCAAAACCGCGCATTATCAGTCCAACACTAGTCGCGAACATCGGTTGGTTGATTTCATTCCGGCCTGTACCGGCGAGATGTTCGTTTGGCAAGCCAATCCTGACGTCCAAAGCTGTCTTGAATTTCATCAACTGAGGCAGATGCTTCAGCATTGCGCCTCCGCCGGTGATTACTATCCCGGCCGCAAGCTTATCGGCGTAACCTGAATTCTGGATCTCAAAGCTTACAATATCAATGATTTCTTCCATCCTTGACTGGATAATATAGGCCAGGCTTTTGAAGGAAATCTCTTTGGGTTCGCGTCCGCTGATACCAGGGATAGAAACCACTTTGTCTTCAGGAGCTATATCCCCAAGTGCTGACCCATACTGGATTTTGAGCTGCTCAGCATGACGATCAAGAATTGCACATCCTTCCTTGATATCCTTGGTAATCACATTGCCTCCAAATGGAATTACTGCCGTATGTCTTATTATGTTATCATAGTATACTGCAAGGTCGGTCGTTCCGCCGCCAATATCAACAAGAACAACTCCTGCTTCTTTCTCATCGTCAGTCAGTACAGCATCCGCAGATGCCAGGGGTTCGAGTATCATATCCTTGCAGCTCAGCTCGGCCTTCCTTATGCATTTTTCGATATTCTTTGCAGCAGCTATCTGTCCTATCACAATATGGAAATTAGCTTCCAGTCTGCGGCCGCAAATGCCGATAGGGCTCTTTATCCCGGTTTCATTATCAATGATGAAGATCTGAGGGATTACATGTATTATCTCCTCTCCGATATCCACATGTATTTTGTACATGTCTTCAATAAGCTTGAAGACCTCCTCTTTTTTTATCTCATCTTCAAATTCTTCCCGCATAATGTATCCGCGGGTTTTCAGGCTTTTTATGTGTTGTCCTGCTATTCCCACAAAGACTTCAGAAAACAGGATACCAGATCGTTTCTGGACGTCTTCAACGGTTGTCTGAATGGCGTTCACTGTCTCTTCAATATTGAGAACCACGCCCCTTTTCACCCCTTTTGAAGGAGCTTTGCTTAGCCCGAGAATCTCAATTTTGCCATTCTCGTTCCTGGTACCGACAATTGCCACAATTTTTGTGGTTCCAATGTCGATTGCTGCTACATACTGTTCCTTTCTGTTCATTTTAAATATGGTTTTTTTCTTTATCTCCTTTTGCAAACTATCTGGTCCTTATAGGCCAGGTTAATTCTTGAGTATATGTTCCAGCCTACTTCGGGAAGAATCTTGTCATAGAATGCTTCAAGATTTCTCAGTTTACCTTCATAATTTTCGGCTGTCCCGAGATGGACAATGTGGTTTCCTACCCTTGGTATAAGGTCGATTTCGTCATAGCTGTCGATAAATATCTGATCGATCTGCGCTGACCAGAACTTATCCCTTTTAATATAGCTGACGATGTAATATATATCTTTAAGTATAGAATTTTTGATGGTTGTGTCAAGAACGCTTACACCGTCAAGCATTGACTGGCTTACATTGACATTGCCTCCGACAATATGAAGACGGGGAGTGTAGAGGTTTCTTCGTCTGAAAACCACTCCTTCGACATCAAGGTAATAATCACCTCCATTGGCTGCCATTACCCTCATGATCGGAGTCCGCTGATCAGCGTAAATATGAAGAGTACCGTCTATTGATATGTAAGCTTCTGCTACCTTGAGTTCCCGGTACCTGTTCATTGTGTTTTCGATTTCCGAAAGGCTGACTTCTTTTACCGGCTTACCGAATATGCTGCCATTATTACTGATTATATTGTTCTGTATGTCTCTTTTTGTAACAAAATGATACTGAGACGAATCAACAATTGATATTTTTATCCCTGTGCATAGCCTGAAATAGTAGTAATGAGCATAAAAAACAGGTATTACGATAAGATAAAAGGTCGGCAGAAGCAGTACTATCTTTACAAGCCTTTTCATATTCCGTAATTTTTTTTGATAGTCTCTTCGATCGGTTCAACAAGCCTGTCTATGTCTCCTGCACCGATTGTTGCAAGAACGTCGAGTTCCCTGAAATTTAGTTTTTCAGGAATATCTTCCAACTTCATCATTCTTTTTCTTCCCGATTTCATCTTTCTGTAAATAATTTCTGAAGTGATGCCGGGAATAGGTTTTTCACGGGCCGGATAAACAGGAAGGAGAATTGTTTCATCAATTTCATCCAGAATTGCTGCAAAACCATCAGCGTGATCGCGAGTCCTTGAATAAAGGTGTGGCTGAAAAATTCCTGTGATCTTTCTTCCGGCGAAATATTCCCTTACAGAATGTATAAATGCCCTTATCTCCTCAGGGTGATGTGCATAGTCATCAACATAGGAAAGTCCCGGCAGATTGATCCTGATATCAAATCGTCTCCTTACTCCCTGAAATTGCATGATCGCTTTCCTTATCTCCCCCTCAGTAACTCCGCAATTCATTGCAACTGCAATAGCAGCCGTAAGGTTTTCAATATTTATAACGCCCGGGAAAGGAAAATGAAGATCTCTGAGCAGCTCATCCGGAGTTTGAAGATTGAAACTGTAATAATCGCAGAAACGCTTTATCCCGGATGAATAGTAATCAGAATCCGGTTCCGTTCCATAGGTGAATGAGACGATACCTTCAGGAATTTTAATAAGGTTCTTTATCCTGCTGTTTATAAATAACCTGCCTCCCTTTTTGATCTTTGAACAGAATATATTATAAGCATCAATCATAGTCTGATGATCGCCATAAATATCAAGATGATCCGGATCGACTGATGTTACTACTGCCATTAGAGGATCAAGCCTGTGAAATGACCTGTCGAATTCGTCAGCCTCCATCACAGTATAACGTCCGCGCCCGGTCAGAAGATTGGAGTTGTAGTTCTTTGAAATTCCACCAAGGAAAGCAGAGCAGTCTATATGCGATTGTTTGAGCAGGTGTGCAGTCATTGTCGATATAGTTGTTTTGCCATGGGTTCCTGCCACAGCAAGCGTATCGGTATGTGCTGAAATTTCGCCCAGAATCTCTGACCTTTTAGACATCCTGAAACCATTATCCCTGAAGAATGAAAAGATTTGATTTTCAGATGGAATAGCAGGAGTATATATTACAAGTATTTTGTTCCTGTCGGGATTATCCCTGAAGTGACCGGGAATGGCGTTGGCACTGTCGTCATATGAAATATTGCATCCCTTTGAGGAAAGGAACCTTGTCTGACTGGTCTCTGATCTGTCGTAACCTGCTATGATAAAGCCTTTTTCAGCAAAATAAAGGGCAAGAGCACTCATTCCAATACCACCGATACCGATAAAATAGAATCCTTCTATGTTCTTTAAATCAGTCATTTATGCGCAAGCTTTAAAACTTCTTCAGCAATCCGCATATCTGCATCCCGTTCTGCCATCTTTGAGATATTCCCGGATAGCATCTGCTTTTTTGGCCTGTTAGAAGCAAGATTCATCGCTTCACTTATCAGTAACTTTCCAACTTTTTCATCGGGGATCATGATTGCAGCTTTCCTGTCCACCAGCGCAATAGCATTTTTTGTCTGGTGATCTTCGGCGACATTTGGAGAAGGCACAAGGATTGCAGGTTTTCCCACAAGGCACAATTCAGATATTGTTCCGGCTCCTGCCCTGGAAATAATGATGTCAGCCGCTGCGTATGCATAATCCATTCTGTCGATAAATGCATTTATTGAAATTTTTTCACCGAATGATCCGGATATTGATTTTCTTATTTCTTCGTAATAGAGTCTTCCGGTCTGCCACAGCCACTGGCAGGCAGATTCTGTCATTGCTGCAATATTGTCAGACAGACATTTATTTATGCTTCCCGCGCCGAGTGAACCTCCAAGGATAAGAATTACAGGGGATCCTGCCCGAAGCCTGAAAAACTTCAGCGCTTCATCTTTCAAATTCTCCAGATTATCAAAATTCTGACGCACAGGATTTCCTGTTTTAACTATTTTTTCTGCCGGAAAAAACTTTTCCATGTTGTCATAACCAACGCATATGACAGATGCTTTTTTCGCAATAAGCTTATTGGTAATTCCTGCATAACTATTCTGCTCCTGGATAAGGACAGGTATTCCCATTTTGACGGATTGCCTCAGCACAGGACCGCTTGCATAGCCTCCTACTCCAACTACTACATCGGGTTTGAAATCTTTGATTGTCCTGGTAGCTAACCTCAGACTTTTAAACAGTTTGATCAGGACCAAGAAATTCCTGAAAATATTTCTCCGGCTGATTCCCGCAACAGGCAGTCCGATGATCCTGAAGCCTGCGGCCGGGACTTTTTCCATCTCCATTCTTCCTTCAGCACCAACAAACAGGATTCCGATATCCGGATCAATTCTCCGCAAAGCATTGGCAATGGAAATTGCCGGGAAGATATGTCCCCCGGTTCCTCCTCCGCTTATAATTACCCTTTTATGCTTTTGCAGGTCCATATATTTTTTCTCCTTCATCGGTTTTCTCCTCTTCAGGAAGCTCTTCCTGCCTGATCCTTGCATTAACAACCCGGCTTACGCTCAATATGGCTCCTATTGAAAAGCTGATTACAAGTACCGAGGTCCTTCCCCAGCTTACCATAGGCAGTGTCTGTCCGGTCACCGGGAAAAGTCCGACAGCGACAAGCATGTTCAGCATTGCCTGGACTGTTATCATTACGATCAGTCCCATAACCAGATAGGCAGGAAAGGCTGTCTCACATTTTTTTACGATAGTTATTCCTCTGAAAAGCAATATCATATAAGCAAGTATCAGAGGTATCGCTCCGAAAAACAGCCCGTATTCTTCGATAATTATTGCAAAAATAAAATCAGAATTGGATTGTGGAAGCATATTTCTCTGAGTGCTTTTTCCTGGAGCTTTTCCGAATAATCCTCCTGTTGAAATAGCAATTTTTGCCTGGTTTGACTGATAATCAGCATCCGGATCTTCCTTGCCTGAGAAGAAATTCTCGACCCTGGCTTTCCAGACTTCGACTCTGTTTTGCTTCGAGACCATACTAAGAACCAATGCAAACATCACAACACCAACAACAGCAATTCCAACGTAGGCCAGAAGATATTTGAATGGTACACGTCCGATAAACATTATTATCATGCATATTCCAAATACCATCAAAGCGGTTGATAGGTTTTCGGGCATTATAAGTGCACAGATCACTGCAATGGGGAACATGAAATACTTGGTAACGACCATGAAATTATTGAGTTCCCCCTGGAATTGTGAAAGTGCCCTGGCCAGATAAAGCACCAGAGCGACTTTAGCAACATCTGAGGTCTGAAGCCGGAATCCTGTTCCCGGTATCACAATTGCCCTGACCGCTTCATTCACCCTTGCTCCAATCGCGAAGGTGAGTATCAGCAGTCCTATTGAGAACAACAGGATTAGCCCTGACATCGAATAGTATATCCTGTAAGGCAGGTAATGTACAACAACAATAATTATAAGACTGAGAACAAGCATGAAAAACTGGCTTCTGAGAAAATAAGCTGTATTTCCGCCATGCTTGAGATAAGCAACACTGACAGAAGAGCTGTAAACAGCAAGCAATGAATAGATCATAAAGACGACGACAAGCGCCCAAATGACCCTGTCTCCCTTGAATGTTTTTGTGAGCCAGCCCTTTTGCATGTTTTTATTGTATTACAGGTTTCTTACTGCCTGCTTAAACTGACGGCCCCTGTCCTCGTAGTTGGTGAAAAGGTCAAAGCTGGCACAGGCTGGTGATAACAGCACAGTCTGGTCCTTTTTTGCCAGGTAGTATGCAGAACGTACAGCTTCCTCCATAGTGAAGGATTCAACGATTGTCGGTACTTTATCTTTGAATGCTTCGATTATCTTCCTGTTATCTTTTCCCAGGCAAACAATTGCCCTGACTTTCTGTTTTACAACAGAAAACAGTTCGGAATAATCGTTTCCTTTATCTATTCCACCTGCAATCCAGACAACATCTGTTTCCATACATTCAAGAGCATACCATGTTGAGTTGACATTTGTGCCTTTTGAATCGTTGATGAAGTTTATGCCGCAGACAGTGATTACCGGTTCCAACCGGTGCTCAACTCCCTGAAAATCAGCCAGGCTTTCCCTGATTACATCCTTACGGATGGTCAGAACTTTTGCAGCAATTGCTGCTGCCATCGAATTGAAAATGTTGTGACGGCCTTTTAATGCCAAGTCATGAATGGTCATAAGGTTGGTTTTAGTGCGGTAATCAATAAATAGTTCATTGTTATCGATATAGGCTGCCATTCCCCTCTTAGAATCAGCCGAAAAAGGAAGATGTGTCATTGTATATTCCCTTTTAGCCAGCTCGTTTTGAATTATGGGATCGTCGGCCCAGTAAATGAAAAATTCAGATTTTGTCATGTTTCGGGTTACCCTGAATTTGGAATCTATATAATTCTGAAGTACATAATGGTACCTGTCGAGATGATCAGGGGTGATATTCATCAGGATTGCTATATCAGCCTTAAATGAATACATGCCGTCCAGCTGGAAACTGCTTAGCTCAATCACGTAATAATCGTACGGACCTTCAGCAACCGCCATCGCAAAACTGTTTCCCACGTTACCTGTCATTGCAACGTTTTTTCCGGCTTTTTTCAGGATATGGTAAATCAGATTTGTCACGGTGGTTTTTCCGTTGCTTCCGGTGACACAGATCTTTTTACCCGTAACATACCTTCCAGCAAATTCAATTTCTGAGATTACCGGAATACCCTTTCCCCTCAGCCTGATAACAACAGGGGCATCCTCCCTCACACCAGGACTCTTAATGACTTCATGGGCAGATAATATTTCTTCTTCTGTATGTTTTCCCTCCTCCCATCTGATCTTATTATTTTCAAGCATTTCGCGGTATTTTTGCTTCACTTCTCCTTTGTCCGAAACGAAAACATCAAAGCCTTTCCTCTGTGCAAGTATTGCTGACCCTGCCCCGCTTTCTCCTGCTCCGAGTATTACAATTTTTTTCATATAACTATCTGATCTTGAGGGTAACAATACTTATCACAGCAAGCAATATTGCAACAATCCAAAACCTTGTAACAATTTTCGGTTCTGTGTATCCCTTTTTCTGATAATGATGGTGAAGTGGCGCCATAAGGAATATCCTGCGCCCCACACCAAATTTTCTTTTGGTCCTTTTGAAGTGAGAAACCTGGATCACAACTGACAGGTTCTCAGCCAAAAAAATGCCGCATAAAACCGGGATAAGCAGTTCCTTCCTTATTATTATCGCAAATACTGCAATTATGCCACCGAGAGCAAGACTTCCGGTATCACCCATAAATACCTGGGCCGGGAAGGAATTATACCAGAGAAATCCAATCGTTCCCCCTATGAAGGCACTTGCATAGATCACAAGCTCTTCAGAATGCGGTATGAACATTATATTCAGGTAATTGGCAATGATGACGTTGCTCGAAACGTATGCAAGTATGCCCAAGGCGGATCCTATAATGGCAGAGGTTCCTGTCGCCAGTCCGTCGAGGCCGTCCGTAAGGTTCGCCCCATTTGAAACGGCAGTTACAATAAAGATCACAATGACAACAAAAACCAGCCATGTCCAGAACTGCCTGTATTTTTCAGGAATGAACGATACCAGCCAGGAATAGTTGAACTCATTGTTCTTGATGAAAGGGATAGTTGTCTTTGTTGATTTTCTTTCCATAGCAACCTGGCCATCGGCATAGAATGGATTTTCAGGATCGAGCAGCTCGATCCTTTCCCGTGGAGTCAGATCTGCAATGGGCACTTTCTCCATTATTATCACGTCCTTGCTGAAGAAAAGCGTTATCCCGACAATCAGTCCCAGTATGATTTGTCCTGCAATTTTAAATCTGCCAGCCAGTCCTTCTTTATTCTTTTTAAAGATCTTTATGTAATCATCGAGGAATCCAATAAAACCAAGCCAAACGGTTGTCAGAAGCATAAGAATGACATAGATATTGTCGAGTTTTGCAAACAGCAATACCGGGACCAGGATAGATGCCAGAATTATAATTCCACCCATTGAAGGTGTTCCTTTTTTCTGATATTGTCCTTCAAGGCCCAGATTCCTGACGACCTCGCCCACCTGTTTAAACTGCAGGTACTGTATAATACGTTTACCTATGAGCAGGGAAATGATAAGCGACGTAATAACCGCCATGGCTGATCTGAATGAAATATAGTTGAACATCCCTGCGCCCGGGACATTCAATTCATTCAGATATCTGAAAAGATAGTAAAGCATTATTCAATTATGTTGTTTCATCAAAAGTGCAGCCTTAAGCTCTTCCCTGTCGTCGAAATGATGTTTTACGCCGTTGATCTCCTGATAAGGTTCATGACCTTTTCCGGCAACTAGTACTACATCTCCTTCATTTGCTAGCACGACAGCGGTTTTTATCGCTTCCCTTCTGTTAGCAATCCTGAGAACCTTTTTTCGTACTTCAGGGGCGATGCCAGCTTCCATTTCGTCAATTATTTTTTCAGGATCTTCCGTTCTTGGATTATCAGAGGTCAGAATGACCTTTGAGCTTCCTTCTGCACATATAGCAGCCATCTTCGGACGTTTTGTATGGTCCCTGTCGCCTCCTGCACCAACCACGGTGATCAGCTGCTTTCCTTCCCTGCGGATCCGGTTGATAGTTTCAATTACATTCAGCAATGCATCAGGAGTATGGGCATAATCCACTATTCCACGTATCCCTCCCGGTGCAACAACTAATTCAAGTCTTCCTGCCACTGAATGCAGATCACTGAGAACTGTGAGTATCTCTTTCTTTCCTGCACCCAGAAGCTCTGATGCGGCATAAACTGCCAGCAAATTGGAAGCATTGAAATCACCTATAAACCTTGTCAACACTTCTTCTCCTTGTATTTTAAGCCCCATGCCGTTAAAATCCTGTTCAATGATGCTGCACCGGAAGTCTGCAATCCCTTTTACCGAGAAAGTATATTTGCGGGCAGCGCAATTTTGAATCATCACTTTCCCATTTTTATCATCGTTATTTACCAGGGCAAAAGCATCAGAGGACAGCGAATCGAAAAATTTCTTTTTAGCCAGCAGGTAGTTACTGAAAGTTTTATGATAATCGAGATGATCGTGCGTTAGATTTGTAAATATGCCTCCTGCAAACTTCAATCCGGCAATACGTTTCTGCTCAGCAGAATGAGAACTCACCTCCATGAAAGCATAAT
>Ga0153915_10008004_pt1 | contig 10026 bp, 5 predicted proteins | sample Opewatmetagenome_2_FD_107003 | JGI IMG/M metagenome (GOLD analysis project Ga0153915, IMG submission 107003) | Freshwater wetland microbial communities from Ohio, USA - Open water 3 Core 3 Depth 3 metaG | ecosystem: Environmental > Aquatic > Freshwater > Wetlands | place: USA: Ohio, Lake Erie... | reverse complement strand
TCCTCTTGGGGTCTCCACCGGTCTTCTCTCCTTTTCGACCCTCGAAGGATGCAATTCGCTCTAGGGCACCATCATGCAGTTCCTTCAGGACACCATAGACGGTGGGGTCGGGAGTCATCTCCTTGTGCCAGGGAACGCTGTCCTTCCCGAGAAAGTCGAAGACGATAGAGTCCTTCTTGAAGATTAGATGTTCAGCGCGAAGCGTGGTGGCACCAACCGTGTCTGCCTCGTCGGGGTCCTTCTCATCGCCGACCCTCAGGCTAAGGTTGTCAATCAGGTAGCATGCAGCAGCCACCATTCGCCTCTTGGGATTGTCTGAACGCAGTCCCTCCATAATATGGTTGCGAATCTCGTCAATCCTTCGTTCTACCTGGAGTGCCTTGTCAAACTTCGCAGATTCTCGTTCCTGTTTGATGGGTGTACTATCATGCAACCAGATGTACTTCACCTTACCAGTGAGTTCATCGGTCCATTTGGCAACCCACATAGTGTCTGGAGCCCATATCAGTTCCTTCCACTCACCCTCTAGTGTCTTTGCCGCTTGCGGGTCGATGTTCAGAGTGATGTCCTTTCTAGAGGTGCCCTGCTTCCATCTTCCTCTCAGGGGATGCTTCCCCCGTCCCATGAATATTCCAGAGGGCTCTGTCTGGTAGTTGCCCAGCTCCATTCGCACCCCGTCCACGCTCGCATAGCCATACTTCTCCTTGAGGCTATCTCTGAGTGCCTTCTTCTCCTCTCTTTGTGCCCTCTTTTCCTCAGGGGGTATGTGTTCCTTTCTTGCTCGCTCTTCTTCCACGACGCGAATGATCTCGTAGAAGTCAATCTCAGTGACCTGTAGTGCTGGCTTCACTCCAAGAGCCTTGCTGAAGTCCTTCATGAAGTTCTGAGCAAATACTGGGTCCTCGACGTAGGGGGTGCCGAGCTTTCTGACCCAGGCAAGAGCCATCTCCTCCTGAAGTTGGGAGAGGACCATCTCGTTTCCTCTCACTCTGATCTTGAGCCCGCGAACTGCGGGAGGATCGATGACGAGTATGCCATTGTGTACTAGCGATTCCATGAGGATGTCCCGTAGGTGAGGCGTCTTATCAGCGCTAACAAAAGGATTGTGCTGTTGAACTCAGCAATGGCTTTTCAGAAGAGAGCTATCAGCTGTGTTCAGTAGGATACGAGTTCAAGTCCAGGAACAGTCTTGAAATGCATATCGTGGGATACTAGTTTGTGACAGCCATTAGTGAGGGCGATTGCAGCAGTCAGACAGTCATTGACTCCAATAGGTTTGCCTGAGCCTTCAAGGTCAGTGTAGATTCTGCTTGCATGTTCTGCCGCTTCGATATCGAGATACCAGACCACAAGCTGAGCCAACAATCTGTACACCGCCTGTTCTTCCCTCTTCTGCCGTCCCCTCTTATCAACCCCCCTAAAGAGTTCAGAAGCAACTATCGTTGTTGTTGCGAAACGGTGACCCTGGCCTTTGAGTGTCAAGTACGTCGTTCGAGCGTCTTCCTGACCACGAAGAAAATCTATCAGAAATGATGTATCTAGACAAACAAAGGTCAATGTTTCCATGCCCCAGACATCTTATCGATATCCTTGAGCAGCTCCTCTTTTTCTTCATCGCTCATCGAGATAGTACCAAAGAGGTCAAGGATATCATCGTCGGGCCCAAGCAGGCGTCTGATGACTTCACTGAAGGACTCATTGTCACGCTTAGCCTTTCTTAGTCTTCTATATACATCCTCATTGATCGAGATGTTCTTGTATCCCATCTATCCCATCTGTGTATCCATACACAATTACACGTATAAACACGTCTTTGAGTGTCTTCTGTCAGGATGATTCATGAAACTCCTTCCTTCTAGCACGAACGTGTGGGTTAACTAACAATATAACAGTCTAGAAGGATTGGTGCGGCCACCGGGACTCGAACCCGGGTCGCGAGCTTGGGCTGCTAGTAATAGTCAACCTTCACCCCCTCTCTCTCAAGCGCTTCTTCAATCCCCTTTAGTATCTCATCTCGTGTGTCACCGGATATTCTGCGACCTTTCAGGTTAATCTTGACCTCCTGCTCAATGTAGTCATACGATATTGGTCCAGTTTTCGCAATCTCAGAGGATACCGAAAAGACTGTCAATTCCTCAAAATCATCCTCGTCATCGGTATTGCACAAATGAACGATAACGCTCAACATTCTTCTGCGCACAGACTCTTCAACATCGGCTCTGACAAATCGTAGTTCAGGGCCTTCTTCTAGATCATCATCTTCAACCTCCCGATCCAGATGTGTTTCATCAGGCTCTGTCGACTCCAAATCATCAATATGGCCAATAATGGCATTCTCAAGTTTCGAATAGTCTGAGAGAAGATTCACGAGCCCAAGACTCACAAGAGCCTTTGCATCAATCGCAAGAGTGTATCTTGAGTGTGTATCAACGTCCACAAGCTGACCACATTCTGCTAATAATGCAACATCGAAGAAACCCATCTCCTCACTCTCAAGTCCGGAAACGCGTCCATTCTCTTTCAGTCCATCTAGGTGTACCTTCATGTATTTCTTGAAACCACGATCCTTCTTTTGCTTGTCCAGATCGATTCGTAGGATGATATCGCCTCTCTCACTAGTGCCCAAGAGCTCCTCACATGTTGAGGGTAACACAAGACTGTCGGAAAAGAACGTAGACCGATGAATAAAGGGTTTGAACATAGAGAGATGATAATACTCGCGTTTTCCTTCCTTGTTCTTGACCATCACTTCGTCGTACTCGACATCCTTCAGGGAGTCCCACTTGAGATATGTTCCATCCCTAGTTGCGAAATACTCCCCAGTTCTCTGGGGATACCTGAGAAAACGGATGACCTCATCAGTGTAGGGAGTTTCCTTTTTAGCAATGGTCTTTGACCCTTCAAGCAGGTTGATTCGGTAGACCTTCTTCTCCAGGTTGATGGTAAGAAGACATGAAACCTCTCTGATGACTCCGGACCATGCAACGGCCTTCCTCAGTGCTGCGTCGCACTGTGCACGGACATGCGAGGACGGAGATATCGGCCTGTACCCGTGAAGTGCAAGGAGAGTTTCAGGCAAAGGCTCTGACAACCGAATCCATCGCACTGGCATGTTCTTCTCCTTTGGAGGGTGTCCGTACTCGAATGCTCCGGCAAACGCCCACTTCTTGCCATCTTCTCCATCGCTCTTGATGTAGAGCACCTGTTGTCGATTCACTTCTACTATAACAATGGTCAGTTCTTCCCAACCCTTTCTTGATAGCGCCGCTATTGCCTCGGTCTTGGCCTGTTGCGGGTCAATCACACAGCGGTACCACCCAAAGGGAAGATATGCACTCATCTGACCCTCCATCAGTCCTCCGTAGATAGTGCTCTTCGAGGAGGGAAACAACAACCAGATGTTTCCTCCCTCACTTCCCTCTTGCCATAGCAGTTGTCCAAACCGTTCCGGAAATCTCGTCCTGTCTTGTGACGCCTTCTTCATCTGTTTCGCTCTCCACAGAAGATTCGAATGTATCGCTCGAAAGTCGTATCGATATTCAAAGTCACCATCGTCCTCGGGTCGATAGCCCATCTGGTAGAGTTGCCATCTAGCAACAGCAGACCAGAGATCGATGCAAAATGGCGACTCTACATCTTTGAAAACTCTATCTGCCACTGAGAGCACTGCAAGAAAGAGGTTCATCCCGTAGAGCTCTAGAAGCTCGATATTGTGCCTTTGGGCCAGTCTGAGAGAACTCTGATTGTCTGAATTCAATAGATCTCCAAGGCTCGACCGGGCATGTGATAAGAGCGCCCAGAGGACCCTAGGTTCGGTCCTTCGTACCAATGCATCTTTCACTTGAGTCAGAATGTAGAGTAGAGTCGCATCATCGCTGGATTGGCGGCCATCCCATTCGCAGAGGTGGATAATCTCTTGATACAATGAGAAGAATGCTCCATGTAATGAAGTCCTGTCCCTCAGAAATGTTGCAGCATATTGGAGCCTTTGAATCTCCCTTCTCCGGATATCAGTCGTATCGAGAAGGGAGGATTCTGCCAAGTAGTTAAGGGGAGGTATACGAGTAATGGTGATTGGCTGTTCATCCAGTTCATCATACTCCTTGTGAATCCATCTCCTCGAAATCTGATTCACTTCAACATGAATCCCTTGATGATGTTTTCCGAATCTATTTGGATGAGGAGGCGGCTGCATCAGGTCAAGATGCAGCCTACTGGTCAGACCTGACTGGGTTCGATTACCATCTACAGAATGGTAGGCTACTGGCCGTACTTCGAATTCAGGCTTCTTAGTCTCTTCCGCCTGCCCTTGTCTTGGCCTGAATAGGCTTGGAATCAGACTGAATGCTCTTTCCTTAAGAACGTCCAGAGTTTCTCTGCATACCATGTCATATCGAACCTGAATTGAGGCACCATGAAACGACCTTCCGTACATGTCCTGCTGTTGGTTCAGGACTCCAACGTACTCATTTGCTTCATCAGAGGGACTCCGTTTTGCCGCAGCACTGAACTTGCGAGTCCAGCCTCTCAGGGGTGGAACCCGAATCACAGCCGTCCATGGTGGATTATCTATGGGGAGATCCTGAATGATGACCCGATTCTCATCATACTGGGGAGACAACCATCCCATCTCCCGTGGAGCCGTGGGAAGATTCCAGATTATCTCGTCCACAAGTTGTCTTCGGGGCGAGTCATGGCGCAGGGAACTCACACAAGGTCGACCGTAGGTTTCGTTCAGCTCTGGATGATTCACACCACTATCAACCCAAATCACTTCAGAAGCCAGTTCCTTCAAGACCTGAAGCAGTGATAGTTCAAGTACCCGCAGACTGTTTCTACGATGTGCCGGCACCATACTCTCAAGGTCAGACCAGCCATCTACAACGATAAGGCGTTCTCCGGATTCTTTGAGGAGTACAGATCTGATTCTAGCATGGAAGTCTTTCAGCCCTGAAGAGCTACCGGCAAGAATCAGGTCATCTATTTCTTTTCGAAGATTGACAAAACGCACACGCTTGAGAAAGCCACTTAGTCGGACAAACTCGGACTGATTGATTGGCCCTCTCCTCCTGAGAGCATCAAGTCCAAATCTCATGTTGGCCATCTTCTCAGTAGAATAGTCACTAAGAAGGTCTATCCAGAGGAGAAACGGACTAGATGCTGCAGTATCTGCCAACTCAGCGAGATGATTCAATAGATGCCAATTCTTGGCAAGCCACGCGGCACTCTTGCCTGATGATGTTGGAGAGGGAACAGAAATGTACTGAGTGAAGAAGAGGTCGTCCTCTACTCGTTCAGTGAAGGGATTTTCATCTTGCACTGTCTTGGCCGGGACGATGCTTCTCAGAAGATGCACAGGACCCTGAGCAGGCGTCATTGTGATGGCGATGCGCGGCAACGGTTCATCAGGACCTGTGCTCTCAAACTTGAGTGTCTTCCATTGGCCCCAGAGCTCTCCCTTGAGCAGCTTCGTGGCCAGTTGGTCAATAAGCTGGTCAAAGGCTCTCTTCGTTATCTCATAGTCCTGTGATATGTCAAGAGTCACAACTCCCTTCCAGACGTGCTTTGACGCGAGTGGATCGTTGACAAGGGCATTGAATTCAGTGAGTATCATTCGCTCGTATTCATCTAGCTGATCAAGATGGGACTTTGGAGGCTTGGAGCCTAGATCTGCTTGCCATTCGGATTCAGTGAGCGGCACTTTCCAGGATTCAAGTACCGGAACATAGACATTCCTCTTCCTTGTCCGAGGTCGCATGCCATAGATATTGAAGCTGAATCCTTCTTTGGTCTTTACTTCAAGAATCATAACAGGGATCCAGATGTATTGCCCTGCACCTCTCAATATTCGAACAAAGAGTACTAGGTCGATTCTTCCAGCGGCATGATTTCCAACAACAGGGACCTCAGCAAGATATTGCATTCCAGCAGGAGTCTGTAGAAACTGGTCACCTGCAAAGACAGCCTCTCTCAGAGATCGTGGGTGACAGAATCCTGAGAGTAGTACCCTATGCCAGTCATTCCCCTCTCTCTGTGCCTTCCTTGTGACCTCTTCGAGGAATTTCGAAACCTCTTCATCCCTGATGATTCCCTTTTTGATATGGCCTAGGACGACCTCACCCTTCTCTCTGATGTGTTCCTCCTCTGTGGATTTTATGATCATTTTGACCCTCTCTTTGAGAGAGTCAACATCAGAATCCACAGGAGGTGATTCTATCTGCCTGCTGATGCCCTCACTTGTCCCACTCCTATTGCTGAAGTGAGTCCGGATCTCAAGCACAATCTTACGAAGCTCTCTGTCTGCGTCGGGAGAGAAGTTCTTCCAACCACTCTTTCCTCGGGTGTAGATCCAATCGAGGAACGGGATAAGGCGATGGATTAGTAACCTGATAAATCTGTGTGACTCGCGACGAGGAACAGCATGAATAAAGCATTGTCGACAGAGTTCTATGAGGTGAGCACGAATCATGTCAGCAAAGTCAAGGGCGGGAAGAGTGGGATGTGCAAGGAGAACTCGAGGCTTCTTTGAGTTCCCACGGTACCCTGCCTTCTGATGGGTCTTCGCACCTCTCTCTGGTGGTATCGTTTCTGCTATACTCTTGGGTAAGATCTCTACTCGACCATCTCTGTATCTTCTGACCTGGTATACATCTGGGTCCGGAAAATAGTACCGAGGAACCAATACATCTCTTAGCAGAGAGCCCATATAGTTGAGCAGTTCATTGAGTGGCCCAATCGTACCTTCCCTCCAGCTGTATACCCGTTTGAATTCCTTGTTGCCATATCGTGCTGTGCTGTGCCAGAGCATCTGAAGGTACAGTCTTCTCAGAATGGACTCTCTACTCTGGATGGAAGAGAAGTCATGCGAGCCTTGTTCTCTGGAAGATTTCCATTCGGTACGTGCATGCTCCCAATTGCGCTTAATCTGTTCATAGAAGTCGTGCGTCAAATCATTCTTTCTTTTGTAGGATAGTCTGACCAAGGCAGATAGTCCTGAGTAGATTGCATCTGCTAGAACCTCGTTCGATCGGAATTCCTGGACTATCCGCCCCAAACAGACTCCTCGGATTCAATCCTGTAATTTTGTTTATAAGGCATTCTGTCTTATTACGAATTTTCCTTTTGTTGAATAAAGCATTCATAAGCCTTTGTTTCATAATTAAAGCAATAATAGAATTTTTGTTTAATAAGTTTAAATCCACCAACGAAGATAGTAGTACGAGTTCAAAAGACTGCCTCCAGACAAAAAGGGGAGTGAACTCACCTGACCAAGACAGGTCAGAAGTTTAAATGCACCAGGCGAAATCACGATGGCTCGGTCCAATAGTGTCATAGGTTCGGTCAAGGCCCCAATCAACTGGGAGGTCATGACAGAGAGGAAACAACAGAGGCTTCGGCAGACTGTTGGTAGAGACACCCGAGTCATTTGTGCGTTCCTTGGAGTCATTGAGAGACATGAAGACGCGTTGCTAACAGGAAAGAACAGAGACAGGATCAGTGATGGGAAGCTGGACCAGTTGACTATGACTGCTTTCAAGGTGAGGGCTGGCTATCAACAGAGACCTAGCGTCCTCCATGACCTCAAAGTGAGGTTCCCCAGAATGTCCCAGAATGAGATGGCTGAGTGTCGAAAGACCGCAGTCTCTCAGTACGAGAGCTATCTCAAGCTGAGGAAGCAGAAGGGAAGAGTGGCCTCACACCCAACGAGAGTTTCATCCTCAAGGCGAATACCGAGATGGGTATTTACCCAGCGTTTCAGTCTGGTTGAAGGACCGACCTCGGTTGCGAGATGGTGGGTCAACATTAGAGATGCGTTGGACTCGACCACGAAGGGAAAAAGGGTCCATGACAGGTTAGTCATTCCTCTGAGGATATCACCCTTTCATCTCAATCAGTTCTCACGAGGAGAGGTCAAGGCTCTGCAAATATTCACCGATGACACCCGAAAGTGGTGGACCACCTTCGCAGTGCGTGTCGATGTGCCTGATGTCTCTGAGACCCTCCCTCCTGCGGTCATCGGCATTGATCTGGGAATCGAGAAGGCTGCCTGCGTTTCCCTCCTGACTCCTGAACGGGTCCGTGAGACTCGTTTCTTCAGACAGGGGGAAAAAGTAGAGCGAATCAAGGCTCTCGATAATCAGGTCGCTGGCCTTCAGAGAGAACTTGATTTCAGGAAGAACACAGGTCTGAGATATGACCAAGTCGCATCTAAGTTGAAAGGACTCAGGCACAAACGAGAGAATGTATCCAAGGAATGCGACCGTGTTCTTGTGCATCAGATTCTCGACTACATCAATGAGCTCTCTGAGAGATACACGCTGTATGTAGCAATCGGGCGGCTCAAGAACATACGTCAGCAGGCACGAAAGGGCAATTTTCAGGGTCGCGCTTTCAGGGGAATGATTCATTCGTGGGCATTTTCACGGATAACAAAGTCCCTCAGTCACAACCTCGCACAGCTCGGATGGTCTATCGAGAGGAAGAACTCCAGGTTTCGGGTCGTACCTGAGAGCTGGACTTCCATCATGTGCTGGAAGTGCGGTCGAAAGGGAGTCAGACCAAGACAGAGCCTCTTTATCTGTCCTACATGCGGCAACAAGTGCAACGCAGACATGAACGGGGCGATAAATATCGCAGCCCGTCTAGTTACGCTCACAAAGTCACTACACTCTGTGAGAGGACAAGGAAAGTGGAACGATGCCATTCAACGGGCAAAGAGTCCACGACCTCAGGCCCAAGGGAAGACGCCTTCTCGCGGGAAGTCCTTACTCTCTTCAAAGAGCCAAGCATCAGGCGCTGGAGAGTCCGCGGTGATTCACACTGCTCAGATGAGCCTTCTCAGCTTCAGTGATGGAGCTGAGATGAGTGATGATGACCATGCCGTGGAAAGAACTGTGGAGATCCTCTCTGCTGCTGGAAAGGATGCACCAGCATTGCAGCAGGAGAAAGAAGTCAGGTCCATCGGAGGGAGTGCCTCTCGGTGATGATGGACTGTGCCCCTGTCAAGTTGCAGTTACTCGCTAATTGCAATGATGGTGACATCGGTCAGGGGAGTGATGGAACACAGAAGTCGAAGGTAGTGGTTCACTCACAATGTAACAGTCTAGGAGGAGTGGTGCGGCCACCGGGATTTGAACCCGGCTCAGCACCTTGGAAGGGTGCCATCCTAGACCGGGCTAGACTATGGCCGCGGACACTGAAGCAAGCGGTTCGGAAGATGCGATTTAAGCGTATTGTTCGAGTGAACTCACTGAACAGGTCAGTGGAAGGCTTGGATCATATATGCGTCTGAGCCCGCTCACTCCTGAGTTGTTTCGAACAGGTCAGTGGAAGGCTCACATCATACATGCATGTGGGCCTTATCACACCCGACTACTTCGATGGGTCAGTGGAAGGCATCCATCTTAATGGCGAAGCCTTCTCACACCATTATTCGTAGATGATAGTGGAAGGGCTCGATTCTGCAGACGGCCGATTCTTAACCGAGAACTGTCGTCCGCGCACAAGAGTTGCGGGATGTTGCTCAAGCGCCTTCCTGGATAATGAATAGACCAGCCTCGATATAGCTGTTTTCCAAGGGATTTGCATCTGCTATGATCAGCAGGACACAGATGTACGAGCCGTAGGACCCCTCGAGATTCTCGCCCAAGCTAAATCCCCATCCGCCATCCCATGTGTGATTCAACCGATGGCTCGGGAGTAACGCAAGACGATTCTCCTCGTCAAGGGAAGTGAAGTCAGTGGAGTTCATAGCAACGATACCAAAATAGAAACTCAGGGTGCTCGAGGCATTCCCCCAAGACTCGATATCACAGTAGAAGGACAGACTGCTGAAGAGACCCGGGTATGGTGGATGAACATCAACATCAAAGACGTTCCAAGACCCCACAGGGACTCTCTCCTTGTCCCCCGAGCTCGCATAGTGAACGAATGTCGTGGTATTTCCCAAGTAAGTAGTGTACATCGACACGCCAGTCATCATTGAAACTAGAAGAGCGCCAATGACCACAATTGTCAACCCTCTCT
>Ga0153915_10008003_pt1 | contig 10027 bp, 7 predicted proteins | sample Opewatmetagenome_2_FD_107003 | JGI IMG/M metagenome (GOLD analysis project Ga0153915, IMG submission 107003) | Freshwater wetland microbial communities from Ohio, USA - Open water 3 Core 3 Depth 3 metaG | ecosystem: Environmental > Aquatic > Freshwater > Wetlands | place: USA: Ohio, Lake Erie... | reverse complement strand
TGAACCGATGAACCGATGGACCGATTCTCAATCGCAGAAAAGCCTTCCGGTAATGATCAGGCCGTGCTAGAAAGCCGCTAAACTCACTGGAGGCAAGATGGCGCAGGAGTCCGGCCAGGAGTTCCGTCCGTACATCGCTCCCGAGCAATCGGTCGCCGAGTTCAGCCTCAAGGCCATCGTGCTCGGCGTGGTGTTCGGGATCCTCTTCGGCGCCGCCACGGTGTATCTCGCCCTCCGGGCCGGCCTGACGGTCTCCGCCTCGGTGCCGATCGCGGTGCTCGCGATCGCCGTCTTCAAGAAACTGGGCAAGTCCACGATCCTCGAGAACAACATCGTGCAAACGATCGGGTCCGCCGGCGAATCCGTCGCGGCCGGCGTCGTCTTCACGGTGCCGGCCATGATCTTTCTGACGGGGGGCGGGGATTACTTCAAGTACGTGCAGATCACGGTGCTCGCGATCTTCGGCGGGACGCTGGGGGTCCTCTTCATGGTGCCGCTGCGCCGCGCCCTGATCGTCAAGGAGCATGGCAAGCTGCCGTATCCCGAGGGCACCGCCTGCGCCGACGTCCTGATCGCGGGGGAGCGCGGAGGCAACCTCGCGAAGATGGTCTTCGCCGGGGTCGGGGCGTCGCTCCTCTACAAGTTCCTCTACGGGGTCCTCGGGCTCTGGCAGGAGACCCCGATCTGGTTCAGGACGAAGAAGGAAGCCGTCTACCCCGCGGCCACGCTCGACGTCGCGGTCACTCCGGAATACCTGGGCCTGGGTTACATCATCGGCCCGCGCATCTCCTCGGAGCTCTTCTCCGGAGGCCTGCTCGCATGGATGGCGCTTATCCCGCTGATCGCGATCTTCGTCCCCGAGAGCCGGGTCGTCGCGGACCTGAAGGCGCTCGGGTTCTCCGATGCCTGGATGGCGAACAACTCCTACGCCAACTGGATCTACCGCGCCTACATCCGCTACATCGGGGCTGGCGCCGTCGCCTGCGCCGGCGTGATGACGCTCATCAAGACGCTGCCGACGATCGTCTCCGCCTTCCGGGAATCGGTGAAGTCCTTCGGCGGGCCCGCGGCCGGGACCACGACGAAGCGGACGGAACGGGACCTCGGGATGGGCATCGTGCTCTTCGGCTCGCTTGCGATCGTAATCCTGCTCGCGGTCATCCCGCGGTTTCCCCACGGGCCCTTCCCGGGCTCGCTCCTGATGTCGCTCCTGATCGTCATCTTCGGTTTCTTCTTCGTGACGGTCTCCTCCCGGATCGTCGGCATCATCGGAACCTCCTCGAACCCGATCTCCGGGATGACGATCGCGACCCTGATGGCGACGTGCATCGTGTTCGTCGTGATCGGCTGGAAGGGAGACGTCTACCAGGCCGTCGCTCTCTGCGTCGGCGCCATCGTCTGCGTCGCGGCGGCCAACGCCGGCGCGACATCGCAGGACCTGAAGACCGGGTTTCTCGTCGGGGCCACGCCGCGATCGCAGCAATGGGGTTTCATCATCGGCGTCGTGACCTCGTCCTTCGTCATCGCGATCACGCTGTTCGTCCTCGATCAGACTTACCGGGGCACCGAGGCGCACGGCATCGGCGGCCCGAAGCTCGCCGCGCCGCAGGCCACGTTGATGGCAACGATCATCAAGGGCCTCCTCGCGCAGAACCTGCCCTGGGCGCCCGTGCTGGTCGGCGTCTTCCTCGCCTTCATGGCGCAGCTCGCCGGCGCGCACGCGCTCTCCTGGGCGGTCGGCGCGTATCTGCCGGTCTCGACCACCGCGCCGATCTGGGTGGGCGGGATGATGAAGGCCCTCGTCGATTCGATGCGCCGCAAGAAGGAGGGCGTCGCCGGGGAGGAGTCGGAGCTTTCCTCCGGGATGCTCTACGCGACCGGCCTCGTGGCCGGAGGATCACTGGGAGGCGTGCTCATCGCCTTCATGGCCTTCTTCGGCGATCGTGTGCTGAAGATGGAGAAACCCACGCTCCTGGAGCGCCTGGACCTGGGCCAGAGGTTCTTCCCCGACCTGAAGAACGGCCTGGTCAGCGGAGGCATCCTGTGCGGAATCGTCTTCGCCATCCTCTGCATCCTGCTCGTCCGGAACGCGCAAAGGAAGCTCGAGGCGTAAGAGCTCCTCCGGTCGTCCCTTCGCTCCTCTCCGTAATCCCTTCGCCCCTCTCTGTCATCCTGAGCGCAGCGAAGGATCTGCTCTCTTCCGTTCGACCAATACTCTCCGGCCCCGGGAAAGCTCTGAGCGCAGCGAAGAGTACAGACCGGGACCCGGGTAGCAGATGGGGACGGGGGCGGGTCCTCCGTCGCTTCGCTCGCGGCGCGACGGTGTGAGCTAGCCCGGATTATTCACGGACACCCGGCCGGTACACGAGCATCTGACTGAGATATCAAGGTTTGTCCGCGAAGCTGCTGGGAGCTGGGTACAGGTTGTCCGCGACAGATCGGAGCGGCGGCCGGAGTCGTTCGTGAATAATGCGGGCTAGATCACCTCGAACTTCTTGCCGACCTTGCGGAAGGCGTCCACAGCCCGGTCGAGGTCCCGCCTCTCGTGGGCGGCGGAAACCTGGCAGCGCAGGCGCGCCTGGCCCTGCGGGACGACGGGGAAGCCGAAGCCCGAGACGTAGACCCCTTCCTCGAGGAGGGCCTTGCCCATGGCGAGCGCCTTCGCGGTGTCGCCGACGATCACGGGAACGATCGGGTGCGTCCCGTGCGGGATCTTGAAGCCGGCTTCCGAGATCGCCTTGCGGAAGTAGGCCGAGTTGTCGCGGAGCCGGAGCACCGGCCCCGGGTCCTCGCGCAGCATCCGGAAGGCCTCGAGCGAGCCGGCGGCGACGGCGGGGGGAAGCGAGTTCGAGAAGAGATACGTCCGGCTTCTCTGCCGCAGCGTCTCGATCAGGGCCCGCGGCCCCGTCGTGAAGCCTCCGGCGGCCGATCCCATCGCCTTGCCGAGCGTGCCGGTCGTGACACCGATCTTTTCCATCACTCCCTGCGCCTCGGCAGTGCCTCGCCCCGTCGGCCCGAGGACCCCGGTCGCGTGGGAGTCATCGACGGCGAGGAGCACGTCCCTCTCCGCGCAGATCCGGACGAGCTCCCTCAGGTCCGCTTCCTCTCCTTCCATCGAGAAGACGCCGTCGGTCATCATCAGCCGGAACCGCGAGGTCGTGTCCTCCGCGAGCATCTTGTCGAGGGCCTTCGTGTCGGCGTGAGGAACGAGGTGGCGCTTCGCCTTGCAGAGCCGGATGCCATCGATGATCGAAGCGTGGTTGAGCTCGTCGGAGTACAGCCCGTCGGACTCGTCCAGGATCGCCGCGAAGAGCCCTTCGTTCGCGTTCCAGCAGGACATGTAGAGGATGGCGTCGTCGGCCCCGAAGAAGGAGGCGATCTCCGCCTCGAGCTCCTTGTGGAGCCCCTCGGTGCCGCAGATGAAGCGGACCGACGCCATCCCCGCGCCCCACCGATCGATCGCCTTCTTCTGCGCCTCGCGCACGCGCGGGTGGTTGGCGAACCCGAGGTAGTTGTTCGAGGTCAGCATCACGACCTCGCGCCCGTTGACGCGGACGCGCGCGTCCTGCGGCGATTGGAGGACGAGCTCCTCCTTGTACGTCCCCGCCTCCCGCAGTTTCGCCATTTCCCCGGCCAGGTGATCGACGAGGTTCATAGGGATTCAGCTATCAGCTATCAGCTATCAGCTGTCAGGCTGGAGTCTGCTTGGCTGAAAGCTGAGAGCTGAAATCTAACGGCTACTCCTCCGACAGGATCTTTCCCGCAACGCGACCGCCGGGAAAAGCGGTGTCCAGCGCCGCCAGGGCATTGCGGAAGGCGGAGTCGGTGCGCGCGGTGATCTCGGCGCAGAGGGTCGGGCGGTTGATGATCTCGGAAGTTCCCGAGGAGTTGCGGACGATGACGGCCTGCGCCGGCTGTTCCACGTAGAAGAGGATGTCGTCCACGTCCTCGAGGGCGCGCACCGCCGCCCGGTGCGCCGCGCCGGTCTCGTCCCGGGTCAGGCAAACCCCGGCCAGTCCCAGAAGGCGGTAGAGGTTCGGCTCGAACTCGGTTCGGTCCCAGTTCCTCCAGACCCGATCGCGCGGAGCCAGCTTGAATCGGTAGGCGAGGTTGGAGAGTCGCGACTCTTCGAGGGCGAATTCGGCGATCCTCCGGTCGGTCATCTCCTGGGTCGTCATCGGCTGTGCGGGCTTGTTCGTCGGCATGGTCTCTCCGATTCTAGATTCTTGATTCTGGATTTTGGAGCGGAAACCTCATTGGCGCAAATCCAAGTCAAAATTAAGAGGGCCGACCATTGGGATAGAAGACCACTTTCATGGCCTTGCGGTTTTCCAGGAGCCGCATCGCCTCGTGGAAGTCTTCGAGCCCATCGAACTCGTCGGTGACGAGGTCGGCGACGTCGAGGCCGGCCGCGAGGAGGTCGAGCATCTTGATCCACGTCTCGAAAACACGGCGGCCGATGATCGCGTGCAGGTTGAGGCCCTTGAAAATCAGGTCGTTGGTGTAGTCGCGAATCGTCACCGCATTCTCTTTGGGCAGACCCAGCAGGGAAACCGTGGCTCCCCGCCGGGCCGCCTCGAGCCCGAGGTTGATCGAAGCCTCGGCCCCCGAGAGCTCCAGCACGACGTCGGCGCCGCCGCCGGTCGCCTCCCGGAGGCTCCCCGTTGGGTCCTTCGTGCGGGTCAGGTCGAGGACGGTGACGTTGGCGAGACCCCGCGCCCCCACCCAGCGGCGCGCGTGCGCGACCGCGTGCGCATTGACTTCGGTGATCGCGATGCGTGAAGCGCCCGAGAAGCGCGCGATCTCGGCGCACATCGCGCCGATCGGCCCGTAACCCAGGACCGCAACCGACCTGCCCGAGAGATCGGCCACCTGTGTCGTGTGAACGGCGTTTCCGAGGGCGTCGAGGAAGGCGCCCACCTTCGGGGGCACGACGGCGCGGTCGAGCGGAACGACGTTGAAGGCCGGGACCGCGACGTACTGGGCGAAGCAGCCGTCGCCGTGGACGCCGAGGATGCGCGTGTTTTCGCAGATGTGCCTCTGGCCCGTCCGGCAGGGGCGGCAGTGGCCGCAGGTCACGTGCATCTCGGCCGAGACGTACTGGCCTTCTTTCAGATGCGGCCGCGCCCCTCCCGGGCCGAAGGCCACGATCTCGCCGCAGAGTTCGTGGCCGTAGATGCGGGGCGGCGTCACCATCGAGGCCATCGACGGGTCCCACTGGTAGATGTGCTTGTCCGAGCCGCAGACCGCCGTCGCGAGCACGCGGATGAGCACTTCCGCCTGCCCCGGTCTCGGGACGGGCACGCTCTTCACTTCGGTCGCGTCCGGTCCGGGGGCGGCCTTCGTCTTGACAACCGCCTGCATTTTCTGGGGCAGAGCGGGAGAGTGGGTGAGGGGGGGAGTGGGAGAAGAGACCGGCGTTCGCCCCCTCGCCCTCTCGCCCCCTCGCCCCCTCTTCTTCAATCGCCCGCCTGGTCGTCGCGGACGTAGGCGGATGCCGCGGCGGGAGCGGGCGCGGCGGCGAGAACGTCCACGGGCCGGATGTAGCGGGAAACGAGCGCGCGCGTGCCGGGGACGCGGAGTTTCTCGAAGAGAAACCGGAACTTCTTTTCGAGCGAGGCGCCGATCGCTTGTCGCGTTCCGTCGGGCAGATTCCAGAACTGCTCCTTGAACGGCCCGATCGCGAACTTGCGGCTCTTGTAGAGGAACTGGCTCTCGGTCTCCCCGGGTTTGCGCTCGGCCCCCTTGTTCTCGAAGAGCCACCGCTCGGTCTCGCGCCGCAAGGGGAGCGGAAGCGACGGATGCTCATACACCATGTTCTGGAACTCGGTCGCAAGATGGATCTCGGCGCAGTCGTGGTCGGGAAAGTGGCCGAAGTACTCGGAGGGCAGGGTCGAGGCGCCGTGCTGGACCGCCCCCGCCATCCCGTACTCCTCCCTGGCTACGCGAGAAATCTTCCGCAGGGTCTCGAAGTCGATGGCGACTCGCTGGACCGTCCCATCGGGGCCGACGATCCCGCCGTGGGAGGAGCCGGTCTGGATCGAGACCTTGGCGATCCCCTCGACGCCGGAAAGCTCCGCCCGGTACCCGTCCATGTAGGCGCGCAGTTCCTCGGGGGTCGAGTTTTCCTTGCCGACCTCGCCGATTTCGCCGCCGATGGAAATGGGCATCCCTCCGGGTTCGCGAGACCGGATGAACTTCGTGAATCGCGCGCAGAGCTCGAAGTTCTTCCGCTGCTGCTCGGCCAGGGTGGGCCTGGAGAGGTCCACGAGCGTGGACGTGTCGATGTCGATCTGGAAGAAACCGGCCGGGATCGCCTCGTCGATCAAGGCCTCGATCGCCGCGATCTCCTTCTCCGGGGCCTCCCTCATCTTCTTCGGATTCGTCTGGAAGTGGTCTCCCTGGAGGAAGACCGGCCCCTCCCACCCTTCGCGGATCGCCGCGGCCAGCGCGACGGCGGCGTACTCGGCGGGGCGCTGGTCGGTGTAACCGATCTCGCTTCTCGCGATCTCGAGAATGACCGCGCCGGCCTCGTGGCCGCGAGCCGCGCGGAAGAAGGCCCGGGCGGTGTCGTAGGCCAGCATGCGGATGTTGACGGCGGGAACCGTGAAGCCGGACACTTCGCCGCGGCCCCGCGCCCTGTAGAGATCCCGGATCGAGGCTGGGAGGATGCCGAGCGATGCGGCGGCCCCTCGGATCGCCCTCCGCGCGGCCTCCCGCGCCTCCCCCTTGCCGAAGACCGCCGTCCAGACGAGGCTGTCCACGGCGCGGGCCCGGAATCCCGCCGGGTCGGTCACGGCGACGCCGCCATCTCGCCGGACGGTTTCCGAGCGGTCGAGGAATTCGTTCAGTTGTCGAGGCGTCTCGAAGAAATCCATCGCGGCGGATTCTATCGGAGGATGGAGGATTGCCGATTCCTGAATACCGGAGACCAACGCGCGTTGCAATTCGCCAATCCTCAATCGACAATCGTCCCTGGCATGAGGCTTTCCCGCAGGATCTCCTTCAACGCCGGCCGCAGCCTCTGGCGTCCGGACTGGACGCCGGAGAGGAACCGCGCCGTGTACGGAGACGAGGGGCCCCACGGCTACGGGCACAACTACGAGCTCGAGGTGGCCGTGGAGGGGGAGGTCGATCCCGAGTCGTCCATGGTGATCAATCTGACGGACCTGGACCGGATCCTCAAGGAGGAGGTGGACGCGCCTCTCGATCACAAGAACTTGAACCGCGATGTCCCGGGATTGCCCTCGCCGCCGACAGCGGAGAACGTGGCGGCGTGGATCTGGAAGCGCGTCTCCTCCCGGATTTCGCGGGAGGGGTGGCCCTGCCGTCTCGCCTCCCTGCGGCTGCGCCTGACGCCGGATTTCGCCGTGGAAATCGAGGGATAATCCGCGGGCTCAGGGCGTCTGGCGGGAGGGGCAAGGCGAACGACTCGAGATCCTGCCCTGCTGCCGCCTCGCGCCTGCTGACTGACAGCTCGGGAGGATTCGAATGTACTTCAAGCAGTTCTACCTCGGATGCCTGGCGCAGGCGTCCTACATGATCGGGTCCGGCGGCGTGGCGGCCGTCGTGGATCCGCGACGGGACATCGAGGCGTACCTCGAGGAGGCCGAGCGCGAGCACCTGCGGATCCGCCACGTCATCGAGACCCATCTGCACGCGGACTTCGTCTCCGGGCACCGCGAGCTGGCCGCGCGCACGCGGGCGAAGATCTACTTCGGCGCGAAGTCCGGCGCGAAGTTCGAGCATTCGCCCGTCCGCGACGGCGACGAGATCTCGTTCGGGGACGTGACTCTGCGTTTCCTCGAGACTCCCGGCCACACGCCGGAATCCATCTCCATCCTGGTGTTCGACCGGACCCAGGGGCCCGAGCCCCAGGCCGTCCTGACCGGCGACACGCTCTTCATCGGCGACGTCGGGCGGCCGGACCTTCTCGGGGCGAAGATGAGCGCCGAGGAGCTGGCCGGGATGCTCTACGACTCGCTCCACGAGAAGCTCCTGAAACTTCCGGACTCGGTCGCGGTCTATCCCGCCCACGGCGCGGGGTCGCTCTGCGGCCGCAACATCTCGAGCGAGACGTCCTCGTCGATCGGCCAGCAGCGTCGCTTCAACTACGCGCTCCGACCGATGCCGCGCGAGGAGTTCATCCGGATGATGACAACCGACCTGCCCGAGGCGCCGGCCTACTTCTCCCGCGATGTGCAGCTGAACCGGGAAGGCGCCGGAAACCTCGCGGACCTGCCCGCGCCGCCGGCGCTCTCCCCGGCCGCCGTCGAGGAGAAGCGCCGCGCGGGGGCTGCCGTTCTGGACACGCGGGCGAACGTGGACTTCGGGACCGGCCACGTCCCCGGATCCTGGAACATCGGACTCGGCGGCCAGTTCGCGTCCTGGGCGGGCGCTCTCCTCGCGCCCGAGACGCCGCTCGTGCTCGTGACCGAGGACGAAGAGAAGGTGGCCGAGGCGCGCACGAGGCTGGCGCGGGTGGGGCTGGAGAACGTCGTTGGATATCTCGCCGGCGGCGTCCTGGCGTGGCACGAGGCCGGCTACCCTCTCGCGACGACCGAGCAGATCGCGGTGGACGAGCTGCGGCACCGCCTGGAAGAAGGAGCGGTCCCGCAGCTCGTGGACTTGCGGCGGCCCGGTGAATGGCAGGCTGGCCACATCCGGGAGGCGCGCCACCTGCCCTTGAACGAGCTCGCCGCCCGCGCCCGGGAGCTCGACCCATCCGCGCCGGTCACGGCCATCTGCGCAAGCGGCTACCGCTCATCCATCGCGAGTTCTCTGCTCGAGCAGCAGGGCTTTACCCGCGTCACCAACGTCGTCGGCGGAATGACCGCGTGGAACAACGCCCGCTTCGAGGCGGTGGCTTGAGCCCTCCCTTTGCCCGGCGAGACTCGCGATGCCCCTGATCCCCGCGTGAGTCCTCCGCGGGTCTCACTTCCCGAGGCGCGGCAGGAGGTTCGCCCATGCGGGTAACGGGGCTCGATTGGGTCATTGTCGTGGTTTCGATCGTGGTCTCGTTCCTGCCGGCGGTGTTCCTGGCGCGGCGGGCGGGGAGGAACACCGCGGAGTTCTTCACGTCGGGTCGCTCGGCGCCCTGGTGGCTCGTCGGGGTCTCGATGGTCGCGACGACCTTCTCGACGGACACGCCGAACCTGGTCACCAACATGGTGCGGGAGAAGGGAGTTGCCGACAACTGGCTCTGGTGGTCGTTCCTCCTGACCGGCATGGCGACTGTTTTTTTCTACGCGCGGATGTGGCGGCGTTCGGGGGTGCTGACCGACCTCGAGTTCTACGAGATCCGCTACTCGGGCGCGGCCGCGGGCTTCGTGCGCGGGTTCCGCTCGATCTACCTCGGACTCTTCTTCAACTGCGTCATCATGGCCTCGGTCAACCTCGCGGCGGCCAAGATCGCCAACGTCGTCCTCGGTTGGCCCATGGGGAAGACTCTCCTCATCTGCGCGCTCTTGAACGTCGCCTTCGCGGCGACTTCCGGACTCTGGGGCGTTCTCGTGACCGACTTCATCCAGTTCGGCATCGCGATGACCGGGTCCTTCGCCGCGGCGTACTTCGCGTTGAAGCAGCCGGAGGTCGGGGGCCTCTCCGGTCTCTTCCACCGGATCGACCCGAAGACCCTCGCCTTCCTGCCGGACTTCTCCGACTGGAGCCTGGCGCTCTCGGTGCTCATCATTCCGATCACGATCCAGTGGTGGTCCGTGTGGTATCCGGGCGCGGAACCGGGCGGCGGCAGCTACATCGCGCAGCGGATGCTCGCCTCCAGGAGCGAGCGGGACGCACTCGCGGGGACGTTGTTCTTCAACTGCGCCCACTACGCCTTGCGCCCCTGGCCGTGGATCCTCGTCGCGCTCTCCTCGATGCTCGTCTTCCCGCAGCTCTCCGACATCGCGCGCGCCTTCCCGTACGTGGACCGGTCCCTGATCGGACACGACATGGCCTATCCGGCGATGCTGAAGTTCCTGCCCGTCGGATACCTGGGGGTGATGATCGCGGGGATGCTCGCGGCCTA
>Ga0153915_10008002_pt1 | contig 10027 bp, 3 predicted proteins | sample Opewatmetagenome_2_FD_107003 | JGI IMG/M metagenome (GOLD analysis project Ga0153915, IMG submission 107003) | Freshwater wetland microbial communities from Ohio, USA - Open water 3 Core 3 Depth 3 metaG | ecosystem: Environmental > Aquatic > Freshwater > Wetlands | place: USA: Ohio, Lake Erie... | reverse complement strand
TATTTTTATTAGCTGCGGTACAATTGTAAGGAAGAGAAAGTGGAAAGGCACTATGAAAAATTGGTGGAGAAATCACGTACAAATCTGGAGGGAAAATAAAGTACAAAATTGGCGGAGAAATCACGTACTAAATTGGCGGTAAAATACTGTACTGATTTACCACAGAGACTGTTTATAGACTTGGAGGAGACTTGGGGGAGGTATGGAGGTGAATAAGAAAAATTGACGATTTTTGAAATAAATAATTATGAGGATAACACTATTTTGAAGTAATAATTATATTAAAATTGCACACAGATTATCGCAGTTATAAAGGATTTCCACAAACTTTTAAATTAAATATTTCTTTTTAGTCGGCAGTTTACTGAAATCTTTCACCACGTGACAGCAGAGCAGCTCTCATTATAAAATTGTTTGAATTATTGAGTCAAAGAAATACTCATTCCCTGACAGTTTTACTCCAAAATTCTTTTACTTCAGCCATTTTCACCTCCTGTGTATTTTATTAGCTGCAGTACAATTGTAAGGAAAGAAGAAAGGAATAACACCGTCGATTTTCAGATGGAAAAATCACGTCTAAATTGAGACGGGAAATTTACGTCTGATTTCAGACGGTAAAATTACGTCTCGTTTTTACCTATAGACTTGTTATAGACTTGGAGGAGACTTGGGGGAGGTATGAGGGCGAATACAAAAAATAAAGTAAATCAAGGGAAAAATTTAACTAACCGGACGATCCTTCTTATTTCAAAAGAATCATTTTTTTTGATTGAATGAAATTGTTTGTATTCAACCTGTAGAAATATACACCACTCGAAACAGACCTACCGTTATCATCTTTACCATCCCAGATTTGTGAATAAGATCCTTTATTCCTGAATTCATTTACCATCGTTCGGACTTTTGTACCCAGAACATCATAAATTTCCAGTTTTACTTTGCCGGCACTTTTAATTTGATATAATATTACTGTTTGCGAATTGAAAGGATTAGGATAATTTTGTTCAAGACTATAATCTGCGGGTGATGCACCGGATTTGTCTTTTACATCAGATGTTAAGTCATACAGAGCCTGAATCGTTCCGTAGGAAAGGGCATAATTGTAAATTCTGATATCATCCAGGATCCCGTTAAAATTATACTGGTTATTACCCGGCAGAACCTGTCCCATCATCAGATCGATTGAAGTTGTCAAAATCAATCCTGAAAAAGATGAAAAAGCATCGAGTTCGCCATTTATATAAATTTCGTAATCACTTCCATTATAGAGGACAGTAACATTATATAAACTGTCCAGTATAAGTTCCGTTTCAGAATCAAGATCTTTTATACCGGCATCGGTTTTAATCGTCCATCTGATGTGCTTATTTGTCAATGACACTTTCCACCTGTTTTCCCAGTTACCGTGGGACAGAGGGTAAGACTCCCTATCATAAAACTGTCCAACTTTTATCCAAAAATTTATAGTGACTGAATTCTGAAAATTTAAACTTGAGCTACTCGGAACAATTATATAGTCATTTACTCCATCAAAGTGATATGCACTGCCGGGATTACCCCACCGATCCGGTACAAGCGTCGCTCCGGAAACCGTGCCATTATTATTAAATCCACTTTCATCATTCGCATTACCATTAAATGGATAATACGCCACAAGATCACCCGTCTGATGAATAGTAGTATCACGAACCGAAACACCAATACTATCAAGAGTTTCGCCGCCACGTCCATCGTCGACCAAACAGTTTATATAGTAATTGCCTGCCAAAGAAGGTGCTGTCCAGGTGATTGATGCTCCGCTACCGGAAATAGTACCAAAACCTGCTGACCATGTATAATTCAATGTATCGCCATCCGGATCCGAAGCGATACAACTTATTTCAGAATTAGACCCAAGATGTATTTTTCTGGGATGAGCGGTCATTTCGGTTATCACCGGGTCGTTATTGATAAATTCTACGACTTGAATGTAAAGAGAATCAGAATCAATTCCTCCATGACCATCATTTACCGTACAGGAAATTAAATATGTTCCCGATACCGAGGGTGCCTGCCAGGTAATTATCGAATCTGTTCCGGTGTAAGTTCCTCCGGATACTGCCCATTCGAAAGTTATAGGGTTACTATCCCGATCAACAGCAGTACAATAAATTTTAGCAGAATCATTAAAAACAACAACCTGTTTATCTGAAGAAAGCGATTTTATTCTTGGAGGATAGTTTGTTACCGGCTGTCCCGAGAAATAATCAATCACAATTCCATTAACATATGCTTTGTCAAGATAATAAGTGATTGTGCTGCCTGAAGGGATGATCACCGCCAGCACAGGTAAATCTGCCGGAATTGTTATTGATGTTTCACCTATAACACCTGATGCTATTATAGTATTTGTTACAGCATCATAAATATCATGGCTTCCGTTGCCGACGTCTATCGTAACCGATTTTTCAATTGAATATGGATTATAATATAGATAACTAGGGTAAGCAGCTGAATGGAAATAATCTGTCTTTAAAAGATTAAGCTGGAGAATCATCGGAACATTAGTAGTATCAATTATCCCGGCTAATATTCCTACGTGGGAAGAACTGTAAAGAGCAAGATTTGTCAACCCCCAGCCTCCGCTGATAGCATCTCCGGTGGCATAAGGACTATATCCATTTTGATTTTCACGGAGGGCTTCGTGCCCGATATAGGAATCCGGATCATATTGATGAGCCCATTCTTCACTATCCTGATTCTGGTCGGGAAGATAGTTGGGATAAAAGAGTCTGGCCGCGTTAGCAGCATTAAGGACCCATTTACCTATCGCACGGGCATAACGATCATCATATCGCACCATAGGAACCAGTGCTCCAATTTGTTCAAATGTATTCATTAAAAAAGCATAATCATTGGAACCATTCACTTCTCCTATTAATCCATAAACATCATAACCTCCCCAATTTCCAAGAATGGCTCCCCAATCACGTAACGGTCCTACATCAAAACACCAGTTGACAATTTTTTGGATGTTGTACGTCGTGCCCAATTCAGCATTCATCCTTGCAGCAGTATAAGCTCCATAAGATAATTGTAATTCATATGAAGGATTTGATGTAAGGGAATTAAGAAATTCCATGCACCATTCTGCTCCAATTCTATAATTTTCGTGCCCGGTATTTTTATAAGCATTATAGAATATCCACGCCAAAGCACCGGCGGCTTCAGGTTCAACAACTCCCGAAGGATATGGAGTCATTGTCATAAGATTAAAAGCACGGTAATTCATATAAGGGGTATGCCATGGAGTTGTACTGCCTCCCATTACTACTACCCCCGACAACCAGCGATCGGCTACTTTGGTAAATTGATTTGAAAAATCACCATAAGGGGGATATTGATCAAAGAGCTGATAGAAAAACACGTTTGGCATTACATCGTACCACCAGTCATCCCAGTTACTTCCCGTCGGATGATTCAAATATACATTTGCATCGTTGGCTTTGTTAAAATATTCCTCAGACATTAAAACCCAGTTATATCCATTCTGATTGCTTTTATCAATTCCGGCTAATGTTGCTCCTACCGTTGCGGGCAAGAGGTTAATGGCTTCGGAAGATAAGGGTGCGGTTGTCCCCACTACTGTATTAAGTCCAAAACTTATATGTTCGGGATAATTAATCGTACTATAATTCAACCATATTAAAGGAAGATACTGACCGGTAAGAGACAAATCGAACACGAAATTATCGTAACCCGTAGCAACTTGCTTCCAGTTTCTCATTTCATAAGGCGAAGGGATATTAGGCATCTGCTCAATTCTATTGATATTAATTTGCTGAGCATAAATTTGATTCGAGGAAAAATAGAATAGTATAAAACCGGAACAGATCAGATTTCTTAATATTTTTAAAATTAGTTTTTTCATTATTTAAGATAATCGTTTAACTTAAATATTTTGACGGCGTCCTTTCTGATTGTTTTATTTTTTTCAATAATTTCCAAATTTTTCTGTTCACCAGGCAGCAATATAAATCCCCGATCTCCAAATGTAAGTCCGGGATGAAAAACATCCACAAAAAACGCAGGTTTATTGGTTGAGATAATTATATTATTTTTACCTGATTTTCTCACGAGATTAATTTTTACCCGGGCTGCAGGCAATTTTATATGCTTCCATCTTTTTTCCAGATAGTAATTCCGGTGGATAATTTTTTTGTTTTTGTCATAAATTGTGGTTACAATTATCCAGTTTTTATCTTCAGGAAGTTTTGAAATATTAAATTTATCCAGGTCAATAAATTTACGATTATCTAAAGAGATCTTTTTTGAAATCTTAGACAGACAGCTCCCATCTTTCGAATCAATAATTATCACTTCATAAACAGCATCCCCCTGTTCTCCTTCATTCAATAAATTAATACCCAGATTTGAACCGGACTTCCGGAAAAAAATAATCGCCTTTGAAAATATGTTTTTAACAAAGTGATAAGACATTTTCGGTTTTATATCTGAGTCTATCAAAGACCAACTCGTTACCGGCCAGCAGTCATTTAGCTGCCATACAATACTTCCGCCGGTTATTTTATTAGTTCTCCAATGTTCAACGCACGTCTTAAGAGCAAGCCCCTGATTAAGCTGCGCCAGATAAATAAAATCATCCCACTCGAGACGCAATGGGAGATGACCTGCCAGATAACGAAATATTCTTTCAGGACCTTCAATTTGTTTATTATAATATTCAAAGGCTGATCCTTGAATTTTTCTTTTTTCGACGGGTAAAATTTTATTAAGGGTCCCGATGTTGGCAGGACCCTGAAAACCAAATTCAGTTACAAATAAACTTTGGTCGTATTTTACAAGTGAATAGTCGATCCAGCTGCTCCATATTTCCCATTGATGTCTGTTGCCTGAAGCCTGAGAGTTTGGATCCTTATCAAATCCAAATGGAGTAGTGGGCCAGAATGGACGGTTCGGGTCTAATTTTTTCATTAAAGCCGGCATAAGCTGATGAAATATTTTAAAGCCCGGCATCTCTTTATATGATTTATGTATTTCCCGGTAAAAAATCCATTCATTTTCATTATTACCGCACCAGACGGCAATACAAGGATGATTCCTCAGTCTATCTACATTTTGAATTATTTCTTCAGAAATTAAATTGATAAATTTTTTGTCTTCAGGGTATGCTGCACACGCAAACATAAAATCCTGCCAAACAAGCAGACCCAGCCTGTCGCACTGTTCATAAAATTCATCATTTTCATAAATTCCCCCGCCCCAAACTCTGATCATATTGGCATTGGCATCTCTGGCGAAAAATAAAAGATTCTTATATTTTATATTATCCACTCTGGGTAGAAATGAATCAGCTGGAATCCAATTCATCCCCTTCACATAAATTACTTTATTGTTCACTCTAAAAAGGAAAGTCTGTCTCTCTTTTTCATTCAGCTTAAGATCAATTTTCCTTATTCCAACTTTTTTATTTATCTCATCCAGAATTTTACCCGAAGGATCCACTATAGAAATTTTTAAATCATATAAATTCTGTTCTCCATAACCATTCGGCCACCAGAGTTTTGGATTTAATATGATAAAGCGTAAACTGTATTGCTTCTGATTTCCAATAATAACTTCCCTGCTGAATTTCTTATCCTCATTGCTCAGTGAGATCGTCGCTTTTAACTGTCGGTTTGTATGAAGATGTACGTTAAATCTTATTCTAAGATTTGCCTTAGTTCCCGTTAATTTTTCTGTATCAAATTTTATTGTATCGATAACTACTTTTTCTTCGGCCTGAAGATAAACCGGACGCCAGATTCCTAAAGTTGGATAAACCGGTCCCCAATCCCATCCAAATGAATATTGCGCTTTTCTGATATGTACCCGATATGAATTTAATGCAGCGTATAATTTCCCGTAATTCTTTTCCCTTTCTAAACCATAACTTATCGGGGATTCAAAACGAAGCTCTAAAATATTTTTCCCGGGTTTGATTAACGAACGGATGCTGAATTTGTATCTCAGGAACATATTTTCAGCCCTGCCGAGAAGAACTTTATTAAGATATATATCCGCAGCGGTATCAATTCCTTCAAATACAAGTTTTATATCAGAGCTGCTCTTAAATTTTTCAGGAAATATGAATTTAGTTCTATATATACAATTACTTTTTGATATCCACGCAAATTTATACTCATTTTTTTCTTTAAATGGATCTTCGATTAATCCTGCTTTTAACAAATCAGTGTGGATTGTCCCAGGAACTACTGCAGGCATCCACTTTTTAATATTTTTAACAGGGATATTAACTTCCCGCAGAGGATAATTTATTATCTTAAATTTCCAATTATCTTTCAGATAAAATTTTTTGTTCATATCAGAATTTATTTAAACTCAATCCTGAGATCAGCAGCAGAGGAATTATGGGTGACCAGGATACTTATAATTTTTATTCCATCTTTTGTCTCAGTATTTATTTGTCCGTTGTATGGTTTATCATCGATAGAAATTTTGGAAATATCTGATGGGGAAACTACTGTTACTTTATCATTATGTCCGGGATAGCTCTTCAGGTGCATCGATAATATTTTAGTGTTTTGATCATATTTGCAGTCTTTCAGAATTGATTCACAATTTTTCAGGTAAGGGTTTTCGGGGATACCAGAATAAATTTGGATTTTATCAAATTTACCTCCAGATGGAATAACTCCTGTTGGAAGCTCCTGTCCATCATATAGTATCTTTTTGATAAAGCTTCCCTTCCCGAAGATAGATAATTTTGATAATTTTCCATTATTATACAAGTCAAGCAATACTTCATTTTTATCGTCGGAATTAAATGGATCCAGATAAATATTCCACTCATTTTCCTGCACTGCAAAAAGTTGATAGAGGGAATATAAGTACCATCCTGCAGCCCAGAGAAATTGAGGTTTATCAACGGTACCGTAGACAGATGGATCATTATAATTACCGCAGCGGACTTCATACATAGCAGGCTGACCGTTTGGTCCCTGCATAACACCCTTTAATGTCATTACCGTTTTAATGAAAGATAAAGCTTCATCCTTTTTACCATCGGCCATCAGAGCCAGTGCATACCAGGCATTACCATGCGGCCAGATTCCTCCGTTGGCATAAAGGAAAGGATCTCCTGCTTCGTTACCGGCAAAATGCAGGTAATCACGTAATTTATTAAAATCCATCGGGAATACATTATAAATTCCAACCTTTTCATCCAGTAGTTTTTCCTTTGCTGTATTAACTAAATCATCCAGTCTTGTCTTATCGAGAAGTCCGTAATGTGCTGCTAATAATGAACCTATATAGTAATGAGCATCAACTTTACCCGGCTCATAATAGTTAATCAAATATTTAGACTTATCATCCCACAGTCTACTGATCAATTGATGCTGCATTGAGTCGGCAAGCTGTTCATAAGCCCGGAGCTTATCTATATTATTTCCAAGCATAGAAGAAATGAATATATATTCCCTGATTGCCTTCACAGCAAGAATAGTCATATATGCTCTTGGACCATAAATTTCTCCTATATCCCACCAGTCGGGCATATTTGACCACATTAAATCATCATCGCCTTTTGTAATAAGAGCCTGATCAAGACTCTTTTGGATATACGGGTAAAGAGTTTTCAGGAATGCAATATCATCGGAATGTCTCAGATAACTTCCGGAGACAATGATAAACCAGAAATTATTCCAGTTATCGTGTGCTGCTAATTCTGTCTTATAACTGTCATCTTTCCAATAGTAAGCATGAGGTATTATTTTTTCTTCATTTGCATGTCGAATGATAAACTTAAGATCCCTTTTTACTCTGGCAGTATCGAAATTGACCGCAGCAAGGTCAGTTTTCAAGACATCATGTGTAAAATAAAAATTATATTCGGCGGGACAAGGCATCGGAACAAACTCTCCATCAAGATAATGAGTATTTACTTCAAGTATAGACTTAGCCCAATGAACCGATTGATCTATTGCAGAATCACCCGTAGTTATTTCAGTCTCCCTAAAAGCTTTTTTCAATACCGTCTGCTCATACGCATCTATCTCATTTTTGTAGTTTTTGATCAGGTAGCTTGCAATATTTTTGCCTTCAGCTTGCCGGCAGGAACCTACAATCTGGGTAACAACCATTGATTCCTGCGGCTTTAGTACTTTAGTATAAAGAAACTTAGCAGCAGGTCTTCCTGGTTTATCTTTCGGTATTAAATCATTATTAAGTTTCAAATCGCTCTGAATTAACCATTCCTTATCCGGATTTGCCAGACCCCATAACCGGCTTCGAGTGCTGAAACCTGACGGCTTTTCATCTGCATTTATTATAAAAATCTGAGCAGATTGAGTCTGTGGATTATCAAAATTCTCATAGAGTACTGAATTCATCGCATCGTACTCAGTCCAGGCTGAATCAATAATATTATAGGAATGACTCGTACGCAGAGTTGTTTCAAAATAAGTATAAAATTCAAATGATGTTTCTTTATCAATTTCATTTTTTATCTCATACCGGATAACCATAGAGGGTTTTGTCTTTGTAAATCTGTATGAAATATCAATTGATTTATTTTTATCAGTCTTATGAAAGTCTACAGAATAAGGGGTCAAATCAAACCGGAAAGGTTCTCTGCCTATTATTTCTTTACCCCCGTCTCCTATTTTCAGACCAAGCAGCATGATGAACGAAGTATCCCGTTTCCAGTAATCAGTACTTTCATCCAAACTATTAGCCGCGGGGTAAAAAAAACTTACTCGTTGGAGTAATGGAGAACTATGATGCATTTCAATTCCAACGAAAGGTCCTCCTACCTCTATTTTTGCATCCCCGCTGTAATTGATTTTCAATTGGTCATAAAATGATAATTGAAAGGGTTCCCGGGATTCACATGATGACAAAAGAATTATGATCCCTCCAAAAACAATAAAAATTATGGGATTTAAAAACGACTTTAACATATTTGCCTCAACGGGATGTTAGTTCGTTTAATAATTCGCTAAGATTGATCCTGGCGAAGCTGCTGGCATAATCAGACATTGCATATGGAATGATTAACATATTCCCATTTGTTATACCGCCGCAGGTATATACAACATTTGGCACATAACCCTCACGTTCTTTTTCATCGGCAGAAAGGAGCGGTTCTTTGAGTCGGCCCATGACTTTGGACGGATCATCTTTATCAAGAAGCATTGCACCTATACAGTACTTCCTGACGGGTCCGACTCCATGGGTCAATACAAGCCAGCCTTTTTCAGTTTCAATTGGTGAACCACAATTACCGGACTGCACTATTTCCCAGGTGAAAGCAGGTTTTGAAATGAGTGTTTTACTATTCCATGAATACAGGTCGTCCGAAAACATTATAAAGTTATTCTCATTGTCCTGTCTTGAAAGCATTGCATATATCCCGTTTACCTTTTTAGGAAACAGTGCCATCCCTTTGTTCTTCGCTTCCGAACCAGAAAGTTTCCTGATCTTAAAATGGAGGAAATCTTTAGTTTCAAGTAAGTGGGGTTGAATTTTGCTGCCATTATAGGCAGTGTAAGTAGCATAATATCGTATGCTTCCATCCTCATCATTGAATCTGACAAATCGTGCATCTTCAATTCCATTCGATTCTGCCATACTCCGGGGAAAAATAATTCTTTCAGAAAGCGGGATATCCGGAGTATAAAATATTTCATAGTCCGAGCAGGAAGACGAAAGTATTTCATCGATTATAAGTCTATTTCTTTCATTATAAAATTGGGAATTTGCGAGCGTACTATCCAGAAGCTTTTCCAGCTCGTTATACAAGAAAGTATTATCCAAACGATCAAGTACATTGTCCGCCAGAGCACCTACCAGGTCGGTTTCACCAATTTTTCTCTGGAAAACTACTTTGTCGTAATTAAGGCTGGTGACAACTTCCGGAGGAGTAACAAAAATTCCCGGTTCTTCAAGACTGATATTATTTTCTGAATCCAGAATACCTTCTCTGAATACAATCGAAGATACATGACCCTCACCTACAGCACGC
>Ga0153915_10008001_pt1 | contig 10029 bp, 10 predicted proteins | sample Opewatmetagenome_2_FD_107003 | JGI IMG/M metagenome (GOLD analysis project Ga0153915, IMG submission 107003) | Freshwater wetland microbial communities from Ohio, USA - Open water 3 Core 3 Depth 3 metaG | ecosystem: Environmental > Aquatic > Freshwater > Wetlands | place: USA: Ohio, Lake Erie... | reverse complement strand
GGCGGCGGATGCGATGGCAGTCCACGCGGCAGCGTATTCGGCGGCGGCGGCCGTGGTCGCGGCTTGGGCGGCGGCGTCCACCAGCGGGTGGATGGCCTGGCTGAGCTGCGGCCTCGGCTGGCTGCTGCTTTCGCTCGCCATCATCGACCTGCGTTATTTCCTGTTGCCGAACTTCCTGACCGCGCCGCTGGCCTTTCTGGGGTTCGTCGTGACCTGGGTGATCGCACCGGATGATCTGCTCTCGCACGTCATCGGCGCTGTCGGCGGTTTCGGCTTTTTCGCGCTCGGCCGCGAGATCTTCTGGCGCCTGCGCGGGCACGAAGGCCTCGGCCTCGGAGATGCCAAGCTGATGGCCGGCCTCGGCGCCTGGCTCGGTTGGGAAGCATTGCCCGGCGTCGTCCTCATCGCGGCCGGCATCGGCCTGATGGCGACGGGCTGGCATGTGTTCCGCGACGGCAAGTTGTCGACGAGCACGCGGCTGCCGTTCGGCGCGTGCCTGGCGCTCGGCGCCTGGCTCGCGTGGCTTCACGGACCGCTCGTCATCGGGTAAGTGCCGTGCAAGCCGCACCCTGCGTCGATCGGCCGAGCTTCGAAACCGCGCTGATCGCGCGGCTGGTCAAGTCCGACAAGATCAATGCGGCTTCGGCCGAGCGCGCCGCGCGCGTGCGGACCGAAACCGGCGAGCATGTCGAGGCCGTGCTCGCCAACCTCGGGCTGGTGAGCGAGAAGGAAATCGCCGAGGCGGCCGCGGCCGCGCTTGGCCTGCCGCTCGCCCGTCCCGAGGACTTTCCCGATGCGCCGGTGGTCGAGAACGGCCTCTCGCCGAAATTCCTGCGCGAGGCGCGCGCGCTGCCGCTCGCATTGACCGATGCCGGCCTTGCGCTCGCGATGGCGGATCCCTTGGACAGCTACGTCCACCGCGCGATCGCGATGTGCGTCGGCCGGCCCGTGCTGCCCTGGGTGGCGGCGCCATCCGACATCCAGGCCGCGCATGAGCGCGCGTTCGAGGCGGGCAAGAATCAGATCGGCGAGATCGTCGATGAGATCGAGGAAACCGACGAGACCGGCACGGTCGAGGACGTCGACCGGCTGCGCGACATCGCGAGCGAGGCGCCGGTCATCCGGCTGGTGAATCTCCTGATCGTGCGCGCCATCGAGGCGCGCGCCTCCGACATCCACGTCGAGCCGTTTCGCAACCGCCTGCTGGTCCGCTACCGCATCGACGGCGTGCTGCACGAATCGGCCGAGCCGCCGGGCCACCTCAAGGCCGCGATCGTGTCGCGCATCAAGATCATGGCGCGCCTCAACATCGCCGAACGGCGCCTGCCGCAGGACGGCCGCATCCGGTTCACGTTCCGCGGCCGCGACCTCGATCTCCGCGTCTCCACGATGCCGACCCTCTACGGCGAGACCGTGGTGATGCGTATCCTGGATCGCACCAGCCTGGTCGAGGATTTCCGCTCGCTCGGCTTTGCAGCGGACGCCGAGGCGGCGGTTCTCGAAGCGATGAGCCGGCCGCAGGGCATCCTGCTGGTGACCGGCCCCACGGGAAGCGGCAAGACCACGACGCTGTACACGGGCCTGCTTCGCCTCAACACGCCGGGACGGAAGCTGTTCACGGTGGAAGATCCGATCGAATACGAGATCGAGGGCGTCAATCAGGTCCAGGTGAAGAACCAGATCGGGCTCAATTTCGCCCACGTGCTGCGCTCGATCCTGCGCCAGGACCCCGACATCATCATGATCGGCGAAATCCGCGACATAGAGACCGCGGAAGTCGCGGTGCAGGCCGCGCTCACCGGCCATCTCGTGCTGTCGACGCTGCACACCAACGACGCGCCGAGCACGGTGACGCGGCTCCTGGACATGGGTGTCGAGGATTACCTCGTGACCTCCACGGTGAACGGCGTGCTGGCGCAGCGTCTGGTGCGCCGGATCTGCGCGCAATGCCGCGGCAAAGGATGCGATGCGTGCCGGACCACCGGTTTCCAGGGCCGCACCGTCATCACCGAGTTCCTGCCGATGACCGCCGACATCAGCAAGCTCGTGATGAAGCACGCCGATGCGCGCGAGATCCGCGCCGCGGCAGTTGCGGCCGGCATGCGGACGATGCACGCCGACGGCATGGTGAAGGTCGCCGCCGGCATCACGACCGAAGCCGAAATCCTCCGCGCGACACGGGAGAACTGAGCGTGCGTTTCCATTACCGCGCCGTATCGCCGACCGGCGAAATCAGCGAAGGCGACATGGTCGCGGACACCCAACGCGACGTGGTCGGCCGCCTGCAGGCGATCGGCCTGATCCCGCTGGAGGCGCGCGAGGGCGCCGGCGCATCGCTTGGCTCGCTCTTGACGCGCGATCTGCTGCAGCCGACCAACCGGCCGCCGCGTCGCACGCTCGTCGCCCACGTCCGCCAACTCGGCACGCTGTTGCGCGCCGGGCTGCCGCTGGACCGGGCGCTCGCGATTCTCTCCGAGGTGGCGGAGCGCAAGGCCGAGGCCGAGATGCCGCGGCGGCTGCTCAACAAGATCCGCGGCGGATCGAGCCTCGCCGATGCGATGGCGGGCGAGCCCATGTTTCCGGCGTTCTGCGTCGGCATGGTGCGCGCGGGCGAGATGTCGGGCTCGCTCGACCAGGTGCTGGAGCGGCTTGGCGATTTCCTGGAGAAATCCGAAGCGGCGCGGAACAAGGTCAAATCCGCCCTGTTCTATCCTGCGATCGTGTTGGGCGCGTGCACGATGTCGCTGGTAGTGCTGTTCGCGTTCGTCGTGCCGCGGTTCCGCCCGTTCTTCGAGGATCAGCAGGTCGTCCTGCCGCTGACGACGCGCGCGCTGCTTGCGATCGGCAGCTTGGTCGAGGTTTATTGGTGGCTGCCGCCGGCCATCGCCATCGCCGCGGCCGTGGCCGGAATTTTCCTGATCCGCGACCCGCGGCAGCGCCAGCGCTGGGACGCGCTCAAATTGCGCTTCCCGCTCGTCGTCGAAATCCTGCGCAAGGCCGAGATCGCGCAATTTGGCCGCATCCTGGGCACGCTCCTGAAGAACGGCGTGCCGCTGCCCAACGCGCTCAAGATTTCCGGCGAGACGTTCCGCAACCAGGTGCTCGCCGACGCGATCGCCGGCGTCACCGCCGGAGTCAAGGAGGGCAAGGGCTTGAGCGAGCCGCTGGCGCGCGCCCAGGTGTTTCCGCCGCTCGCGCTGCGTCTGGTGCGCGTCGGCGAGGAGGCCGCGCGGCTCGACGACATGCTGCTCGAGCTCGCCACGATTTACGAGTGGGAGACGACGCAGAGCGTCGAGCGAATCCTCGCGATGCTCGGCCCCGCGCTCACCATCGGCATGGGCCTCATCGTCGCCCTCGTGATCGGCTCGATCATGATGGCGATCCTCAGCGTCTATCAACTTGCAGTCTAGGAGGCGCACATGAAGCGCATGCGGTCGGCCACGCACGGTGAAAGCGGTTTCACCCTGGTCGAAATGCTCGTCGTGCTCGCGATCATCGGCATGATCTCGGCACTGGTCGGTCCGCAGGTGATGAATTACCTCGGCCGCGCCAAGGTCGACACCGCGCGCGTCGCGGTCCAGAACCTGGAGACCGCGCTGGATCTTTATCGTCTCGATGTAGGCCGCTACCCGACCGAAAGCGAAGGGCTGGTTGCGCTGGTCGAAAGGCCGTCCGGCAACGACAGCTGGAATGGTCCTTACATAAAAAAGAAAACGGTTCCCGCGGACCCGTGGGGCCGGCCTTTCGTGTACCGCTCGCCGGGGCGCAACGCCGCCTACGATCTGTATTCGCGCGGCCCCGACAACGCGGACGAACCCGCGAACGCCAGGAACTAGCGATGCGGAGCGCGCATGGATTCACGCTGCTCGAGGTGATGGTCGCGCTCGCCATCATGGCGCTCGGTCTCTCGACCGCGATGACCTTCATGCCGAAGCGCTCATCGGCGCTCGAGGTGGAATCGACCGCGCGCCAGATCGCCGCGATGCTCCGCGAGGCGCGCTCGACCGCTATTGCATCGAATCATCCGGTCGGCGTCCATGTCGATGTGTCGCGCGGAAATTTCGGCCCGCGCACGACGCCGCTGCAGCTCGAGCTCTACACCACGGCCGACCAGAGCACGACGGAATCGGCCGGGTCCATCCGCTTCTATCCCGACGGCGGCTCGACCGGCGGCGGGGTGGCGGTAAAGGACGGCGCGCGCCGGTTCGTCGTCCTGGTCGACTGGCTCTCCGGCAATATTTCGGTGGTGCGCGATGCCGCGAGCCGCTGACGAGCGGGGCTTCACGCTGATCGAGGTTCTGGTCGCGTTCACCATCGCGGCCATGTGCCTCGGCGCCCTGTTCCAGCTATTGAGCGGCGGCCTTGCCGGCGTGCGCGGCTCGGCGGCCTATGCGCGCGCGACGCAGCTCGCCGAATCGCGGCTGGAAAGCGTCGGCGTCGCCGAGCCGCTGATTCCCGGAACCGCGACCGGCCGATTCGACGACGAATACGCCTGGCAAATGCAGACCGAGCCGTTGCCCGGCACCAAACTGTATCGCGTGCGACTCACCGTACTGTGGCATAACCGCTCGGTGTCGCTTGAAAGCCTACGACTCCAAGGAGGCGTGTGATGGCACGCTCGTCCGAGGCCGGCTTTTCCATGATCGAGATGCTGGTCGCGATGACGCTGTTCGGCTTTCTGTCGATCATGTTGATTGGTGGTCTGCATCTCGGCACCCGGGTGATGGAAACCGGAGCCAAGCGCATCGATCAGACCGCGCGCACATCCTCGGGCTACGAATTCCTGCGCCGCGAAATCGCCCAGGCCCAGCCGCTGCCGCGTCTCGGGGAGGCCAACAACGCCGCGATCGAATTCGACGGCACATCCGATAGCATGACGTTCATCACCCTCGCCTCGCCGCTCCGCGCCGCCGGCGGCTATCAGCAGCTCGCGCTTCACCCGATGAATGGAAGCCTGGTCGCGACGTGGCGGCCCTACGTCCGCGTCATCGGCGATACCCCGGCGGGCGAGCGCGATTCCGTCCTGTTCGGCGATGTCGTGGTCGAATTCACCTATTACGGCGCGCTGGCGAACGAGACGGCGCCAAGCTGGCATCGCGAATGGCGCAATCAAGCGAAGCTGCCGGCCCTGATCGGCATCGGCATGCGTCATGGCGACGGTCGGCCGTCGCCCGGCCTGATGATCGCGCCCCGGATCGTCGGAGGACCCGTCGTTGGATAAAGCGATCGCAATTGCGCGCGCTTTCCTGCGCTGGTGGGTGGCCGAGCTTGCCGCCTGCGTGCCGGCGCGTCTCAAGAAGCGATTCGCGCGGACGCCCGAAGCCGTCGTGCTGCAATACGGCGGGGATCTGACGCATGTCGATCCCGCGCTGCGGCGCCGGCTGGAACAAGGCAAGGCGGCCGTCACGATCCGCCTGCCGGCAGATTCCGCGCTGATCACGCGGGTGTCGCTGCCGGCCGCGGCCGCGGCCAATCTGGCCGAGGTCCTGCGCTTCGAGCTCGACCGTCGCACGCCGTTTTCCGCCGACGACGTGCACTTCACCCATCGGATCGTCGAGCGCGATCAGGCGAAGATCGACGTCGCGTTGACGGTTGCGCGCAAGACGGTCGTCGAAGATGCGGTCGCCAAGGCGACTGCGCTCGGGCTCCGCGTGACGGCAGTCGATGTCGACGGCGAGCCCGGCAATCTTTTGTCCGCGGTCGAATTGCCAGACCGCCGCAAGCGGGTCGTCGCGCGCGCCCGATACGCCGCCGCGTTCGCCGCCTTCGCCGCGTTGGTGTATCTGCCGATCCATCAGGCCGAAGTCACGGCGATCGAGGCGCAGCGCGAGGCCGCGGCCGCGCGCAAGAACGCCGAGGCGGTCGCCCGTCAGAAGGAGCAGCTCGCAAAGGCGTCGGAGGCCGCGCGCTTCCTGGTCGCGCGCAAGCAAGCCGCGCCGAGCGTCAGCGAGATCCTCAACGAGCTGACGCGCGTGCTGCCCGACAATACCTATCTCGTGCAGCTCGACATCCGTGACGGCGAGATCCAGTTCGCGGGACTTTCCGGCGCCACCTCGGAGCTGTTCCCGCTGATCGACCGGTCGCCGGTGCTCGCCGAGCCGAAATTCCGCTCCGCGGTGACGCTGGACCAGGTTGGCGGACGCGAGCGGTTCGAAATCGGCGCGAAGATCGTTCGGAAGCCGCCGCAATGACCGCGCAGCTTTCGCCAAGGGTGAGCCGCGTCGCGGCGATCGGGCTTCTGGTGGTCGTGCTGCTCGCCGTGCATTCGTTGATCGTGCAACCGATCGTCGATGCGCACATCGCCAATCTCGCGACGATCGAGCAGGCGAACACCGCTCTCGCGCGCTATCGCGCCATCGGCCGCGAAGCGCCGGCGCTCGCCGACAAGCTCCAGGCGCTGCAGGCGAGCGGACCTGCGGGATATCTGGAGGGCTCCGACGAGACGATGACCGCGGCGGCCCTGCAAAACCGGCTGCAGATTCTGGTCGGACACGAGGGCGGACAGCTCAACAGCGTCCAGGTGCTGCCGGCGAAGCCCGATGGTCCCGCGGTGCGGATCGCGGTGCGCGGCCAGATGCTCGCGACCATCGGCACGCTGCAGCGCATCCTCTACCAGATCGAGAGCGGCTACCTGTTCATCGACGATATCGAGATTCGCGCCGTCACGCCGGCGCGCGGCGGCCCCGAGCCTGAGTTCGAAATGCCGCTCGACGTGCGCTTCGACGTGCATGGCTACATGCGAGGCAAGGCATGAGAGCGCTCATCGCCCTCGCGCTCCTGGCGGCGATCCCGGCCCGCGCGGAAGAATTCCAGATGCCGCCGCTCCCCGATTTTGCCGCGGTGACCGAGCGTCCGCTGTTCGCGCCGGATCGGCGCCCGCATGAGGCGCCGCCGCAAATCGCCGGGTCGGCCGGCCCGATCGCGCTCACCGGCATCGTCATCGAGCAGCAGAAGCGATATGCGTTGATCAACGAGGGGGCTCCGCTCCCGCGACGCATCGCCGAAGGCGAACGTCTGGCGGTGGGCACCGTCAAGCAAATCCTCCCCGACCGCATCGTCATCGCCGCCGCAGGCGGCGGCGAGACGGTCATCAAGCTCTTCGACAGGAAAGCGGCGGCCGTTGCCAACCCGGCCGCTCCGCCCATGCCGGCGCCGCCGAGCCGCATCATGGGCCGATGATCAGCATGCGACTTCGCCGCCTGAGCCTTGTCGCACTCTGCGCGTCGCTTTCAGCCTGTTCAGTCATAGAGAAGGACGAAGCCCCGCCGATGGACATCGGCCCGATCGTGCGGACGCCGCCGCGGGCCTACGCGCCGACCCAACCGACCACCGAACTGGAGCGGGAGCCCTCGCCCGGCCCGACCGTCAAGCTCGGCAGCGGCGCGACGCTCGGCGCCCCGAATGGCGCACAGCCGCGCAAACCGGTTTTGTTGGAGCCCGATGGCGGCGTCACGTTGAATTTCTCGGGCGCCAGCGTTCAGGAGGTTGCCGACACCGTCCTCGGCAAGATGCTCAACCTCAACTACACGATCGACCCCAAGATCCAGGCCAGCATCACGATGCAGACCGCGCGGCCGATCTCGCGCGAGGAGATCCTGTCGACCGTCGAATCCGTGCTGCAGGCGAACGGTGTCGCCCTCGTCGGCACGCCCGAGCTGTACCGCCTGGTGCCGCTCGCGGAAGCCGCGAAATCCGGCAGCATGCCGACCACGATTTCGCGCTGGGGCACCGGCGCCGGCGGCTATGGGCTGCAGGTCATGCCGCTGCGCTATACCTCCGCCCGCCAGATCCAGAAGGTGCTGGAGCCGTTCATGCCGAGCGGCGCGGTGGTCCAGGTCGACGATTCGCGGAACGTGCTGCTGATTTCCGCATCGCAGTCGGACCTCGACTCCATCGTGCGGCTGGTGAACGTGTTCGACGTCGATTGGCTGCGCGGCATGTCGTTCGGCCTGTTTCCGCTGAAACAGGGCGCCGCGGGCGCCGTGGCGCAGGAGCTGGGGATGATCCTCAACTCGACCGGCCAGGGCGCGCTGTCGCAGGTCGTTCGCATCGTTCCGATCGAACGCATGAACGCGATCATGCTGGTCTCCTCGCAGCCCATGTATATCGACGAGGTCAAGGATTGGATCGAGCGCCTCGATGCCGGTTCCGACGAGAGCGCGCCGCGCATGTACGTCTACAACGTGCAGAACAGCCGCGCGGCGGATCTCGCCAAGGTTTTGAGCCAGATGTTCGGCGCCGCGGCGGTCAATACCGTCGAGCCGACCACCGAACCCGGATCTTCGGCGGTCAAGCTGGGCGCAGGATCTCCGATTCAGTTTCCTGACATCGGCGGCGGCATGTCGTCGGCGCCTCCGGGCGCAATCACCGGCTCGAGTTCGACCTCGGGCGGGAGCGCGGGCGCGCCATCCTCCTCCTCGGGCACCGTCATCGGCAGCGCGCAAAACCAGAATGGCGCGGCGCCGGCGCAATCGGGCCGCGACACGTCGCCGTCGACGGGCTCGACCGCGCCGGCGCCCGCGTTCGGCGCGCGCGGATCGGCGTTTGCCGGATTTGCCCCGGTGCGCGTGGTCGCCGACGAAAGGAACAACGCGCTCGTCATCATGGCGCGGCCCCGCGAATACCGGCTGATCGAGTCGGCGGTGAAGAAGCTCGACATCCTGCCGCTGCAGGTATTGATCGAAGCGACCGTCGCCGAAGTGACCCTGAACAAGGATCTGCAATACGGCATCCAGTGGTTCCTGAAATCGGGCAAGAGCGCCTTCACGCTCAGCAGTCTCGCGGACGGGTCGGTCGCGCCGATGTTTCCCGGATTCAACTATCTGTTGTCCGCGCACAACGCGAACGCGGTGCTGAACGCGCTATCGACCGTGACCCACATCAACGTGATCTCCGCCCCGCAGCTCATGGTGCTCGACCACCATACGGCGCAGCTTCAGGTCGGCGACGAGGTGCCGATCGCCGTTCAGCAGGCAACGAGCGTGCTCGTTCCCAATTCGCCGATCGTGAACTCGATCGAGCTGCGCAATACCGGCGTGATCCTGCGCGTGACGCCGCGCGTGAATGCGAACGGCATCGCGACGCTCGAGATCGAGCAGGAGGTGAGCGATGTCGCCCGGACGACCACGTCCAACATCGATTCGCCGACCATCCAGCAACGCCGCATCCGGAGCGTGGTCGCCGTGGGCGACGGGCAGACCGTCGCGCTCGGCGGCCTGATCCGGCAGAACCGCACCAATACGCGCTCCGGCATCCCGTTTCTCTCGGATATACCGGTGCTGGGCGACCTGGTCAGCTCGACCACGCGCAACACGGATCGCACCGAGCTTCTGATCCTCCTCACACCGCACGTGGTGCACAACCAGGACGAGGCGATCGCGATCACCGAGGAGCTGCGCTCGCGGCTCAAGGCGATCGTCCCGGTCGAGCCGGCAAAGATGCGGCAAGTCAACGAATGAGCGCAACGACCGTGCCCGCGCGCGAGCCCGAACGTGGCGTCGCCTTGCTGCTCGTGGTCTGGGTGATGGGGCTGCTCGCGGTCATCGCCGTCGCGGTGACGGCGGACGTTCGCGCCGATCTTCACCTCGCCCGCAACCGCGTCGATGCCGCCCAGGCACGTGCGCTGGCCGAAGGCGGCGTATGGTGGGGGCTCGATCGGCTGCTGAACGCGCAAGCGCGAAAGACGCTCCGCCTCGACGGATCGCCCTATCCCGTTACGTTCGATGGCCACGAGGTCGAGGTCGCGATCGAGGACGAAGGCGGCAAGCTCGATATCAATGCCGCGCCGGCTGAAATCCTGCAGCGCCTGTTCGTCGTCCTCGGCGTGCAACGCGACCAGGCGGCGCAACTCGCCGGCGCGATCGAGGAATACCGGCAGAGCTTCAGCGCGCAGCAGCCGAACGTGAGGCCGTTCGCGGCGGTCGAGGAGATCCGCCGCGTCCCCGGCATCGGGCCGCAGACCTATGCCCGCGTCGCGCGCTTTCTGACGGTCGCGACCGGCGAGGTGCGGGTCAACCCGATGACCGCATC
>Ga0153915_10008000_pt1 | contig 10029 bp, 10 predicted proteins | sample Opewatmetagenome_2_FD_107003 | JGI IMG/M metagenome (GOLD analysis project Ga0153915, IMG submission 107003) | Freshwater wetland microbial communities from Ohio, USA - Open water 3 Core 3 Depth 3 metaG | ecosystem: Environmental > Aquatic > Freshwater > Wetlands | place: USA: Ohio, Lake Erie... | reverse complement strand
AGTGCTCAATATATGCAGAATAAGGTTTGTTATATGGAAACCGCCCGGATTCAGGCCATAGAGCTGATAATCGAACATCAACGACAACCACGTTACAGGGTGCCAGAATTCGGCATAAGTCGTAGAAAACGCCCAGCGCAATCCGTCCGTCGTGATCCCGGACTGTATATGATTGTTTTCGGTAACATAAACATCATCATCGAGATTGATGAAGTCAAACTTATTCACCTGCCCCAGGACAGCGAATATAGCCAGTGTCAAAAAGATATAAACGATCAGCTTTTGTTTTTGAGAACTAATATTTATTTTATTTAACATAACCTGTTTCTATTTCCATATATCAAGGTATTCTCTATGCATCGTCTAACGGCAGTATCCTTTGCTTTTAGCTTTTTCCAGCATTCCGCAACTGCCTGCTGCACATGCCGTGTGTGCGTCCAAACAGCCCGGTTCCTTATCGCCCTGATTGAAATACACATCCGCTCTCATGATGTAGGCAGGAACGTAATCAGGCTGAAGGCGTATCGCCTCATTGTAATTCTCCAGGGCCCGCTGATACTGACCAAGTTTGGCGTATGCATATCCCCTGTTGAGGTAAGCAGGTAAATAATCAGGCTGCAGGATGACAGTTTTATCGAAATCATCAATGGCATTTTTATATTGACCCAGTTCGGCATAAGCGGACCCTCTGTTGAAATATGCATCAACGTAATCAGGCTTCAGGCGAATGCTCTGGTTGCAGTTTTCGATGGTCCGCTGATACTGACCAAGTTTTGCGTAAACACACCCTCTGTTGTAATACGCCTCGGCATAATCAGGTTTCAAACGCATTGCTTCGTTATAGTCCTCAATGGCCAGATTATATTGGCCGAGATCATCGTAAGCAGCTCCGCGATTTATATGCATCAGATAGTTACCCTTTGTTACTTTCAGAGTATGATTCAGGAGTTCAATAGTATTTTTCCAATAGCCGCACTGCATCCAGGTTAATACCGCAAAAATGGTCAGAACCGTTATTGATACCGGAAATAAAATTCTTTTGCGCATGTCTTCGCGCCGGAACAAAAGTGGAATGCCCCAGGCCAGCATTACGGCAATGCCGATTGAAGGTATATAATGATAGTGATCAGCCATAGAGCAATTTGATATATAAAGGATTCCGAGAACCGGGAAAATGGTTATTGCATACCAGAACCATCCGACAAAGAGATACGGTAAACGCTTCGCCATCACAGTGACAGCAGCACTGACTAGAAGAATAAGAAGTATAGCTCCCAGAACCTGCCAAATCGGAATCTGATCGGAGAAAGGATAATAAACAGCCAGGTCATGAGGCCGGAATGTTTCCTCCAGATAAGTAATAAAAGAAACAGGAGCATTGGCAATTCGAGCTTCCAGCGGTATAATCTCACGAGGGAGACTATTATCCGGATTATAAATTGTAACAACAGCAATAATCGCCGAAAGAATAAAAAAAGGTAATTTTTCTTTAAACTGCCATAATAGCCGGTTGTCTTTTCGCGATTCAAAACGATTAAGGGGCCAGTAATCCAGAAGAATCATAATAACGGGCAGAGTGACAACCATGGGCTTGCTCATAAGCGCCATAATAAAAGAAAATAAAACGAGCAGATATCTTTTTATAACCGGTTTTTCCGTGTAATAAACATAAAGGCACAATGTAAGCATCCAGAAAAAAGCGCTTAAGACATCTTTTCGTTCAGCAATCCATACAACCGATTCCACATGAAGCGGGTGAAGCGCGAATAACGCCGCGACAAAAGCGCTTTTCCAGATTGCGCCTGTCATGCGGCAAAAGAGCCAGAACAGCAGTAGAGTGCTCAATATATGCAGGATAAGGTTGGTTAGGTGGAAACCGCCGGGATTAAGGCCGTAAAGCTGATAATCAAACATGAAGGACAGCCATAAAAGAGGATTCCATAAATCAGCGAATCTCGTGCTGAGCGCCCAGCGAAGGCCATCCGTTGTTATTCCTGACTGTATATGACCGTTCTGAGTAACATAACCATAATCATCGAGATTGATGAAGTTAAATTGATTCACCTGCCAGAAAACGGCAAGCGTAACCAATGTTAAAATTGTATAAACTATAAATTTCTGTTTGCCGGAACTGATATTTAGTTTATTGAACATAGCACTTCTCTAACGGCATAATTCTTTGCTTTTGGCCCATTCTAATACCTTGCAGACTCCCAGAGCACAAGCTTTTTGCGCGTCCGGACAACCCTGTTCATTATTGCCCAGATTCAAATAAGACAAAGCCCTGCCGTTGTAGGCATAGGCATAACCGGGGCTTATGCGTATAACCTCGCTGTAATTTTCTATGGCATTTTGATACCGGCCCAGATCACGGTAAACAATGCCCATGTTGTAATATGCCGCGGCATAATCAGGTTTTATGCGGACTGCTTCCCTGAAATCCTCCAAGGCACGCTGCTTTTCGCCAAGAGAATAATAAGCAATCCCCCTGTCGTAGTAAATAACTTCATAATAAGGCGCCAGGCTGATTGACTTGCTGTAATGCTCAATAGCCTCTTCGATTTTTCCTTCGGCAAATAGAGCTGAAGCAAGATCACCCTGCATCAGATAGTTATCCTTTGTTACAAGTAAAGCGTGGCTGAAAAGAGTGATGCTGTTTCTCCAGTAGCCGCATTGCTTCCAGGTTAAGAGTGACAGCATGGCGATAAAAATTACTCCCACCGGGAATAAAATCTTTCTGCGCATGTACCCGCTCTTAATGAAAGCCGGAACGCCCCATGCAAGCATAATACCTATACCTGTTGATGGCAGATATGAATAACGGTCGGCCATCGCCAGCATGCATAGTTGAACCAATCCTATTACCGGAATAAACGTTCCCAGAAACCAGAACCAGCCGACAAAAAGGAAAGGAAGTTTTTTGATGTAATAAAGAACGGCAAGGGTAATCAGTATAAGGATAATACAGGAAATCAAAGTTTTCCATAAAAGAATGTATAAATCATAAGGATAAAACACGGCCAGATTGACAGGCCAGAATATTTTCCCCATATAAGCGGCATATGAAACAATAGCGTTTAAAACACGCGTAATAAACGGCAAGGAATCTAACGAAACAACCATGCCACCCTTATTTTGCGTCCAGAATGCAATAATACTTGCGGCGACAGCAAGGCAGATAAAAGGAATCTTTTCCCCTATAAGTTTTCCGGCCATCGTTTTTTGCCATCGTCCAAGCGGCCAGTAATCCAGAAGCATCAGGACAAAAGGCAGGGTGACCATCATTTGTTTGGACATAAGGGAGCAGGCGAACAATATCAAACATGGAAGATACCGTGATATTCTGGAGTTTTCGGCGTAAAAGGCATAGGCGTAAAGAGTGGCCATCCCGAAAAACATACTTAATACATCTCTTCGTTCGGTCGCCCAGGCGACCGATTCCACTCTCAGGGGATGAAGTGCGAAAAAAGCCGCGGCAAAAGCTGAAGGCCATATATTATTTGTCGTTTTATTTAAGAAAAGAAACAAAAAAATAACAGCGCCGATGTGCAGGAGAAGACTGACAAGGTGACTGCCGGAGGCGGCCGCCCCGAAAAGGCTCCAGTCCAGCGTATGGGAAATAAAAGTCAATGGATGCCAATTGCCATTAACAACGTCCGTAAACGCCCATTTAATACTTTCAGAATTAATTCCAGACTTAACATGACTGTTTTCATAAATGAATTCCGCATCATCCAATGTAATAAAATCATTGCCCGCGATCCTGCCGAAAGCGGCGCAGGAAACAACAATTAATAATATGATGATGAGATTTTTTTTCATTACGGTTTTCCATGCAATGCGTTTTTAAGAAACGTCCATTACCGCAAACCGGGACAAGAATCAACGGCAGTATCCTTTATTTTGAGCAGCTTCCAGTATCCCGCAATTGCCCAACTTACAGGCTTTGCGCGAATCCAGACAGCCAAGCTCTTCATTATCATGAGTAAAATAAAAAATCGCCCTGTTGGCATAGGCCCGTATGTAATCCGGTTTGAGATCCAGAGCTTTGTTGTAATCTTCGAGCGCTCTGAGATTCTGATTTATCCTGACGTAAACATTTCCCCTGTTAATATAAACATGATAATAATCCGGCACAAGATGAATAGTTTTACTGTAATTTTCGATGGCCATCGGGTACTGGCCAAGTTCAGCATATGCATTTCCTCTGTTATTGTAGGCATCGGCATAATCAGGCTTTAAACGGATAGCTTCGCTGAAATCATTTACAGCCTGCCGATACAAGCCAAGCCTCACATAAACCAGCCCCCTGTTATAATATGACTTGACATAATACGGGTTCAGCCGAACCGCCTTGTTCATATCTTCAAGGGCCTGCTGATAACGGCCTGTTTCCAGGCTGGAAATACCTCTCTCGAGATTTACTCTTGCTTTATCGGGGGATTTCTTCAGGCAATCGTCCCACAGGGTGTATTCATTCTTCCAGATTTTGTTGCGCTGATACGTCAGTACAGTGTTGACAGCGGCAATCATCAGAATGATAATCAGGGCAATTTTAATGTATTGCTCCCTGAAAAAATAAAAGAACGCGCAAGTCCCGGCAATAAAGAAACCGAAACCGGGCAGATATGTGCGGTGTTCGAAAATCACATTCTGGGAAACCGGAATAATGCTCGATTCCACGGATAATGTCAGGAAAAACCAGAATATTCCGAAGGAAATCAGTCTGTATCTTTTAAACAGCAAAACTCCCGACAATAAAATCCCCAGCAATATAAGAAAACTGAAAAATGTTTTTATCTGAAAGAAACCGGTAGAGATGGAATAATCGTAATCAAAATTCTGATTAAACGGAAAAACAAACAGGCGGATATAGGTCAGAATGACCCGGAACTGGGTAAGAAAATATTCTTTCATGGATATGGAATAGGCATATCCCTGATCAGGCGACACCGTATCGAATACATTCAGCGAGTAGTTCCTGAAATAAATGAAGAGAAAAATCACCAGCATGATTGAAGAGAAAACGAGGCTTTTATCTTTCCATTCCGGTTTGGACAAAGAGGTCCTGATAAAACAGTAATCATACAAAATGACGGCAAAAGGCAGGGTAAAGACAATCTCCTTTGTCAGCATCCCGCATACAGCGGATACAATCGAGAGACCCGATAAAAAAACAGAAATATTCTTATTACCGGTCCAGAGCCTTCCCTTTATAAATAAAATGAGGGATAAGAGATAAAATAACGCGGCCAGCGAGGCGAAACGCTGGACTATGTAGGTTACCGACTGTGTTGCCAGCGGATGGGTTACAAAAAGCAAACCGGTCAGAAAGGCAATTTTCGTTTTGTGCCTGCTGATGGACTCGTCTTTCATGACGGGAGTGGAAAAGGTAATAAGCGTCAGCCACCAGATTAAAAGAGCGTTTATAAGATGAATCGTCAGATTAACCAGATGGTATCCCCGGACGTCAAGTTTATGGATATTGTAATTGAGTGCAAACGTCAGCGCTCCCAGCGGACGGTTGGGAAAAAGTTTAATCCAGTCGGCTGCGGTCGCGGAATCCCTGTTAACGCTGCTGTCGAAAATATTTCTGTCGTCAAAATGAATTGAACAGTCAAAGGAATTGGAATAGGCGATAATGCCCGCTGTCAGGATAATAAAAATAAATAAAAGATTGTATTTTTTATCCATATTAAAACTTCTCTTCCCCGCATCAACAGCTTAATATGGCCGGTGAAAATAAACCTTCTATTCCTCACCCCGATAGATGCATCCTGATTCCGGACTTTCCTGAACGACAATACTGCATAGCTGCGGCAGCTTCGGACGCAGATGTTTCCATATCCACATGGCGATATTCTCCGAGGTCGGATTGGAAAGCCCGTCAATGTCATTCAAATATTTATGGTCCAGTTTATCGTGCAGAGGCATGAACGCTTTATCGATATCGGCAAAATCCATTATCCAGCCCGAATGCGGATCAACCGGTCCTTTGATATGGATTTCAACGCTAAAGGAATGTCCGTGTAATTCGGAGCATCTGTGTCCCTCGCCGGCATTGGGCAGACGATGAGCCGCGTCGAATTTAAACACTTTATAAATTTCCATTCGCTTCACCCTACTTTATACCCAGAATTTTATGCGTCTGCAAACTCAGCCGCCACTGCGGATGCGCAAGAACATATTCCAGCGCCAGACGCGTGTTGACCTCGATGTCCGGCGAATCCATGGGCTGCAGAAAGAAATACCGGAAATCCAGCATCGAGTATTTTTCCGGTTCCGCTCCCTGCTGCGGAAAAACCAGTTTCAGCTCCTGTCCTGAACGCAGCAGCAATCCGGCGCCTGCCTTGGGACTGACGCAAATCCAGTCAATGCCTTCAGGCGGCTCAATTGTGCCGTTTGTCTCCACCGCCACTTCAAAGCCCTTCTTGTGCAGGGCGGACACCAGCCCGGCATCCAGCTGCAGCAGCGGTTCTCCGCCTGTGCAGACAACCAGAGACTTTGACGGTTTCATATCCTTATCCGGCCATAATTCCCTGATTCTTCCGGACAATTCTTCCGGCGTTGAAAACAATCCGCCTTCCGGTTTATCATAACCCGCAAAATCCGTATCGCAAAATTTGCAAACGGCCCCTTCGCGGTCATTTTCTTTTCCCGACCACAAATTACAGCCGGCAAAACGGCAGAAAACAGCCGGACGGCCGCAATTATATCCTTCCCCCTGAATGGAATAAAATATATCCCTGATGAAATAGCTCAAAGACATTCCTTTATTTTTTATATCTTACAGGATCTTCTAATCCCGCGTCCCGGAAACCTTTCAGACGCAGGATACAGGAATCGCATTCGCCGCAGGCTTCACCGGAGGAAGAAGGATCATAGCAGCTGTGAGTCAGACTGTAATCCACACCCAGTTCAATACCCTTTTGGATAATCTGCGATTTACTCATACGGATGAGCGGGGCATGAATTTTCAGTTTCTGCTTCCCCTCCACGCAGGCTTTCGTTGCCAGATTGGCCATCTTTTCATAAGCGGCAATATACTCGGGACGGCAGTCAGGATAACCGCTGTAGTCCAGAACGTTCACCCCGATAAAAATATCGTCGGCCTCCATTACTTCCGCCCAGGCCAGCGCGTAGGAAAGAAATATTGTATTTCGCGCCGGCACATAAGTTGCCGGAATATCTTTTATCATTTCTTTTGCTTCTCTGTTCTTTGGCACTTCGATATCCGCTGTCAACGCGGAACCGCCGATCTTACGCAAATCAATATCCACTATCAGATGCCGGGCGACGTTAAAGCTTTTCACAATACGCCCGGCTGCTTCCAGTTCCACGGCATGCCGCTGCCCATAGCGAAAGCTCAACGCATAGATGCCGAATCCCATGTCTTGGGCAATAGCCAGAGTAGTGGCGGAATCAATACCGCCGCTCAGAAGAACAACCGCTTTTAATTCTTTTTTCACCATAGCGATACCAGGGAAAGCATTGAGCGTTAATTGGCAAGAAAAATTTCAATGCCGAAGAGATTCATTGCATTAACGGCCGAAGTTCTGGCGACTTCCGTCCAGGAAATATTTTTTATTTGGGCGACTTTTTTTGCCGTATGAATAATAAAAGAAGGTTCGTTTCTTTGCCCGCGGTGCGGAACCGGCGCGAGATATGGAGCGTCCGTTTCCAGCAATAAGGAAGAAAGGGGAACGCGCCGGACGACATCCTGTAATGTTGCGGCTTTATCAAACGTCACTACGCCGGGAACGGAAATGTAATATCCGAGATCTATGCATTTTTTTGCCATTTCGTAGTCTCCGGAAAAACAGTGAAATACTCCGCTTCGAACACCCGACGCCCTGACGGTTTCCAGAGTCTGCTCATGGGCTTCACGGTCATGGATAATTACAGGCAGATTAAGTTCATGCGCCAGTTCCAGCTGCCTGCCGAATACTTCTATCTGTTTTTCCCGGGGCGAATTATTGCGAAAAAAATCCAGCCCTATTTCGCCGTAAGCAACAATTATTTCTCTGTTATTTTCAACAAGCTCTTTAATGGCTCCCCATGTATTTTCATCCGTGCCGGCAGCGTCATGGGGATGAACGCCTGCCGTCGCGTAAACATTTTCGTGTTGTTCGGCAACGGCAACCGCTTTGCGGCTCAGTTCCAGATTTGTGCCGACAGTGATGATAAAATCAATTCCCTCGTCTCCGGCGCGTTTTATTACTTCCTCACGGTCGGAATCGAACTCTTTCATTTCCAGATGAGCATGGGAATCAATAATCATAAGAAACTATTTCTCGTTTTCGTGCAAAGTGACTTCCTCGCAGTTATCGGCAAGATCGGGAAGTTTTTTCAACAAAGTCTGAAAATCTTTTTCAGAAAGCTCACCTTTGTAAAGATTGCGTGCAATAATACGTTTATCGTGACCTATGGATTCCGCGTTGACTTTATTTGGCATATTTTCATCTCCTCACTTAAATTGAACAATCACTGTCCCAGGGTTGATCACCGGTCGCGCATTCCCGCAAGGGAGGCGCAATAATGAATAATAATATTCCTTCCCGGTAAAAGCCGAAGGCTTTTACAAAATGCTCAGATGCAAGGCACGCAAAAACCGAATCGCGAGGCGTATTAGATATACGTTGACCGGTGCGGTTTGCAGCGTAACGCAGCAGATGAGCGTTTTTCATCAGCCCGACCGAGTACTATTATATTTTTATAACTTAATCAAGTATTAACAATTTAACAAGGTTTCCGTTTATCCTTATAAAACAGCCTTTTCCGTTCCCGAAATAATACAGGAAATAAAAACATAACAAACAATGTAAAAGAAATTATTTTTTCAGACGGGGATCAAGCAAATCTCTTATTCCCTCTCCCAGAAGATTGTAGCCGACAACGGTAATCAATATAGCCAGCCCCGGATAAAAGGAGAGCCACCAGGCAATATCGATATTGTCCTTGCCTGCGGTCAGGATATTGCCCCAGCTGGGAGTGGGAGGCTGCACGCCGATACCCAGAAAGCTTAAGGCCGATTCGGTAAGTATCGCCCCGGCTATTCCCAGAGTCGCCGCAACCAGAATTGAAGCCATGGAATTCGGAAGTATGTGCAGAAATATTATCCGCATATCACTTGCCCCTATGGCTCTGGCTGCCTGTACAAAGTCTCTTTCCCGAAGCGATATAAAATCGGCCCGCACAAGCCGCGTCACACCCATCCAGCCCGTCAGACCGATAATAATCATAATGTTCCAGATGGAAGGCTCCAGAAAGGCTATTACCGCCAGAATCAGGAAAAACGTGGGGAAACAAAGCATAATATCGACAAAGCGCATTATTACGGAATCAATCCATCCTCCGTAATATCCCGATACAGCCCCGAGGACTGCTCCGATAATAATGGCTACGCCCGTTGCCGCAAAACCGACTTTTAACGAAATCCTCGCACCCCAGATCATCCGGGAAAGGACATCACGTCCCAGCGGATCGGTTCCAAACCAGTGATCCATGGAAGGAGAAGCCAGCACATTGGTCAAATCAATCTGCCCCGGATCGTAAGGAGCAAGCCACGGAGCCATAAATGAAATAATCAAAAGCAGTAAAACGATACCACCGCCCGTGAGCGTCAATTTATTTTTATAAAATGTTTCCCAGAGATTCATTTAAATAAACCCTAATAACATAATTCTTTCCAAAATCCTCCGCGTAATCCCGATTTTATCGGGACATATGGATTTTTTAAAGAGCCCCTATGACATTCGTATGCGCGGGTCCGCTATTGCATACGAAACATCCGCAATAAGGTTGCCCAAAAGCGTCAGAATCGCGCCGATCAGCAAAATGCCCATGACTGTCGGATAATCCCTGGCCATAACGGCCATATAAAAAAGCTGTCCCATGCCGGGAATAGCAAAAATCGTCTCGAAGATAACGCTGCCGCCGATAAGGCCGGGAATGGAAAGTCCCAGAATGGTTATTGCCGGCAAAAGCGCGTTGCGCAGCGCGTGCTTGTAAATTACATCTCTTTCACTT
>Ga0153915_10007999_pt1 | contig 10030 bp, 5 predicted proteins | sample Opewatmetagenome_2_FD_107003 | JGI IMG/M metagenome (GOLD analysis project Ga0153915, IMG submission 107003) | Freshwater wetland microbial communities from Ohio, USA - Open water 3 Core 3 Depth 3 metaG | ecosystem: Environmental > Aquatic > Freshwater > Wetlands | place: USA: Ohio, Lake Erie... | reverse complement strand
TCCGATTCTTTCGAGTAAATAAACCGTAAAGAATCGACATTATTACAAGCGTAAGAATACCGGAAACAAGCAAACCGCCGATGGATGCTATACCAACGCCATTTCTCATTTCAGCACCGATACCTTTACCGGTTGCCAAAGGCATCATACCCAATATTGCCGCGAGCGTAACCATAATTACCAGCCTGAAACGTTCGCACGCCGGCGTAGTCTTCTGCCTGACCGCGTTGCCGTCATAATGACTGCAGCCCGCAATAAGAACCATTAACGGAAGTATAACAAATGATATATTTTTTACTTTATTAACCATTATTATGTTTTTCCGATAACAGCAAACCATCAACAAACAAATGTTCGAGCTTTGCCAATCCCTGTTCCATTTTTTCTTTCGTAAACTCATTCAAACCTTCAAAAACAAGCGACTGAATTGATGCCATAATAGAAAGCGATGTAATTTCGGCATCAACATCGCGTAAAATTTCATTCTGAATCCCGACGTTAATTACGTTTTCCAGTTTTTTGCCCAGGACAATCTTGACATTGTCAGCCTGTTCATTTCCACTGCTTTTCGATACCGCCAATTTGCCGCGTTCCGAAACATATAACTTTATAAACTCAATATTATCTTCAACAAGTTTACCGTGTAATTTTATGAAGTTTCTGACCTTCACATCTTCCCGTTCTTCAGTTTGAAGAATCGGCCACAATATCTGATATATTTTTTTTGCACAGTCCTTCGACAATTCAGCGAAAAGCTGTTCTTTACTCGGAAAAAATTTATATAGCGTGCCAACTGCAAATTCTGACTCGGCAGCAATGTCCTGCATAGAAACATTATGAAAACCCCTGCTCGAAAACAGACGCAGAGATGCTTTACATATTGCTTCCTTATGCATCAAATTTTCCCTTTCTTTCCTTGTCATTAGTATATCGTCCATATAGAGACTCCTGTTTGGTAACTTATAGATTTGCTTTCGTACCATATGAGTTTATATTCATATTATGAATAATAGTTCACAAAAGTCAAGTGCTTAATCAGTTTTTCATATCAATATGCCACAAAAACGATATAACGTATTACTAATAAATATCTTACAAAACTTACCTTTTTTTCACTATTTTAACATAAATATTAAAACTGGTCCCATAATGTTATTCGGTTATATGAAATGCTAATTAAAGAATACCCCCCCTCTAAAATCGGGACTTTTGCTTTAAATCAGATATGTTATAATCCGCTGTTTCATAGTGTTTACTTTCGGTTTTTTGAACCGGATTAGGAATAAAAATGAGAACGAATAATAACGGCTCGCAGCAAAAGAGCAATTTAAGACTGATGTTGCGGGCCTTAAAGCATAGGAATTACAGATTTTTTTTCGCAGGGCAGGGAATATCACTCATCGGCACATGGATGCAGATGGCTGCAATGGGCTGGCTGGTATATGACCTGACAGGCTCAAAATTTTATCTTGGACTTGTTTCATTTTGCGGACAGATACCGATATTGTTTGGTTCGCTAATCGGTGGTGATTTTGCCGACCGATGGCCGCGACGAAAAATAATCATAATCACACAAATTATGGCAATGATTCAGGCTCTCCTGCTGGCCATAATGGTAACTTTCGACTGCATTACAATAACACGAATTATTCTGCTTAGTATATTCCTGGGAATCGTTAACGCATTTGATATGCCGACAAGGCAGGCCTTCGTTTCAGAAATGGTTGATGACAAACAAGATTTGCCAAATGCCATTGCGCTCAATTCGCTGATTTTTAACGCGGCCAGGCAGATAGGGCCTATCGTCGCAGGTTTCCTGATAGGCAGTTTCGGCGAAGCATCGTGTTTCTTTATCAACTCTGCAAGTTTTATCGCGGTGATTTGTTCACTTATCGCTATGAAACTGCCTCGCCCCGGCAAGGTAAAACAACACAAAGCTATGCTTACAGGCATCAAAGATGGAATATCTTACGCCTTTGGTTCTATGCCTATCAGAGCGATTTTAATATATACCGCGGCAATGAGCCTTGTTGCGATGCCATACGCTGTTTTAATGCCAGTGTTCGCAAAGACTATTCTTGGCGGCGGCCCGCAAACTTACGGTTTTCTTCTGTGGTCAACGGGAATAGGCGCGTTCATCGGCGCGATTTGTCTGGCTTCGCAGAAAACGGTTAAAAATCTCGATAAGATGGTACTGCTGGCGGCAGCTATTTTCGCTGTAGGCGTTATCGGCTTTTCGTTTTCCAGAAATTTGTGGCTGTCGCTTATACTAATAAGTTTGCCCGGCTTCGGCACAATGGTACAGATGGCCTCGATAAACACAATCCTTCAGACAATCGTCGATGATGACAAACGCGGCAGATTATTAAGCCTTCATGTAATGGCATTTATAGGAATACCACCATTTGGCAGTCTGCTTGCGGGAATTTCAGCCGAACATTTTGGTGCACCAACGACTATGTTTGCCAGCGGCCTGCTAAGTATTGTTGTTATGGCATTCTTTGCGGTTAAACTACCTGCGATACGGCGTTCAATTCATCCGATTTACATTCGCAAAGGAATTATTCCGGAAGTCGCGACAGGTATCAGCACAGCATCGCAAATTTCAGCGCAGACAAAGGATTAAAAACACAAACATAGTTTTTAATTCCTGCTGATGGTTATATTTCTTCCTGTTTCGCCTGGCTCAAATATATGGGCTTTTGTAATATCCACATACATCGTAACCTTATGGTCAATATCGATTGCTGTGTGCGGGTCAAGATTGGCTATCAGTTTCTGACCTGACATACTCGTCAGATAAACATCTTTTCTGTCGCCCAGCGGCTCAATAACATTTACTCTCGATTTAATGCCGTTATTGCTCTGGCCGGCAAATGACTCAACGGTCAGATGCTCCGGTCTGATACCTAAAACCATCTCTTTTTCGAGATATGGCTTAAATTGAGAATTGTCATTTTTCAATACGATAACATCACCATCGTTTAAGACAAACACGACTTTACCATCTTTGACAGTTATTTTGCCGTGAAGAAAATTCATCGGAGGCGTGCCGAGGAAACCAGCCACAAAACGATTCGCCGGCTTATCGTAAACTTCCATCGGCGGAGCAACCTGTTGAATTTCGCCATTATACATAACACAAATTCTGTCGCCAAGTGTCATCGCTTCGGCCTGGTCGTGCGTTACATATATAGACGTCGTATTAAGCCTGCGATGCAATGCTTTTAATTCTGCGCGAGTTGTTACGCGAAGTTTTGCGTCGAGATTGCTCAACGGTTCATCAAATAAAAACGCTGCGGGATTGCGAACTATCGCCCGGCCCAGCGCAACACGCTGCCGCTGACCGCCGGAAAGTGCTTTTGGTTTTTTTTCGAGCTGACTGCTAATATCGAGCATTTCCGCGGCTTCCGATACACGTTTCTTAATTTCATCTTTAGGATATTTACGAAGTTTGAGACTGAATGCGAGATTTTGAAAAACTGTCATATGAGGATATAAAGCGTAATTCTGGAAAACCATAGCAATATCACGGTCTTTCGGCGGAACATTATTAACGACTTTATCGCCAATGCTTATGGTTCCATCAGAGATTTCTTCCAGGCCGGCAATCATTCGCAGCGTTGTGGTTTTGCCGCAGCCTGACGGCCCGACGATTACCATAAACTCCTTATCGGCGATGTCGAGACTCGCTCCTTTTACTGCTACGTAGCCGTTGTCATAGACTTTTTTAACGTCTTTAAGAAATACTTTCGCCATATTTAGCGTCCTCATTTTATATATTCATATTTATATATTTCTTTGACTAAACTTATTATAACATAATTATAGTTTTTTGCAATTGTTATAATAATCATTCAAAGTTCACTACGCTGGCAAAGGCTTTTTTGGGATTATGCTGCGTATCGAAGAGCAGCGGCCAGTCTTTTCTGCTTTTAACAGGAAAATCATCCAGCCAGGTATGGTCGTCCGCGACGCCCCAGAAAGTTACGCCCGTAATTATGTCACGGTAATCCCGGAATATTTTAAAAATCCCTTCGTAACGGTCCTGCTGCAGCCAAACCATTTCGTCGCTGGGCTGTTTAAATTCCGTTGTTTTATCGTCGAAAAGAAACATAGATAAATCAAGTTCAGTAATTTGAATTTTCAACCCGAGCGATGAGTACAAATCTATTGTATCCATTATCCTGTCAAACGACGGTGCATATATGTTCCAATGCCCCTGCATTCCGACGCCGTCAATCAAATTGCCGTTGTCTTTAAGATGTTTGGCTAAATTATAAATCTTTTTGCTCTTCTCCGGTGAAGTACAATTATAATCATTATAGAACAGCATCGCTTCCGGGTCGGCCTTTCGGGCAAACTCATACGCTTTTTTGATATAATCCGGACCAATAATTTTCAGCCATTTAGTCGTCCGAAGCTGCTGCTCATCTTTATCTTCTATCGCCTCATTGACAATGTCCCAGCAATAGACCTGCTTTTTATACCGCTGCATCATTGTCGTAATATGCTCCTGCATTCTGGCAAGCAGCAAATCTCTGCTCGCTTCGTTGCCCTTTTTGTCAAGAAATACCCAGTCTGGAACCTGATTGTGCCAGACGAAAGTATGGCCGCGAACTTTCATTCTGTTTGCGACCGCGAAATCAACAATTGCGTCTGCATCTGCGAAATCCCATTTCTTTTCCTCCGGATGAATAAGCGAAAATTTCATACAATTTTCCGCTGTAACGGAATTGAAATGCTTTAGCAAAAGCTCCTTATGTGTTTTTATAACCGTAGGACAAACCGCAGCTCCAATCGGGAAAAAATTCGAGTAAGTGCGACATAAAGATCTGTTCAAAATTTCATTCATCAGTAAAACTCCCGTTTTTTAATAACCCTGTATTTTCGAATCGTCAAGTCCCGGATAGGTATCCGTCTGGTCATCAAGCTTATTCAGTTCAATCAGACATATTGCATTTTTATTTAATGAAAACTTCAAATCTGTTTTCCCGTTATTTACCTGCTGCCGTTTAACACTGACACTCGGCACAGCCGCCTGTTTCAGCGTCTCAAGCTGATGTTTGTCCGGATACCTCGGCCTGCCCATAGTCCGCCAGACATTCCACGCATTGCCGTTTTCCTCATCTGCTGTTTGCTGCTTTATCAAAACTTCGCCGCAATTTATCGGTATCTCCAAATCGAACTGACGTTTGAAGTCTGTTCCTTTTTCAGCAACCGGATTCCACGCAACAATCGCAATTGAGCCATCGCTGTGTTTTGTAACAATCATATCATTATCACGATAAAGCAATTCTTCGCCGAGTCTGGCGAAAAACGCGAATAAATGAAACGTCGGCTTCACAACACCATTGAGTGCGACAAGTCCGAACCCGCCGTGGAACTGTGATTGCGGCACATCTTCTTCCTCGAACACATCGCTGAAAGTCCAATATGAAAATGAATCTGCGAAATCACTTCCGAACGCCAGAACCTTTCCGAGAAACGCTGCGTTAAACGCGGTATCGTGAACCGGGCAGCGAGGATTATATGATGTGTTGTATTCGGTAATGTGCAACGGCATATTGTCCGGATACGCGGATTTAATTATGTGTTCGCGCGACTGCTTAAACTGATTAAGCAGATGGTTGCTGCCGCAAAGTTCCTGATATACAAGCTCAGACCCTTTATCGGGCGTTTTTCCGCAATAAGAATGCTGCGAAACAAAATCCACCGGCGTTTTATGTTTGCCGCACATATCGAGAAAAACTGGAATCCAGTGAATCGCGCCTGGACAAGTCGCAGGCCCGCCGACCTGAATTTGCGAATCTACTTCCTTAATCGCCTCGGCAGTCTGACGATACAATTTAAAATATTCCTGCTGGTCGCCGTTCTGCCAGAATATCGCCAAATCAGGTTCGTTCCAGACTTCTATCGGCCAGCTTCGCACTTCTTTGATTCCATATCTGTTTATAAGATGTTTTAAAAGCGTTTTTATAAGATTTTGCCATTGGCCGTAATCTTTCGGCGGAGTAACATTGCCCTTCCAGTAAAATTGAGTTTGCGTTCCGCTGGCCAAATCGTTCGGCATAAAACCAAGCTCAACAAACGGCTTAATTTTCTGCGATAAAAATGAATCGAATATTCTGTCGAGATATGTAAAATTAAAAACAGGGCCGACACCCTTTCTGTCTCTGTAAATTCCGACGTCATCGGTCAAAAGGCCATGCCCGCGAATATAATCGAATTTTATATGCTCCTGAACAATCGCGAGCAAATCCTGATATTCTTTCTGCAGAGCAAGACCCATTCTACCAGTGCCGACACATCGTTTCCAGTTATCCCTAAATTTCACAGTTGATTCCGCGGAGATTTTTATCTTTGACATTAGTTTGCCTTAAATCCAAATCCATCCATAAAGAAATTCAAATCCTGACCGTTATCATACGAATCATTCAAGAAACTAACAGAGACCGTATGTCTGCCGGCGGAAATTTCAGCGGTCGCAGCTTCAAACTGACTACTGCTGCCGGACGCGATTTCCTTTTGCCCGACAATTTTGCCGTCGATTTTTATTTCGACATCCGCATATTTGCCATTCACCGGCGTAGAATAGCCCTTTACAAACATCGTATATCTGCCCTGCAAATCGCAGTTAAATTCCGCGGCTACTGTGCCGTTGTTGCGCAGACTTATTTGCGTATTTGTCTTTTCAAAATACGGGCTTTCGCCGACAAGATTGAAACTGTCGAGAGCAAGCCAAACCAATTCTTCTTTTGTGTGCTTTTCAAACGCCGCGCCGAGATTTGCGAACAATGCAGAAGCATAACGCAACCCTCTTATATTATTGGCATCGCTTTCCCAGCGAATATTATCAATAACGATTCGTCCGCTGCCAACGTTTATACTCGTAAGCGCAGCCGGCAGAGTCAGAAATTCCACATTCTTAGGAATATTTATCATACTGCCGACGGTCAAATCTTTGAGCTGTAATATTTTCCCGCCGCCCCAGTCGGAACCGTTGACAAAATTAAATTGCAGTTTATTTGTGCCTGCGGGCAAATTCGCCATAAACCTGTATTCGCTGATTTGCTCTTTGGCGAGACTTATCTGTCCAATTATTTCATCTCCGAGCTTGATTAGCACCAGCGGATAAACCCCTTTTTCAGATGTACCGCCCGCAATAAGAGACAAATCATACATTCCGGATTTCGGCACTTCTATCCAGCCTGTTGCAGTGCCTTTCGATTCAAATTTTACTGCATTGCCATCAACAGAAACTACACTGCCTTTTAATTCAAACTTTTTGATTTCAATTCCACGCCTTAAATCGTCCGCAGCACGAACAGGCATTAACGCACCATCAATAACAGCAGGTTCAATAAATACTTCACGCTGCCAGCCTTTTTCACGTTTGACAAACAATAAATCCTCACGTGAAATGCCCGTCAGCAATTTGTTTTCTCGTAAATTTATCGCAACCGGCCCCTGACAGGATACGATTTCAAAATTATCCGCTTTGAGAACTGATTTCAATACGTCGAAAGTTTTTGCGTCCGGGCAGTGCCAGTAAATTGTTTTGCCGTTATTCAAAAACGCCGCGATTGCATCTTTTGATTTAGTAATTTTCTCCCGGCCGTCCTGCAGAACAAGAATATCAGCACTTTGTAAATTGTTATCATTTATATCGCTGATTACGTTTTGCTGAACGCCTATTTGCGAAAGAGTTTTTGTAAAATCAGCATCGTCAGCCAATACGACGGTTTTTGTTCTCTTAATTTTCTTGTTCGCCATATAGTTGAGCGAATTTTGGAATATTTTTCTCGCAGCAGGTTCAGTGTCAAATTTCGCTGCGACCAAAGCCTGTATAAATAAAATATCGCCCCTGCCGAAAGGCTGTTCCATTATCGCACAATGCTCAATACCGAGATTTCCACCGGAAACGGTTATTGCTCGTGCGCCGCCGGCGGCAGGTCTTGCAATTTCATAACCCGTTACATAGTTATCGCCGCGCCAGAATTTCAGGTCTTCGGTTTTTAAACCTTTCAATACAGGATGTTCATTATTTAACGCAAATGTCATTGTTGAATTTTTCCCGGCAAGCGTAACATCCAATCCAAATCCGCTCAAACTATCCTGTTCAAGAACAATTGCCCTGCCGCCATTTTCGATAAATGTCAGGAAACCTTTTGCGTCGAATCCTGATGAGCCGATTTGCTGAATATTATTGGAATCTTGTTTTGAAATTTGCGGAGCAATTACCAAAATATCAGTTTGCTTTAATTCAGCAAACGAACTGATTTGTTTAGCAAAGGAAATTTTGCCTGCAAATGTGCTGCACGGGTCATATAAAACGACATTCGCATCTGTCGGCGATTTTATATCCTGCTTTCTTACAGCAAAATATTTTGTGTATGTCGAAATAAGATTTGCCGGCTCTAAATTGCTTTCGAGATAAAAATCTATTTCAGGTACTATAAATTTTATAGTTATTGTTTTATATTCGCCTGCTTTAAGAATTACATTCTCTTCTCCAGATTGATAGGGGTTCTTAATTTGCCATACCAGGGATAAATTACAGTCTGTGGGACTGTCATTGAAAACATCAAAAGTTCTTTCAACGGTATCGCCGGCAAAAAATCTTGTGTCTTTATTTCGCAGAAAAGCCGCAACAGGACGAAAGAAATCTTTTTGAGTTTCGTAAAACGGCTTATCATTTTCTTCCATTGTTACGCCGTGAGCAAAACACGTCCACGGACACAAAGCAGAAACGCCCATTCTTCGATACGCGATTGTCTGGTCAATCCACGCCTGCAATTTTGCTTTATAATGAAAAACAAGTCTGTCTTTGTAAGCATCGTCGCCGAAAAATATTGTGCCCGCCGAGTAATCTTCCTGCGGCACCCAAAGATATTCGCCAATATACAACGGTTTGCTTCTGTCCCAGTAGAAATTTCGTTTCGCAGTGCCAAGCATCCCGCCGCCGGCTTCAGTTTGTGTTCTTTTAGCAAGCCAATCCGCAGTGTTCGGCCAATCGATAAACGTCGGCAGTTCGTGCGGATAGTGCAAACCAATCACATCCGCTGCACCATCCGGGTCGAGGTCGCCTTCATAGGTAATCGGATGATACGGGTCAATCTGTTTTACAAAACGTCCTATATCGCCGAGTTTTTTCGCAAGGTCAGGACAATATTTATCCATCCCCATAAAGAGCAGTTCATTTTCAATACTCCACATAATCAGACTTGCGTTATTTTTATCTCTGTTGACAAAACCTTTAAGATGCTCGCGGTAGTTATTCCATAACCGTTCATCATTATAAGCATACATTCCAGACAAGTCAGTGTACATCGCCGCTTCGTTAACAATCATTACGCCGACTTCGTCAGCAATATCAACCCATCGTTTCGGCCAAGGCGCAGTGTGAAAACGAAACGTATTATTATTGCCTGCCTTTATCATTTCGAGTGCTTTTCGCACTTCATCGTAACTCTGCACATTTCTGCCCATCGGCCAGGTACTCGAAGCCAACAAATGACGCTTAACGCCATTCAGATAAAAATCCGCACCCTCAATCCAAAATTCCTTGAAGCCGAATCTTTCACTGAGCGTATCTATAACCGCACCATTTTTTCCATTGCGAAGCGTAAGCTGAAGTTTGTACAGATGAGGACTTTCCGGCGACCAGTACTTTGCGTTTGGAAAAACCGCTGCAATCCGCCAGCCGTTCACATCGGCAGCCAAAGCAGGAATACTCAGAACAATTTCATTACCGTCAAGCACTTTTCCTTCAACCCATAAATCCGCTGCGGCAAATTTCGAGATTGTGCCGGCAACTGCAAGTGTACCCTTTCGAGTGGAAGGAATTATCGTAAAATCATCTATATATGTGTTCGGCCGTGAAATCAGATAAACATCGTCCCACGGCCCGAAAAACATTGTATGTCCGCCAAGCGGCGCGAGTATCTTTCCGCGAAGCACATCTTCCGATTGATTCGGCTGATAGACAAAACCTTCAGGATAAAGAGCCGTTTTGTCCTGGCATCGT
>Ga0153915_10007998_pt1 | contig 10032 bp, 7 predicted proteins | sample Opewatmetagenome_2_FD_107003 | JGI IMG/M metagenome (GOLD analysis project Ga0153915, IMG submission 107003) | Freshwater wetland microbial communities from Ohio, USA - Open water 3 Core 3 Depth 3 metaG | ecosystem: Environmental > Aquatic > Freshwater > Wetlands | place: USA: Ohio, Lake Erie... | reverse complement strand
TGATCGTGAAGGAGCTGTGGCGCGCGCGCGCCATTGTCGCCACCGGGCCCATCGCCAAGGGCGACAACCACTTCGATCCGTCGCTGCCCCCGCTTCGGTACGATCCCCGCGAGGCGCAGATGCGACTCAAGCAGTCCGGCTACAACGGCGAAGAGATCTTCATCGAGACCACCACGGGCTACATGGCCAACGACAAGGCGATGTCGGAAGTGATCCAGGCGATGTGGAAGGATATCGGCGTCAACGCCAAGGTCGAAGTCATCGAATACTCCGTGCGCGCTCAGAAGAACCGCGAGAAGTCCTTCAAAGGCATGTGGTGGGCGGATCCGACCTCCACCCTGAGCGATCCCGACGGCATGATGTGGCGTCTGCTCGGGCCCGGCGGCGTGCAGGACTACTGGCGGCACCCGCGCTGGGACGCCCTAGGCGACGCGGCGCGATTCTCGATCGACGAGAAGGCCCGCGGCGAGGCGTACCGGGAGATGACGCAGATCTTCTTCGAGCATTTTCCGTGGATCCCCGTACTCCAGCCGTACGAAGACTACGGATTCCAGCGCTACGTCGACCTCACGCCGAATGCGAACCAGCAGTTGGATGTCCGCCGCTTCAACTTCCGGATGCGGCGGGCCTGATCCGATGAGAGAACCGCCGCTGGGGACGGACCGGGGGCCACATGGGCTCCGGCCCAACCTCTACGAGATCGATCTCGACGCGATCTCGGACAACCTCGCAACGGTGCAGGCGCTCGTCGGCGCCGACGTCAAGGTGTTCGCCGTCCTCAAGGGCAACGCGTATGGCTTCGGACTGCTCGAGGTCGGCGCGATCGTCGAGGTGAGCGCGACATTCGGCATCGCCGTGGGTAGTCTGCTGGAGGCGATCGCGCTGCGCCGGGCGGCCGTCACCAAGCCCATCCTCGTGTATCCGAACAACCTGCCCGAGGCCGCGTCGGAGTATCTCCGGTACGATCTTCTCGCCACCGTGCCGGACGTTGCGACCGCCGAGGCCTACGCTCGCGCCGCGGACCGCACGCGGAGGCCGATGGGTGTGTTCGCGAAGGTCGACGTGGGCCTGTACCGCAACGGCGTGCCGCCCGGTGAAGCGGCGGCGCTCTGCGCGCGAATCAGCCGGCTGAGCGGGCTGCGCCTCGACGGTGTCCTGTCACACCTGCACATGCCCCATCCGGAGCGGGTGGATGATCCCTACGTCATTTGGCAGTGCTCGCGCTTCAGCCAGGCCGTGAGCGACATCGAGGCGGCGGGCATCGACGTCCCGATCCGGATGATCGCCCATTCCGCGATGATCGGCCGATATCCAGCCATGCACCTGAACGCCGTCGATCCCGGCAAGTTGATCTACGGCATCGGACCACCGGGCACGCCGGGCGTGGCCGGCGACTTTCGGCCGGCACTCCGAGCGCTCCGCACACGATTGATTGCCGTGAAGACCGTCTCTGGCGGTACGCCGTTCGACGCCGAGGGCCCGTTTGCCGTCCGCTTCCAGCGACGCATCGGCATCGTCCCCATGGGGTGGGGCGACGGGTTCCCGAAGCTCGGACAGGTGCTCGTTCGCGGGCGCCGCGTCGACGTGCTCGGGGCGCCGAGCGTGGAGCACGCCCGCATCGCGCTCGACGCCTGTCCCGACGCGGAGGTCGGCGATGACGTCATCGTCATCGGTCGGCAGGGACTCGCGATGCTCCCGGCCGTCGAGGTCGCGGGCGCGCTCGGCATCGGCGTCTCGGAGCTGACGCGCAGCATCCGCGACACGGTCGCTCGGCTCTACTACCGCGACGGCAAGCCGTGGAAAATCGCGAGCATCCTCGGCGAGACATGCCTCGCGCCCGCAGCCGGGCCGACGCCGGAGACCGTGCGCGTGAGCCGACAATGAACCATGCACGGTACGCCTCTCGCGCCCGGTGGGTCACCGACACGACGGTGGGCAACGCCCCGCCGGGAATGATCAGTTTCGGCTCCGGCGACGCGTACCCCGAGGGGCTCCCGGATCTTGGTGATCTCGCGCGGGTGGCGGCGTCATCGTTCCGGCAGGAAACGCTGCAGTACTCGGGCCGCGCGGGACTGCCCGAGCTGCGCGCGTGGGTGGCGCGCCACGTGGGCGAGGAGGGCGTGCGCGCGACGCCCGACGATGTCGTCATCGTGAACGGCGCCAAGCACGCGCTCGACCTCGTCTGTCGCCTTTTCGTGGATCCGGGCGATACCGTGATCGTCACCACGCCGGCATACATGTCGGCGCTCGACATCTTTCGCACCTACGAAGTCCAGTTTCTCGAGGTCACGCAGGACGCTGAGGGCATGCGGGTCGACGACCTCCGCGACCGGCTGCGCGCCCGGCGCAACGCCGGCAGCCCGCTGCCGAAGCTCCTCTATGACGTTCCGGAGTTTCACAACCCGAGCGGCGTGACGCTGAGCGCGCCGCGGCGCGGGGCGCTCGCCCAGCTCGCCGAGGAATTTGGCTTCCTGATCGTCGAGGATGACCCCTACCGTCGCATCCGCTTCGAGGGGACGGCAGTGCCGCCGATCCAGAGTTGTGCGCCGCCCGGTGTGGTCGTCGGGATCGGCACGTTCTCGAAGCTCATCGCCCCCGGTCTTCGCCTCGGCTGGGTGGTGGCGACACCGGACATCGCAGGCAGGCTCGGACGCCTAAAGTCCGACGGCGGCTCGTGCCCGCTCACGCAGCGGTTGATCATCGAGTACGCCCGCGCCGGCCACATGGAGCCGCATCTTCGCGACCTCACGCGGACGTACCACGCGCACCGCGACATCACGATGGAGGCCCTGAAGCGGGCGTTGCCCGGGGCACGATGGTCGCGGCCGCAGGGCGGATACTATCTGTGGGTCCACTTACCTTACGGCGTCGATGCCGACCGCTTCGCCGCCGCCGCGTGGCGCCACGGAGCCGAGGTGCTGCCGGCCAGCGAGTTCTACGCCACCGCCGGGCCGGCAACGCACATTCGACTGGCGTACAGTCATGCCTCGCCGGCCGAGATCACCGAAGGGGTTCGACGCCTGGGCAAGGCGCTTGAGGAGATGCGGTGACGACTGACCGGTTCGGCCATCCGCTTGATCGGCGCATCGGCTACGCCTGGGGCGAGGTGCTGTCCGATCACGACGACGAAGCGCGTCGGATGTTGACCGGTCGCGCGCTGATCAGGGACCGGGTGACCCGGCTCGGCGAGCGCTCGGTCTACAACCTGACCGGTCTCATCCGTGCCTTTCCGGTCGATGCCGAGGATCTCCGTCACCTCGACTCCCAGTTGGCCTTCTACGCGAAATGGTCGACGGAGGCCGATGACCTCGCGATCAAGCACATGGGAGGCGACGCGGGACGCCACGCCGCCGTCATCTGCAACCGCGTGTCGTCGTCGATGCTGGCCGTCATGCTGGCCTTCGACGTGCGCGGGAAGACCGTGCTGTCGCTCATTCCGGGCGGGCGATCGCATCCATCTGTGGGAAAGGCCGCGGAACTCTGTGGCGGGACGTTCGTAGAGCGTACGGGCCTGCCCGCGTGGCGCGAGGCGCTCTCGGGCGATCGCAAGGTCGGGCTCGTGGTCATCACGCCGATCACGCCCCAGAAGTTTCACCTGCCGCAGGCGGAGGTGCGTCGGGCCATTGAGCTCTCAAAGGCGCGTGGTTTCCCGGTGTTCCTCGACGACGCCCACATGGCCTCGCGCATGGCGTTCTTCGACGAGCCGCCCGCCCTCGCGCTCGGCGATGCGGACCTCGCAGTGTGGTCGCTCGACAAACACGTGGACGGGCCGCGCGCGGCCGCGGTCGCTGGAGCACGCGAGGTGATCGAGCGTGTGCGGGCGAGGGCGTTCGAGTACGGCCTCGAGGCTCAGTTTGGCCACTGGGTGGCGGCGCTGCGCGCCATGGAGCGCTTCGACCTCGGTCACGTTCGCCAGGTCGCGCTCCTGGCTCGCCCGCTGCTCGACCGGCTCCGGCCGATCTTCGGTGAGCGCGCGTATCTTGCGGGTCCCGGCGCGGCGGTGAGCGGAGAGGATCTCCTCGGCTGGGCGCTCGAGCGCCGGCGCCTGACCGGCACCGCCGTGACGCCGAACGAGGCGGCCTCGGCGGCCTCGTTCGTCATGCTTCGCAATCACGGGTTGGTGACAATTCCGGTTATCGGCATGCCGGGCGCGGCGGCGACGTTCCGGCTCATGGTCTACCCGGACGGGCCGCGTCTCGGGCTGGACGGTTATGTCCGCGCCGTCGAGGACGGGCTAGCGGCCCTCGTGGAGGCCGTCGCCGAGCCGGCGCGGATCAAGTCGCTGATCTTCGAAGGGCTGACCGTCTGAGCACTCGCATCGGCGTGGACGTCGGCGGAACGTTCACCGACATTGCGCTCGTCGACGACGACCGCGGCGACCTCCATCTCTTCAAGCTGCCGACCACGCCGCGCGATCCCTCGGAGGGTGCGATTGCCGGAATCCGCGATGTGCTCGCGCGTAGCGGCCTCGCCGCGGCGAACGTCAGCTCCGTCGGCCATGGCACCACGGTGGCCACCAACGCGATTTTACAGGGCCAGACCGCTCGGGTCGGCCTTGTCACGACGCAAGGCTTCCGTGATCTTCTCGAGATCGGGCGGCAGCGACGGCCGAAGCTCTTCGATCTCGGTGTCGATCGACCGCCCGCTCTCGTCCCCCGCCGACTGCGTCGCGAGATCGCCGAACGGACGATGCACGGCGGCGGCGTTGCCCGCGCGCTGGCGATCGAAGGTTTCGAGGAGATCGTGGCCGACTTTCGCGCCGAAGCGGTGGAGTCGATCGCCGTGTGCTTCCTGCATGCCTACGCCAACCCGACCCATGAGCGTCTCGTGCGCGAGGCCATTCACCGCATGTGGCCGGGGATGGCGGTCAGTCTCTCATCGGATGTCGCGCCGGAGTTCCGCGAGTTCGAGCGGCTCAGCACGACGGTGATGAACGCGGCGCTCGTGCCCCTCATGCGGACGTATCTCGGGAATTTCGATCGCCGTGTCCGCGAGCTCGGCATCACCGGCGTGACCTATTTGTCGCAGTCGAGTGGCGGTGTCATGACCCTCGAGGCCGGCGGACGACTGCCAGCGGCGACGCTGTTTTCCGGCCCCGCCGCTGGTGTGACGGGCGCGATCGCGGTCGCACGGCAGGCGGGCTTCGAGGATCTGCTGACGTTCGACATGGGCGGCACGAGCACCGACGTCTGCCTCGTGCGCGGCGGCGAGGCCGTTGTCGGTGGCGAGCGCGCGGTGCAAGGCTATCCCGTGCGCATGGCGACGCTCGACGTCCATTCCGTCGGCGCCGGCGGTGGCAGCGCCGCGGTCGTCGATGGCGGTGGATTTCTTCAGGTCGGGCCTGAGAGTGTCGGGGCCGTGCCGGGGCCGGCGTGTTATGGACGCGGCGATGCGCCGGCGGTCACCGACGCCAACCTGGTTCTGGGCCGGCTCGGGGCCCGGCTCCTCGGCGGCCGCCTCACCATCGACGCGGCGCGGGCGGCGAAAGCGATTGCCGACACCGTGGGCAAGCCGAAGGGAGTCTCGGTGGAAGAGGCGGCCTGGGGGATGCTGGCCGTCGTCAACTCCAACATGGTACGTGCGCTGCGCGTCGTGTCGGTCGAGCGAGGGTACGACCCTCGCGATTTCGCTCTCGTCGCCTTCGGGGGGGCCGGCCCGCTTCACGCGTGCGATGTCGCGCGGGATCTCGGGATGCGGCAGGTGATCGTGCCTCCCGCGCCGGGCGTGCTCTGCGCCATCGGTCTCCTCACGGCCGATCTTCGCGCGGACGCGAGCCGGACGTACTTGCGCGCCGCCTCCGCTCTGAGTGGCGACGAGCTCACCGCGTGGTTCGCGGAGGTGCGGGCTCAGGCGGAGGTCGCCATGGCCATGCCCAGCTCCAGCAGGACCGAGGAACGGCGGGCGCTCGACATGCGGTACCAGGGGCAGAACCACGAGCTCCGCCTCGCCGTCGAAATCGGGCCGCTGCGCGACGAGGACGTCGCGCGGGTAGTGGAGCGGTTTCACGACGCACATCGCCGCCTCCACGGCTATGACGCACGCGAGGGGATCGTGCAGATCGTTAACGTGAGAGTGGCGCTGCGCGTGCCGCCGGCGCAGCTGCCGGTTGCGCGGTCGCCGCGCGGCGCCGCCGCGCCGCGCGCCCGCGAGACGCGCGACGTGTTCTTCGAAGAGGCGGGACGTCGGCTCCCGTGTCCGGTCTATGAACGCGAGGACCTGCCGGCGGACTTCGCGCTGTGCGGACCCATGGTGCTCGAGCAGATGGACTCCACCGTGGTCCTGCCGCCCGACGTGCGCGGCGTGGTGCATCCGAGCGGCAGCCTGGTGCTGCAGCTCTGATGGTGAGGATCGGAGCCGGGGCATGAGATCGCCGGCCGTCACACTGGACGAGGTGATCAGTAACGCGCTGGCGGCCGCGGCCGAGGAGATGCTCGCGGGATTGATTCGCGCGGCGTATTCCCCGAACATCAAGGAGCGCGCGGACTGCTCGACGTCCGTGTTCGATGCGGCAGGGGAGACCATTGCGCTAGCGTCGTCCGCGCCGCTTCACCTCGGCGCCCTGGGTGGCATGGTGCAGGCGATTCGGGCGCGCGTCGCCGCGGACGGTGTCGCGCCCGGCGATGTCTTCATCGGGAACGATCCCTTCGTGGGCGGGGGGACGCACCTCAACGACATCGCGGTCGTGACGCCGATCGTCCACGACGGCCGGATCGCCGGGTTCCTCGCGAATCTCGCCCACCATGCCGACGTCGGGGGACGGACGCCTGGCAGCGAGTCCGGCGACAACACGAGCATCTTTCAGGATGGTCTCCGGCTTCCTCCGATGAAGCTGTGCGACCAGGGTCGTCTCCGGCAGGATGTCGTCGATCTCGTTGTCTTGAACTCGCGGACACCGGACGAGAGGATCGGGGATCTGCGCGCGCAGCTTGCCGCCCTCCACGTTGGCCGGCAACGCCTCGAAGAGATCATCGCCCGTCACGGCGTCGAGCGGCTCGAGCGCACGATGCACGCGCTGATGGATGCGACGGAAGCGCGGTTTCGCACCACCGTCGGCGCCCTGCCGGATGGCGTCTGGCGTGCCGAGGACTGCCTCGACGACGACGGCCTCGGCTCGGGGCCGGTGCGCATCGCGGTTTCGGTGACGATCGCGGGCGACCGCATCACGCTCGACTTCAGCGACACCGCGGCGCAGGTGGCGAGCGGCAAGAACATGTCCCCCGGGGGACTCGGCGCGACGGTGTATTACGCGCTGAAGGCCCTGCTCGACCCGTTGCTGCCCGACAATTCAGGCTATTTCCGCGCCGTGGAGATCATTTGCCCGGACGGCAACCTGCTTCGCCCGCGGCCGCCGGCCGCGGTCGGCTCGCGCGCGCTGACCGGGATGATCCTCGCCGACGTGATTTTCGCCGCGCTGGCCGGCGCCGTGCCCGCGCGCGCGATGGCGCGTAGTGGCCCCTACCAGGGCGTCATCTTTTCCGGCATCGACCCGACGCGCCGCCGGTTCTACGTTGACTACGAGAACTTTGCCGGCGGGACCGGCGCGCGCGCCACGAAGGACGGAGGCGACTGCACCCAGGTGCACGTCACCAACACCTCGAACCTGCCGATCGAGGCGTTCGAGACCGAATTTCCGATGATGGTCGAGCGCTTCGAGTTGATCCAGGATTCCGGGGGCGCTGGGCGGTTCCGGGGCGGGCTCGGCGTCCGCCGCGAATTCCGATTCGCCAGCGCCGGCCACGTCGCGCTGCGGAGCGCTCGACAATTGTTCGCCGCCACCGGTCTTGCCGGCGGAGGAGCGGGTTGCGTGGGGGCCTTCACGCTGAGCTCCGCCGACGGGCGGAAAGAGCGTCTTCCCGGAACAGCCACCGACGTCCCTCTGGCCCCGGGCGACATGTTGACCGTCGAAACGCCGGGCGGAGGTGGCTTCGGGGACCCATTCATGCGTGAGCCGCAGCTCGTCCTCCGCGATCTGCGCGAGGGACGTATTTCGGCCGCGGCTGCGGAGGCTGCATACGGGATCGTGATCGTGAACGGAGCGATCGACGCCGCGGCTACTGCGCGACGACGCAGCACCCGGTGATCAGTCGGGGGATAGGCGGCCATCCGGGCCCCATGCCGCTAGTTTCCGACGCGGAGCGCGGCGCCGGGGGCGCGCAGCGGCGCCCGCTGCGCGAGGCGCGCCTCGCCGTGACCTGCCCCCAGATGTTGTACCAGCCGCTATGTTAGTCCGACCCGACTTGGACCTGCCGGACCTGCCCCGAAAAACTAGACCGTTTCGAGGTTGAGGATTTGGCCTCCCGCGATCCGGGGAGCCTCACGATGTGCTGTGGCTCGAGGACCCCGATCAGAACCTCCGCGACGAAAGATCAGTGGTCCTGCCCGGCTTCGTGGGGTACCGCGCTCCGCGCGCGGGCGAACTACCGATCCATGATCGTCCACGCAAGCCGGGCCTTCGACCTGGATGTCCTGCGCCGCGATTGACAGCTCTCGCCCCCTGCGTCGGGGCGCCGATTTGACGCTTCCGACGCGCTCTGGTAGGTTCGGCCCGAGATGGGGAACGTCGTCCGAGCTGTGACAAGGAGGGAAGAGCCTGTGCTGCGAGGCTCCCGTTCCGCAACCTGTCGCGAGCTTGACGAGATCCTCTGGTGACACGACTCCTTGACTCGGCGCGAGAACGATGGCCGCGCGCGCTCGCGCTGCTGTCCCTGCTCCTGCTCGCGGTCTCCGGGCTGGGCCGCCGCCTCGGTGGAACCTTCAGCAGATCCTAAACGACGTGGGGGTGAAGCGGGACACGTAATGGGGCTACGCGCTCTAAATCGTGGGCGACAACGTCCGGTTCCCGTACACCGCGTTCGGGATGCGCGTCGACCTCAACCACGGCAAGTGGCATGGACCAAATAACGGCAATTATCCGTAGGGAAGAGAAGAACCGGACTATTCGAGGAAGGTGAGGTCCACCACGTGCTCGACGGGGACGGGTTGCTTGACCCAGCCCATCTTCACGAAGAAGTCCTGGAGCGTGGCCAGGTCTCGAATTCGTGCGACCGGTTCGACGACGCCCGCACCCGCCAACTACGATGGAGGCGTAGATCAAAACGATGATGAAGCTATTGGTCGCACTGGCATCGCCGGGGGTGTCGGCGCTGGCAACGGCATCGCCACCGGCGTGCCCGAAGAATTCAAGCTGTGTCGTCCTGCGCGACGGCACCGTGTCCTCCGGTGCAGGCGCGAGTGCGATCGCCATCGCCGGAGCGCAGGTCACGATCTATCAGGCGAGAGGGGGTTCGCCGCGGGCCTTGGCGGCCGCAACATCGGATGGCGACGGCAAATTCAGCATCGGGCTCCCGGCCGAGGGCGACGACGGCATCCGTTACGCCGTCGCGCGCAAGGGCAAGAGCATCGAACTGGCTGCGGTCATCGGCACGGCGACCCCTCCGGCGATCACGATAAATGAGATGACGACCGTCGCCGCGGGCTATGCGATGGCCCGGTTCTTCCGCAAAGGGGAGATCGTTGGCAAGTCGCTGCCGCTGCAGGTCGCGGCCGGGGCGCCGTCGCTGGTCTACGCAGTGGACAGGAAGGGAAAGACGATCGGCGGATTCGCGGGCGGCGGAATCCTGGGACCCTGGGGCGTCGGCGTGGATTCGGAGGATAACGTCTGGGTCGCGAATTTCGGCCCTGATGAGAGCCTCCACTCTTGATGGAGCTCGCGCGTCTCGATCTGACCGGGAAGTCCGGGCCGGGCGGCCCCGTGCTCACCCTGCCGCTGGGCGGGCGCTGAGCGCCGCGGCGATCAAGGAGCTCGACCTAGCGCCAGCAGGGGCGCGGTACACTATCGGGGTCCGACCCCGCGCATGGAGGAATCCAAATGGCTCGACGACATCAAGGATCGACCGGGCGCTCACGGACGCAGGGACGCGCACGCACCTCTGGGCCGATCGCCGGGCCCGCGGCGTTCAGAGACGTCGCGGAACCGAGCCACGTCCTGTCTCAAGCCGCCACGCTGTTGCTGATCGGCGCACACCTGCGCGG
>Ga0153915_10007997_pt1 | contig 10034 bp, 9 predicted proteins | sample Opewatmetagenome_2_FD_107003 | JGI IMG/M metagenome (GOLD analysis project Ga0153915, IMG submission 107003) | Freshwater wetland microbial communities from Ohio, USA - Open water 3 Core 3 Depth 3 metaG | ecosystem: Environmental > Aquatic > Freshwater > Wetlands | place: USA: Ohio, Lake Erie... | reverse complement strand
ATTGCGGGTGTGCTGCACGGACCAGCTACTGTCATCCAGCTGCCGCCGCATTATTAGAAAAAAGAACCAACTCTCTAAGCTCGCAGAAATGGAGGCATGTTATGTCCTCTCAAATAATCCAAAAGAATGATATACCTCGAGTGACAACTTACGAGGAAGTCCCTAAGCCCCCTCGCTTCATGATCCCCATTTTCAAACTTCCGTTGATACTCTACCGCGCTGGCCTGGGGTGGTTATTTGGCCACCGCTTCATGCTCCTGACACACATCGGCCGTAGAAGTGGTAAGGTGCGTCGGACAGTTCTGGCCGTCCTGGAATTTAACCCTAATACGTGTGAGATCAAAGCGATGTCCGCCTGGAGTGAGAGTGATTGGTACCTTAATCTCCAGGCTCATCCGGCTGTGCAAATCGAGACCGGGTTTACACGTTATGCTCCCGCGCAGCGCACCTTAACCCCTGAAGAAATCGCCACGTTATTTGTGAATTACAGTAAGAACCACCCCATCTTCAGCAGAATCGTCTGCCGGATCCCAGGATGGCGGATCGATTCATCTTACGAAGAATTTGTCGAACTGGCGCGCACTCTGCGAGGTATTGCTTTTCGCCCCAATTCATAGCAGGTGTCATCATTCCTACAGCTGATCAAATACTCAACGGTCTACGAGAAATTGCTAGTGACTGGAAGGTGATCTCTATCTTTTGATACGTCTACTTGGGTGTCTTAATAGTCGTCCTTGCCATCGGATATCACCCTTACAGGTGATTAGCTGGCATACTGCTCGGGTTTCCGTTCTTGTCAGTCAGTGCTTGTGCATGGCTGTTACCGAATCCCGTCAATGGCGTAATCTTCACCATAATCAGTGTTATGCTTCTGATTGTCACCGCTATTCTGCCCGTGACAGCACCGGAGCCTACGTCAGCAGCGATCAGGTGGTTCTTGAAGGTATCCACTCTACCTCACACACCCACTATGGACACTTCCACGGTGTCACTCCTGATCGTCCACTTTAAACAAGCGACCCGTCATAGTTATACGAATGCCTTTTTGAAAATGACAGGAACATGGGCTTATTGCTAATAAATGCCAATGAAACCAAACAGATTTTCTTGCTTTTTCTATGATAATAAATAATGAGAAGAAAGAAGTCGCCTCGCTATTCCTATATGCGGCGATCGCTATCCCACTTTTTTATTTCCCGGCATTGTTCTTCACGAGCACAACCAACTACACAATCGTGGATACCTGGCGCTTCTGGATCATTCACCTTTGGGTGGAAGGCTTTTTTGAGCTATTCGCGACCGTTATGGTAGCAATCATCTTCTATCTCCTGGGTTTCGTAACCCGCCAGACGGCGGCCCGTGTGATTTATCTGGATGCCATCCTGTTTCTGTCGAGCGGCATCGTAGGGACCGGTCACCATTGGTATTGGACAGGCCAATCGAATATCACCATGGCGCTTGCGGCTGTCTTTTCTGCCTTGGAGGTTGTGCCACTGACCCTGCTTACACTAGACGCCTGGGATTTCATCAAGCTGACACGCGGGAAATGCGATATCTGTGGACAGTCAGTCTCCATCCCGCATAAGTGGACATTCTACTTCCTGATGGCAGTGGGTTTCTGGAACTTCATCGGTGCTGGAGTTTTCGGTTTCCTGATCAACACTCCGATAGTGAGCTATTATGAAGCCGGTACTATGCTGACACCCAACCACGGCCACGCGGCATTGATGGGTGTATTTGGTATGCTCGGGCTCGCCCTGATGATGTTCGCCATACGCCAGGTGTTGATGGATGAGCAGTGGAGGAAGGTGGAGAAATATATCCGTGTCTCTTTTTGGGGTTCGAATATCGGGTTGGCACTGATGGTGCTATTGTCGCTATTCCCTGGCGGTGTTCTGCAACTGCGTGATGTCTTGACGAATGGTTACTGGCACGCCCGCAGCACAGCGTATTTGACTGAAAGTTTGAGCAAGCTGATCGAGTGGATCCGATTGCCGGGTGACCTGACATTCGGGATCGTCGGTGTTCTCCCAGCGGTTATCGCAATTGGAATGACCTATGTATACATAAAGAGGAGACAGACCGAGTAACAATTATTCGATTGATCCACCCCTCAAAGGATCGTGGTGTTTTTTTCTTTATCACTCATTTCCTTTAGCCAATGTTCTCATGGCGGCTAAAGTATTGCCAGGTGGATCTATTCTTTGGCTGATAAGGCACGAACAGGAGAAATAAACATACCCTTTAAAATACGGGTAGTTGCACCGCCAATATTCGATCGATAAATCGATCAACTTGGGCAGGCAAATTGCGTAAGAACAGGGATCCTGCTAATTTTCTGAAAGGAGAGTGACCATGAAAGCTACAGAAATTTTAATTGAAGAACACGAGGTGATCATGCGCGTCTTGGTGGCGATGGTGAAAGCAGTTAAAGCCATCGATGATGGCAATGAAAACCCAGGTTTCTTCCTTGATGCGGCTGATTTTATAAAGGGTTTTGCCGATGGTTGCCACCACGCAAAAGAAGAAGGTGCTTTATTTCCCGCGATGGAAGCTGGCGGTATTCCTGTCCAGGGTGGTCCGATCGGAATGATGCTGGCTGAACATGCACAAGCTCGTGTATATACCCGGCTAATGCGGGATGCCGCAGAGAAATGGCAGAGAGGTGACCCTTCCGCCAGCCGGGATGTCATTTCCAATGCGGTTGAATATGTTCGCATGCTCCGTATGCATATACAGAAAGAGAACAACATTCTCTTTCCGATGGCTGATCGAGCAATACCGTTAGAAAAGCAGCACGTTCTCTGGGATGAATTTGAACGAATTGAAAAGGAAGAGCTGGGTGAGGGAATTCACGAACGATATGAAGCGCTTGCTGAGAAATTAGAGCATATGTCATTAAAATATTAAAACCCGTTCCTTACCGTCAACCCTTCGTTCAATTCTACACTTAACAAAAAACCGCCAACGAGGCGGTTTTTATGTACTCAACATAGTGCTCATTACTTCATATTTATATCGAAGTAGCCGATTATTATTAATTAGACACATTCTTCAGGCAAGACACAGGGACAGTTAGTCCATTTTTATACCTTGTGTTGGATCATACTACGACTCGTGCTTTTGCTTCTCCTGCAGCTACTTCCATTGCTTCGAATAATTCTCTGGCATCGTCCTCTGGCAGGTTCGCATCAAGCAGTGGCAAGTAAACCTCCTCCTCTTTGGCAAAATGGACCTTCACCAGGGTATATAGGCCATACAAGACACGTTTCAGCTCGTTTGCCTGTTTGGCGCCGATCTCAGTCGCCGTTACTTGATCCCTATATGTAGCCAATTCGTACGTCAGCTGTTCCACCTCCACGTGGTCGCGACTCATTGTTGCAGTGGCATATGGTGTGCCCATCACTTTTTGCACGGCTGGGTAGAGCGTAGCTTCTTCAGCCTGAGCATGGGGGAGCAGGTGGCCGTTCAGGAACTCATAGGACTCATTGATCAAATCAAGACTGGCTTGGCTGAGTGTTCCATGGACTGATATTCCTGCGAGTTTCAAGGATTCAATGTGGGGGAATAATCCTTTGTGCTCGTCTCTCAATGGTTTGGGTTAGGGTAGTCATTTAATTTTCTCCTTTTAGATTTATTTCTTATGGCTCTACTATACCCATTTAGACGGAATCATTCCATGATGTGCATCAATTAAGTGCATGGAAATTAAAAAGTGCGGATTTTTGTCCGCACTTCGAAGAAGACAAATTAGACTATTCCAATTCACTCCCACGATTTCTTTTAATCCTTCCAGGTTTGTCACTGCCACCCATTCCCGACCGGACTTGATTAAACCATCCCTTTGGAATTGACTCATCACCCGGCTAGCAGTTTCCGTGGTCGTGCCTGCCATCCCAGCCAGGTCTTCGCGGGAAAGCGGCACCTGGAGGAGCAACCCAACCTCTCCCTGCTCTCCGAACTTATCACCGAGCATCAGCAATAGGCTTGCGATACGCCCTTCGATAGGCATAGCGCTCAGTTGGTGAACTCGCTCGTTCGCCGATAGAAGCCGCCTGGCCATGATTTCGATCATTTTCAATGAGACGCTTGGGAAGCGCTTTAAGATCTGTTGAAATGTCCCCCTGCTGATAACGAGGATACAGCAGTCAGTTTGAGCTTGTGCAGTTTCTGGATACACATCTTTTCCCTGCATTGAGTGAGTCCCGGAATATTCACCCGATGTGAGCAGGTCGAGCAGGATGTCCCTGCCCGTCATGGAATGGCGCAACAGCCTGACTCGCCCTTCAGCGACAACAAAGAACTTATCCGCTGGCTCTGCTGATAAATAAATGACCTCATCAACTTTGTAGTCCTGTTCGTGGAATAGGGAATTGACCCCTTCAAGTTCTATTGAGGATAGGTCTTGGAATAATGGCACCTTCCCGAGGATTTTCAAGCGCTTTGAAATGGTGCACTGGCTCACCACGGTGGTCTTGATCTCGAGCGAGGATCGTTTCCTCGCAGCCATTATCAGGATAATACCGCCCTCAATGCACGGATAAGTGTATCGGTGATGCTGGTGGAGGTATTCTGTAAATAAGGATGACGGAGTCGTGCCAATTTCCCTGGAAGATGCGCTAATACATCAAATTAGGGAATGATCGGTCAATTATGCCATCTTGCCCCGTACATACAAGTTAGACTGCAAACAATCGATCAACACATTGATTGACAAATACTAATATGCTCAGGTAACAGAAACACGTTCTAGTTATATTATCCGATGCTGCTTAGATACCTTATATCATGGGCCAATCTCTTATCGATAGAAGGTAGTTTAAAGGTGTAGCCCCCCTTCGGTAAAAGAATTAATCAATCTACTTGCTGACTCAAACGATAGTTCTGTTTCAAGTGGAATAGCTATACCCCTATTAATCTCCTAGCTATTCTCGCTGCGCCGCTGGCATCGGGGCTGTAACCATCTGCACCGATCTGGTTTGCATAAATTTCTGTCACTGGTGCACCACCGATGATCACCTTAATCTTGTCGCGCAAGCCGGCGTTTTTAAGTGCATCGATAACCGCTTGCATGTTCACCATGGTCGTCGTTATCAGCGCAGAAAGAGCGATAATATCTACCTGTTGGGTTTGCGCAACAGTAATGAATTTCTCGGGTGACACATCCGAGCCTAAATCTATAATCTCAAAACCCGTACCTTCCAACATCATTCCTACCAGGTTCTTTCCGATATCGTGCAAGTCGCCTTTCACGGTTCCGATGGCCACTCGACCAGTAGCCTTAGCTCCGCTCTCAGCCAAGTAAGGTTTAAGCAGACCAAGGGCTGATTGCATTGCCCGCGCGGCGATGAGCATTTCTGGCACATAAGCATCTCCTGCTTCGTACTGACGTCCAATTTCAGTCATGGCGGCGATCAGGCCTCTTTGCATGATTTCGGTAGCCGATTCACCAGCATTTAGAGCGGCATTCACACCTTCTTGTGCAGCCTGAGCATCGCCAGCCAATACGGCATTATAGATTGTGTCAACGTATTCCATGGATTTTTCTCCTGATTATGGTCTAGAGGATAAAAATCAGACTTCTGTGTTATTATGAATCAGCCCTTCACGAGTTGGCTGCATTGGTTATAAAGGGCCATTTTTTTAGCCTTGGGTGTTTGAAGCCGATAATTGATTCGTTTACACTTAATTGGACATGTTAATTCTCATGCCTGGGTAATGATCACTGCCCTAACTCTTCAAAATCATTTAGTTATCGCGAGTCTTGTATATATATTTTCAATTGTTCAATATGAAGGTCGTGATTCTTTGTGTTTCTCCTTCGTTCTGTTTTTGCTGGTGTTTATAACCATGGGATAGATTCATGTCAATTGATAAATACTAGTCAGATAAATTAGGTGATCGATTGATTGTTGAAAACAAACACCTCTCGTGTTTTAGAGGATTGGCTAATTGATCGGATAATCACGGAAGCGTAAAGCGGATTGATAGAGCTTTTCAATACGGTCAGGCGACACATCGGGTTGAATATTATGGGTCGTGGCAAAAACGAAACCACCTCCAGGAGCCAGTATCTCAATCGCTCGTTTCGCCTCCGCCTCAATCTCCTCCAGACTCGCTGAAGGAAATACCTGTTGCACATCGATTGCCCCACCCCAGAAGGTTAGCTCTTTTCCAAATTCCTGCTTTAATTTAGTAATATCCATTTTTGCAGCACTGCGTTGGATTGGGTTTAATATATCGACTCCGACCTCGATGAAGTCAGGGATAATATCGTATATGGAACCGCATGAGTGCATTAATACCTTTGCATTTGTCTTAGAATGGACGAAATCATAAATCCGCTTTAGACATGGCTTAATATGTTTCCGGATCATGGCAGGAGAAATATATGTCCGGCTTTGCATTCCCAGATCATCAGTTTGAGCAACAACCTGAACAAAATCACCTACAGCAGATAAATAGGCATCCCAAAATCCTATATCGTTATCTGTGATCATGTCTAATAACGCCTGCGCGAACTTTGGATCTAGAGCAAGATCCACACAAAATTGTTCATAGCCCCGTAAAAAACCTGCACCATCAAAGGGTCCAACGCAGCAAAAATCGGCTACAAGTGCATATTCGGTTTCTTTGAAAAGGCGTTCGGCCTCATCCCTTAACCCCCTCACCCGCCCAGGGTCATATGGATCAGGCCATTTGTATCTCTTTAGATCAGAAATTGACTCACAGTTAGCAAGCGGTCGTTCGATAATATCGTTATAATAGAGCGCTTTTCGCCACCGGATACCAAACTCATCATAATAACCGTTTTCCTCTTCCCTAGGTATAAACCCGTCTGGAGCCTTCATTTGAACTGGGCGAAAATCAGTATGGTATCGTTGATGGATATCTTCTTTTAAAAAGACTACATCCTGCATTCTGTCAGCGACCCAGGGATTTGAGTCCGGTTCAAGTTTAAGGTATGAGCGTAAATTGTTATGTGCCAGTCGTGTAAGTGTGGTGACCTGTGTACCGCCCAAATCAATTGGTACTTTATCCGGTTCGCGATGATCCAACGTAACAAGTACTCTTTCACGAGATGTCATCTGCTTTTTCATACGATTATCCTTTTCGCCAACCATGAATAGTCTATGATTTTACAGGTACTTACCTAGTAAAATGATTATAACATTCTACGCCTATGTTCAAAATCAATGGATTACCTGGCCCGATCTAGCTTATATGTCGCGCTTCGACCAATCAGGTTGAGTTTCGGTTTGTACAAGACGAATAATTGGGGACCAATAACAAATTATTGGTGGAATTCTCTTATTATTTCTGGGCGTATAGAAATCGCTAATTCATCGATTTTATCGAATCGTATCCAGCTGTGTGCAATTTTACATGGATGCGTGCAATTAGCTCAACAGATTGACTCTGGAGCGGATTGACCGTTGGGTAGTGTTTTCAAATTACTCAAACAAGTAAAAAAAAGGTGTCTTGGGTACCTATGTCGATCAGCCTCCTAAGGTTCACTTCATTTATCCCCTTTAACCTATTTAGTGTCATTCAATAATTGTTGTAAAAATCGATATGTCCGTTAAATACCCAGAATAAACTCAAAATTGATAGAAAAATTTACAAGCAGCTATAAGTTGAGGCGACAATACCCGAAAATGCTATAATATTGTTGAGAAGTTTTTATTAAATAAGAGGATAAAATGGGAGAAGGAATCACAATCACATGTGAGCAATGTGATTCTCAGGACTCATTTTTATTTGCCGTAGATATGAAGTATTTTTCCTTGTAAAAGGTAATATCTCAATTAATTCCTTTACGTCGTGAAAGGTTTGAGTATTCTGCATAGCCATTTCATCATGAGATTGAATACGAACGCAGCTTATTCATATGCTCAAGGTGCAATAATCTGGCTGGGTTTTGATTTCTCAATATCGAATTATGATGACCAAATCTGCCAACCCTATTTACGATGCCCTCAATTCGTCCCGAGCTTGGTTCTCTTAACGAATCAATCAGTAATCTTTTCTGAACCAAAGGCGATGAAAAATCGCTAAGAAAATATGAAAAGATGTTATAGGCATAGAGCATTTATTAATCTCATAATTAGCTTGATAACATCCATAGGAACGATTTTTGCACAACCGGATAAAAGGCTGTCAAAAGCGATTAATTGTTCTAGAAGAAACCTTCAAAAATCTTATTGCCAGGAATAGTAACTCGGATTTTTATAACAAGGAAGAAATATCATCACAAACCTGATAGGAGGCTAAAAATGATTGATTTCACATTTTCAGAGGAACAAAATTTGTTCAGAAAAGCTGCCCGTGGGTTCGCAGAAATCGAGATTGCGCCCCATGTACCGAAAATGGAGGAGACTGGTCGCGACTGGGAGCCGGTGATTAAGGCTCTTGGAAAGGGGGAGATGATGGCAATCACCATTCCAGAAGCCTATGGTGGGTTAGGATTGGGCTATGTAGACAGGTTGATCGCCTTGGAAGAGATAGCTCGGATCTCTGTGGCAACTGCGATGATGATGCAGGTATGTGGATTGGCTATTGACGGAATTATTAAGTTCGGTACTGAAGACCAAAAGAAAAAGTATCTGCCAAAGTTAGCAACAGCAGATAGTTTTGCTACTACTGCGGTAACAGAGCCATCCGGAGGATCTGACCCCAAAGGTTGCGGGACCTCATATAAAAAAATGAATGGGTCGTATGTACTTAATGGGAGGAAATGCTTTATCACCAATTCACATATTGCCGATGTTCAGATCATCTTAGCAATCTCTGAAGATACGCCAGATACTTATTCGACCTTTATTGTGGAAAAAGGTACAGAAGGTTTCAAAGCAACTCACGAAGAGAAGAAGATGGGTATGCGAGGCTGCAACACAGGTGAATTAGAGCTAAAAGATTGCGTGGTGCCGGCTGAAAATCTTGTCGGAAAGGAAGGCAAGGGTATGACGGTTGCAATGGCAACCATCAGTGAGGCCGGACGCGGTGGTATGGTGGGATGTTCATTGGGTCTTCACCAGGCGTGCATAGATGCATCTAAAAAATTTGCCAATGAACGTATTCTCTATGGAAAGCCGATTAGTAATTTGCAAGCTATTCAATTTAAAATCGCTGATATGAAAATTGAGCTCGAAGCAGGCCGCTTGCTTGGGTACCGGGCTGCGGCACTCCAAGATAAAGGTGAGCGGGCAGGAAATGAGTGGGCAGTAGCCAAATACTTCACCACTGAAGCTGCCCAGAGAGCAGCCAAAAATGCTGTCGATATTCATGGGGGATATGGTTGCATGGAGGAATTTGCAGTCACACGCTACCTAAGGGATGCTTATGTGCTGGGGCCTTCTGCGGGTACATCAGATATTATGAAGATCATCGTCTCCCGTTGGGTTCTATCGTAGCAGGTTCCGCATAGAACGCACACAACCGAGTTAGTAAATATGAGTCGATAGACTTGGTAAGTAGTAATTGGATATGTTCGTATATTGCAGTTCGAAGTTCCCAAAATGAATACGTTTGTCCTGTTTTATCCAGGTTGAGGTAAATGGTAAATGAGTCCACTATGCTGAAGCTTGCTGTATGTGTTAAAGCTGTACCTGACCCTAATAAGGCAGACCAGGTAAAAATTGATCCAGTGACCAAAACACTTAACCGCGTAAAAATTCCTTTGGTGATTAATTCGCTGGACAAACATTCTTTAGAGGCAGCCCTTCAACTAAAGGCACGCCTGGGTGCAGCGATCACCGTGATAAGCATGGGACCATCAGAAGCAACAAGTGTAGTGGGCGAGTGTCTTGCTTATGGTGCTGACCTTGGATATCTGCTTTGTGATGATGCTTTCGCAGGAGCGGATGCCTACGCAACTGCTTACACACTGGCTTGTGCAATAAAGAAACTAGGTCCTTTCGATGTTGTTTTTTGTGGTAGAGAGAGCAGTGATGGAGCCACTGAATGGGTTGGTCCGGAATTAGCCACATTTTTAGATTGGCCAGTTATAACCATGGTCAAGGAAATTATTGAAT
>Ga0153915_10007996_pt1 | contig 10034 bp, 7 predicted proteins | sample Opewatmetagenome_2_FD_107003 | JGI IMG/M metagenome (GOLD analysis project Ga0153915, IMG submission 107003) | Freshwater wetland microbial communities from Ohio, USA - Open water 3 Core 3 Depth 3 metaG | ecosystem: Environmental > Aquatic > Freshwater > Wetlands | place: USA: Ohio, Lake Erie... | reverse complement strand
GGATACACGGACCTTTTTGTTGCCGGCTCGCCGACGAATGTGCTGTATCACAACCAGGGAAACGGTTCGTTTGTCGACGTAACCGAACGGTCCGGGCTGGGCAAGTGCCCACCGGACACTTTGAGCATGCAGGGAGCGTGGTTCGACTACGACAACGACGGCCTTCTCGATCTCGTGCTATCGAACTACACCATCTGGAATCCCAGCATGGACAAGCGCTGTACCAACGGGGACCTGGAGGTCTATTGCCATCCGAAAACCTATGTCCGCGTTCCACATCGGCTCTACCACAACCTGGGCGGCGGGCAGTTCGAAGACGTGACGGAAAGATCAGGATTCGCCAAGGCGCTCGGCAAAGGGATGGGTATCGGCATCGCCGACTTCAATGATGACGGGTGGACGGACGTCTTCGTCGCCAACGATACCGAACCCAATTTTCTCTACCTGAACCAGCACGACGGGACGTTCAAGGAGGTGGGCCTTCTCTATGGCGTGGCGTACAACGACGCTGGGACAACGGTTTCGGCGATGGGTTGCGATGTGAAGGACTACGATAACGACGGCTGGGTGGATGTCTTCTACAACAATCTGGCCGGGCAGATCTGGGCCCTGTTCAGGAACCAGCGCGGGAGATATTTCCAGTATGTTTCTCCCGCCACGAAGATCCTGCTGATGAGCGGGTCGCGGGCGGGATGGAGCAACGGATTCATCGACTATAACAACGACGGATTCAAGGACCTGTATTCCGCCGACGGGGACATTGACAATCTGACGTCCAGGGCGCAGCAGCAAGACACGATCTTCGAGAACCGGGGCGGAAAGGATTTTGTCGACGTGTCACAGGAAATGGGCGCCGATTTTCTGCGGATTGGTTTTCAGCGGGGATCCGCCATCGCCGATCTCAACAACGATGGTTTCATGGACATCGTGGTGACGTCGCTGAATCAGAAACCGAGAATCCTGTTGAATTCGGCGGACAACGGGAACCACTGGCTCCTGCTCCAGCTCACAGGGCGCAAGAGCAACCGGGACGCGATTGGCACGAAAATCAAAGTCACGACCCCGTCCGGACGGATGCTCTACAACCACGTAACGGTCAGCGTCGGATTCATGTCCTCCAGCGACCGCCGCGTGCACTTCGGATTGGACCAGGAAGCTCGCGCTGCCTCCATCGAACTGAGGTGGCCCAGCGGTGTTGTGCAGACTCTCACGGATGTGCCCGCCGATCGGCTCCTCCAGGTGGATGAGCCGCGTTAGCGCTTTACAGAGTCTTGGCAGCACACAAAAGGGCGACAGGCGGGTCCCGTCAAGCCATTGTGACAATCCGGATCGGCGGGGATGACCACAAATTGGGTGCGGGTAGATGTTCGAAGCCGAACGAATGCGGTCATCAACAGAACGATGGACGGTACCCAGAGTAGCCTGTGACTCGGCGCTGCTCGGCAGGATTCGTCAGGAAAGTTCGAGGTGTTTCAACTCAATCCGCCGCTCGTCCCATTCACCCAATCCCAACGCGCCTGCGATTTCGATGTGCTCGGGCTGACGCCGCAGGAAAGTTGAGTACTGATCGGGCTTGGCCTCGGCGATGACACTCATACCCGCCTGCAAACGCCTTTGATCGATGACCTTCCACCCAATTCGATCCAGGGCAACGGGATCGGTGGCGAAATAGAGGGTCTTGTGCTCCCAGACGAATCGGGCATTGTCCGATCCTGGTCCTCCGTGGTAGAGGCCCTTGATGCCGTCCAGAATATGCAGCACCGTCTTCTGTCGAATCACCGGGAGATTGACTACGGCCGGAATAAATGCGCCGCATGCATTCAGGGTAGGCGTCGAATGGCTCCGGTAGACGTTGTTTACCAATCCGTGTGAGAGATTCTTTAGGGCCAAGGTCACTCCAGCCGACTGATGATCTTTAAGGACCGGGAGATTGATCAGTTTGTTGACTTCCTTGCTGAGGAACTTGGCCACATACGAACGCCGGGCTTGCGGATTGGCAGGATCCTGACCTGGAGTGACAAGAGCCATTTCAAGGTAGTGCTCCGGATCATAACCGTTGATGTCCAGCTGAACCCGCTCGAACTTTTCCACTGCTGCCGAATAGCGCACTCCTTCAGGCAAGATCTTGACGAATCCGGCTTCCAGTAACTCCTGTCGATAGCGGTCGTAAACGACTATATCTTCCGACTTTACTCCGGCAACCTTCAGCCCATCGACGATTTGGTGAATGACCTCAGCACAGGAAATAACGTGAGGCGCTCCGACAGGATTCACCTTGATTCCGACTACATCCCCAGGCCCGAAAAGAACCCGCCAGGCTTCTGCCCAGTCCTCAGACTCAGTCAGCGCGGCCATTCCCTGGTGCATCATGGCGCGGATCGGTTCTGCCTGAAAGGCGCCTGAAACGATGCTGCCTGGATGGCGGACCGCAATTACACGCCCGGGATAAGGCCCCGGAATGCCTGCTTTGGAACTCGGAGGTCTTGAGAAGCTCCGCAAGGAGGAGAGAAAAGGAACCGCAGGGCCTGCAAGGCCAGCCACTAACAGCGCCCGCCGGCTGATCCGGTCTTGAGAACTCATGGTCGCTTCTCGGAGGGGACTGGGGTTCGAACAATCACCGCGCGATTATGATGACAGCATTCTCCGATGTCAAAGCAAACCGGGCCTGAGAGCGTCGAGATTCTGGCAGCTGCCGCACTTCATCGGCGTTACGAGCGACGCGCAGCCTGATCGTCCGTTGTCTGTTCAGCTCAGGCTGGCGCGCCCTGACGATTGGCATACCGAGGTTGGTTCCTCGGCGTTCAATCACAGGTTCCCCGTTGGATTCTGTCGGACAGGTCTCAGCCAATATTGCAGACCTGGCTGACAGGGCATCACCTGAATGGCCTGACTTCCCTTCGGATGGATTTTTCGGAAGGGACAGTGTCTGCATTTCGTACTGTCTGTCGCCAACAGCTCATCGCTCCGGTCTTCTTGCCCTTGAGATCGAACGATTACCGGGAGTCGGTGGCACTCGCGCAACTCTGTCTCGTGTACTACATCTTCGGCCTGCGCGGCTAGCCGAAATCGCGGACCCACGGATTCCACGGATCCGTGGCTACTGCCGGTTGAGGTCGTAGATGATCTTGAGGCCATCGAGCGTGAGCCAAGGGGCAACGATTTCAATACCGGATGTCTCGCGGGCGATGACCTCGGCCAGGCTGCCCGTGGCGATGACCTTCATCCTCGGCCCAAGTTCCGCCCTGAAGCGCGACACCATGCCCTCGACGAGTCCGACATACCCGAACAGGAGTCCCGCCTGAACGGAGTGGACTGTGTTCCTGCCAATGGCTGAAGGCGGCCATTGCAGTTCGACGCGGGGAAGCTTCGCAGCACGCTTGAATAGCGCGTTGGCCGCGATGGCAATCCCAGGAGCGATCGCGCCGCCCAGGTAATCCCCGTCGGCGGAGATGGCGTCAAAAGTCGTGGCCGTGCCGAAGTCCACGATGCAGGCCGGTCCTCCATAGAGGTTTCGCGCAGCCGCGGCATCCGCGATCCGGTCCGCCCCCACCTGCCGGGGATCGTCGTATTTAACCCGCACGCCGGTCTTGACCCCGGCATCGACTATGAGCGGATCGCGCCCGAGGTAATCTCTGCATACCTGGCGGAAAGTACCGGTGAGAGGCGGCACTACCGAGGCAACGGCCACCCCCTCCACGTCGGCGAGGTCCGCTCCCGCGCGCTGGAAGAGCTGCACGAGGGTGATCCCATACTCGTCAGGCATTCGCTCGTGGTCTGATGCAAGTCGCCAGCGTGCGCCGGCGGCGTTTCCGTCATAGAGCCCGAGCGTAATGTCGGTGTTCCCGATATCGACTGCGAGCAGCATACGTCCCCCTAGCCGGCGCTGGAGAATCTTTGCGCCATGCGGTTCAAAGCAGCAGGTTGTCGATCAGTCTGGTCCTGCCGATCCTCACTGCGAGCGAAAGCAGCACCCTATCGTGTATGCTGTCCAGCTCCGCGAGAGTCGCCGGGTCCGCAGCCGATACGTAATCCAGGCTCGCCAGCGGCTCATCGGAGAGGATCGACCGCATCGTGCCTCGGAGTTCCGCAGGATTTCGTTCCCCTTGCTCATACCTGGCCCAGGCTGCCATCAGTGCCCGGTACAGGACGGTCGCGGCCCTACGCTCGGCGGGACTGAGATATGCGTTGCGGCTGCTCATCGCAAGACCATCTTGTTCCCTCACTGTTGGACAGACGATGATCTTGACCTGGAAGTTGAGGTCTTGGACCATGCGCTGGATCACCGCCACCTGCTGAGCATCCTTCTGGCCGAAATAAGCGCGATCTGGTATGAAGACGTTGAGCAGTTTTGCGACCACCGTAGCGACACCACGAAAGTGACCAGGCCTGCATCTACCTTCGAGGGGCGCAGACACCCCTTCGACCGTAACCCAGGTCTGGAATCCCGGCGGGTAGACATCGGCGGTGACAGGGGTCCACACAAAATCAGCACCCGCTTGCGCCAGTAGATCGAGATCGTGCTCCATCGAGCGGGGATAAACAGCCAGATCCTCACCGGGACCGAACTGGATGGGATTCACGAAGATGCTAACCCCGACACACTCGCACTCCTTCCTGGCGCGTGCGACAAGTGAAAGATGGCCTGCGTGCAGGGCGCCCATTGTCGGAACGAGCCCGCAAGTTCCGCTGTACAACCCGCGGATCCTCCGCAATTCTGCGACATCGGCAGCGACTTTCATCAGGACTGTTCTACTGGACGTGCGGCAGCAGCGCGGACCAAGCGCCAAAGGGTTTCGTTTACCGGCGTGGGTAGGTCGACCCCAATTCCTTCGCGCACGACGGCTCCGTAAATGGCGTCGACTTCTGTGGGCGCACTGCGGATCATGTCCTGGAGCATGGACGAACGATTAGCTGCCGTCCGGCGTGCCACGGCGCTCGTATGTTCTGCGGGATCGTCGAATGGCAGCACGATGCCCTTGGCTTGAGCCACTGCGGCGCATTCGGTGGCAGCGGCGGCCATGAGGTGCGCGGCATCGGACCGGCGGACCAATTCGCCGTTGCGGATTCCGAGTAGAGCCGTTGCCGCGTTGATGCCACAGCTGGCGACGAGCTTTCCCCAGAGCATCCGGTCGATGTCGCCGTCGTCGCAACGGTGAGCTTCGAAGCCAGCGCGACGTAGGAGTTCGACGATCCATGCGGGAGCCGCGGCGTACGTCGGCCCGTCGCCTCCGGGGCGGACAAAACCGGGCCCGATCAATGTCGCTCCCGCCGAAGTCGTGCCGGCGAGAACTGCGGGCCCCAGAATCTCCCGGTTTCCGAGGCCGTTCTGAAATGTTAGCGCAATACCGCCCGGGACCTGCAGCCGTTCAAGGTGTTCCGAAATTCGAGGGTTCTGCCAGGTTTTCACCAGGATCAGCACGAGGTCTGCGGGCTCGGTTTCCTCGTCCAGGTGGGCGATGTTCACGCGAAACGGATCTGCCGAGGCCCCTTCCAGCCGGATGCCCTCCTCGCGGATTGCCTTCAGGCCGTCCAGCCACGTGCCGATGAGGGTGACTCGGGCGACGTGCGAGAGACGCGCTCCAAAGAGGCAGGCCATCGCTCCGGTACCGCAGATGTTCACTCGAAGGTCGGTCATTGACTTCTCGAAATGACCGCTTGGAGCTGGCCTGGGTGAGCCTTTCTCCTCCTGGGGCGCTGCAGCTCTTCCCGCACCTGTTCGAAGGCAGAGTCGTCGATGGTGAAGGTGTGTTCCGAAGACGGGAAGCGGCGCACCCGAACGTCTTCGATGTAGGCTTTGAAGGCTTCCGTCAGCAGGCTGTGGAGATCGGCGTACTTCTTCACGAAACAAGGCGTGAACCGTTCGAAGAGCCCGAGCAGGTCGTGTGTGACGAGCACCTGCCCGTCGCACGCTGCACCCGCCCCGATGCCGATCACCGGGACCCGCAGTCGATCCTTAACGAGCTCCGCAACCCGGCCAGGTATCGATTCGAGCACGAGCGCATAGCACCCGGCATTCTCCAGGATATGCGCATCTTGGACGAGCCGGCGGGCGGTCTGTGTTGACGTCGCCTGGGTCTTCCAGCCGCCGAGTTGGCGGACGCTCTGCGGGGTAAGCCCGAGGTGTCCCATGACCGGGATACCGGCCGAGACGATCTTCTTAATGGCGGCGGCGCGCTCTCTCCCGCCCTCCAGTTTTACCGCATCCATTCCCGCTTCCTGCACGAAACGGCCGGCGTTGCGGACCGCTTCCGCCGTTGAGACCTGGTACGACATGAAAGGCATGTCGCCGACGAGATGCGCATGCCGGGCGGCGCGCGCCACCGCCTTGCAGTGGTGGAGCATGTCTTCCATGGTCACCGGCAGCGTCGTCTCGTATCCGAGGACGACCATGCCTAGCGAATCGCCCACGAGGATCACGTCGATCCCGGCCTTGTCGAGGGCTAACGACGTCGGATAGTCGTAGGCGGTTAGCATCGTGATCGGTTCGTTTCGATGCTTTCTGGCCTGTAGAATCTGTGGGGTTATCTTGCCGGGCGGGGCTTCGTGAGAGGCGGACATAAGCTATCTTCTCCTTCGAGTAAGATGCGTCGTCTCCGGGTAACTGGAGGATCTTCTAGCAAGCGCCGTCCCGGTCTCGGACAGGATCCAGGCGGCCACCACAGATTATCCACTTCAGGAGGCTCAAGATCAATAGCCCGGTGTGCTGAACGAGGGAACCCTTGACCAGAAGGCTGGGAGTCCATGCGCGCGCCGCATTCTCTGCGGATTTTCCCTCGCAGTTCCCACCTTCTCCCTGTGTTCCAAGATAGAAGTGTCTATAATGAGAGGGGAGTTATCCCTGATGTGTAGCGTCGCAACTTGGGATGGATATGATGGGTAGTCCGGCCGTGAGGATCGCGCTAATCTCCGACCTCCATTTGGGGTGGAGACACTGGCCGCCGCATTCGAGCACAGCGCTCATGAATCATCTGCTGGGCCACATAGTTGGACAACACCCGCACATTGTCATTTGCACTGGCGATCTCCTCGACAGTCCCCTGAGCCCTCTTGGTTGGTACCAGGCACGGCAACTCCTGAATGGACTGCAGGAGAAATGTGGCAACCAATGTACCGTACGATGGGTCCCAGGCGATCACGATCTGGCGATCTGGGGAAAAATCAGTATCAAGCGCGTTGCGCATGCCGTGCTTCGCAAATGCTTTAGGCGCTATCTGCTGGACGACAACCCTTTTGAGTGCCCAATGCTGGGTGTGACTTTGCTTGGGGTGGATTCCGTTCAGCCGTTTTGGCAATCACTTGGTCGATGGTTATTCAGGTATAAATCCCATCCCTACCATGAAGTACCCAATGAAGTACTTAACCGCTTGGCTAAAGCCCAAAGTGAGTTGCGTTGGAAGCCCGGCGATATTTCCCCGAACAATCTTAAAATCGTGGCCATGCACCATCTGCCTTTGCATACCATCCCCGTAGAGGGTAGCACGACCAAGCTCACGGCACACAGCGCCGGACCGCTCCTCATGGCACTTGCTGAAAATGGGACCAACTTGCTTCTGCACGGCGATCTCCATCGTCCGGCTTATTACCGGTTGACGGTTTGTTTCGACGGCCTCGAGCGTGAGATTATTTCGCTCTGTGCTGGGAGAATAAAGACGGACGACCCATGGAAAAATAGCTACATGTTGATTATCGTCCGGAGCGTCGACGAAATCAGTGCGGAAGTGTATAGGATGGTGGAAGGTCGAACCTTCGAACCGGCGGAGCGGCACGATATAAAGAATCCGCTGTAGTGGGAAAGGCTGGCAACACAATCCTGTGTAAGTGCAACAACTTCAATCTGGACCGAACTTGCGGAAACGACAACTCTCCGGACAAAAGAGCCTTTCAACCCCCGGACACGGGCGGGATCGTCGCAGTGCCCAAGGTCGGTGGACTTCATCCTCGTTATGAGCGACGAGCAGCCTGACCGCCGTTTTTTTGTCCCCGGTCAAACGGTCTCGCGCAGGAGATTGTTGCGCGAAGACTCTCCTTGACGCTCAATCCGCAGTTTCCTGGGCGCTACTTTCAAATGAGTTAAGGTGATCCGGCAGATTTCGGCAGGATTTTTTCGCACAGATTCTTACACGGAATTCAGTCTCATCAGTAACTGACCAAAACCTGAACGTGAAACCTAGAGAACAAGAAGAGCATACTCATCAGACATCTCGAGCTCTATCGCAAGGAACCCATAACCATTGTGTTTTCAATTCGGACAAGATACTTGGTAGGGACAGCCACTTCTTAGGACGGCAAATTTGAAATTCCAGATCTGCGATCCTCAATGTTTCCTGCGCAGCTGTGACTGCAAGGCGAGGATCTTCTCCCTGTCCGGGGCGTCCGGCACGGCCGAGAGGTAGGCATCCAGCTGATCGAGTGCCTCGACCGGGCGGCTCTCCAAGATGTAGAGGCTCGCCAGATGGAAATGCGCGCGTGCGGCCCCCTTGGGGTCCAGGATGAGCGCCCGCTCGTATGCCCCCCGAGCCTGCTCCCGCTGGTCGAGAGCCGCATAGACCAGACCCAGGAAGATAAAATCTCGTGCCACGTTCGGCTCCGCGGCAACCGCCTTTTCGAGGTCACGCATCGCGTCGCTGTATTTCCCCGACTGAAACTTGCATATGCCGGACCCGCGCAGTGCGGGGCCGTACTCCGGGTCGATCTCGAGGGCATGTGCGAAATCCTCGCTTGCCTCCGGCATACGCCCCGCGGCAATTCGAAGGCTGCCCCTCTCGCTGAGCGCTTGAAAGTAGTCCGGGAAAAGGTTGAGTGCACGAGTGAAGTTCTCTTCGGCTCGATCGAGCTTCCCCTCGTGGCTGAACCTGATGCCCTGGCTAAACGCTTTCAAAGCCTGCTTGGGCACGCGCTGCGCAGCTTCCTTTGCAGAGATAACCGGTGAACTCGCGACCTCTTTGGCAGTCTTGCCGGGCCTGAGGCGCAGATAAATGTGGGCAAGGATTCTGGCTGTGTAAGCTCGGCCGACCTCCACCTCCGCATAGTCCGAGACCTGGTCCGGATCGTTCGGATTGGAGGCGCTCAGGGAGTAGCGCCCCCGTGGCAGCTCGCGGAATTCATATCGGCCAGTGTCGTCCGTGAATGTCTGGCGGTCCAGTCCTGTCGTGCCGGTCACTCGCACTGCGACACGGCGGGCTAGGGAGCCGTCCGGGAGGCGCACAGTGCCGTAAATGACGTACGGGACCGGAGACACCTTGGTCGCCTGCGGAATGAGAACGCGTGGAAAAACCGTTGCAGCGAGGAAAAACAACTGCAGATTGCAGATTGCGGATCGCAGATTGGAATGAAAGGTTCCCGACTCACGGACCCGCGATATGAAGTTCATCGTCTAATTTTACAATTTGCAGCTCGCAACCTGCAATTTGCAGTTAGAGGGTGCGAATTGCGGACCTGGAAGCCTCTCCGGGGCCCTCATTTCGCAACCCGCATTTAATCATCAACCTGCCTCGATCTGCGTATAGAGTCTCTGTCTATGGCTTCTTTGCGTTTCTGCAAGAAGTCTCCGGCTGCGATCTCCTTCTATTCGTTTGGTTGCGGCCAAAGGCCGCGGTAGTCGAAATAAGCTGCAGCTCTGCATTGCAGCCTGCCCATGATGATCGCCAACCTCCGAGTTGCAGGTATCATGTCAATTGCGCCCGTTTGCTTTGGGCATCCCATGAAAAGAACACACCTGGGAAAGCGCGTACAAGCACGCATACGAGCCTAAGCGGCGCAGATCACCGAAGGAAGGTAGCTGCCGAGCCATCGGCAAGGATCCTGAGCTGATTCGTCAATGTCTTTCCTTCCGGACACGCAAAATACCACGCCGATCCCGACCTCTTCTGCTTGCCGAGGGGTCATTTTTGTTCCGACACCCTCATTTCATAAAACGCGACTTCGGTGTCATCAGGCTCGATTTGAGGAATTACCCCGAGCTGTCCACCTGCGCCGTGCGAGTTCGTTCGCGTACTGCTTACCCAGCGTGGTTGCGTGTGCGCGAGCCCAATCGG
>Ga0153915_10007995_pt1 | contig 10034 bp, 8 predicted proteins | sample Opewatmetagenome_2_FD_107003 | JGI IMG/M metagenome (GOLD analysis project Ga0153915, IMG submission 107003) | Freshwater wetland microbial communities from Ohio, USA - Open water 3 Core 3 Depth 3 metaG | ecosystem: Environmental > Aquatic > Freshwater > Wetlands | place: USA: Ohio, Lake Erie... | reverse complement strand
TCACTTTCCCTATGCGAATCTCTAAAAGATGCATTTAGTATACATCTTTTAGCCTGTCTGCATGGGGGCCTGTTTGTATCGAAAGTTGGCGGCCAGCGCTGGCCTCCTCATAGGGACCTGACCCGTTCCCCAGGGCACACGATCGGGCGTCCTCTTCGCCTCGCCGTGCGGCCGTGGCGCGGCCGTCGCGCCGGGATTATCCCGGCCAAGAGCTTTGAAAAAGAAAAGAGTGACCATGGGTGGGTCGGTACTAACTAGGGTGAGACGCCCCTCAAAATCCTGATTTACTTGGTAATGGCGATGGCCTCTGGACCTGGGAGACGCCGTCGCTTCCGTGGCCGACGATCTTCTAAGGCATTTTCATGCCTAAACGCGGGGTGGCTCAACGGCCGATGTACCCAGCGTGGATGCTGCTTCCGAAACAATGATTCGAGTCTGCGCTCTCGAGTCTCAACCCATCGTCGCGCAGGGGCTCTCGGAGGCCTTTGCGCGGCATGGCGGGTTGACACTCTCCGGCTGGTGCTCAAGTGAGGCCGATGTGGCTGGGCTGATGGCACGGCATATGCCGAGGCTGCTGCTGTTGGATCCGGTTGGAGCCAACGGTAATTTACTAGCCGTGGCTTCGCGTATCGCGGCGTCATCAAAGGACGTTTCGATTCTGATCTGGAACGAGGGGGTTTCACCTGCCGAGAAGCGGCTGGTGGCGGGCCTCGGCGTGGCTAGCATTATCGAACGGCAATCGCCGACCGCCGACGTGATCCAGCTGTGCCTGAAAATCGCGGGTGGTCCTGCGCCCACTGCGGTGCGGAATGCGGCCAGCGAGCTGGAGCGCGGCGCGCGGCGGCTGACGCCGAAGGAAGTGGAAGTGGCCCGGCTTGCCTCCACCGGCCTGAAAAATCGCGAGATTGCGGCATCGATGGGCATTGCCCAGGGCACGGTGAAGGTTCACCTGATGCACGTCTTTGAAAAGACCGGGCTGCGCGACCGCCAGCAACTGTGCGGATTTTCGGCGCAACTGTTTAGCCAGACCAGCGTCGCGATGGAACTGCCGCAGGCAGTTGGCTAAAGTCAGCTCTGCCGCACGCCGATGTTGCCTGCTAAGGGAACGCGCGTTTTCGCGTTTCCGAAGGACCCCATGACCTCCAATGACACTCTGGCGGCAGCTGCCGCGGCGCCGCGCCTTCCGGCTGACGCGTCTCCTGCGGGGAATTTTGCCAGTCAACTAGTTAACCGGATCCTGACGCCGTCGGTGGCGGATCTGTTGTTTGTCCTGGTGATTGTGTGCTCCTTCCTGTCGCCCAAGGAAGGCTGGCAACGGCTGTTTCTCGATGGCGATGCCGGGCTGCATATTCGCGTGGGCGATCTGATTCTGGCGACGGGCAAGGTTCCCACCACTGATCCATTTTCATTCTCGATTCCCGGCAAAGAATGGTTCGCGTTTGAATGGGGTTCCGAGGCGATCTTTTCTTATCTGCATCAGAGCTGGGGGCTGAAGGGCGTTGCGCTCCTGACGGGTGTGGTGCTGTCGGCTACGTTCGCACTGCTGTTTCTGTTCTGTGTCTGGCGTGGGGCCAATGGCGGCGTCAGTTTGTTCATGGCGTTGCTTGCGGCAAGTGCCACGACGATTCACTTTCACGCGCGGCCGCATGTGTTTACGCTCCTGTTTTTCGTGGTGTCGCTGTGGGCCCTCGAACGCGACCGGCGCACGCCGGGCCGGTGGGTTTGGGCGCTTGTGCCTCTTGCCGCGCTGTGGGCCAATCTCCACGGCGGATTCATGATGCTGCTGGTGGCGCTGGGTCTGTTCGCGCTAGGCGACTGGATGGAGACGCGCCGCTTCCCGATGAAACTGGTGTTGCTCGCCGTGGCATGTGCGGCGGCGACACTCGTGAATCCCTATGGTTATCGGCTTCACCAGCACATTATCGAAACCATGGATGCCAAGTGGCTGATCGATATTGTTGATGAATTCAAATCGCCGTCGTTCCGAGGCGAGGCGATGTCGATTTATATGGCAGCCCTGTTTGCGTCGCTCGGCTTTTTGGGGCGCCTGCTGTTTCAGCGGCGATTCCGCGAAGTCTTCCTGCTGTTATTCCTAGCCTGGGCTTCACTCACCTCGGTGCGGCACGTGCCGCTGTTCCTGCTGGCCGCGCTGCCGATTGTCGGTGTGGAGCTCACGCTGCTGTGGAACCAGGCCGTAGCGGGGCTGCCCCGTACAAGCGTGTTTCGAATCCTCGACGAGGTGGCAGCCAAGTTGAGCGGTGGCGGGCATCAGTTAACCGCCTGGAGTGGCGCCTTTATTGTGTTCCTCGCTATGGCGCCTGGACTTGCCTGGCCCGGTGATTTTGACCCGAAGCTATTCCCGACCAAGTTCATTGCCGCGCATTCCCAGATGCTCACGGGGGGCCGGTTGTTTACCACCGACCAGTGGAACGACTATTTGGTCTATCGCAACTACCCCCATCAGCGGGTGTTCATCGATGGGAGGCACAACTATTACGGCGAGGCGCTGGTGCGGGACTTCGCGGCGCTGCTTGGTGGTTCGCCGGACTGGCAAAAGCTTCTGCGGCGTTACGAGTTTGATCGCGCGCTGGTGCCGCCCGAAGCGGCGTTAACGGCACTTCTGCGCACCGATCCAGCTTGGCACGAAGAGGCCTCGGACAAACAGGCGGTTCTCTTTGTTCGTGATGGTCGATAAGGGAGAAAGATCGTGTTATCAGACACTTCGGTGACCTTAGTCCTTCCGGAGCCACCTTACCAAGGCAGTTGAGGTGAAAAATACTCCTGCCCGGACTAATGGTGAATGGCGCTCCATCCGAACTTCCCTTAGGTACAAGAATCTCCAATGAAAACTGCCCGCCAAAACGGACTCTCGGCCACCAAGGGCGCGTCGCGCCGCGATTGGCCGCAGCCGGCCGAATTGAGCCCACTGCGCTCTTCGTCCATGCATGCGGCGACGCGGAGCTTGGCCGAGCCTCCGGTGCGTCCGGTACCAGGTTGGCGGCTGCCTTCGGGCCAGTTGTTGGTTGAATATGCTTTGCGCGCGGGGCTTGCTTCTTCGCCGTTGCTGGTGCGGTTGCCACTGCTGGGCGGCGGGTCGGCAGCCAACGGGCAAGCGGTGAGCGCGGGCGAACCGGTGATGCCGAACTCGCTTGCTTCGCTGGCCAAGAAACTCGGCGTCAAGAGCGCCGTGGGCGCGAACGTGGTTGCCGTGAAGCCGGGTCGGGGAGGACGTTCATGATGGCTGCGCTCTACGGTCCGTTTGCCGGACCGCTATTCAGCATCGAGCACGCCGAATACGCTGTGGCGGCACTGGTCGGCGGCGTGGCTGTGGCTGAAGATTTGATGCGGCGGACGATTTCGAACTGGCTGCCGATTGCCGCGCTTGCCGGCGGGCTTGCCTGTCAGCTGGCGGCCAACGGCTGGATGGGCCTGGCCTGGGGTGCGCTCGGCACGGTATCGGGTTTTGCCGTGTTCCTGGTTTTCTACTTGTTGGGCGGCATGGGCGGCGGCGACGTGAAGTTGATGGCCGGTTTCGGCGCGATGCTCGGCGCAAGCCGTTTGCTGAGCGCGGCGTTTTGGACGGCGTTGATGGGTGGAATTTTCGCCGCGGTGGTTTTGTTGGCGAGCACGGCGCGGGTTTGGTGGTTGAGGCGGCATGGCGCGGCGGGCGAAAAGGTTGCCGTAAGCATCCCCTACGCGCCGGCCATCGCCTCAGGCGTGTTGTTGACGTTGCTCGCGCAGCAGTCTTAGGCGGGCGCGGGTAAAGGCTGGCGCAAGCAGGCGCTGGTGCGGGCAAGGCTGGCCGGGCAGGACCCGGATCGGCGAGGAGAAGGAAGATCATGGATCGCAGGTTTTTGACGGTTCTGGGCGTAAGCCTGGTATTTGCGCTGGTGGTAACCATCATTTTCTACCAGATGGCGAGCGGCGCTTCTTCGTCGAGCTCGGCCAAGGCCGAACCAGTTGAGACAGCTAACGTCGTGGTGGCCGCGCGCCCGCTTGAGGTGGGCGTTTCGGTTAAGCCCGATGACGTCAAGATCGTCAAACTGCCGTCGTCGGCGGTGCCCAAGGGCGCCTTCAGCAAGGTCGAAGAAGTCATCGACCGGCCCGTGATCAGTAACATTTTGCTCGAGGAGCCAATTCTTGAGGGCCGCTTAGCAGCGCGCGGGGCGGGCTTGGGACTGGCACCGGTCATTCCCGTTGGTATGCGTGCGCTTTCGGTGCGCGTCAACGATGTGGTGGGCGTAGCCGGCTTCGTGCTGCCAGGCATGCACGTCGACGTGCTCGTCACTGGCCAGCCGCCCGGAGAAACGCAGGCGATGGTCACTACGACCGTGCTGCAGGACATTACCGTGCTTACGGCCGGTGGCTCGCTGCAATCGGATTCGCGCGGCCAGGCGATTAACGCGCCGGTGGTAACGCTGCTCGTTACGCCCGAGCAGGCCGAGGTGCTGACGCTAGCCGGCAACGAAACCAAGATTCAGTTGGTGCTGCGCAACGCCGCCGACAAGAGCGTAAACGCGACTAAGGGCCGCCGTCTGAACGAACTCTACCGGGGAACTTCGTCGGCGCCAGCGCCCGATCCCAATCCGGCGCCGCGGCCCGTCGCCCGTCGCCGTCCGGTGGAGACCACGCACGTGGTTGTCGCCGCGCCGCCGCCGCCGGTGCCCGATCAAGTGATCGTCATTCGCGGCAACCAGAAGAGCGTGGAAGTGGTCAACAAGCGCCCGGCGCAGTCCGAGTAGGACCGGCCCCTAAAGCGAAGCGAGAGAGGAACGAAACATGTCACGCGTCACACTTTCCCGGCCGGCTGTTCCAGGCGGCATTTTACTGGCAGGCCTTCTGTTCGCCGGCGCCTTGATGGCGCCCCAGAGGGCATCGGCCCAAGGGGCCGAAGATCTGCGGATCACGGTGGGTAAGAGCATGGTCATCGACTACCCGGTCGATGTTGCCCGTATCTCCACGAGCAATCCCGACATCGTGGATGCGGTTGCCGTCTCGACAAGGGAGATTCTGCTCCACGCCAAGACCATGGGCGTGTCGACGATCGTCGTCTGGTCGCGGGAAGGGCAGCGAACCTTCTATAACGTGACCGTCGATCAGAACCTCGAGCCATCACGTCGCCTGATTCGCGAGACATTTCCGAACGAAGATATTCAGGTTCTCGGTTCGCGCGATTCGCTCACGCTGATCGGCCGCGTATCAGCCAAGGACGTCAGCGACCGCGTGGGCGCGCTGGCGGCTTCGATGGCTAAGACCGTCGTCAATAACCTGAAGGTCGCGCCCTTGCCGGTGGACAAGCAGGTGATCTTGCGCGTCAAGTTCGCCGAAGTCGACCGCAACGTGAGCAAACAGTTTGGCGTGAACTTGTTTTCAACCGGCTTCGGCAATACGCCTGCCAGCACCGGTACCGGCCAGTTCGGCGGCCAAACCCTGAACCAAGTCACCGGCACCATTCCGGGCGGTAATGCGGGCTACACCACTCAGATGAATCTCAAGGACGTTTTGAACGTCTTCGCCTTCCGCCCCGATCTCAATCTGGGTGCCACGGTGAAGGCGCTGCAGGCGCAGGGCATTCTGCAGATTCTCGCCGAACCGAATCTGGTGACCACGGTCGGTAAGGAAGCAAGCTTCCTGGTGGGCGGCGAATTTCCGATCCCTGTGCTGCAGGGCGGCTCGGGCGCAGCGGCCGTAACCATCCAATTCCGCGAGTTCGGCATCCGGCTTACCTTCAATCCGCAGATGACCGAAAACGGCACGCTCAAGCTGTATGTCAAGCCCGAGGTATCGACCATTGACCTGGCCAATGCGGTCACCTTGAATGGCTTTACGATTCCGGCCCTGGCGACACGTCGCATGGAAACCAACGTGGAACTGGCCCAGGGCCAGAGCTTTGTCATCGGCGGGCTCATTGACGACCGCGTCAACGAACAACTTTCCAAGGTGCCGGGCCTGGCGAGCATTCCTGTGCTCGGAGCGTTGTTTAAGTCGCGCAGCGAGAGCAAATCCAAGAGTGAGCTGATCGTGCTGGTGACGCCCGAAATCATCGACCCCCTCAACCCGGGCGACCCGAAGCCGGAAGTCGACTTCCCCAGGCAATGGCTGGAGTCGTTGCCGAAAGCCGTTCAGCCGCCGACCAAGCACTCCTCGGCCGCGCCGGCCGCGGGCCCGGCCGAGCATTCGGCCGAAGTGGCGCCGCAGGACCCGCAGGTGATCACCACGCGGTTTGCACAGCGCCCGGCCCAGGCCGCTCCGGCGCAGTTGACGGCACCTGCGGTTGCTTCTTCTTCCGGGCCTGGTCTAACGCTAGCGCCTAGTGCCGTCCCGGCTGCGGTCTTGGGTGACCCCGCACCAGGTCTGGCGAGTGCGCCCGAGCCGGCGCAGCCCGCCGCGCCTTCGGCCGAGCCAGCTCCGGCGACATCGCCGCTCTTGCCAGCCGGCTTACCGGCGGCTGCCTCTAGCGCCTCGCCAGCCAACGAGCCTGCGCCCGAGCCGACGCCCATCGCGGCGGCCTCGCCGGTCGAGTCACAGGCGGGCGCCCGCTAGGCTTTCGCCCCACAACGGATGATTTCGACGACAACCGCGAGCTAGAGAAGGAGCAGATTTGAGCATGGCTGGCCAGACCACATTCGGGAGGGGCGACCTGACGGCGCTGATGGTGTCTCCCGATCCGGTGTTGCTTGGCGCCTTCCGCGATTCGAAGACGATGACGGGCGCCTTTAGCGTCTTGACCTCGTTCGACACCTATCCGGCGGCCAATACGTTCGACATCCGTCTACGGCAACTCGAACCGCAGTTTGTGCTCGTCGATGTGGCAACCGACTTGGCGGCGGCCTCCGAACTGATCCGGTTTCTCGCCAACCGGCGCCCGGCCGTGCTCGCCGTTGCCTTGCATCGCTCGCAGGACAGCGAAGCCGTGGTCGGCTCGCTGCGTGCAGGTGCCTGCGAATTCCTCAGCATGCCCTTTGACGAGGCGGCTGGCGCCGAAGCTCTGGCGCGATTGTACCGGCTGCGGCCCGGACGCGAGGGTGGTGCCGGGCGCACGGGTTCGGTTGTTGTGTTCACGGGAGCTAAACCCGGGGCCGGCAGTTCGACTCTTGCCACGCATGTGGCGCACGCGGTGCGGCGTGAGCACTCGTCGCGCGTCTTGCTCGTTGATCTCGACTTTGAGGCCGGCACGTCGGCTTTCTATCTGAAACTTGCCCCGACCGGTTCAACTCGCGATTTGCTTTCGGTCGAAGCGCCGGATGCGGCCGATTGGGCGCGCGTGCTCAACGACTCGCAGGGCTTGCATGTACTGGCTGCTCCAGAAACGCCACAATCGGGGCCCATCCCGTCGGATCAATTGAACCGGATGCTCGCGCAGGCGACGGCGCGCTATGAGTGGGTGATTGTTGACGCGCCAAACGTATTCCAACCCGCCAGCCTGATGGCGATTTCCGAAGCCGGTTCGACCTGCCTGGTAACGACGCCCGATCTGGCGAGTCTTCATCTGACGCGGCGCGCCATCACCCTGCTGACGCAATTGGGCCTTGCTCGGGACCGGTACCGGATCGTGGTGAACCGCATGAACCGCCGCGAAGGTATCAGCCAGCAGGACATCGAGCGCATGTTCCACACCGAAGTCTTTGGAATGGTGCCGAACGAATATTTTTCCATCCATCGTGCGATTTCACTCGGTCAGCCGTTGGGCGGTGAAGGCGAGTTGGGCCGCGCGATTGCGAACCTGGCACGGCGCATTACCGGCACTGCTGAGCCAAGTACAAAGGCCAGGCCGGTGACGGCAGCCGCTGGCCGGGAACAGAGGCACTAGTCAGCGTGGCAACGGGCAGTAGGTTTTTGTAGCGAAGAGGGAATGCATGTTACCGACACTGGACTTTAAATCGGGATCGGCGGCCGGCCTGAGCGGCGCCAAGCAGACGCCTGGCGGAGGCGGCGGCGCAGTCACGCCGGGCGGGGGCGGGGGTGCGGGCTGGGAACAGCGCGTGCTGAAGGCTGGACCGAAGCCCAAGGGCTCGTTAAAGCCCGAATACCAGGAACTGAAGTTCACGCTGCACCGCAAGCTGCTCGATAAGATCAATCTCGAGGCGCTCGCCACAATTGACAACCAGCGCGTCCGCGGCGAAGTCCGCCAGGCGCTAATGACGCTGATGGAAGGCGAGCAAACGCTGCTCAGCGCGGTCGAAAAGCAGCAGATCTGCGATGAGGTTCTCGACGAAGTCTTCGGACTGGGCCCCCTTGAGCCGCTGCTCGCCGACCCGACGATCTCCGATATTCTCGTCAACGGCCACAAGCAGGTCTACGTCGAACGCAAGGGTCTGCTCGAGATTACGAGCGTCACCTTCCGCGACGATCAGCATTTGCTGCGCATTATCGACAAAATCGTTTCGCAGGTGGGTCGCCGCATCGACGAATCGACGCCGATGGTCGATGCGCGCCTCATGGATGGTTCGCGCGTCAACGCCGTCGTCATGCCGCTTGCCATCGACGGGCCGCTGCTGTCGATCCGCCGTTTCAGCGTCGACAAACTGATGCCGGCTGATCTGGTGGAACGCAAGGCGCTTACCGCGGGCATGATGGAACTGCTCGAAGCCGCCGTCAAGGCGCGGTTGAATATCATCATCGCAGGCGGCACCGGCGCCGGTAAAACGACGCTGCTCAACGCGCTCAGTTCGTTCATCAATACCAAGGAACGCATTGTCACCATCGAAGACGCGGCCGAACTCCAACTGCGTCAGCCGCATGTGGCCCGGCTCGAAACCCGTCCACCGAACCTCGAGGGCAACGGCGCCGTGCGCCAGCGAGAGTTGCTGATTAACAGCCTCCGCATGCGCCCCGATCGCATCGTGGTCGGCGAGTGCCGCGGCGAAGAAGCGCTCGACATGTTGCAGGCGATGAACACGGGCCACGACGGCTCGCTCACCACGGTCCACGCCAATACGCCGCGCGACGCGGTTTCTCGTCTGGAAGTGATGGTTTCGCTTGCGAGCGCCAACATGCAGCTCGTCAGCATTCGCCAGCAGATCTCGAGCGCAGTAAACCTGCTGGTTCAGGCTTCGCGTATGAGCGACGGCTCGCGCCGGGTCACGAGCATCACCGAGGTGACCGGCATGGAAGGCGAGGTCATCACGCTGCAGGACATCTTTGTGTTTGAAAAGCGCGGCTTGACGCCGGAAGGCCGTGTCATGGGCCGGTTTGCTGCTACCGGCATCCGCCCGAAGTTTTACGACAAGCTGCTATCGGCGGGCATCCGCTTGCGGCCCGATCTATTTGACGAGGTCCTGGAGGTTTGATCCGATGGGCTTTCTAATTGCTGTCGTAGCCATTTGGCTGCTCGTTCTCGGTATCTGGTTCAGTGTTTCGAAATGGTTTCGCAATGCGGATGTAGACCGCATGAAGAGCCGCATTCTCGAAACAGAGGACAAAAAGGCAAAGAAGCGCACCACGGCTGGAACGCCGTCGCTGATCCGGAGCGAGGATGGCGGCGGCGGCAATCCGCTCCTGCGGGCCGTGCTCAGGCATCTGGAACTCACCTCCAAAGTGACCACGCTGCTTGAACAGGCGGGTTTGCGCTGGCCGCCGGCGCGGCTTCTGCAAATGTGTCTAGTGGCCGCTGCGGCCGGTTTCATCGTCTGCCGGTTGTTTGTGCCGATTCCGTATGTGGCCGGGCAGATTGCGGTGGGCCTGGCGGTGGGCATGCTGCCGATCGCCTACGTGATGCGCCAGAAGTCGAGCCGCCTGCACAAGTTTGAAGAGCAGTTTCCCGAGAGTCTGGAGTTTGTTGCGCGTTCGATGCGCGCCGGCCACGCGTTTTCGGTTTCGCTCGAGATGATCCATCGCGAGTTTGCCGATCCATTGGGTGGCGAATTCCGCCGGGCCTTTGACGAACACAATCTTGGCATGCCGCTGGACCAGGCTCTGGTCAAACTCGCCAACCGGGTGCCGATTCTCGACGTGCACTTCTTCGTGTCCGCCGTGCTGCTACAGAAGCGCACCGGCGGCAACCTCGCTGAGATTCTCGACAAGCTGGCCTATGT
>Ga0153915_10007994_pt1 | contig 10035 bp, 10 predicted proteins | sample Opewatmetagenome_2_FD_107003 | JGI IMG/M metagenome (GOLD analysis project Ga0153915, IMG submission 107003) | Freshwater wetland microbial communities from Ohio, USA - Open water 3 Core 3 Depth 3 metaG | ecosystem: Environmental > Aquatic > Freshwater > Wetlands | place: USA: Ohio, Lake Erie... | reverse complement strand
TGTGGCCTGAGCCTCAAAGGTGCACGCGTGGCGATTCAGGGGTTCGGCGCGGTCGGCAAGCATGCGGCGCGCTTCCTGGCGCAGAAGGGCGCGCAGCTCGTCGCGGCCTCAGACACACTCGGCGCGCTGCACGACTCCGGCGGAATTGACGTGGCCCGGCTGATCGATCTCAAGAACGCGGGCCGACCTGTGCGTGACTATCCCACGGGCGAGAAGCTCGATCGCGACGCGGTGATCGACGTCGCCTGCGACATCTGGATCCCTGCTGCGCGTCCCGATGTGGTCCGCGAGGACAATGTCGAGCGCCTTCGAACGAAACTCGTGGTGCAGGGCGCGAATATCCCTTTCACGTCCGGTGCGGAGAAAGCGCTGCATGGCCGGGGTGTGCTGGTCATTCCCGACTTCATCGCGAACGCCGGGGGCGTGATCTGCGCGGCGATGGAGTATCGCGGCGCGACCGAGTCGCAGGCCTTCCAGGTGATCGAGGAGAAGATCCGCGCGAACGTCGAGGCCATGCTGAACGAGGCGACTGCCAGGCAAGAGCTGCCGCGTCAGGCTGCCATGCGCCTCGCCGGCGTGCGTATCGAAGAAGCCATGAGCTACAGACGATTCAATGTGATGTGACTCTGTCGGAGCACACTCGATCTATTCCACGGCCTGTGCGTACTTGATCAGGGGCATCAGAGGCGTGACGGCCAGCGGCACCTTCTCGCGAATCGAGGCCAGCGGTACGGCGGGCGCCCGATCGAGCGTGAGCCGTCCGCTCCAGGCATCCACGACGAGCCTCGCGCCGAGCGGCAGTGCGGGAATCTGATCGAGGCTGGCTGGCGCGAGCGCCGGCGCGTGCTGCGCGACCTCGGCCAGCCGGATCGCCTGGCCATTCTCGACGACGTGGTCGCCGATGTGAGACTGGATGAGCCTGGGCAGCTGATGCGCCCGCTGATGGACCGCTTGAATGAACAGGCCCGCGTCCGCCAGCTTGTCCTTGTACGGCGAATTCCTCAGGAGCTCGATCACTTTCTCGTCCGCCGCCGACTCCTCGCGGGCGCTGTGGCGGAACTGCAGCGTCGCCAGCAGCACGGCGTCGGCCACCATCAGCCGATCGGCGAACGCAAACTTCGTGTCGATCAGCGGATGGCCCAGCACCACGTGGCTCAACTCGTGCGCGAGCATCATCGCCAGGCTCGACTCGTCGGGCAGCACGTCGATGAGCCCGCGGCTGAGCACGATGGTGTGACCGATGGTGAATGATTCAAGCGGCGACGTCAGCAGGATCCGGCACTGAAGCGGACGCTCGAGCGTCAGGTTGTTCGTGACCACCAGGTTGTTCAGCACCGTTTCGAGCACGCCGTCGACGTCGCCGCGCGGCGACAGCAATCCGACGTTCTCGAGCCGTTCGATGACGTTGGTCTCGGCCTCGTGTTCCCACTGCCGCTGGCTGAGGACCGGCGACAACTGCACGGTCGACTCCGTGGCGTCGGTGACATTCGGCTCGTCCACGCGGATCGTCGTCTGCGGCTCGGATTTTTCGGTGGTCTGCGCACGGTATCCCCAGATCCGCGTCTGGCTCTTGAAACGAACCGCCGACGATCGCGCGCTGTTCAGATCGGTTTCTTCCGAGTACACATAGGACGGCAGCCACACGCCGGGAAGAACATTCGTACGCCAGCTGTCCACATGAAACGACAATGTCTTCCGGAAGAATCGCGACAGCAGCTGATCCGTCCCGCGGTTGATGCCGTTGAAGCGGATGACGTTGAAGTCGCGATCGTCCACCCAGATGCGGCCGAGAAATCCTTCGCGGCTGTCGTGCAGCGGTTTGACGTCGAAGACGAAGCAGCGCGCTTCGCCGAGAAATTCGCGCCTGACGTACTTGAAGTCGTACCGGCTCCGCTCGAGAAGATGCCAGTCGGCGAGGGCCATCGCCGCAAAGCCGTCCGGCGAGTACTGCACGCCACGAGCTTTCTTCACCTGGCTGAGCGGCAGCAGCGCGGGCGTCTCGCCCAGGTGAAACTGGCCGAGAAAATAGTCGTCCGCGGTGGGCACCCAGCCGAGCTGCTCATCGAGCGTGACGTTCTGGATGTACACCTCCATGAGCGGTTGATACATGCGCATCCGCACAATCACGCCGCGCTCCGCCTTGTTCATGCGCTCGATGATGTCGTCCACCTTGAGCTCGGCGGTCTGGGGCGTTTCAGGCGCGCGCGCCTGGACGGATGGCGACGTGGCGGCGAGAACGGTGACGAGCGCTGCAGGCAGCAGGATGCGCATGGATGTCTATGACAGGCGGAACATGATGTACACCGTGGCGCGATAGTCGACGTCACGGCCATCCGACTGTGCCGGCCGGAAGCGGATTCGCTCGGCCGCTCGCGAGGCCGCCTCATCGAGTCCATGACCGAGGCCCTGGATGACACGCAGCACGTGGACCTCGCCGGAGGACGCAAATTCCACATCAAGCGTGACGGTGCCTTCAACCTTCAGCGCCTTCGCTTCGTCGGTGTAGGCCGGCGCCGGCTTGATCACGATCTCGACGGGCCGATCGATCGGCGTCGGACGCGGCGCGGCGGGAGCAGCCGATGGCGGAGCCGGCGGGGCGATGTCGAATCCCGCGAGACGGACCAAGTCGCTGCGGGTCGCTGGCGCCGTACGGGCCGCGGGCACAGCGCTGCCGAACCCGGCCGGCTCGACGGCTCTCGTGCGGACGACACGAGCCTCGCGCGCGGACTCGTCCACCTGCGGCGCGGGCAGCGGCGCCGCGCTGAGATGATCGAGTGCGGTCGCGACGAGTGGCTTCACGGGCTCGGGCGCTGTCGACGATGGCGTGTCCGCGCGAGCTGGCACGATGTCCGCATTTCTCGCCGGCGCGGACGGCGGAGTCGGCGACGCGACCAGTTCCGGCGTCACTGCTGCAGGGAGAGCAACTGGGTCGGACGAGTCGGACTCGGGCGGCGGAGGCATTGGCGCCAGAAGCACCAGCCGCTCGATCGTGCGTTGCTGCTGAGCTGGCGAATGACCAGTACGCCCGCGAGCCACGTGAACGATGCCCATGGCAACCGCAAGATGCAGGACGATGCTGGTCGTGACACCGGCGGGAGACGGCCGTCGTGCCGGCCGTTCAGAGTACAGAACTGACATGGCCGATACGAAACCAGTGTTCGCTGTTCACGGTTCCGCATGAACTGCGTTGAGGCGCCACGAACCTAGCAATCGCAGTACCGGCAGCGTGTTCCCGCCCTGAGAATCAGTTCTTCGTCGCGGCCTTCGTAGACCTCGTCATCGATGACACGGTGATGGTGGTGCCCTGCATGTCGCCCGTGAGCCGAACGGTCTTCCCGGCGTTCATGGCGAGGTCTTTGTCGTCCTGGTTCGCAAGGGCATAGACTTTCCCGCCCGAGGTGAACACGTACTTCGCGCCGGCCTTCACACAGGCCTCGGTGCATTCCGCATCCGTCATTTTGCCGCCGCTGTGTTCGATCATCGCCTTATGCGACAGCCCGCACATGCTGTCGCTGATCTTGCCCGTCCACGTCCCGTTGGCCGCAAACGCGCCAGGCGTCGCCGCGAACAGGGTGACCGCCGCTGCTATCAGGATCCGTTTCATTTGTTCCCTCCGCTTCAATTGCCCTCCGGAAATCACGCTAGACGAGTGAACTGCCGGGCCTTGTCGCCAACGTACTGCAGCATCGCCCGAAGATCCTTCAAATCCAGCAGCAGATCGGCACCGTCGGCGGTTCTGGCGATGACGAAGGAACGGATTATCGTTCTCAAGTGAGAATGTCCGAGATTCGACGGTGCAACTTGCTTGCCGGACAGCTCCTGCTGGCGCAGTTTTTCGAGCTGGCTTCTCCAGCACGTTCGCTGACGCTACAATGCGAGCCATCGAGGAGGACGGGTATGAAGAAGTCCGCCGTGATCCTGCTGTCCGGGTTCGTCTGCGCTGCAGCTGTTTCCGTGTTGACCGCGGCGTCCGATCCGCCCGCACCGTGGGCATATGGCTTCGACACGCCCGCGCCGCCGCCGGGAACGCCGCCGCCTGCGCCAGGTGGTGGCCGCGGCCGCGGTGCGCCCCCGCCGCCCGATCCGATGCAGTACACCGTTCCCGGCAGCGACGTGAAGATGACACGGGCGCAGATCGGCAACGGCTTCAACGTCGGCGACTGGTTTCCCAACGATCATCCGAAGATGCCGTATGTCGTGCAGTACGGGAAAGCGCCGGACGTTCGCGCGTGCGGGCTCTGCCACCTTATTAATGGCAAGGGGCGTCCGGAAAACGCATCCGTCTCGGGTTTGCCCGTCGCGTACTTTCTCCAGCAGCTCGACGACTTCAGACACGATCTGAGAAAGAGCTCGGACCCGCGAAAAGCGAACACGAACGTCATGACCACGATCGCGAAGGGCATGAGCGACGAGGAAATGAAAGCGGCGGCGCAGTACTTCGCGCAGATCCCGTGGAACACGCCGTGGATCAAGGTCGTGGAAAGCCCGACCGTGCCGAAGACGCGAAGCGCCGGCGGCATGTGGATGTCGCTCGAGAACAACGAGACCGAGCCGATCGGCAATCGCATCATGGAGATGCCGGTCAACAACGAGCTCGTGGAGCTTCGCGACTACCGTCCCGAAGGATCGTTCATCGCGTACGTGCCGCCCGGCAGCATCAAGAAGGGTGAGGCGCTCGCCAACAGCGGCGCGAAGGCGACACGCTGCAGCGTATGTCATGGGTCCGATCTGCAGGGGCTCGGACCGGTGCCGGGCATTGCCGGCCGTTCGCCCAGCTACATCGCGCGCCAGATGTACGACATGCAGCAGGGCCTTCGAAAAGGCCCGTGGGTCGCGCTCATGCAGCCGGTGCTGGACAAGATGACGGGTGACGACATCCTCAACGTGACGGCGTACGTGTCATCGCTCCCGGTGGGGAAGAACTAGTCGTTCGGGGAATACCGGATGCTTTCAAGCAGAAGGCGCGTCAAATTTTCGACAGTGACGCAGGACGACAGGCCGATGGAGCGAGATGGAGTGTGCTCAGGCCGAAATGGTTGACCTCACGGCCTCCCGGAAGAGCTCACCGCATGTTGTGAGCCCGTCTGCAGACGACACAATGGCGAACGGACATGCGTGGCGCGCGAGCGTGGGCGGGCTTGCGGCCGCGCAACGCACAGGCAGGATCCGTCGGCGTCCGCGGCTCGGCGGCTTGCGGAATTAGACGGCGACCCACGGCCGCCGATCAGGCAGCCGCTAGCGCGTGACGGGTGTGCCGTACACCTCGATGCGCCCAACGTTGATGTAGCCGCCGGCACCGTGTCCGCTGCCGGGCATCAGGTCAGCAAAGCCGATCGCGTCCACCTTCGTCAGATCGGGATGCTCGATCCAGGTCCCGACCGTGACCACGCGCGCGATATCGAGCTTGAGCCAGCGCAGATCGGACGGCGTGAGCTCGCTCGCGTTGAAATCGGCCTGCAGCCCCGAAGGGCGATCGCCGACCAGCCACGTGCCGTCGGCGAGCTTCACGATCGGCCAGGCCTGGTGGAACCCGGACGTGCGGACGACCCAGCGAATCTTCGCGAGCGGCGCGCTCAGGTCGACGAAGCGGTGACGGTCGCGCAGCGCCGCCGCGCTCGGCGATGTCGTGGTGCCGGTCCACAGGTTGTTCGGCACGACATTGCTGGTGCCTCGTCCGGCGACGAGCTGAATCTCTTTGCCGGAGGTTCCGTAGAGCGTCAGCTCGAGATTCGGATTCGAGACCCCGCCTTGAGACGCCGGCCAGGCGCCATGATCGTCGGGCGGCGTCGGGAGCGGCTGCCACGATTCGCTGAAGAAGAGCGGCGGCCGCATCGGCGTCGACCGCGGCGGTGGCTGCTGCGCCGGCACGGCGGACGCGAACCCGAGCAGCATCAACGCGCCTACGATCTCCGTTCGTCGTCGCAACATGAGCCCTCCCCTTCGCGGCGTCACTTCATCCGCTTCATCGACTTCTCGTTTTCCAGGCAGATCTCGTCCACGAGATCCGTATTGAGGGCGATCCGCTGGTGCAGCGTCACCGACCACGGCTTCGTGTACGCCTTCGGGTCATCGACCGTCACACCAACCTCGAGGTGGCCGTAGTCGATTCGCCGGATCCGCTCCTGCACTTTGGCAGCCGACGTGATCATGCTTCCATTCCAGTCGATCCACAGTTCATCGCGAAACCCGTTCGAGTTGACGACGAGCGTATCGCCCTCCCACTTGGCGGACGAGTAACCCTGCCACGACGGCGTGGGATCTTCCGGCAACGGCCGGCCATCGGTGAACACCTGCCGGTAGCCGGCGTTCATCTCGTCCAGCATCAGGAGCAGGCCGGGCGTCTGCACGAACTTCAGCAGGTGCGGCAGGCTGTACGCGCGGAGGAACGTGTCCGGCAGGCACGCGACGTGCGGATCGTCCTTGGCGTTGTTGGCGGTCCGTTCCTTCACGAGCGCTGCCAGCCACGGCTGGTACGGCAATCCGCCCTTCAGGCTGATGCCCATGTTGATGCCGGGCAGGCCCATCGGTAGCTCCGGGCCGCAGACCAGCTTGTCAGAGTCCTCATTCCGGCAGGGGGTGTCGGCAGTGAGCCAGATGCCCGAGAAGTCCGGCTTCCCGTCCGGAGTCCGCGGCGTTGGGGCTGCCAGGTTGGGTTTTCCGTCAGCGGTCCGGGGAACGCCTGCCGTAGGGTATCTCAACCATTGGGCAGAGGCTGTCGCGGACCAACTGATGGCGGAGCTCAAGGCGATTGCGAAACACGCCGACCGGGCGAAAGATGCGCGCATAGTAGGCCCCAAAAAGATCTTCATATCGTATGACGTTTGCCGGCGCGTCGCGCGGTTGCTCCGCCGAGCACCACGAACGCGACAAACCAGTTTAGCCATCGGGCCGATCGCCTCGGCTCTCGAACAGCGTCAACTCCCAGTCGCCGGACGTGATGTCATGGCGCAGGATGTAGATGCCATCGGCCGCTCTGATCTTGAAGTAGCGATGGTCGGGGGCAAGCCAGCGGTCGATCACCTCGAGGACGTCGACGGCGCGGTCGCCCAGCCGGAACCGCGTCGGCGATTCCATTCCCCGATAGCCGGCATGGCACTCAACCGAGATGCGAAACGGCTCGCTGGAGTCCGAGCGCGACATTCACGCAATAGTTTCGCAGATCTCTGGGCCGCCGCTCTTTCACCGGTTCATGAACCGGGTACAGCGATTGCGTCGAGCGCGAATGAGTGAGGTAGCCCCCATGCTGCGACGTCGATGGTGGATAGTGGCTGCGGTCGCGGTGATATTCCTGGCCGGCTTGACCTTAGGGGCGCGGTTGACGGCACGCGGCCAAAGTGCGGGACGGTCGGACGCGCCCGAAGAGCCAAGGAACGCTGACCAGCACGCCATCAGCGACGTCCTTGATCGGGGGCGGCCGGTAGACACCCATCTGTTCCGCACGATCGCGAGGCGGCAGAATCCCATCGTCGTTTTCGTCACGACGGAATCCAAAGTGACCGTGGAAATGCCGCCGTTCCTGGACGACGAGTTCTTTCGGCGGTTCTTTGGCGCGCCGCCGATGCGACCGCGCGATCAGGTTCGGCGGGGGCTCGGGTCCGGCGTCCTCGTGAGCCGCGAGGGCGAGATTCTCACGAATAATCATGTCGTCGAAGGCAGCGATCGCATCCGGGTGGAGTTGTTCTCGGACGCTTCGAGGCAATACGACGCCCGTGTCATTGGTCGCGATCCGCTGACCGATACCGCCCTCATCAAGCTCGACAAGGCGCCGGCCTCACTACCGACTGCGGTCCTGGGCGACTCTGACGAACTGCAACCGGGCGACTGGGTCATGGCGATTGGGAACCCGTTCAATCTCGGTCACACCGTGACGGTCGGTGTGGTCAGCTACCTCGGACGGCCTTTTCAGACGAGCGAAGGACGATTCCAGAAGATGATTCAAACCGACGCGTCGATCAATCCCGGCAATTCCGGCGGCCCACTGATTGACACCGACGGCCGTGTCGTGGGCATCAATGCGGCCATTCTGGGCAGTGGTGAGAGCGGCAACATCGGCATCGGCTTCGCGATCCCGATTAACACGGCGAAAACGCTCCTGCCCCAGCTCCGTCAGGGAAAGGTCGTCCGCGGCCGGATCGGACTGCACGTGTCGCCGATCGGAGAGGACGAAGCGCGGGCGCTCCAGTTGGCGAAGGCTGAAGGCGCAATCGTCCGTCAGGTCGAACGAGACTCGCCGGCGGAGCGTGCGGGGATCAAACCCGGTGACGTCATTCTCGAGTGTCAGGGACAACCGGTGAAAACCACGGACGATCTTGTCGCGCGCATCAGCGCGATTGCGCCAGGTACGCAGGCGTCCCTTGTGCTCCTTCGCGAGGGACAGCGTCATGCCGTGTCGGTGACGGTCGAAGAGCTCCGAAGCGGCGCCACCGCGAGCGGCCAGAGGTCCGGTGCCGGCTTCGGCCTGGCGCTGTCGGATCTCACCGCCGAGCTGGCACAACGCCTGGGCCTTCGCGGCGGCACGCGCGGCGCTGTGATCGAGGAAGTCGAGCCAGGGAGCGCGGCGGAGGCGGCCGGCCTGCGGACGAATGACGTGATTCTCGAAGTCAACCATCGCGCCGTACGCGACGCGGCAGACGCGACCAGCGCCTTGCGTCAGGCCCGAGAGGCGCGGGTCGTATTTGTGCTCATCTCTCGAGGCGGCATGCAGATGTTCGTGTCGGTGCGACAACCGTAGCTGGATAAGGGGAGCCGTCAGCGCGCCGCATCGGTGCGCAGCGGTTCCTTCGGGGAGCCGTGGGGCGCGAGTTTTAGAATCTCCTTCAGTGCCGCCGGGAACTGCCGACCATCGTCAACAAGGCTGTCGTAGATTTCCCCGAACAGCTTGAGCGCCTTGGTGACATCGTCGTGAGTGAGGGAGGGATCCGGCCATCGATGTCGGCGGGCTTCGACGTCCTGCCAGAGGTGGCCCAGCTCGTCGAGTGCGCCTTTCGCCGGTCCCACGTACGCGCCTTCGAATGCCCGATGTTGCGCATGCAATGCGTCGAAGAGGGATCCAGCGAGCCGCCTCGGTGTGACGCTCTGCGACTCGAGCGCTTCGTGGAAGGCACCCCAGTAGTTATCCAGGAACTGACTCAAGACCTTCTTGAAAGTTTTTTCGGTCATGGTGGTCTCCGTTATGACTGTTTCTCATCCATGACCGTCTGACGAGCAAGCACTGTGCCTCTGCCGGCTGTGCCTGGCGCCCGAGCCCATATATCAGGCCGACGGCTTTCCGGCGCGTTCAGCCAGCCCGCATGCCTTCTTCTTCCAGTTGCGCGACCAGTCGCTCTACGAGTTCCTGCCGGAGCAGCAGCGTGTGTCGAAAATCCTTTGCCTCGGTGCGCGCGACTTCGCGCCGAAGATCACGAAGGTGGTCGCTCAACAAGTCGTGCAGCATGCGCGTCTCGTCGCCAGTCAGAACCAGTTCCATTGCGCCCTCCTTACTACGTTCGGCGATATCGGCCCATGAACTCGGCATGCGCGAGGATGTGTCCGCGCATCGCGCGATCGACCTGCGCCCGCGTCGCACCCGCGCGCAGTGCGAGCGTCTTGTCGAGCGCATACAGCCTGAAGTGGTAGCGATGCGCCGATCCTGGCGGAGGACAAGGACCGCCGTACCCGATCCGTCCGAAATCGTTGCGCCCCTGCCGCGCACCGGACGGTAGCGTGCCGTCCGGTGGAATGCCTTCCGGCAACTCTCGCTCGGCCGGAGGCAAATCGTAGAGCACCCAGTGGACCCATGTCCCGGCCGGCGCATCGGGGTCGTCCACGACGAGCGCAAGACTCATGGTGCCTTCCGGAGGCGCGCTCCAGTTGAGCGCGGGCGATCTGTCGGATCCGTCGCACGTGAATGCTGCGGGGATGTCATCTCCCGGCGTGAAGACACTCGTGGTCAAACGCAGCGTCATCGCGAAGCCGATCGGCAGCAAAGAGCGTGCCCCAACCGCAGTTGACTGCGTGATCGTGACCAGTCGGTGGCTCGGAACGTGGATTGCAGAG
>Ga0153915_10007993_pt1 | contig 10035 bp, 17 predicted proteins | sample Opewatmetagenome_2_FD_107003 | JGI IMG/M metagenome (GOLD analysis project Ga0153915, IMG submission 107003) | Freshwater wetland microbial communities from Ohio, USA - Open water 3 Core 3 Depth 3 metaG | ecosystem: Environmental > Aquatic > Freshwater > Wetlands | place: USA: Ohio, Lake Erie... | reverse complement strand
TGTTGTGCCATCTCCCCAGTTAATTGTATAACTTAAAGGCAAATCAGCAGCAACATCTGAAACAGTTGCAGTTAATGTTGTAGAACTTCCTTCATCAATTGAGTTAGGACTTACAGCTAAACTGCTTATTACTGGAGCAACATTGCTTATTGTTACAGTTGAACTATCACTTGCGCTATTTCCAGCTTTATCTGTAACTGTCAATACAACAGGGTATTGTGCATATCCATCAAGACAGTTATAAGTGTAACTTGAATCAGTACCTAATTCAGTTCCGTCAACCTTCCAAGAGTAACTTGCAATTTCGCTTCCAGAATCACTTGTTCCAGTAGAGACTAAAGTTACCGAATGTCCTTCATCACATGTGTAAGCTCCATTTGCTTTAACTGTTGGAGCGGTATTATCAATATAGAATAATCCACTTGTTGTAACACTTGCTTGATTATTTTCTTCTTCCAATCTAATACAGTACTGCCCATTCAAATTACTATCCCAAGAATAAGACATTGCTGCTAAATTATTTTGGAATTTTTCCCAAGTACCAGTTAAAGAACAACTTCCTAATTGATACCATAAGTCATAATCTGCTCCTATACAATATGTGCCTTTTGTCCAACTTATTGGAATATTATCTTTGTAATAACTTCCAGCATCGGGGTCAGTTATTGTAAGAGTACATGTAGGAGCAACACAATTAGTTGTAACAAAAGAGCAAGAAGAACAACTTAATGTTCCTGTATATCCTGTTCCCATTACACTAGCACAAGTTGCAGTTCCTAAGTTAGAACCATCACATGATTCTGTTCCTTCAATAACTCCATTCCCACAAACTGGTTGAACGACAATTCCATCAGTAAGAGTATAAGTGTTACTTCCAGAATCAGAACATCCTTCATTTTGGTATGCTATAACTGAAAAGTCATAGCTTCCTACAGTTAAAGAAGGGATAGTTATTGAAAAACTCTTTGTATATGTATTAGAATACTCTTCGTTAGAAGTATCAACACACGTCCAACTACTCTGTCCTTCAATAAGGTATTTTGTTGATTTCCAATTATCTGAAGACCCATCTCTCCCGTCAAGAGTTGTAGTAACCTTAACGGTTGTACTAACAGAATTACCAGAAACTACACTAACACTTGTTCCTCCATTAAGAAGAACGCTATCTATTGTTCTTGTCGCACTCACCATCGCTCCTACACTAACCATCATCATTACGCTTAATACTAAAATACCTAGTATTTTTGTTTTCATTTTATTTCGTTTATTTTTTTAAACCTCCTTTCAGCTCTGTAAAAACTCTATTACATAGAGGCGTTATAACGACTTTGTTATACGTATAACCATGAAATGATGAATAAGATTGAGTGCTCTTTTGATACCCCATATTTTTTTTAGTCTGAATTTCTTTAAAAGTATTATTATCCTCGAGAAATATGTTTTTGTTACGACTGATAATCAATGAACTTTTTGAAACCCCCCCTCGTAAAATTAATAAATCCTCTTTAATATATAATTACTATAACGATATATATCGCTTATTTAATATCCTTAGAATTTTTGAATTATCTTATTATCTTGCTTCCATTTCCTTTAAGGATTTTTCAACAAACTCTTCAACAAGAGACAGATTAATATTCTCATAGCCCTTTTCTATTCTTATTCTTAATTCCGACATAATTCTGTTTGCCATCTCTTTTATTCCCTATGCTGTCAAGAATAAGCGAAAAAGTCTTATTAAATATTTCTTCATATTTTTTTATAAACCTTCTTTCAGTCATATTTTCCTTTAATTCATTAATCTTAATATTAAATTGCTTCTCAATTTCAGCATTTACTGTCTCTTTGCTTAGTTTCTCCCCCCGAATAAATAAGAGAATAGAAATCATGTTTAATGTCAAATAATATTTTTCATCTCCATTTAAAATATTAAAATTATCAATCAGTGTTTTGCTTTTTAATAAGTTTAAATCAAGAAGCTTGTAGTTTATCTCTCTCTTAACATTAAAAATAAGCCTGTTAACTGAAACGCATCTGCTTAACATTAAATTGTATAAGGGGTCAGTTGATAAACCAGATGCAAGTGTTTTGTTGCTTAACACAATTATGTGGGCATTTATACCAATTGTATCTTCTATCTCTTTTTTTATTCTCTGAGGATTTATCTTTTCTTCAGTGATTAGCAATAAATCAATATCATTAAACTTAAATCCTCTTTCAAGGAAACTGCCTGTAAATATCAAATTATCAAATTCTATCTCTTTCTTTACAATTTCAGTTATGCCTTCTATTGTGCTAGTCTTTAATGGTTCAATCTTTTTTAGTCCATAAAAATTTAATTTTCTCTTTTTGTTCTTAGCTTCATTAATTTTCTCCTTTAATGGGAGAATAAGGACATACTCCCCTGCATTAAATCCGACTCTGTTTTTAGGAATATAAATCTGATCCATTCTGCTCCCTTTGCTTATCTTTCCTATAATTTCATTAACCATATTACGTAATAATACGTTACTATTTATAAATCTTCTCTTGTATATCTCTTGCCTTTAGTGATATTTTTTTCAAATTCCAGCAATCTTTTATAAATAACAGAACTTCTAAGAAAGATTATTTCCTGTCTCATTTGTTCAAATTTTTCTTTTGGTAAGCTAATCATTTCCATGTAAAAAATATGATCGTCATACTTTTAAACTTTACAGGATTCTGTGGCTTTGTGTATAAAAGTCTGAATAATGATTTATTCTTTACACAGAAAATTATTTAAATTTGAATTATCTCTCTTTTTGATAAGGTTCCGCATTGTATGTTGTACGAGGTAAGGCATTGATCTATACAACAAAAAGGAAAAGTATAAATATTAAATACTATTTATAAACTGAAGATGGAACAAAAAAATGTTAGGGTTGAAATGCCTATTCCGGAGAATAGTAAAATTTTAGCTCACTTCAAAACAATTGGAGATTTAAAGAAAAGATTTAACCAATTAATGTTTGTAAAATATATCTACTTAGATCCTATTGATAATCAATTAAAAGGAGCAAATCCACCCAATGAATTACCCTTAGTTGCTAATGCTTATATCACTGTTGCAGGGGAATACAATAGAATTATAGAATTCTCAAAGCAATTAACAGTTTAATTGGGTTTTTGGATTAATTAATTATATGATATTATGTATATTTCCTATAACAAATAACTCTGAGAATCACCCAAAAATTTTAGAAATATTTTCAAAAGACATTGCATCAAAATTAAACCAACTTGGTGCTAATGGGGTAGAAATAAAATTTGCTGGTACAGATTATATTTTCGTAGGACTTAATGAGAAAAGACAAGGGCAACAAAAAGGAGAAGGTATATTAGAATGTTTGAAGAATTGTGCAAGCATGCCCGATATTGTTATAATGTGTGATGGATAGGGGGCAATCCCTTATAGCTATATTTCAAGAGTTAGTCTCAGATTCAAGTGTCTTTGGTGTTATGGCAAATAGAGGAGATAATAAAGCAATAAGTCCTGCAAGATTATTAATAGAACAATTTGAAGTCTTCATGTTAAAAAAATATTTTAATTATCCTAATGATATCTCTGATGGTCAATGCGGTCTATGGGCGTATAGAACTCAAAAATCTTATAATAATGGAGAATCTAAATGTATAAAACTTACTGCTAAATCTTACGAGATAGAGCTTGACTTATTAAGTGAATTATTGGAGAAAAAACTTAGATTCTCTTTTGTAAACGTTGAACTTCCTAAAAGAGACGTACCCAGCTCGTTTACATTTGAGAATAATATAAATAAGATGAAATTCCTTTTAAGTAAATATCCTAAATTAAAAAGATCTTTAAGATCTTATATAAATTCCTTTGAGAATATAGATAAAGTAAAGGAAGTTTTAGCAGATACGGAAATTAAAAATATGTGGGAAAGATATAAGGTGGAGATAGGAAAAATAAAAATATAATTAAATTTCTAAAGTCTTTATTAAATATCTCACAAGAAAAAATGACTTATTTTACAACAGCTACTTAATACACAAAGCCAAATTCTGTTTAATATTCTTTCTTTTATCTCCTTATTTCTGCTTTTTCTCTTATACTCTTTCTATTTTTCTATTTCCTTTCTTAATTTGTCTAATAGTATTTTTGTCCTTTGTTTTAAGATACTGAATTCTTTTTGTTCTAATGAAGTTTTAATTGAATATTGCATGTTTTCTCTTATGTCTAATATCTTATCACTATGCATTAAATTTGCTGTAACATCTTTATCAAATATTTCATTTAATTCTTCTGTTGTAAGAGATAATTGTTTATTGTCAATCAGACTGTGAATAAATTCAAAAGTGCATGTTTGATTTCTTGATTCTATTCCATTTTTAGCCAAAATTGCAAGTAAACAATGATAAAGTCAGTAAAAGGAAGCAGATGCACTCCAATCAGAATATCCTGTTTTATTGAATTCATCCATGGCATTAAAATTATGTATTGCTTTCTTAAGATGCCCTTCAACTAAACTTTCATCTGATTTAATTTTCCTTAATCCCTTATGTCTTTCTCCTTTTTCTCCAGATTTAAAGCAATCTTTTAATTTATCTCCCATTTTCAATTATTTTTATTAATTTATCCTGCCCCCATAAAATAACTCCTTTTCTAAATATTTCAATTATTACTTTGTCTTTATTAATGATATTTTTCTTTAAGTCTTCTTCTGTTTGAAGAACATCTTGGACTTTTATAGGCATTGTTTGATATATTTTCTTGCTTAATGTTTTGTATTTATCAAAATCATTCTCTTTTATAACAAAAAAGATATCCAAATCATTTGGTTGTTTTTTTTCATCAATGTATGAACCAAATATTATGCAAATTTCTGAGATATTCTTTAGGGGTTTTAAATCTTCCATTCTAAATTTTAACTTTTTAAAGATTTCAGGAATTAGTGCAAGTTCAAGTATGCTTCTGGTTTTATTGTCTGTAAAATTAATCTTATAAGAATTTATGTTTGCAATTTTCTTTAATTTTAATACTTCTTGGCTTTCAAATTTCTTTAGAATCTTTAGAGCCCCATTCGGAGTTAAATTGCATTGTTTTGCAACATAATTAATAGAATAATCTTCTCCAAAAGCCATTAGTATCATTCTTAAGACTTTGCTTTCATTCTTTGTTGTCATGTTAACCTTTAGTATATATTTATACACCAAAGGTATATAAATCTTTTCTTGCCTCGATTCCGGAATCATTAAAATTCATATCCAAGAACTCTTTTAATAATCCCTTCAATTTCTTTTAATTTCTCTTTGTTCAAATGAATATGCAGCCCATAATTTGTAATCTTTTTCAGAATGTATTCTTTTCTTATGAGTTCTTCTGCAATCTTTTTAACATCTTTCCCTAAATGAGAAGGAAATCCCCTTGTAACAGTATCAAAGGGGGTATGAACTCCTCCAATAACTTTCTTTCTTCTTAGATGATATAAAATAGTTGCTTTGATCTTTTCATCATCACTAAAATCCATAAATAAATTAATTAGATAAAATATTTAAATATTCCTATTTTAAGAATATAAAAACATTAATAGAAACATTTAAGTAGACAACAACAATAACAATAATATGGAAAATGAAAGTGTATTTATAGAAATCTTTGGAAATAATCCTGTTATGAAAGTTTTGGACTTTCTTATAACTTTCCAGTTATTTGATTATCCTTTAACTGAGATAGCAAAGAACTCTAAAGTCGGTTATTCTACCCTTCAGACTTTTTGGGATAATTTAGAAAGAAATAATATTGTTATAAAGACAAGAAGAGTTGGTAAGTCTGATCTATACAAGCTTAATACCAGCAATCCTGCTGTAAAGCAAATATTAAAATTAGACTGGAATTTTTTAAAGGGCGCTGAACAGGAAGTTTTTGTTTAACGGGCTATTTTACTTCTTCACCTTTCTTAGCAAATCTCTTCTTTCTTATGCTAAGAAATATTATCATAAATGCAGTTATTATTGCGAATCCTCCAATCACAGAAATTCCTGTTCCTGATTTTACAAAGTCTGCTGCTGCCCCGCCTGTAATTCCAAACAAACCTCTTGGTTTAACCCTCTCTGATTCGCATTCTTGGGATGTTGCAGGCTTCTTATTCGTTGTTCCGCATGAATTTAAATCAGTGCAGTTTCTTGTCTGTGTTCCATTAGTGCAGTTGTTCCATTTCCAGCATACCCATCTTTCAGAGCAGACATAAGAATTTGCTGAACTTCCATTAGCACTATAAATTATTTCCCCTGTGCCTCCACCGCCATGATGATTACTGTTTGTCGTAGTGGTTTTCTCTGATAAAGTGAAATTATTCTTTCTTGCCTCTCCTTCATGTCCAGCCAAATCAACCGCATAAACACTGTAAGAATAAGTCGCCCCATAAGAACCGCTATCTGTAAAAGTCAAAGATTCTGTATCTCCAATAATACTGTTATCCTTTACAATTACATAATAATCAATCCCGCTGCAATCCGGGCTGTCTGTTGCAGCTCCCCATGTTAATGTTATCGTTGTTCCTGAGCTTGTTATTTCAAGAGAAGAAGGAGCTGAGGGGGAATCAAAATCAACACAAATTTCTGGTTGTGCAGAAGTTATAAACCCAATGCACAAGATTATTGTTAATATAAAAAAAATTGATGTTTTCATTTTATAATTTTCCTTCATTTCCTATCACGTCTTTTGCTTCTGCATAAAGCCAATAAGAACCGCTTTGATTCAGTCCATATCGAGTCATATTAAATTGTGATTCATATAGCCCTGTATCTAAATTATAGGTTATATTAATCCACCCGCTATCATAATAACTTAAATTTAATCCTGTTCCATCAGAGGGAATTCCAAGAGTTACTATCTTATACTTTACACTTGAACTGTCAATGTTATACATATCTGTAATATTGAGTTTTATTGGAATTATTTTATTATCTTCTGAAAATAGTGAACCATTAACAGGAGAGATTAAGCTTATTATTGGTCCTGCAGTATCTGGCTCCATTTCATACAATCCTATAGATAAGGAATAATTTCCGGGGTAAAGTGCTATATTTGAGGTTAAATTTAGAGTTAGTGTATCACTTGAATCCAATTGAAGCATATAATAATTAGGATTGTAGCAGTAAAATGTTCCATTAGATACATTGTTTATGCTGTATTGAATAGACGATTTATCCTTTGCTTTGAAGTTTATTGTATTGTTCTCGCTGCAGGTCATAGGAATTGTATTATAATAAAAAAATCCGGGAAGTAAATACTGTTTAGCATACATAAACAACCTAAAATCTCCTTTCCATACGGGGTAATCTGAATTTAATGAAGTAATATTAGCTATTACTACAAGAGGAGCATTATTATAATTCTGAGGTAAATCTGGATACTGAAATGTTAAGTCCATTGAGCCAGTACTTCCAGCAATGAGATTCAAGTTAGTTGGATTAAGCAGGCTGACATTAGTTATTGTCCCATTTGCACTGACTATTCCAATTAAGAAGATTACTGCGAATATTGTTATTATGATTTTTGTGTTCATTTTGCAACCACCTGAATATATGAATTTCCTTTCAATTCTATATATGCGATTGAATAAGAAGGACATTCTTCAACTAACAACAATTCAAATCTATCTTTCTCATTGAAATTAATTTCTGTTGTAGAATTTCCAATGCAATTAAATTCATATTTTTCATAATCTTCTTCATTATCAAATCCTGTTTTAACAATTTCACATAAAGTTCTCTTGAAACTTCCAGAATTGCTGGCTTGATAAACGATTACCTGAATTGAACAGGTTTCAAGAATCTCTCCAGTAGTTTCATTTTTTGGCAAACCAGAAACTTTTGCATTTAAAGTTATTTTAAAATCTAATGGGTAAAAACTATCAACACCTAAACTATCTGAATAAAATTTATTTGAACCTAAAGTAAATTCATCCCCAATTACATTGTTATCATTTAATCTCAAATATCCTGAATCTGGTTTTCCTGACAAGACATTTATATTATCTAAATAAAACGCTGGTCCTCTAACCTCAACGCTTCCAGTAACCGCATTAGAAAGATAACTGACTAATCCAGCAGACACAATTCCCATTAATAAAATTCCAAAAATCAGCGTTGCTATTCTTTTATTCATTCGTTTTTCTCCGTGTTTGCTTATACCTTTCGGTTTTATGATTATGAATCCTCCTCGAAAGGAGGGCTTCATTTATTTTCACTTCTTCTTCCTTTTTTCTTTCCTATTAAAATAAAGTAGGAAAAATAAAAAATAAATTATTTGTGTGTTTAGTTCATAACCTGAGCACTCATATCATAAGTTCCATGCGCATTCAATGGGAAGTTAAACTTCACATTAGCATAGAAGTTATCTCCAAGACCATTAGCAAAAAGGTAAATTGGCAAAGTTACAGTGCAAGAGGTGGTACTACTTCCACAATCTGCAGTAACAGCAACATCCTTCTTTGTATCAGTTTGTACTCTTGGATTAACCGCATTGTTCCAATCATAAATGTCAAGTTTAACAATTTGCTCTACTTCCGGTTTAGTTAAGCCTTCAGTATTTGTAATAGTAAAAACTATATTTTTTTCTACTGGAACACTAGCGCCGTTATCAGCATAAACCCAAATATTCTTAGAATCTCCGCCAATAGCAGAGATAGTTGTAATTGAAGTACCTGTAAAAACTGCAGGAACTTCAGCTGCTACACTAGGAGTCCAAACTGTATCTACTGCAACACCACTAGCTACTGCTAAAGTTACTGGACTAGTAACAGTAACATTTCCACTTATGGGATTTGAAACATAAGCCACTAACGCAGCACTTGCAACTCCTAAAACTGCCACCAAAGCAATTACAAGCACAGAAACTTGTTTTCCAAAGATGTTTGCTTTTTTGTTCATTAATCTTTTCATCATTTTCGTTATTATTTATTTAAACCTCCTTTCAGCTGTATAGAATATAGAATATACAGATGCAAAAGGCTCTGCCTGTCTCAACTGTATACAATTATCCATAAAAGGATAATAAATATTAAAAGAATCAAAACCAGAAAGCCATGCTCTTTTTGAATCAGCCCCTATAAATTCCATCTCTAAAATTAGTTGAATTTTCCTAATAATTAATTTTTATAACGATATACATCGTATATTTGCCATAAGTCTGAAATTACTGCGAAATTATTTAAAATATGAAACCATTTTATTAATTAAAGTTTAACAATTAAATAAAAAATATAATATAATGAAATATCCCAAACGAGATATATATGCAGTGATTGATGAAGACACAATTGAGCTAAAAAAAAGCAATTGGAAAATCAGACCAGATTCGAAACCCTTAAATTCCTTATTTTCTTTTTCCTATCATGCCATGGCCAAAGGGGAGAAAGTTTACAAAAGAGGAAATAAGAAAGATGAGGGAAAGTCTTAAAAAATATTTCTCAAATCCTCTGGCAAGGAAAAGACTTTCTGCATCTATGAAGAAATTTTACTCTCGTTCTGCATCCAGGAAAAAACTCTCACTGGCAATGAAAAAAAGATATGCCCGTGCTTCTGAAAGAAAGAGAACTTCAATTCAAGTTAAAAGATATTTTAATGAGCATCCTTTATCTAAAAATCCTGAAGTTATTCAGAAAATAGATAGAGCTGTTACAAAATGGTGGAAAGAGCATCCAAATATCAGAAAAGAGAGAAGCGAAGCTATCAAGAATCTATTTATTACTAATCCTGAGAGATTCAAAAAATTCATGAGATATGGAAACAACAGCTTTATTCCAAAATTTAAAACTAAGCAGAACTTCCTGGTTAGAAGTCACGGAGAAAAGCAGATAGCAGATTTCCTTTTTGATAATAAAATAAATGCTCTTTATGAACAGAAAGTGCTGATTTTCAAACAGGAAGGGCAAATCTGTGTCCCTGATTTCTATCTTCCAGAATATAATACATACATAGAGTTTTACGGCGGTTTCCCTAGCGCATGGAAAAAGAAAGTTATGAAAAACAAGCTTTACAAAAAGC